>Ga0265314_10003553_pt1 | contig 15041 bp, 6 predicted proteins | sample 4126metaG_FD_203106 | JGI IMG/M metagenome (GOLD analysis project Ga0265314, IMG submission 203106) | Rhizosphere microbial communities from Carex aquatilis grown in University of Washington, Seatle, WA, United States - 4-1-26 metaG | ecosystem: Host-associated > Plants > Roots > Rhizosphere >... | reverse complement strand
GGACGCGGTCACGGTCACCGACTCGCTCGGCAACAGCGCGACGGCCACGATCACGGTCGGAGCGGGCATCAGCCTCAGCCCGAGCCCGACCAGCGTGTCCCCGCGCGGGACCAAGACCTTCACCGCCAGCGGCGGCAGCGGCACCACCTACACGTACGCGCTCACCACCAACGGCTCGGGTGGCAACGTCGATCCGACCACGGGAGCCTACACCGCCGGGGCGACCGGCAGCACGACGGACGTGGTCACGGTCACCGACCCGCTCGGCAACACCGCGACCGTCACCATCTCCGTCAACGCCGGGGTCAGCCTCGCGCCGGCGACCGCGAGCACCCCGCCCGGCGGACCGGTCTTGCTGGCCGCCAGCGGCGGCAGCGGCACCGGCTACGTGTACTCCGTCACCACCAATCTCTCCGGGGCCACCGTCGACGCGTCAGGCGGCTACGTGGCGGGCAGCACCGGCGCCGTGGTCGACGTGGTGACGGCCACCGATTCGCTCGGGAACACCGCCACCAGCTCGATCACCGTCGGCCCGGCCGTGACCCTCCTCGCCAGCGCTCCGCGGACCGCCCCGCGCGGGACCCTCACGCTCACCGCCAGCGGCGGCAGCGGCGCGGGCTACGTCTACCGCCTGGGGACCAACGCCTCGGGCGGCACCATCGATCCGGCCACGGGCGTGTACACCGCCGGGACCTCCGATTCGGTCACCGACACGGTGGTGGTGACGGACTCCCTCGGCAACGTGGCCTCGGTCAACGTCGCGGTCGGGGCGGGCCTCTCGATCTCGCCGGCCTCTCCGGCCGTCGCGCCGCGCGGTCAGGTCAACCTGGTCGCGAGCGGCGGCAGCGGCACCGGGTACGTCTTCACGCTCGTCACCAACGTCTCGGGGGCGTCCGTCGACGCGGCGACGGGGCGCTTCACCGCGGGCGGCGTCGGTGCCTCGGTCGACGTGGTCAGGGTCACCGACTCGCTCGGCAACACCGCGACGGTTGCCATCTCGGTCGGCAATGGTCTCACGCTCAACCCCACCGCCCCGTCGCTGGCGCCCCTGCAGGCGCAGCTCTTCAGCGCGGTGGGCGGCAGCGGAACCGGCTTCGTCTTCGCCGTCTCGACCAACGGCTCGGGTGGCATCATCGACGCCACCACCGGCGCCTACCGGGCTGGAACCGCCGGGAACAAGACCGACGTGGTGACCGTGACCGATTCGCTCGGCAACATGGCCTCCGCCGCGGTCACGGTTGGACCGGGCCTGGTGGTGTCGCCGGCCGTCCTGTCGCTCGCGCCCCTCGGGACCCAGACCTTCTCGGTCTCGGGAGGAAGCGGCGCCGGCTATGGCTTCGTGCTCGCCAGCAACCCCTCGGGTGGCTCGGTGGATCCGTCGATCGGCGCCTACACCGCCGGCGTCCTCGGCGGCGTGACGGACGTGCTGACCGTGACCGACTCGCTCGGCAACACCATCTCGGTGAACATCGGCGTCACCGCGGCGCTGTCGGCGCCGAGCCCCATGCTCTCGGCGTCCCCGCGGGGCGCGCTGACCCTGGGGGTCACTGGCGGCAGCGGCCCGTACACCTTCGCGCTCACCACCAACGGCTCGGGGGCCACGCTCGACCCGCACACCGGCGCGTACGTCGCGGGCACCACCGGGAGCACCAGCGATCTCGTGACGGTGACCGACGCGAACGGGGCCACCACCACCATCCGGGTGAACCTGTCGGCCGGCGTCTCGCTGGCGCCCGCCAACCCCACCGCGGCGCCGCGCGGGCCGCTGTCCTTCACGGCGACCGGGGGCAGCGGCACCGGGTACCGCTACAGCATCCACTCGAACCACTCGGGGGGGACCATCGACGCGACCACCGGCGCCTATCAGGCGGGCGGGGCATCGAACGTCGTCGACGTGGTGCAGGTGGTCGACTCGCTCGGGAACACGGCCAGCGTGACGGTCTCGATCGGTGGCGGCCTCGCCGTCAACCCGGCGGCGCCTCAGGTGGCGCCGCGGGCGACCGTCACCTTCGCGGCGGCGGGCGGCAGCGGGAAGGGCTTCGTCTACGTCCTCACCACCAACGCCTCCGGGGGCTCGATCGTCGCCGACACCGGGGTCTACCGGGCCGGCGCCACCCCCAACGTGGCCGACCAGGTGACCGTCACCGACTCGCTCGGAAACTCCACCACCGCGACCATCTCGGTGGGCGGCGGTGTGCTGGTGGCACCGGCCTCGGCGAAGGTCGCCCCGGGCGGACCGCTGGCGCTCAGCGCCTCCGGTGGCAGCGGCACGGGGTATCTCTTCACCCTCGGCACCAACAACTCGGGAGGGACGGTCGACGGCTCGACGGGGGCCTACACCGCGGGAACGACCTCCAACGTCACCGACACGGTCACCGTCACCGACTCGCTCGGGAACACCGGGACCGCCACGCTCCACGTCGGCGCCGGCGTTTCGATCATCGCCCCGTCGATCACCGTTCCCCCGCGCGGCGGGCTGGCCTTGAAGGCGAGCGGCGGCTCGGGGAACTACACCTTCACCCTGCGGGCGAACGGCTCGGGGGCGACCATCGTCTCGGCCACCGGGAAGTACGTGGCCGGGGCCACCCCGGGCACGACCGATCTGGTCGAGGTGAGCGATGATCTCGGCAATCGAGACAGCGTCCAGATCACCGTCGGTCCTGGGATCACCGTGACACCGCCGGCGCCGGTCGTAGCACCCGGCGGGCCAGTCGCCTTCGCGGCCGTCGGCGGCAGCGGGACCGGGTACGTCTTTGCGCTGACCACCAACGGCTCGGGCGGCACCATCGACATGCAGACGGGCGCCTACCTGGCGGGCGTCGGAACCGACACCACCGACACCGTGACGGTCACCGATTCGCTTGGCAACCAGGCCAGCGTCAGCGTGGTGATCGGCGACCGGCTCGCGATCAACCCGCCGGTCTCGATGGCGGCCCCACGCGCCACCGTGCCGCTCACCGCCAGCGGCGGCACCGGCTCGAGCTACATGTTCTCGATCGTCACCAACTCGTCGGGCGCGACCATCGATCCCACGACCGGGGTCTACGTGGCCGGGACTGTCGCCAACGTCAGCGACATCGTCAAGGTGACCGATTCCCTCGGCAAGACCGCGACCGCCGAGATCGTGGTGGGCGCCGGCGTCGCCATCACGCCGACGGCGACCACCATCGGCCCCGAGGGCACCATCCGCTTCAACGTCTCGGGAGGCAGCGGGACCGGCTACCGGTTCGCGCTCGCCCCCGGAGGTTCGGGCGGGACCATCGACCCCGCTCACGGCGACTACCAGGCGGGCCCCACCGGCAACACGAGCGACGCCATCACGGTGACCGATGCGCTCGGCAACACGGTGACCGCGACCATCACCATCGGGAACGGGCTGTCGATCTCACCGTCGAGCAGCACCGTCCCGCCCCGTGGATCGCTGGCGCTCACCGCCTCGGGCGGCACCGCGCCCTACGCCTTCGTGCTGACCACGAACGCCTCGGGGGGCACCATCGATGCATCCTCGGGCGCCTACTCGGCTGGCGCCACTCCCAAGGTCACGGACGTCGTGACGGTGACCGACGCCAACGGGGTCACGGTCACCGTCACCATCGCGGTGGGCGCCGGGATCGCCATCGCCCCATCGGCCCCCAAGGTGGCGCCGGGCGCGACGGTTCAGCTGGTGGCGACGGGCGGGGCTGGCTCGGGCTACGCCTGGCGCCTGGTCGACAACAGCGCCGGGGGCGCGGTGGATGCCACCACCGGGCTCTACACGGCTGGAACCAAGGTGCCGATCGCCGGGGCCTCCGACGTGGTCGAGGTCAAGGACAACCTCGGGAACACTGCGCGCATCACCATCAGCCCGGCGAGCGCCGCCAGCGTGTCCGCCAGCGGTGGCTCGTCGGGGTGCAACTGCACCACGGCGAGCGCGTCGATGGGCAAGACCCGGTGGTCCCTGCTCGCCTCGATCTTGACCGGTGGGCTCCTCGCCGGAACCCGCCGGCGTCGGGGGCGAGCCCCCGCCCGGCGCCGGTAGACGGCGCCTGGAGACGATGACCGGGCGAGCATTGGGCCCGGCGAGGCGCTAGAACCCCGGCAGGGGTGACCACCGATGGCCGAGACCGGACCGAAGTCAGGAGACAAGCGACCGCCGCAGTTCCCGCTACCCGAGGAGCCGTCGACCTCGCGCCGGATGCTGCTGCTCTTGCCGCTGATGCTGGCGGCCATGTGGTTCTGGAAGTCCACCACCGAGGAGGCCGCCCAGCCCCCCATCGCCTACTCGCAGCTCTACCAGTGGGTCCAGCAGGGCAAGGTCGAGGCGGTCCTGCTCGACGGCGACGTCATCGACGCCACCCTCAGGGCTCCCGAGAAGCTGGACGGTCGCTCGATCAAGCTGCTCGAGACCAACCTCCCCCCGAACGATGCGCAGCTCCTGCCGCTCCTGCGCGAAAAGGGCGTGAAGATCACCGTCAAGAGCCAGAAGCAGCCGTTTGGGGTGCAGGTGCTGCTCACCTTGCTCCCCTGGGCGCTCATCATCGGCGTCTGGGTGTGGATGTCCAAGCGGGCCAAGGGCATGCTCGGCAGCGGCGGGATCCTGGGGGGCTTCAGCAAGAGCCAGAGCCGCAAGTTCGACAAGGCCACCTCGGTCAGCGTGACCTTCGACGACATCGCCGGGCTCAAGGCCGCCAAGTCGGATCTGCAGGAGATCGTCCAGTTCCTGAAGGAGCCCGAGCGCTTCCGCCGGCTCGGGGGCAAGGTCCCGCGCGGGGTGCTGCTGGCGGGCCCACCCGGGACCGGCAAGACCCTGCTGGCGCGGGCGGTGGCCGGTGAGTCGGGGGTGCCGTTCTTCTCGATCAGCGCCTCGGAGTTCATCGAGATGTTCGTGGGCCTCGGCGCCGCCCGGGTGCGCGATCTCTTCAAGGAGGCCAAGAAGAGCGCGCCCACCATCGTGTTCATCGACGAGATCGACGCGGTCGGCAGATCGCGGGGCGCCGGGATGGGCGGGGGCAACGACGAGCGCGAGCAGACCCTCAACCAGCTGCTCTCGGAGATGGATGGGTTCGAGCGCACCGATCTGGTGGTGGTCATCGCCGCGACCAACCGCCCGGACGTCCTCGATCCGGCCCTGCTGCGGCCGGGGCGCTTCGACCGCCGCATCCTGGTGGACCGGCCCGAGCTCGCGGCGAGGCGCGCGATCCTCGGGGTTCACGTCAAGGGCAAGCCCCTGGCGGCGGACGTCAACCTGCAGAGCATCGCCGAGAACACCCCGGGGTTCTCGGGGGCGGACCTCGCGAACCTGGCCAACGAGGCGGCCCTGTCGGCCACCCGCAAGGGCAAGAACGAGATCGGCGCGACCGACTTCGCCGAGGCGTACGACAAGATCGTCCTCGGCGATCCGCGCGAGGCCAAGCTCGACCTCAAGGAGAAGCGCCGCGTGGCGGTCCACGAGTCGGGACACGCGATCGTGGCGCGCTTCTCACCCGACGCCGAGCACCTGCACCGGGTCACCATCATCCCGCGCGGCATGGCGCTCGGGGCCACCCAGCAGAGCCCCGGCGCCGACCGTCACCTGATGGCGCAGGCCGAGCTCGAGTCCCGCCTGCGGGTCCTCATGGGGGGCTACGCGGCCGAGCGTCTGGTCCTCTCCAGCATCTCGACCGGCGCGGAGAATGACCTCAAGGAGGCGACCCGCCTGGCCTCGCACATGGTGGCCCACTACGGGATGAGCGATCGCCTGGGCCCGGTCTACTACGATCACGACGCCGAGCACCCCTTCCTCGGGCAGCGGATGGCCACCGAGAGCGGCACCAGCCCCTCGACCATCGCGGTCATCGAGGAGGAAGCCCGGCGGATCCTCGGTCGCGCGCTGGAGGAGGCGGGAGAGATGCTGACCCGCCACCGGGCCGATCTCGATCGCCTGGTGACCGCCCTGCTCGAGCACGAGACCCTGGAGCGCAAGGAGCTCGCCGAGCTGCTCGGCACCTCCGAAGGGATCGAGGCCGCCGCCGAGGCCCGACCGGCCACGAGCTGAGCCGTCCGCGTCCACGGGTCCGCCACGATCACGGTGACGGGGCTCGACGGGCGCGGCTCTCGAGCTAGGGTCCTCAGCTCGCTGGCCGGGCCAGCGCCACCACGGCAAGGGTGGGGCCGGGCGCGACCTGCTGCCGGCGCCGCTCGAGCGCCGCCTCCACCTCGATCACCGAGCCGAGCCCGCTCACCTCGCGGGCGAGGGCCGCCGCCGCATCCAGGGTGACGGCGCGGATCGCGTTCTTGACCTCGAGCATCTCCCCGGGGGCCACGCTGAAGGTCCGCAGTCCGAGCCCGATCAGCAGCTCGGTGTACTCGGGCGCCCCCGCCATCTCCCCGCAGATGGTGAGCGGGCAGTGCGCGAGGCGCGCGGCGGTGGCCACCGACTCGATGAGGTGCAGGACCGCCGGGTGGTGCGGGCGGTACTGATCCGCCACCGTCTCGTTCTCGCGATCGGCGGCCAGCACGTACTGCACGAGATCGTTGGTCCCGAGGCTGAGGAAGTCCACCTCGCGGGCGAGCGCCCCCGCCAGCACCGCCGCCGAGGGGACCTCGATCATCGCGCCCACCGGGACCTCGGGGTTGAAGCGCTTGCCCTCGGCGGTGAGCTGCTCCATCGCGCGGGCGATCACCCGGCGCACCGCGCGCACCTCGTCGAGCCCCCCCACCACGGGCAGGAGGATGGACACCGGATGGTCGGCGCTCACCCGCAGGAAAGCCCGCAGCTGACCGAGGAGGATGTCGGGGTACCGCAGCAGGAGCCGGACCCCCCGCTGGCCGAGCGCCGGGTTGCGGGACACCGGGAGCGGCATGTACGGGAGTTCCTTGTCACCGCCCACGTCGAGCAAGCGCAGCACGATCTTGCGCGGGTGGATCCGGGCCGCCGCGCGCTCGAGGATGTCGTACTGATCCTCCTCGGTTGGAAAGGCCGCGCGCACCGAGAAGCCGAACTCGGTGCGATAAAGACCGATCCCGTCGGCCTTGTACAGGCACGCCGCCTCGGTGTCGGAGAGCTTGCTGGCGTTGGCCAGGAGGCCGATCTGCGTGCCGTCCAGGGTGACCGCGGGCAGATCGACGATCTTGTGCAGATCGTCCCGGTAGCCGCGCAGCTCCCCCTCGAGGCGGGCGTATTCGCGGAGGACGCCCTCCCCCGGGTTGACGAACACCACCCCGGAGATCCCGTCGACGATCAGGGCATCGCCGGTCTTGATCCCGAGGGTGACGTCCGGCAGCCCCGTGACCGCCGGCAGCCGCATCGAGCGCGCCAGGATCGAGGTGTGGGAGAACTTGCCGCCCCGATCGGAGACCAGCGCGCGCACGCGGCCGAGATCGAGGAGCGCGGCCGCCGAGGGCAAGAGCTCGTCGACCACCAGGATCGAGCCCTCCGGGATGGCGCTGGGGTCGAAGCCGGCGCTCTTGGTGAGCGCGCCGAGCAGGCGTCGGCCCACGTCGCGCACGTCGGCGGCCCGCTCGCGCAGGTAGGGATCGGTGATCTGATCGAAGGTGCGCGTGAACTTTTCGACCACCTCCGCGACCGCGGCCTCCACGTTGATCCGGTGATCGCGCACGATGCTCACCACCTGGCCGAGGAACACGTGGTCCCGCGCCACCAGCGCCTGGGCCGTGAAGACCTCGGCCTCGTCGCTGCCCACCCGGGCCGCGACGTCCTTGCTGAGCGCCAGCAGGTCGCGCTCCGCCTTGTCGAGCGCGACCTCGAGGCGGGCAATTTCGCCCTCGATCTCATCGGGCTCGATCCCCCGGCAGGGCACGGCCGCGTGGTCGGCGGCGAAGGTGAGCACGTAGGCCGCGCCCTGCGCGATCCCGGTGGAGACGGCCGTTCCCCTGAAGATGTCCTGGTCCGCCACGGCGAGGACTCTTTTACCAGAATCGGTCCGGGTCCGTCCGGAGCGTGTGAGCGCGCACGGATCCGGGGGGAGATTTCTGGGCCATTTCCAGGTGATTTCGGGCTCAGTCCTGCTGCGTTTCCTGTGGGTTCTATTGTTGGGCCACCGACGAGAAGGACTACCCGGAGCGTCAATCGGAGATAGAGTCTTTTTCGATTCGAGGCTCTTTTTTCGGGGTTTCTCATTTGCCCCCTCGGGGGCGCGGTGGACGGCGCAATGGATACCGACATGGCAGCGGGCATACCGGCGGGAACCAAGCGATGCATCGATGGGGTCTGGCGCGTGTACTACGACGGCTACTGGGTGAAGGCCTACGAGGTGCCGGCCGACACCCTGCTCGCCAAGAAGCGGCTCATCGAGGCGTCGACCCGCCGCCTCTTCAACCACGTCGAGCACGGCCTCAACGTGCCGAGCACGCGCCTCGAGGAGGTGCGGCGGGCCTTCGACACCGAGAGCGATCCCCAGCGCAAGCGGGTCAAGGGGGCGATGCTGGCCGGCGCGCTCTTCAACCGGGCCGCCGACGTGTTCACCAAGCTGGTGGACATCCAAGCGTGCGGGGTGGACATCCTGCCCGACAATGCGCTCATGCGACAGTGTGGAAAGCACCTGGAGGAAGCGCTGGTGCTGGGCCAGATGGTGCTCCACCGCAGCGGGGAAGAGGGCATCGATGAGCTGTGGGGGGAGCCCTTCAAGGCCTTCGCCTTCCCCATCGAGGAGTTCTACAAGAACCGCTACATCAAGATTGCCCATGCCATGCGGGCCATCGACCGCATCGCCGACGAGCTGGCGCTGACCCTCGGTGGGCGGCCGATGTTTTTCGGGATCGAGCCCCTGGTGCGGGCGTTCGCGGAGGCGGCCAAGCTCAAGTGCGAGACCTTGCGGACCGAGACGGACGTGTTCGACGTCTGGGCCTCGTTCGTGGTCACCGGCGAGCGGTTGTCGGGATTCGAGCCCCGGCTCCCGGCCGAGCCCATGCTGGCCGACGAGGTGGCCGCCTCGCAGGGGCTGATCCTCGTGCGCCAGAGCAGGGATCTGGTCGGGTACATCGCGCGGGCGCGGGTGCCCATGCCGAAGAGCACGAGCGAGCTCGTCCAGCGGTGCGAGCAATATCGGGCGGCGGGGGCGGTGCGATCCTTCGGGGCCTTCCTCGGACACACCCCGGCCGCGGGACTGACGGTGCCCCGTGAGACGGCCATGCACCAGCGATAGGGCGGCCCTGCTTTTCGAGGCGCGAGGGACTTGACCCCGGGCCCCGGGGAGCTGCTACTGTGGGGCTGCTGGGGGAGATCCAATTCGTGCCGTCGTCGAGAGAGCGAAGGTTTTTTGAAGAAGGACGAAGTCGTCCGGTGCCGTGGACCACGCACGATAACGGTCATCGAGGAGCCGAGCGATGCTTCGCAAATGTCGCCGAGGGCCCGTGAAAAGCCGTCTAGCATGAGGGACATTGGGCGCTCGCGATCGTCGTGAGCGTCAGCTGGCCGGGGGGACCCGGGGAAGGAAAGAGTCCGATGCCACGAACGCCACTGTTGCGCGCCTTTCGTAAGTTGTTCGAGGATGCCCATATCGCCCGTCGAAGCGGCATCGCCATGTCCGACATTCCCGAGCTGCGCGCGTCCGCCAAGTTTGAGCTATCCAGGCGGGCCGAGCAGCCCGAGGGCGCCGAGCGGCTGATGATCAGCCGGCGGCGGATCCTCACGGCGGCGGGGGCCGGGGTCGGGGCTGGCGCGCTCGCGTTCGGCGCGCCCCGGGTCGCGGGCGCCAAGGGGCAGCCGACCATCGCCATCGTGGGCGGGGGGATCGCCGGCCTGTCGTGCGCGTTGAAGCTCGCCGACCATGGCTACGCCTCGACGGTCTACGAGGCGTCGGGGCGGATCGGGGGCCGGATGTTCTCGAACACGAACTACTGGGATCAGGGCCAGGTGAGCGAGTGGTGCGGGGAGCTCATCGACACCGGCCACGTCACGGTTCAGGCGCTGGCCAAGCGGTTTCGATTGCAGCTCGACAACCTGCACAAGGCCGAGCCGTCGGGGTCCGAGGACACCTACAAGTTCTTCGGGAAGTACTATCTGCAGAGCAAGGCCACCTCCGATTTCCTCGGCAAGGTGGCGTCGCGGGTTGCCTTCGAGGCGACTGACTATCCCACGACCTTCGATTCGTCGACGCCGCTCACAGCGAAGCTCGACAACACGAGCGTGTACGACTGGATCGAGACCCGGGTCCCGGGCGGCCACAAGTCCCCGTTCGGGCAGCTCCTCGACGTGGCGTACAACATCGAGTACGGCTCCGACACCACCGACCAGTCGTCGTTGAACCTGGTGTACTTGCTCGGGTACCAGCCGGACACGACGGGCCTGTCGATCTTCGGGGCGTCCGACGAGACGTACCACATCCGGGGGGGCAACCAGCGCTTGCCGGCGGCCATCGCGGCGTCGCTCGGCAACGTCCAGACGGGATATGCCCTGCAGAAGCTCTCCAAGACCTCGGCCGGACGGTACGATCTGGTGTTCGATCGGGGCACCGGGGCGGCGAGCGCGACGGTGACCGCCGACTACGTGGTCCTGGCGCTGCCGTTCGCGGTGCTGTCGGGGCTCGATACGTCGAAGGCCGGGTTCGATGCCCTGAAGAAGGAGGCCATCAACGATCTCGGGCGTGGACACAACGGCAAGACGCAGTTGCAGTTCTCGAGCCGGCTGTGGAACAAGAAGGGGGGGTGGCACGGGATCAGCAACGGGTCGAGCTACTCGGACACCGGGTACCAGGCGGGCTGGGACGTCACGCGGGCGCAGCCCGGCGCGGCGGGGATCATGGTGTTCTACTCGGGGGGCTCGGTCACGGACGCGATGACGGCGACGCAGGCGTACTCCACGGTCGCCGGGGATGGGGTTCAGGCGGACGCGACGACGACCTTGCAGCGGGCGGAGGCGGTCTTCCCGGGGTTGACCGCGGCGTGGGGCGGGAAGGCGACGCAGTCGCTTCCCCACAAGAGCCCGCTCATCAAGTGCGCGTACTCCTACTGGCGGGTCGGGCAGTACACGTCGTTCGGGGGGTACGAAGGGGTGGCGCAGGGCCGGGTGCTCTTTGCCGGTGAGCACACCTCCCAGGACTTCCAGGGTTTCATGGAGGGGGCAGCCTCCGAGGGACAGCGGGCGGGGGATGACCTGATCACGGCCATCCGCGGCTGAGTCGCTCGGGCCTCGGGCCTCGGCCCTCGGCTTCCCTGAAGCCCGAGGTCCGAGGCCGTTGAATGTTTAAGGCTTGGCCCCGCCGGTGATCCAGGCCGCGATGGTGGCGATGTCCGCGTCGGGCAGCGCCGGCCGGGTGGCCAGCATTCCGCGGTGGGGCATCCGTTCGCCAAAGCAAGGCGTCGCCTGGGTGACCTTCGCGTAGAGGTAGCTCTTCGCGGGATCGCCAGGGGTCACGAGGGTTCCCCCGCACGCCTGGGTCGCGGCCTTGTTGACGAGGGCCGCATAGGCGCCCGTGGCCGTGAGGTTCATCGCGACATAGGTCGTGGTCTCCGGTACGAACGGGTGGGCCGGATCATGGCAGGTCACACAGTTCTGGGCGAAGATGGCCTGGACCGCCGAGAAGGGCACGCTGGCCGTCGTTCCATCGGGCGATGAACCATCGGGTGTCGGACCGCCCCCGTCCGGGCCGGGGCCCGCGCCGGCGCCACCTGGGCCGCCGTCGGGCGGCGTCCCTGCATCTGCCCCGGAGGTTCCGCCAGTGGCCGGCGCCTTCCCGCCTGTTCCTGGGCTTCCGCCGGTGCCCGCCGGGCTTCCGGCGGTGCCGCCGTTTCCGCCCTGGCCGCCCGACTTGCCCGCGGTTCCGGTTCCACCGGCTCCGCCTCCGCTTCCGCCTCCGCGGCCCCCCGAGGACGTCCCGCCCGTGAGGCTTCCGCCGGTTCCGCCCGAGGCGAGCGCACCACCAGTTCCCGGCGAGTGCCCGCCGGTCCCGGGGACGGACGCTCCTCCCGTGCCGACGGAGGGACCCCCAGCCGCACCGCCGACGGCGCCATGGCCCCCGCTGCCGCTGCCCGAGGGCGCACTATCGGAGCAGCCGGCGCCCGACAGGATCAAGCCGGTCAAACCAACGAAGAGGACACTCGCGATTCTGGATGTCTGACGAAGCATGGCCGCACGCCGTGCAAGCGTGGAGCCAATGCCAGGTCGGTGATCGGTGAGACGGCGCTGCGGCGACTTCGAGCGACGAGCGGATTCCGTCCGCCCCCTTGGCTCATCAGTTTTCTGACGCCATCGCCAAATTTCCTCCGGCGCCGTCGGCCAGGCCGCCGCCCTGTCCACCGCCCCCAGCCGCCCCCCCGTTCGCCCCCGCACCGCTCCCGCCAGCGGCACCGGTGCCCCCAGCGTCGGTGCCAGAGACCCCCGCGGTACCAGCGTCGGTGCTGCTGCCGGCGTCGGTGCTGCCAGCGTCGGTGCCAGACCCCCCCCCGGTGGACACTCCGCCGGTGCTGGACACTCCGCCGGTGCCAGACACCATCCCCCCGGTGCCAGACACCATCCCCCCGGTGCCAGACACCATCCCCCCGGTGCCAGACACCATCCCGCCGGTGCCTGACACCTCTCCGCCGGTGCCAGACACCACCCCGCCGGTGCCAGACACCTCTCCGCCGGTGCCAGACACCACCCCGCCGGTGCCAGACACCTCTCCGCCGGTGCCAGACACCACCCCGCCGGTGCCAGACATCCCGCCGGTGCCAGACAGCTGTCCGCCGGAGCCCGACACCCCGCCGGAGCCGGGGGCGCCGCCGGAGGAGGTGGACGGGAGGCTGGAATCAGCCGCGGCGTCTGGGGGCATTGCGCTGCCGGCGTCGGGCGGCGGCGGCGCGCTGGCATCTTGCGCTGGGGGAGGGGCCGCCTGCGGCATGCCGGCGATCCACGCGGCGATCCGGGCGTCGTTCACCTCATCGACCAGGTTGGTGGCGATGGGGGGCATCTGCATGCCCATGCCCCGGTGCGAAATCAGTTGATAGATCAGGCTCTGCTGGGGCGATCCAGGCACGATGCGCGTCTGGCCACTCCAGTTCGGCGTCCCGACCACCACGCCGACCGTCGTCCTCACGGGATCGAACGTGGCATCGACCGCCCGCCCATCGAGCTCGGCAGGGGAGAGCCTGAGCAGCATGCCCGCCGCATAGGCCGTGGAGTTGGAGTTGTCGTTGTGGCAGGTCACGCCGCAGTTGACGTGCAGCCACCCCAGCGCCGGCGCGGCCGCGCCCGTGCCATCATCCCCGATGGCGAGGGCCGTGCTCGCCGGCGGAGCGCTGAGCTTGCCCTGCTGGACCAGGGTATCGAGCGTCAGCCCGGTGGCCCCGGGCAGCCCGAGCAGGACCTGCTCGAATCCCAGGATGTGTTCGGTGCGCCCTCGATGGCACTTCTCGCACTCGTCCTGGGTCGGGATGTGGTAGGCGCTCCCGTCGTCGAGCACGATGTCGCCGCCCCCCCCGAGGACCCCGGCCGATTCGTCGGCGTTCCAGACGTACGTCCCATCCACCCAGTATCCGTTTCGGACCTTCTGCCAGAGCCTCGTCTCGACCCGCTGCCCACCCCGGCTGAACTCCTTCCAGACCTTGGTGCCGACCGGAAAGATCCACTCCTCCGGATTGGAGCTGTCGATGATCCCGCCCGCTGGCAGCGCGATCCACCGCTGTTTCGTCGCACCGTCCGACCACAGCGGAATCGCCGGCGCGTACGGCGCCACCCCGGGCGCCGTCACCTTGCCGACGATGTCCTCGTAAAGACCCGTGCAGACCAGGTTCTTGGGCGGAATCAGCGTGTCGGTGGCGCAGATCTCCGGAAGAACCAGCGGCAGCGGCCCAACCTCGCCGGCCGACGAGCCGTCCGCGAGGCCACCATCCCCGGGCCCAGAGATCGCCTGCGCGTCATCCGAGTCTCCGAACGCCCGGACCTCGCCGTCGGCGGAGATGTCGTTCACGTCCGCCGGTTTCGACCGACCGCACGTCATCGACCCGCCGACCGCGAGCCCGAGAATGATGGAACCAAAGAGCCTGGAGTTCATCCGCTGGCGCGCCCCTCACGCGCCCATCGTCGAGCTACGGACCGGTCCCGCCTCCGCCGCCGGCCCCTGCCGTCCCCGTGTCGCCGCCCGCGCCGCCCGCTCCGCCCCGTCCGCCACCGCGCATGCCCATCCCGCCGTCCCGACCACCCCCGCGAACGCCGCCGTCGAACATCCCGCCGAAGTTCGAGGTGCCCGTCTGGGCTGTCGGGGTCAGCGACCGGAGGTAGACGATGATGCCCTTGGCCTCGTCCGCGGTCATGTCCCACTTGTGAAAGGTTTGCCACTGCGCGTACGTGACGATGTTCGGGTCGAAGTAGCCGCCATCCGGGATCATCCCGTTCATGAAGATGTTCTGCAGCTGGCTGTCACTGAAGCCGCCGGTCTGCTCGGGCGTGTGCGCGACCGTCTTGAACTGCAGCAAGGTGGCCGTGTCGCCGTGGCAGTTGGTGCATGCCGCCTGGGTCGGCAGGGCGGCATCCGTGCCCGCGTCGCCCGCGACGCCGCCGTCGGCGTTCGGCCCGCCACCGTTCGGTCCCCCTCCGCCCCGTCCTACCCCGGGAACATTCCGCAGCACCACGCCATCGTTGTAGCGCGCGTTACCCGCCGCCCAGTCGTCGGCGGTGGCATCGGTGATGGTCAGGGTGGACGAGCCACAGAGCGAGCCGGCCGAGGCGATGATGTCCACGGTCCCGGCCTTCTGAATGGTGATCATGACGCCGCCCGTGGTCGGATCGTTGGCCAGGTCGACCATCGTGGGATCCGAGGCGCTCCAGGTGACGACGGACTCGTCGATGCCGTTGACCACCGCCGGAATCTGGTAGGTGTGGGTCGACTCGTAGGCGGAGTACATGGGCGCGAAAACCACCTTGATGACACTCTGGGCGCAGCTCGTCGGCGCGCCGGCGTCGGCGACCGCCGTGCCACCGCCGGTCCCGGTCGTGCCTGTGCCTGCACCCGTACCGGTCCCGGTCCCGCTGGTGGTCCCGCCACCGGTTCCGCTGATGGACTTGGTGCTGCTCGAACAGGTGATGCCGGCGACCCCGGCGACGAGCGATGAAACCGCGAGCAATGCGAACGTTTTCGTGCGAGCCA
>Ga0265314_10003550_pt1 | contig 15057 bp, 10 predicted proteins | sample 4126metaG_FD_203106 | JGI IMG/M metagenome (GOLD analysis project Ga0265314, IMG submission 203106) | Rhizosphere microbial communities from Carex aquatilis grown in University of Washington, Seatle, WA, United States - 4-1-26 metaG | ecosystem: Host-associated > Plants > Roots > Rhizosphere >... | reverse complement strand
CTTTTTCGTTACAAAATCGGCAACTGTTTTCGCGACCGCGTCAGGGGCCTGCGCACCGGCATCGCCCAGAACAACAATCGTCTGCCCGTCGATTAACCCGAAATCACGCAAGCCATCCTTGAAGGCGTCGAAGGCGGGTTGGCCGAGCGTTCCGACTATTCCGATCTTTGGAAGGATCTTCGATTGGGCCGCCGCCACAAGGGGCCAGACGGCCGTAGCCCCAGTTCCTGCGATGAACTCCCGCCGCTTCATAGCTCGTGCCCTCTGAGAGAAGGTTGTATCATGGGATCGTGGGGTTGATCCATCGCAGAAGAGGGCGTGCGGCTTCCGCTTTGGGGTCAAACGGCGGCATGGCTGTCCGATGGGACCATGTCCGCTTTACCCCGGATTGCGGAAGTCGTGGCGGCATGCTGGCCGCACGCCGGATCTGGCTTCCGAGGCAAAGTCAGCCGCGCGATGTTCCGCCGGGGACACAGGCCGGTGTGGCCGCCCTATTTCATGCGAAGCATATCGCAGTGAAGAATGCCGTCTTCGAGATAGTCCGGTGACGACCGCTCAAAGCCGAACCCAGCGTAAAAGCGTTCCAGATAGACTTGTGCGGCAATTTTGACCGACACATCGCCGTTTCGCTTGCTAATGAAATCGAGCGCTTGCCGGACCAGCCATCGTCCCAGACCCGCCTTGCGATCTCCCGGCGCGGTGACGATCCGTCCGATCCGTGCGCTGGCGTTGGTCGCGTCAGGTCCGAACACGCGCAAATATCCGGAGAGACACCCATCGGAATCCCAGGCAAGCAGATGATCCGCCTCGGGGTCGCGACCGTCGATGTCCAAATAGGCGCATTGCTGCTCGACCACGAATACCTCGCATCGCAGGCGCAGCAGCGAATAGAGTTCAGCCGTGCTGAGTTGCGCAAAGCTGCGCCAGGCGTGGTGTGTGGGTGATCCAGACATGGCAACGATCCGTGGTGGCTCTGCTATAGCGCAAAAAAAACGTGGATGCCCGGCATAAAGCCGGGCATGACGACGCGAACGGCTTTAGGTTTCATCGATGCGCCCTGCTCTGCTCAATCCCTTGTTTGCACCGGTCACCAGCCTTGCCGGCGTCGGGCCGAAGCAGGACAAATTGTTCCGCTATCTGCTCGACCGCGATGAGACGCCGCGGCTGGTCGATCTCTTGCTGCATTTGCCGGCCAGCGTCATCGACCGCCGCACCCAGCCCAAAATCCGCGATGCCGTGCAAGGCACCATGGTGACGCTGGAGGTCACCGTCGACCGCCATCGGCCGCCGCCGCCGCGCAATTCCCGCGCGCCCTATCTGGTCTATGCCAGCGACGACACCGGCGATGTCGTGCTGACGTTTTTCCGCGCCAAGCCCGGCTATGTCGAAAAGCTGCTGCCGATCGGCGGGAAGCGTTACGTCTCCGGCACCTTGCAGATGTATGACGGCATCCCGCAGATCGTGCATCCCGACCGCGTGGTCGACGAGGCGGCGTTTTCAAAACTGTCCGGCATCGATCCGGTCTATCCGCTGACGCAGGGGCTGGCGCTGGGGTCGCTGCGGCGTGCGATGGCGCAGGCGCTGCAAAAGCTGCCGGATCTGCCCGAATGGACCAGTCCGGAAGTGATCCGGCGCTGCAAATTCCCTGATATCGCCGAAGCGCTGAACCGCGTGCACATCCCGGTCGAAATGACGGACATTTTGCCAGATGGCCCGTTCTGGTCGCGACTGGCGTTCGACGAGTTGTTGGCCGGGCAATTGGCGCTGGCGCTGGTGCGGGCCCAGTTGCGCCGCCCCGCCGGCGACCGCCATGCCGGCGACGGTCATTTGCGCAAGAAAATCATCGACGCGCTGCCCTATTCGCTGACGGCATCGCAGCAGCAGGCCGCCGCGGCGATCTCCGAGGACTTACGCCAGCCGCTGCGCATGCTGCGGCTGCTGCAGGGCGACGTCGGCTCCGGCAAGACCGTGGTGGCGCTTTTGGCGGCCGCCGCCGTCGCCGAGGTCGGCAAGCAGGCCGCCTTGATGGCGCCGACGGAAATTCTGGCGCGGCAGCACATCAACACCATCGCGCCGCTCGCCGCGCGCGCCGGCATGCGGGTCGCGATCCTGACCGGCCGCGAAAAAGGCAAGGAGCGCCGCGAACTGCTGACGCGGCTCGAAGCCGGCGAGATCGACTTTCTGGTCGGCACCCACGCGCTGATCCAGGACGACGTGGTCTACAAGTCGTTGGCGCTTGCCGTGGTCGACGAGCAGCACCGTTTTGGCGTCCGCGAGCGGCTGGCGCTGACCAACAAGGGCGATGCGGTCGACGTGCTGGTGCTGAGCGCAACGCCGATCCCGCGCACGCTGGTGCTCACTTACTTCGGCGACATGGATATCTCCGAATTGCGCGAAAAGCCGGCGGGACGGCAGCCGATCGATACCCGTACCCTGCCGGCCAGCCGCCTCAATGAGGTGGTCGACGGCGTCGGCCGCGCCTTGAAGGCCGGCAAGCTGGTGTACTGGATCTGCCCGCTGGTGGAGGAATCCGAAGCGGAAGGCATCGAGCATCTGACCAACGCCACGCAGCGATTCGAGAGCCTGCAAAAACGCTTCGGCGACAAAGTCGGCCTGGTGCACGGCCAGATGAAGGGCACCGAGAAGGATCGCGTGATGGCGCAATTCGCCGCGCACGAGATCGGGCTGTTGGTCGCCACGACAGTGGTCGAGGTCGGCGTCGACGTGCCCGCCGCGACCATCATGGTGATCGAGAACGCCGAACGCTTTGGACTGGCGCAATTGCACCAGCTGCGCGGCCGGATCGGCCGCGGCTCCGAGGCCTCGACCTGCCTGTTGCTCTACAAGGAGCCGCTCAACGAGATGTCGACGGCACGGCTGAAAGTGATCCGCGAGACCACCGACGGTTTTCGGATCGCCGAGGAGGACCTAAAACTGCGCGGCGAAGGCGACGTGCTGGGCATCCGGCAGAGCGGCCTGCCCGGCTACCGGATCGCGCGGCCCGAGGTTCATGGCCAGCTCATCACGCAGGCGCGCGACGAGGCGCTGCGGATCATGAAGGACAATCCAAAACTGAAGGGCGAACGCGGCGAGGCGCTGCGCTGCCTGCTTTATCTGTTCGAACGCGACGAAGCGGTGCCGCTGATCGGCGCCGGATAGCTCTTCAATCGGCCTTGGCCTGCGCCGGCTGCAGCGGCGAGGCGTTGGCGACCCGGGCGGCGTTGGCCATGCCCGCGAGTGCCGCGATCTTCTTCTGCGGATCGGAGCCGGGCTGCACCACGCCCGCCGACATGATCAGGGTGGCGGCGTCCTCGGCGCTCATGTCGATCTCGATGATCTTGCTCTTGGGCACGTAGAAGAAAAATCCGGTGGTCGGGTTCGGGGCGCAGGGCAGGAACACCGAGATGTGCTCGTCGTCACCGGGAAGGTTGTTGGCGATCTCCACGCTCGGCGCCTGCGAGATCAGCACGATCGACCACATCCCGGGCGAGGGAAATTCGACCAGGCCGACGCGGCGAAAACTCGATCCTGAACCGGAGAACAGCGTCTCGAACACCTGCTTGAGGCCGCGATAGATCGCCCGCACCACCGGCATCCGGCCAAGCAGCCGTTCGCCGAAATCGACCAGCGTGCGGCCGATCAGGTTGCGGGTGAGGAAGCCGAGCAGCGTCAGCGCGATCACGGCGACCACGAGGCCGGAACCGGGCAGCCCGAACGGCAGATAGGTTTCTGGCCGATAGGCCACGGGGACAAACGGCCGCACCAGCCCGTCGACCCAGGTCACGAACCACCAGGTCAGGTAAAAGGTGATCGCGACCGGCCCGGCCACGATCAGGCCGGTCAAAAAATTGTTCCGCAGTTGCGCCGTAAAGCCCCGGGGAGCGGCCGGCGGAAGTTCCGCCGGGGGCACATTCGGGGTCGGGTCGTCGCGGTTCATTGGTTTTCCAGGGTCAATGGGGGGCAGCCGGCGTGTCCCATCCAGCTAAGCCATCCTAGCAGACTTTTGAAGACCCGATGCGATAGCCACCGCGCGGCAGGCTTATTCGACGGTTACCGATTTGGCCAGATTTCTCGGCTGGTCGACGTCGGTGCCCATCACCACGGCGGTATGATAGGCCAGCAACTGCACGGGAACGGCATAGACAATCGGCGTAAAGGTCGCGTCCATGTCCGGCAGCACAATCGTCACCAGCGACGAGATGGTGGCTTCCGCCGCGCCCCTGGCGTCGGTCATCAGGATGATGTTGCCGCCGCGCGCCGCGACCTCCTGCATGTTGGAGACGGTCTTCTCGAACACCCGGTCGTAGGGCGCGATCACCACGACAGGCATGTTCTCATCGATCAGCGCGATCGGGCCGTGCTTGAGTTCGCCGGCGGCATAGCCCTCGGCGTGGATGTAGGAGATTTCCTTCAGTTTCAGCGCGCCTTCCAGCGCCAGCGGATAGCTGGTGCCGCGGCCGAGATAGAGCACGTCGCGGCATTTGGCGATGTCGCGCGCCAGTTTTTCGATCTGCAGTTCGGTCGACAGCGCCGCCGCCATCAAGCGCGGAATTTCGACCAGGCCATGGACCAGCTTGGCCTCGTCGGCGTCAGACAATTCGCCCCTCGCCTTGCCGGCCGCGATCGCAAGCGCCGCCAACACCATCAACTGGCAGGTAAACGCCTTGGTCGAGGCAACGCCGATTTCCGGACCGGCCAGTGTCGGCAGCACGGTCTCGCTTTCGCGCGCGATCGTCGAGGTCGGCACGTTGACCACGGCCAGCGTGTGCACGCCCTGCGACTTGGCGTAGCGCAGCGCCGCCAGCGTATCGGCGGTCTCGCCGGATTGCGAAATGAAGATCGCGAGGTCGCCCTTGCGCAACGGCGCCTCGCGGTAGCGGAACTCGGAGGCGACATCGACCTCGACCGGCACGCGGCCGAGCCGCTCGAACCAGTACTTTGCCACGAAGCCGGCATAGCTCGCGGTGCCGCAGGCCACGATCGAGATGCGCTGGATATCCTTGAAATCGAACGGCAGCTTTGACGGCAGCATCACCCGCTCGGTCGCCATGTCGATGTAGCGCCCCAGCGTGTGGCCGATCACTTCGGGCTGTTCGTGGATTTCCTTGGCCATGAAGTGGCGATAATTCGCCTTGTCGACCATGGCGGCGGCAGCGCTGTGCTTGATCACCTCGCGCTGCACGATGGCGTCGTTCTTGTCGTAGATGGTGGCGGAGTTGTGCGTCAGCACCACCCAGTCGCCGTCCTCGAGGTAGGCGATGGTGTCGGTGAACGGGCCGAGCGCGATCGAGTCGGAGCCGAGATACATCTCGCCTTCGCCGTAACCGATCGCCAGCGGCGGCCCGTTGCGGGCGCCGATCATCAAATCGTGCTCGCCGGCAAAGATAAATCCCAGCGCGAACGCGCCGCGAAGCTGCGACAGCGTCGCCTTGACCGCCTCGACCGGACCGATGCCTTTTGTCAGATAGCTGTCGACGAGGTGCAGCACGATCTCGGTATCGGTCTCGGTCCTGAACACCGTGCCCTTGGCTTCGAGCGCCTCACGCAGCTCGCGGAAATTCTCGATGATGCCGTTGTGAACCACCGCGACGCGCGCGGTCGAATGCGGATGCGCGTTGTTCTCGGTCGGCTTGCCATGGGTGGCCCAGCGGGTGTGGCCGAGGCCGCTATCGCCCTTCAGCGGCGATTTCTCCAGCCTGGCTTCGAGATTTTTCAATTTGCCTTCGGCGCGGCGGCGCTCGATCCGGTCGCCTTCCAGCGTGGCGACTCCAGCGGAATCGTAACCGCGATATTCAAGGCGCTTGAGCGAATCCACCAGCCGCTCCGCGGCCGGAGCCCGTCCCAAAATCCCGACAATCCCGCACATGCGGTTCAATATCCCCAAATGGCCGAAACGGCGCGGGTTCCTCATAACGAGAATACCCAGCGTCCAGATACTCAATAATTGTTGCGGATTGTGATGGAGTTAAGCGGAAACCTTAACAGAACCGCTGCCATCAACCCTTCGGCTTCTTGGCGCGCGTCTTGACCTCGCGGTAGCGCGCTGCCCCGCCCTCGCGGATGGTCTGCTCGCTGCGTTCCAGCGCCATCGCATCGTCGGGCACGTCGCGGGTGATCACCGAGCCCGAGCCGATATAGGCGCGGTTGCCGATTTTCACTGGCGCCACCAGCGAGGAATTGGTGCCGATGAAGGCGCCCTCGCCGATTTCGGTCTTGTGCTTGGCAAAGCCGTCATAGTTGCAGGTGATGGCGCCGGCGCCGATGTTGCTGCCGGCGCCGACATGGGCGTCGCCGATGTAGCTGAGATGGTTGACCTTGACGCCGGCGTCGAGTTCGGCGGCTTTTGTCTCGACAAAGTTGCCGATTCTTACGCCTTCGCCGAGCGAGGTGCCCGGCCTGAGCCGCGCATAGGGACCGATCGAGGCGTTCTTGCCGATCGAAGCCTGCACGATGTGGCAGAACGAATGGATCACCGCGCCGTCGCCGATCGCAACCCCCGGACCGATCACTACGAACGGCTCGATCACGACGTCCTTGCCGAACGTCGTGTCGGCGGCGAGGTAGACCGTATCAGGCGCGATCAGGGTGACGCCGGCCTCGAGCGCCACCTTGCGCAGCCGCGCCTGCATGACCTGTTCGGCCTCGGCGAGCTGGGTTTTGGTGTTGATGCCGCGCACTTCATCCTCGCTGGTTTCGATCACGACGGCCTCCAATCCGATGTCCCTGACGATGCCGACCGCGTCGGTCAGATAATACTCGTGCTTGCTGTTGGCATTGCCGATCTTGTCGATGATTTCCAGCGCCCGCCTTCCGTCGAACGCCATGACGCCGGCGTTGCAGAGATCGACCTTGCGTTCGGCGGCGCTGGCCTCGGCCTGCTCGCGGATCGCGACCAGCCGGCCGCCCTCGACCAGCAGCCGGCCGTAGCCGGTGGGGTCGGCGGCGCGAAAGCCGAGCACCGCGAGCGCGGCGCCGTTTTGCAGCGGCGCCCGCAGCCGGGCGAAGGTTTCGGCCGAAATCAGCGGCGTATCGCCGAACGCGATCAGGAGATCGTCGGCGCCGCGCGCAATGGCCTCGCGCGCCGCCAGCACCGCATGCGCGGTGCCGAGCCGTTCGCGCTGGACATAGGTCAAAACATCCGGCCGCACCCGCGCGGCCTCTCGCGCGACATCGGCGCGATCGGGGCCGATCACCACGGCAAGCCGCGAGTCCGTGCCTTTCGGGGCGGCGGCCAGCACATGCGCCAGCAGCGATTCGCCCGCTACCGGGTGCAGCACCTTCGGAATCGCCGAGCGCATGCGCGTGCCCTCGCCGGCCGCGAGCACGACGGTCAGGCTGGATCGTGCGGGCATTGTTTCCGAATCCTTGAACTCAGGCACGGCAGTAGCATTGCCGCCGCCGTCATAAAGCGTTTTGCCGCGCAGGGGAAACCGAAAGCCACCCCGGCAAGTCCATCCCGATAAGTTCCGGGATTCAAGCCCGGGGTGCATTTCCTGTTAATGTTTAGGCGTGATTCGGCGGAAGGCCTCTGGGGGGCCGAAAAACTCGTATGGCAAAAAAGAACGACCATCTGGCTGACTTTGCGACCGAGAACACCGGCGGCATGCTGACCGGTTTCCTGGCGGATGAGGAACATCTCGACCGGCGCGCGATGCTGCGGCTGGGCACCTGGGGCGCCGCCTCGGTCGGCGCCGTCATCGTGGCGCTGCTGGCCAACCAGTCGTCGCTGCGGTTGCGGCACGACGAACTGGCCGCCGCCGACCTGTCGCGGCAGGCCCAGCAGATCCAGTCGGTCGCGCGTGAAAGCCAGAACGAAACAAGGCGGCTGGCGTCCGCGATCGACACGCTCAATAGCGATCGCGACCGGACGTTTACGCGCCTGTCGACGCTGGAACAGGGCCTCGATTCCGTGACCGGCGCCATTGCCAGGCAAAGCAGCGCAACGCCACCGCCTGCGCCGGCCGCTTCCACGACATCGGCGGCGCCGACCGCCGCCGCGCCTGCATCCGCCGCACCGTCGGCACCGCAGCCTGCGGCGGAAGCCGCAGCGCCCGCGCCGGAGGCCGCTGCTACGGAAACCGCGCCCCTGATCGGCCCGGTGGCGACGATGGCGGTCGTGACCGGGAAGCAGGCGGCGGAGGCCAAGCGCCGCGAGCAGGCCAACGCCAAGATGGCCGCCGCGACGCTTCCACCAATCCCCACGCCTGCTCCCGCCGTGCCGGCCCCCTCCAATCCGCCCGCGACGACCGCGAGCATCCCGCCGCTCGGCGCCGCAAAATCCATGATGGGGCCGCCGGATCCAGCGGCTCCCAAGCTGATCGAGCCGGAACCTGCCAAAACCGCCCCAGCAACCGCCTCACCGGTTACGCCGCAGGCCACGACTGCGCCGGCGCCACAGCTGGCGACAGCGACCGCAGCGCCTGAAAGCGCCACTGCGACGCCGTCGATCGACAAAGATAAGCCGGCCACCGACAAGCCGGCCACCGCGGAGACGGCCCCGGAGGCATCGCCCCAGCTCGCCGTCAACCGCACCGAATTCGGCGTCGACGTCGGCGGCGCCAATTCGGTCGGCGGCTTGCGCGCGCTGTGGCGCGGCCTGCTCAAATCGCGCTCGAACGCGCCGCTGGCGGCGCTGCAACCGATCATCGTGATCAAGGAAAGCAATAGCGGGCTCGGCATGCAGCTGCGGCTGGTCGCGGGCCCGCTGACCGACGCCGCCGCGGCGGCCAAGATCTGCGCCACGATGGTGGAGAATGAGCGGCCTTGTGCGACGACGGTGTACGACGGCCAGCATCTTGCGATGAAGGTCGACGACGCACCGGCCTCGACCGGCGCGATTTCACCAAAAACCTCGTCAGAAAGATCATCGGAGCCGGAGGCCGAAAAGCCCGTGGCCGAGAAGCCGGCTGCGCCGAAATCCGGCTCCAGCAGGCAGACCTGGCGCCGGCATAGCTATCAAAAGCGCACGGCGGTCGAGGAACCGCCGGCGGAAAAGCCCAAATCCACCACTGCGAGCACCATCTCATCGTTCTTCCATCGCTCGAACTAGCCGGATATCGTTGTAATCCAATGGCTTGCGGACATATCCTGATCTGATTTGACCTGATGACCGCCGGGTTGTGCCTCGGGCCGTTCAGCCTCATATTCGCGCGATGAAAAAAGCTCCGTTCCGGCTGACGCCCTACCAGGTCCAATGGCTGATGATCGTCGGTTTCATCACCGTCGGCTACGCGCTGTATTTGCGCTATATGGCGATCGAATTCTCGCCGGTGGCGCTGGCCTGCGACGCCGGGCTGCAGACCATGCAGTGCAAGATGCGCGTGCTTGCGACAGTGCTGTTCAAGAACTCGGTGTTCGGCATCGTCGCGCTGGTCATTGCGACGCTGAATTTGATGCGGCCCTCGATCGTGCTGCTCACCGGCGGCTTGATCGCCGCGAGCTTCGGCATCGTGCTGTACAATGTCGGACTGTCCGGCCTTGCGGTCGGGCTGTTTATTTTGGGCTTTGCACGCCCCGCGCCTGCCACAGCGTAAGCGCCAGCAGCAGGTACATCGCGCAGGTCCACAGCGACTGCCAATTTTCCGGACCTTCGTTGCAGCCGATGTAAATAACCGATGCCGCGAGCAGCCCGGCGAACGACGCTTCCGCGATCGGACGGGTGCCCTGTTGCGGCCGGTTGAGCAGCGCCAGCGTCGAAAACGGCAGCACCGCCATGGTCAGCGCGGCAAACGGAAAATCCTTGTAGCGGGGGTCGAACACGAAACCGAGCGCGGTTTCCGCCGCGATCAGGGTGGTCACCGCGAGCACCACCGCGAGCAGCGTCGACGTGACCGACCCGGTCCGGAGATCGCGCGGGCCGAGCCATTCGATGAAGGTCGGCAGCGCACGCCCCGACATCAGCGCATTGGTGCACAACAGCGGCGACAACACGCCCATCGCCAGCAGCGTGCCCCAGCACAGCCAGCCGCCGAAACCGTAGCTCTCGTAGACCATCTTGTCGCAGGCCAACCCGAGCAGGATGCCGGCCGAGGTCGCCGACAGCGCCACCGCGATCCAGGACGCCAGCCGCGGCGTCCAGGGCCTGCGGCGCAAGGTCAGCCAGCCCGCGCCGAACACCAGCACGGCCAGCGCCATTCCGCCGCCCATCTGCCATTTCCACATCGGGAAATTGCTGACGGCCTCGCCCGGCGGGTATTTCAGCATCCGCTGCACGGAGTCGATCAGGCCCCAATAGCCGCCGACCGTCCCCTCGAGCTGGCGCTTCCAGGGCTGGTCATAGGCTTCGATCAGATTGACGCGGAAATTTTCCTGCTTCGCCATCGACAGGATTTCGGAAACCACCCGCGCCTGGTTGGTCCGCGACGGCAGCGCGCCGGCGCGCATCCGCCCCTCGCTCGGCCAGCCGGTCTCGCCGATCAGGATTTCCTTGCCGGGGAACGCTACCGCGAGCTGCTTGCGGATCGCGTCGACATGGGAGGCGGCGTAGCGCGCGCGGATCGGAAAGTCCTCCCAATAGGGCAGGATGTGGATCGTGATGAAATCCACGGTGTCATTGATTTCCCGGTTCTTCAGCCAGTACTCCCAGACATCGGCATAGGTGACGGGAACGTGCACCTGCGCCTTGACCGCGCGGATGGTGGCGGCGAGGTCGGCGGCGGTCATTTCGCCGCGCAGCAGCACCTCGTTGCCGACCACCACGGAACTGATCACGTCGGGGTATTGCTTGGTCAGGCCGATCACGGTGGAAATCTGCGCCAGGTTCTTGAAGCGGTCGCTGCCGAGCCAGATGCCCTGCATCACCTTGAGGCCGACCTTGGCGGCAAGGCCGGGAACCTGGTCGAGGCCATTTTCGATCGAGTAGGTGCGCACGCAGTCGGAGATTTTGGCGAGTTGCGCCAGATCCTGCGCGATCTGCTCCGGCGTGATGCGGGTGGTCGGCACCAGCGGGGTCTGCGCGCCGCGGAACGGCGCATACGATACGCATAACAGCTTGGCCGCCGGGTCGATCGGCGCGCGCGACAGCACGATCGGCGTGGCCATCCACCACCACGCCGCAGCGATCGCACCAAGCGAGATCAGGAGAAGCGCCAGCGGCGTGCGAAGAGAAATCGGTTCCATCCTCCGGGCGAGGTCCCGTCGATTAGCCGGTCACCGCCGCTCTGCCAAGAGCTTAAGCAAGCCTGCCGCGGCCCCGATCCGCGGGAATCCCGCAGCGGCTTTACCACGACACGATAAAGTTGTGAGTTTGCTGGACAAAATTCGAAATGTCCGTCATGGGAATCCGCCGATGTCTCCGCCGCATTGGGGACCTATTTGAACGGCATCAAACCAGCCTCAATACGGGTCAGGGCTGGCCACAGGCAGGCAACAGTCGGGGAATTTATGCGTCGTCGGGTGCTTCAGCTTCAAAACGCGTTTCTGCGCCACCTCGCCGTCACCGGGCTTGTTACGGCGATGGCCCTGTCGGCCGGGAGCGCTTTGGCGCAGAGCGGCGACGCCCACCCGCAGGATCAGGCCAAGCCCGGTGCCGCCAACCCCGCAACGGCCGCCGATGCGGCCAAGGATAATCAGCGCAAGACCGACGAATTCGTCGAAGCCCAACAGGCCATCAGCGGGCCGGCCGGCAATCCCGAATGCGTCTGGCTCGGCCGCCGCGTGGTGCGGCTGATGTGGCTCGACGACCTCGATACCGCGTTCCGCCACCTCGACCTCTACGACCGTTTCGGCTGCCCCGGCGGCCACGTCCAGGCCACGTTCCGCTGCCTGACCCGGTTCGGCGGCCAGATCGATCCCAAGGTGGCCGAGACCCTCAACAGCCGGGTTCAGGCCTGCTGGATCAATCCGAGCGCGCAGCCACAGGCGGCCGTGGCGTCCGCGCCCGCGGCACCGGCCACCGCCGGCAGCGCTGCCCCCGCTCCGGCGACTGCCGCTCCGCCCGCCGCACCCGCTCCGGCACCCGCCAAATAGCGCGAGCCACGGCTGGACAGACGGAAATTTTACCGGTTGGCGATATCAGCCCTCAAAACGCCATTCCTTTCCTAAGACATGCGCTCTCAACAGATGATGACACTTCAGTCATGCCCTGTTCAGGGATGGCGTCATAAGAGTTGTTAAATCACGTGGCAGAGCTACATTTGCCGCTGACTTGGTCGGATCTCGGGGACAGGTCCGCTCCCCTGCCCTATTTGCCCCGTGTGGTTTAGTCGCGATGCGCGCCGTGGTCGCCGTTTTATTAGTCGTGACCGCCGCTCACGCTGCGCTCTGGGGGGTACTCCAGCAGAAGCAATCGGCGCCTGATGTCCGGGGCCTGCTGCCGAGCACTTCCTACGCGCCGTTTGAACCCGGTCATACCGTGGCCGACGTCGCCGTCGATTCCGAAAAGGTCCGCGCCGACCTGAAGAAGCTCTCGACCCTGACCCGGGCGGTGCGCCTGTATTCCTCGACCGAAGGCAACGAACTGGTGCCGCCGATTGCCGCCGAGTTCGGCATGAAGGTCACGGTCGGCGCCTGGATCGACAAGGACGCCAATCGCAACGATCGCGAGATCGAATCCGCCATCAGCCTCGCGCGCCACAACAGCAACGTTATCGGGGTCGTGGTCGGCAACGAAACCATCTACCGCGGCGAGCAGATCCCGATCGAGAACCTGCGCTCCGCAGCAGAGGCCAACCCCGAGGATGCCGCGGGCATCCAGCGCGAGGAAAGCGATCGGGTTCGCGACGCCGACGCCCAGCCCGAGGACAAGCGGGCCGAAGCGCTGAAATGGGCCCTGGCCGAAAACAACGTCCATCGACTGATAAAACTGATCCAGCGGATCAAGAAGTCGGTTGGCGGGGTTCCCGTGACGACGGGTGAGATCTGGAACATCTGGCGCGATCACCCGCAACTCGCCAATTCCGTCGATTTCATCGCCGCGCACGTGCTGCCCTATTGGGAAAATTTCACCGACAAGCAGGCCGTCGACCAGGCGGTCGCGATGTACCAGTTGTTACGGGAGCAGTTCCCCGGCAAGCGCATCATGATCGCGGAATTCGGCTGGCCGAGCGCCGGCTATAATCTGCGCAATGCCAACCCGGGCCCGTTCGAGCAGGCGGTGACGCTGCGCAACTTCGTCGCGCGCGCCGAAGCCATCGGCATGGAATACAACATCGTCGAGGCGATCGATCAGCCCTGGAAATTCTTCGAAGGTGGCGTCGGACCCTATTGGGGCATTCTGAACGCCGCCCGCGAGCCGAAATTTTCCTGGACCGGCCCGGTGGTCAATCCGAACTACTGGAAGCTCGCGACCATCGCGGTTCTGGTCGGCATCCTGCTGTCGCTGCCGATCCTGCGGCTCGACCGCCCGACCGTGGTGCAATCGCTGGTGCTGTCGGCCGCCGCCAACGGCGTCGGCGCCTGGGCCGCGACCGTGTTCGCCTACTGGACCGGCCACTATTTTGTCTTTGGTTCGGCCTTCGCCTTGACGCTGGGCCTGACCCTGCTGGTGCCGCTGGTCTTGATCGCGATGGCGCGGATCGAGGAAATCGCGGCGATTGCCTTCGGCCACAGCCCGCGCCGGCTGATCACCAAGGGCGCCACGCTGGCGCCGGCGACGATGGGCGAGAACGTAACCTTTCCCAAGGTGTCGATCCATATCCCGGCCTATTTCGAGCCGGTCGACATGCTGAAGCAGACACTCGATGCGGTGGCCCGGCTCGACTATCCAAACTTCGAATGCGTGGTCATCATCAACAACACGCCCGATCCCGAGTTCTGGCAGCCGATCCAGGATCACTGCCGCCTGCTCGGCGAGCGCTTCAAGTTCATCAATGCCGAGAAGGTGAAGGGTTTCAAGGCCGGGGCGCTGCGCATCGCGATGGAGCGCACCGCTGTTGATGCCGAGATCATCGGCATCATCGATGCCGATTACGTCGTAACGCCGGACTGGCTGAAGGATCTGGTGCCGGTGTTCGCCGATCCCCGCGTCGGCCTGGTGCAGGCGCCGCAGGACCATCGCGACGGCGACCGCTCGCTGATGCACTACATCATGAACGGCGAATATGCCGGGTTCTTCGACATCGGCATGGTCCAGCGCAACGAGGTCAACTCGATCATCGTCCACGGCACCATGTGCCTGATCCGCCGCGCCGCGATGGACATGGCCGGCGGCTGGGCCGGCGACACCATCTGCGAGGACACGGATCTGGGGCTTGCGATCATCGAGCATGGCTGGCTGACCCACTACACCAACACCCGCTACGGCCACGGCTTGCTGCCGGACACCTACGAGGCCTTCAAGAAGCAGCGCCATCGCTGGGCCTATGGCGGCTTCCAGATCGTCAAGAAGCACTGGCGCCGCTTCCTGCCCGGCGCCAGCCGGCTGAGCCCGGAACAGCGCCGCGAGTTCGCGCTGGGCTGGCTGAACTGGTTAGGTGCCGAAAGCCTCGGCGTGCTGGTCGCGATCCTCAATCTGATCTGGGTGCCGATCGTGGCCTTCGCCGACATCGCCATTCCCGACAAGATCCTGACGCTGCCGATCATCGCCTCCTTTGTGGTTTCGCTGGTGCATTTCGTCGCGCTGTATCGGTTGCGCGTGCATGTGAAGGCCGGACAGATGCTCGGCGCCATGATCGCGGCCATGTCGGTGCAATGGACGGTGTCGCGCGCGGTCGCCAACGGCCTGATCACCGAGCACCTGCCGTTCGCCCGCACCTCCAAGGGCGGCCTGTCGCGGATGTCGATCGAGTTCCAGGCGTTCTGGGAAGCCGTGATCGGCGCGCTGCTCTTGATCGGCGCCACCGTGCTGGTGGTGGTCAACAGCAACAAGCAGATCACCGAAATCTACATTTTCGCGGGCGTGCTGGTGCTGGAAAGCCTGCCGTTCCTGTCGGCGGTCGCGATCGCCGTGCTAGAGCAGTCGCGGATCAACGAATTCGCGTTCTGGCGCGACAGCGCGGTACGGACCGCCGAATTGATCGGCCTGCGTCCGGTGGCGATTCCGACCGTCATCAGCGCCTCCCAGCCGGTAGCCTCGGAAATCCATCGCGAAGCCAATTGACGGGGGCTCGCCTCGCCACG
>Ga0265314_10003549_pt1 | contig 15057 bp, 8 predicted proteins | sample 4126metaG_FD_203106 | JGI IMG/M metagenome (GOLD analysis project Ga0265314, IMG submission 203106) | Rhizosphere microbial communities from Carex aquatilis grown in University of Washington, Seatle, WA, United States - 4-1-26 metaG | ecosystem: Host-associated > Plants > Roots > Rhizosphere >... | reverse complement strand
AAAAGACGATGTTCCGACGCAACGATTCGTGGATCGCGATCCGGTCGTAGGCCGACGACATGTAGCTGTCGAACGAGCTGGTCCCGCCAGCCGCGCGATGGCTGTCCGCGAAGCGGCGCGCGAGCTCGGCGGCGTAGACCCCTTCGCGGGCCCGCTCGAGCGCCTGCGGGCTGAGGTCGGTGGCGTAGAGCTGCGTGCGATCGTAGAGCCCCTCCTCGGTGAGCAAGATCGCCGTCGCGTACACCTCCTCGCCCGACGCGCAGCCGGCGTGCCAGATCTTGATCTGCGGATAGGTGCGCAGCAGCGGCACGATCTCGCGGCGGAACGCGAGGAAGAAGCTGGGATCGCGGAACATCTCGCTCACCTGCACCATCAGGTGGTCGAGTACCAGCGCGAACAGCGCGGGATCGGCGAGCAGCCGATGTTGCAGGTCGCCGAGATTCTCGGCCTCGCTGCGCGCGAGCGCCGCCAGCACGCGGCGGCGCATCGACGGCGGCGCGTAGTCGCGCAGGTCGTAGCCGTAGCGCGCGTGGATGGCCTCCAGCACCAGGCGAATCTCGATCTCTTCAACCTCGGGCTCGAGCTGCATCCGGTTGGCTCTCCTCCAGCCACGCCTGCAGCATGGTCAGCAGCTGATCGGCGTCGATCGGCTTGCTCAGGTAGTCGCTCGCGCCCGCCTCGATGCACTTCTCGCGCTCACCCTTCATCGCCTTCGCGGTGAGAGCGATCACCGGCAGCCGCTCGAAGCGCGCGTCCTGGCGGATCCGCCGCATCGCCTCGTAGCCGTCCATCTCCGGCATCATCACGTCCATGAGCACCCCTTCGGTGTCGGGGTGCTCGCCCAGCATCTCCAGCGCCGCGCGCCCGGTGTCGGCGGTCAGCACTTCGGCCCCCTTGGCGCGCAACAGCGCGGACAGCGCGTAGACCGTGCGCATGTCGTCGTCGACCAGGAGGATGCGCCGCTTCTCCAGATGTACGTCGACCGCCGGCACCAGCGGCGTGAACGTGCGGCTCGACGGCAGCCGCGCCTTCACGTGCTGGATGAACATGCGGATCTCCTCGAGCAAGCGTTCCGTCGACCGCCCCTCCTTCAGCACCACCGCCTCGGCGTACGCCTCCAGACGGCGCGTCTCTTCTTTGGTGAGTGCGCGGCCCGTGTGGACGACCACGGGCGGCGTCTCGATGTCGGTGCGCGAGCGCAGGCGTTCGAGGAGGCCGAGGCCATCCATGTCGGGCAGCCCGAGATCGAGCACGATGCAGCTGAACTTGTCGCGCTCCAGCGCCTCCAGCGCCGCGCTGCCGCTCTGCACGTAGCGCACTTGCAGCCCCTCGCCCTCGAGGCGCTCGACCAGCGTCTCGCCGCGGACCGCGTCGTCCTCGACGACCAGGATGCGGCGCGCGCGCTCGATGGTCTGCGGCGCCAGTGTCTCCACGACCGCGACCAGCTCCTCGCGCGTCGCCGGCTTGGCGAGATACCCGACCGCGCCCATCGCCAGGCCTCGCTCGGGCGCGTCGAGCGACGACACGAAGTGCACCGGGATGCGACGGGTCTCGGGCTCGAATCCCAGGCGCTCCATCACGGCCCAGCCGTCGATGTCGGGCAGGCGCACGTCCAGGATGATGCCTTGCGGCCGGTGCGCCTTCGCCAGCTGGACGCCTTCGCGCCCCTCGGCCGCGATCAACACCTTGAAGCGCCGCGCGTGAATGATCTCCGCCAGCTGCGAGGCGAAGATCGGATCGTCCTCGATGATCAGCAGGTGCGGCTGGTCGGGCTTCAGCGTCTCGCGATCGTCGGTGACGCGCGCGCGCGCCGCGCCGCCGCCCGCGGGCGGTTCGGGAAGGGCGCCGAACGGACCCGGCGCGGGCGAGCCGGCAACGTCCTCGGACACCAGCGACCCAGGCCCCTGCTCGGGCAGATAGAGGGTGAAGGTGCTGCCGTGGCCGGGCGCGCTCTCCAGCTGCAGCTCGCCGCCCAGCAGCAGCGCCAGCTCGCGCGCGATCGACAGGCCGAGGCCGGTGCCGCCGTAGCGCCGATCGGTGCGCGCGTCGATCTGCTGGAACGCCGCGAACACGCGCTCCTGCTCCTGGCGCGCGATCCCGATCCCCGTGTCGCTGACCACCAGCGCCACGGTTCGTTCCGCCGTCAGCTCCGGGCGGGTGAAGCGCGCGTCGGGCGCCGGCCGGCCCACGCGCAGCGCGACGGTGCCGCGCTCGGTGAACTTGATCGCGTTGCCGAGCAAGTTGGTCAGGATCTGATCGACGCGCTGTCGATCGGTGCGGATCGTCTCCGGCAACGACGGCGCCACGTCGATGACCAGGTGCAGCCGCTTGTCCTGCGCCAGCGGCGTGAACACCCGCTGCGCGCGCTCCGGGAACTGCGCCAGCGCCACCGGCTCGATGAAGATCTCTTGCTTGCCGGCTTCGATCTTCGCCAGGTCCAGCACCTGATTGATGAGCGCCAGCAAGTCCTTGCCGGCGGCGTGGATGGTCTTCGCGAAATCGACCTGCTTCTCGGTCAGGTTGCGCTCGACGTTCTCCGACAACAGGTTCGACAGCAGCAACATGCTGTTCAGCGGCGTGCGCAGCTCGTGCGACATGTTGGACAGAAAGCGCGACTTGTACGCGCTCGCCTCGGCGAGCGCCTGCGACTTCTTCTCTTCCCGGCGACGTGACTGCTCGAGCTCGACGTTGTTGTCCTCCAGCGTCTTGCGTTGATCCTCCAGCTCCTCGTTGGCGCGCTTGAGGTTCTCTTGCTGGGCGCGCAGCTCCTCGTTGTTGGCGGTCAGCTCGTGCTCCTGATTGGCCAGACGCTCTGCCTGCCTTCGCGTCTCCGCCAGCAGATCGCGCGTGGCGCCGCGCGAGCGCGCGACCTCGAGCGAGATCGCCAGCGTCTCGCCCACCGACGACAGCAGCTCGCGGATCGAGTCGGTGCACGAACGGAACAACGCCAGCTCCAGCACACCGGTGACGCGACCGGCGTGCACCAGCGGCACCAGCACGATCGCTTGCGGCGCCGCCTCGCCCAGGCCCGACCGCACGCGCAAGTAGTCGCGCGGCGGAGCGTCGACCACCGTCAGTGCCTGCGCGAGCGCCGCCTGGCCGACCAGGCCCTCGCCGAAACGAAACGCAGGCGCCGCCCCACCGTCGCTGCCGCCGGTGGGGCCGAGCGCGAACTGTGCAAGCAGCTGCAACGTCCCCTCCTCGACGGCGAAGTAGAGAGCCCCCGCGGGCGCTTCGATGTACGACGCCAGCAAGCGCAACGACCGCTGCGCGATCTCGCGCACCTCCAGCTCGCCACGTAACTGGTTGATCAACTGCGAGCTGCCCGCCTTCAGCCAATCGCTGCGGTCGCGCTCGGCGCCGAGCCGTCCCAGGTTCTGCGCCATCTGGTTGGCGTCGCGCGCCAGCGCGCCCAGCTCGTCGCGGGTGGTCACCGCCATCAGCTGGGTGAAGTCGCCGCGGCCAAAGCGCGCCAGCCCCGCCGACACCTCCGCCAGGCTGCCGAGCAGACCGCGGCTCAATCGGACCGACAACGCCAGCACCAGCACCAGGCAGAGCAGGATGATCACCAGCCGCAGCTCCGCCGCGGTCCGGCTGGCGGCGCGCGCGGCCGCGAACGCCGACCGCAGCTCGTTGCGGTCCAGGCTCGTGGTCTCTTTCAAGAGCGCGGCGACGTTGCTCTGCTTCTCCTGCATCGCGCGCATCGCGACCACCGCCGCCTCGCCGCGATCACCCTGCACCAGCCGTTTTGCGACGTCGAACGCGGTGTCGAAGTAGTCCTCGATCGCGCCGCGCGCCCGGGTGAGATCCTCGCTGGACACGACGTCCGATGCCGAGGCCAGCGTCGACAGCAGCCGATCGCGCAACGCCCGTGTCTCGGCCAGGAGCTCCGCGTCCTGCGCGCCGGCGGCGGCCTGCAGCCCGCGCGTCAGCGCGCCGAAGTCCGCCTCCAGGCGTGGACCCAGCGCCAGCTTGGGCACGAGCCGGCGCTCGATGTCGGCCAGCTTGCCTTCCTCGCGCAGGCCGATGAGCCAGCTCACGAGGATCACCAGCAGGAACGCCGTCCCCGTGGCGCCCACGATGATCATCAGCCTGGCGCGAAACGACAGATGCACGCTCACCGCCCCCGCCGGGACAAGCGCCCGGGACCCGACCCACAGCGACGAAAAAACACGCGCACGCGGTCATTGTCGGCCGCGGCGCAAGAGCTGTCAAACCGCGGGATCGGGGCTCGCGCGCGCACGCTCGCGCTCGCGAGCTCTTGGCCTACGTCATCAACTTGAGCTTGCCGCTCGCGGGGATGTTGGGCGCCGCCTGGTTGTTCACGATCGCGAGCTCATATTTGTGCTTGGTGCCCTTGTTCCACTGGCCCAGCACCAGCGGCGTGCGGCACACGTTCTTGAACGGACCGCCGCCGCCCCACTTCACGTCGCCGACGACCGTCTTGACGTTGGTGGCCGCGATCGCGTCGCGGATCGACGCCGCGCTGCCGAGATCGTTGGTGCGCTTCAACGTGTCCACCGCGACCTCGAACAACGCGTGCACGAACCCGATGCACTGGGTCCATTGCTTCTTGGTCGTCGACTCGTAGGAATCGCCGAGCTGCCGCGCCGACTGGTGCGTCAGCGACGACGAGAATGGATGCTCCGGCGTCCACCAGACCTCGGTCGACAGGCCGTCGCCGCCCAGCGCCTCGATCGCCGTCGGAAACAGCAGCGCCTTGCCCAGCGTGACCACCTTGGGATGAAAGCCCTGCTGCTTGGCCTGGGTCAGGAACGTCTTCGCGTCGGGCGGGATGACCACGCCGGTGACGATCTCGACGCCCTCTTTCTTGAACGCGGCGATCTGCGCCGAGAAATCATTGTTCATGTTCTGGAACCGCCCGGGATCGATCAGCGTGAATCCATCGGCGGCCAGCGGCTTGGGAAAGCCGAGCTTCTTGTCGCCCCACGCATTGCCGTCGCCGTCGTTGGGGAAGAGACCCCCGACCTTCTTGTTGGTCGGCACCGACTTCCAGCCGCCGACGTAGTTGGCGATGACGTCCTCGAGCCCCCAGAAAAAGTGGTAGGTCCAGGCGAAACCCTTGGCCGGATCGCCCTTGCGCCCGAAGAACCAGGGCTGCCACGGCACCATCGTGGAGATGCACGGGATCTCGTTGAGCTCGCAGGCGTCGGACACCGGGTTCGCCGTCTCGGGCGTCGACGACACGAGCATCAGGTCGACCTTCTCCTTGAGGATCAGATCGTTCGCGACCTCGCCCGCGCGGTTCGGGCTCGACTGGCTGTCTTTCTGCACGATCTTCACCGGCACCTTCTTGCCGTGCAGATCGAGCCCGCCCGCGAACAGCTTGTTCATCTGCTCGACGGTGAACTTGTCAGCCTCGCCGAAGGGCGCCAGCGGGCCGGTCTGCGGCGAGACGAACCCGATCTTCACGGCCTTTGTCTCGGCGAACGCGCGGCGGATTGGAAGTCCGAGCGCCGCCGCGCCGGCCAGGGTGCCACCGGCCTGGATCAGAGTACGACGACGAAAACGAGTGCTTCCCATGGGGCCCTCCTGCGCTGCTGCGAGTTGACGTTGGGCTGCCTGCTGCGGGGCTCGGGCGAAAAGCGGGGTGACTGTATCACGCCCGATTTTCAGCGCGCCGCCCGTGATTCGAGAATCTCGATCAGGATCGCGCGCGCGCGACCGATCTGGTCGTCGTTGATCTCGTGCGCCGCCGACGGGTAGATCGGCGCGTCGACCCGCGCACCGAGCCGCCGGAAAACCGCCGCGGTGTCGAGCATGCGCTCCGCCGGCACCCAGGGGTCCTGGCTGGCTCCTCCCAGCAGAACGGGCATGCCGTCGAACAACGCATCGGTCGCTTCCCACGGTGTGCCGGGCGGACCGATCAATCCTCCGGTGAACGCGCACAGCGCGGCCACGCGCTGGCGGCGGCGGAAGACGTACTCCGACGCGAGGCACGCGCCTTGCGAATAGCCGAAGATCACCTGTTCCTCATATGGCATCCCGCGCGCGGCCAGATCGTCGGCCAGCGCCGCGACCCGCGCGAGCGCGAAGTCGAGACGCGGTTGGTTCTGCTCGACCGGCATCATGAAGCCGTTCGGATACCAGGTGCGCTCCGCCGCCTCGGGCGCGACGTACGCGACGTCGGGCAAGCCGACGCGCGCGACGATCTGTCCTTCCAGATCGCGCGGGTCCTGTCCGCGGCCGTGGATCAGGATCACCACGGCACGCGCGCCGTCGAGGGCGGCGCCGAAGTGAAGCGGCGGCGCCGCGAAATGCGGGTTCGACGCGCTCAGTATTTGAGCGGCTCCAGGTAGTCCATGATCTCCTTCGCCCGGTTGGCGAAGACCGGCGGGACCTTGAAGGCGGTACCCAGCTCCTCGAAGCGCTCGTCGATCAGGAAGCCCTGTGGCTTCGAGACCGTCGCCTCGAACATCGCGCCCGACGGCGTGCGCACGTACATCGAGTCGAAGTAGCCGCGGTCCTTGCGTTCAGAGGTGTCGGTGAATCCGAGCCCCTCGAGCTGGGCTTTGACCGCGTCCTGCACGCCGTAGTCGGCGACCTGGAACGCGCAGTGGTGAATGATGCCTTCACCGAACGTCCAGGTCGCGGGGGCCAGATTCGGCTCGAGCGCGAAGTCGACGATCTTGCCCGGGCCGCCCTCGCCGAAGACGTAGCGCACGAACTTACCGTCGGTGGCCAGGCGCCGGCCGCCCCACGCCTGGTTCATGAACTCCTCCGACGACTCCAGATCGCGCGCGCTCACGGTGATGCCGTGCGTCCCGCGGATGGCCAGGTCGGCGGGCACCTCGCCATTCGAGTACGGCTTGCGCGGGTCGTCCTTGATCCCGACGAGCTCGTAGTCGATGCCGCACGGGTGCTGGAGCTGCAGGATCTTCTCGCCGAAGCGCTCGGCCTCGCGTACCGGCCGGCCGTGCGATTCGAGCCGCTTTTTCCAGAAGCCGAGCGACGACACCGGCACCGATAGGCTGAGGATCGTCACTTGCCCGCTGCCTTTGCGCCCCTTGCGGCCCGATTGCCGCATCGGGAAACAGGTGACGAGCGTGCTCTCCTGACCGAGATCGTTGCCGTAGTAGAGGTGATAGATCGGCGCCACACCGTCGTAGAGCGCGGTCTTCTTCACGCTCTTCAGTGACAGCACCTGGGTGTGGAAGTCGTAGTCCTCCTGCGCACCGCCGGTGCACAGCGTGACGTGATGATGCCGTTGGATCGTGGGGGCAGTTTCGGGCGAGCTTTGGGTCATGGCGTCCTCCCGGGGGTGGGGCAGCTCCAAGCGCCGCGCGCGTCGATTCTGGCGCGCGGTTCGGGCGGCGCCAAGGCGTTTCGGTCGCCGTCGCGCAGCACGCGGAGTCGCCGGCGCCCGCCAGAATCGGTCAGCGAATCGGGGCCCATGGGACGAAAACCGCTGTCCCATGGGACAACCGCCACGCTCCGAGGCGCGGACGGCGAGAAAGGCGCGCGGAGCGTGCGGCGGATCGCGCTCGGGTCGATCTCAGCCTTGGCCTGCCCGTTGCTCATCTGGTCGGCGGTCGCAATCGAACCGCCGCCCGCTCCGGGCGGCCAACCCCGACTCGAAAGGATCGACCTTCATGAAGCGCCTGTCATTTGCTCTCGCGATGCTCCCTCTCGCCCTGCCGGCCGTCCTCTCGCCCCTGGCCTGCGACGTCCCGCCGGGCGCAGCGCCCGACGAGGCGGTGGCTGAACGCGAGGGCGCGCAGACGCTCTGCCTCGGCCGGCCGTGCACGACGGCGCCGATTCAGGTGCCCATCAACCCGGTGCCCATCACCCTGACGTTGTTCCCGGGCCCCACCGACTTCGTCGACATCACCGCCGGGTCGAGCCACACCTGCGCGCGCCGGCACGACGGCAATCTCTATTGCTGGGGGCGCGACGACCTGGGACAGGCGGGCATCTCGGCGACGAAGACCTGCGCGTCGGGCAGCGGCTGCGTCGACAAGCCGATGCTCACGATGACCGGCGCCGCCGCCGTCGACGCCGGCCTCGACCACACCTGCGCGCTCGACACCGCCGGCCACGCCTCGTGCTGGGGCAGCAGCAGCTCCGGCCAGATTGGCGACGGGGTCTACGGGTCGACCACGCAGCCCATCGCGGTCTCGCCGCCGGCGGGAGCGCCGGGGCCGCTGGTGTTCACGACGATCAGCGCCGGCGGCAACTCGACCTGCGGCACGACCGCGGGCGGCATCTATTGCTGGGGCGGGATCGGCGGCGGCCTCGCGGCGTACGCGCCGTCGGTGGTTCCGATCTCCGTCGGCGGTTGGTTCACCTACCTGGCCACCAAGGTCAGCGTCGGCGCCGAGCACGCCTGCGCCTACTACCCTTACGCCTACGCCAACCAGTACGACGTCGACTGCTGGGGCATGAACCAGAACGGCCAGGCCGGCAGCGATCCACACACCTATCCGTTCGTGGTCCTCGACGGCGGCACGCAGCTGGGCACGCAGGTGTCCCGCGCCGCGACGCAGAACGACTTCACCTGCGCCGATCAGATGAACGGCACCGTGCAATGCTTCGGCGATGGCTACTGGGGCCAGCTGGGCAACGGCACCAGCGGCGCCACCGCGTCGACGTACGTGCCCTCGATCGTCGGACAGACCGCGGGCGTCGCCCAGGCGCTGTCGCGCGTGGTCACCGGCGTCGTGCACGCGTGCGCGCTCGACCCGAGCGGCGCGGCCTGGTGCTGGGGCAACGGCTACAGCGGCCAGCTCGGCAACAACAGCGCGAACCCGTCGTCGATCCCGGTTGCGGTCGCGGGCGGCCACACCTTTCGCGCGCTCGCCGCCGGCTGGTACCACACCTGCGGCGTCGGAAACGACAACCACCTCTGGTGCTGGGGCAGCAACAGCGACGGCCAGCTGGGCACGCAGTATCCGGGCGGCTGGGTTTCGAGCCCAGTGCAGGCGATCGACCCGAGCTAGATCAGGGCAGCCCGATCACCGGGAAGGGCGCCGGCCGCAGCACGTTCGTGCCCTCGCCGAGCTGGCTGTGGTTGTTCACGCCCCAGCACAGCACGGCGCCGCCGCGGCGGCGCGCGCAGCTGTGCGCGCCGCCGACGGAGATGCCGACCGCGTCCTCGATCGAGCGCGCGTCGGCGGGCGACAGGCGGATCACGCGCGGTCCCATCGTGCCGTCGCCGATCGCGCCGAACTCGTTTCGGCCCCAGCACGACACCCGGCCCGACCGGCGGAGCGCGCACACGTGCAGGTCGCCGGCCGCCACCTGAATCGCGTCGGTGATGGCGGGCACCAGCGTCGGCCGCGCCCGGTCGTCGCGCGAGCCGTCCCCGAGCTGGCCGGTGTAGTTGTTGCCCCAGCACAGGACGTCCCCGGTCCGCCGCACGCCGCACATGAAACCGGCGCTCTTGCTGAGGTCGGGGTTCTTCTTGCCCGCCTGCGTGTTGTTGGCGATCGCGACGCTGACCATGCCGTCGGCGCCGGGCACCGCCGCCGGCATCGTGCGCGCCTCGGTACGGTCATCGCCGAGCTGGCCGCTCTCGTCGGCGCCCCAGCACAGCAAGCGCCCGTCGGACGCGGTCGCGCAGGTGTTCGAGCCGCCCGCGAAGATTCGCTCGACCGGCGGCAAACCAGGGACCGGCGCCGGTGCCTCGGCGCCGATCGAAGGCTCGCGCCCGAGCTGTCCGCTTTCGTTGGCGCCCCAGCAGCTGACGACGCCGCCCGCGAGCAGCGCGCATGCGTGCTGGCGGCCGGCGACGATCGTCTCGGCGCCGGTCAGGCCGGGCACCTCGAGCGCGACGCGGCTCAGGTTCGGCGACGGGCGGCCAAGCTCGCCGCGCACGTTGCGGCCCCAGCACCAGACGTGCCCGTCGTTGGTGACCGCGCAGCTGTGCACTTCGCCCAGCGCCACGTCGCGCACGCCGCTCACCGACGTCATCACCGGCGCGCCGTGGATTTCGAGGGTGCCGTCGCCGAGCTGCCCGCGGCTGTTGTTGCCCCAGCACGCCAGGCGATCGCCGCGCAGCGCGCAGTTGTGCGAGCCGCCGCTCCACAGGCCGGCGCGGCCGACGACGAACGGAACGTTCGAGACGTGATCCGGGACGTGGTGCCGCGGCCACGCGATCGCGATCAGCACCGTGGCCGCCAGCGCGATGCCGAGCGGTGTACGCCGGCGCCAGCCTCGGGGCGCGCCGGCGGTGATCACCGCCCCCACCGACGTGCTCACCGAGGTCGTGCTCTCGGCGCGCGCAAAGCCGCTGGAGCTCCGACTCGCGGCGCGCGCTGTCGGATCGCCGGCGGCGGTTTCGCCGGCGCCGGAGCGAGCCTCGCTCTCCGCGAGCGCCTTGGCCGCGTCGATGACCCCGCGACGTTCGTCGCGCATCGAAGAGAGCTCGGCGTCGAGGAATCCCGCCAGATCGAACGGCCCCTCGGCCAGCGCCAATTCGGCGGCGATCTGCTCGAGCCGCGTCGCCGCCGCCAGCGCGTTCGGCGGGCGCAGCGTGCGATCCTTGGCCATGAGCTCGAACAGCAGCGCCGCCAGCTCGGGCGGCACGTCGCGCTCCTCGAAGATGTCGGGCGCCGGCTCGTCGAGGATCCGGCGCGCGATCGCCGCGCTGTCGTCGCCGTCGTAGAGCCGCACGCGCGTGAGCGTCTCGTGCAGCACGACGCCGAGCGCGAACAGGTCCGAGCGCCCGTCCAGCTCTTGAAAGCGTAGATACTCGGGCGCCATGTAGCCGACGTTGCCCTTGAGCACGCCGACGCGCGTCTGCTCGACGTTGTCGCGCGCCTTGGCGATGCCGAAGTCGGCCACGCGCACGAGGCCGTCGAAGCCGATGAGCAGATTCTTGGGCGAGATGTCGCGATGGACGACGCCCAGCAAGGTGCCCTGCGCCGAGACCAGCTCGTGCGCGGCGTGCAGCCCGCGGGCCGCCTGCGCGAGCACGATCACGCAAAATGCGATTGGCAGCGGCTGATCGCGCGGCTGGACGCGCGCCAGCACCTCGGCCAGCGATGGGCCGTCGACGTAGTCCATGAGCAGGAACGGGCCTTCGGCGTCCTCGCCGACCTCGAGCGCCGCGGCAACGTTGGGGTGGCGGATGAGCCCGGCCAGCCGCGCCTCGTCGAGGAACATGGCACGGAACGCCGCGTCGCCGCGCAGGTGCGGATGCAGCCGTTTTCGCGCGAAAAGCCGCGAAAACCGGCCTTGATGCCGGGCGACCAGCTCGATGTACCCCATCCCCCCCTCGGCGATCCGGAGGATCACGACATCGCGGACTGGCTCCGGCGCTGCCGAAGTCATGCCCGCGGATCATATAACATCAGGGCATGTCCCTGGACCAAGCCGACACATCCCATTGGAACGCCGTGTTGGCGCTGGCGCCGATCGGCACGGCCGCCGCCACTGACGACGGCAGCCCGGCACGCGCGTGGCACAGCCTGGCGCGCGGAGAGGCCGAAGCGCTGGAGCCGCGCATGGCGGACCTGTTCGCGCTGGCGTCCGCATCTCGCGACCCGCGATTGGTCGTCGAGGTGACCGCGCTGCGCGCGCTGGTGCTGGCGTCGCTGGCGAAGACCGGCGACGCGCTGACCTTCGCGCGGCGCGCGTCGCTGATGGCGCGCACCGAAGCCGAGCCCGACGCCGAGCTGCTGGCCAATATCGTGCTCGCGCGCATGCGCCGACACGTCGGCAAGCCACACCTGGCGGTGCGAATCCTCGACGCGCTCGCGCGCCTGGTGCCGGAGGCGCCGCGCGCCTGGCTCGAGTGGGAGCGCCTGCTGGCCGGCGGCACCTCGCCCATCGACGCGCTCGAGCCCGAGCCGGACGCGACGACGTCGGCGACGACGGCAGCCACGGCCGCGCGGGCGCCGATGCCGACCACGACGCCCGCGCGCACGGGCCGCCGGTTGCTGCTGGCCGCGCGAGCCGGCGATCGCGCCGAGTTCGAGCGCGCCGCGGCCGATCTGACGGACGCGACCGTCACGTGGACCGACGTGCAAGACGAGGCGCGCGCGTTGATCGCGCTCCTGGATCCCGATCGCGCCGTCCCCGATTCGCTGCGAGAGTTTCGCCATGGCACCGACGAGGCCCTGCGGTACGGCCTCTTCGGCGCGCGGGTCGCGCCCGGCGAACAAGAGCCCGGCATCAACGTCTTCGCCCTCGCACGCCCGGGAGAAAAGGGACGCCGCGTGCTGATCGACGGCCTGGGCCTGTTCGCGCCCGGCCGCCTGATCGCGTGCGAGGAGGGCGCGCGGCGCGCGCACGGACGCACCGACTCCGGGCTGGCGATGCTGGTGCTCGCGGGGCCGGACCCGACGTCCGAGGCGGAGTTCTTCCGCCGCGTCTACGGGTTCGCGTATTCGCCGCGCACCCACCGCGGTGTGCTCGACGTCTTGCTCCACCGCATGCGCAAGCGCATCGAGCCGAGCGGCACGATCACACGCACCGACGGTCACCTGGCGCTGAGCCTGCGCGTCGCCGTGGCCGTCGCCGATCCGCGCTGCGCTCCGCCTGCGGCGGCGCGCATCCTGTCGGCGCTGGCGCGCCAGCCGCTCGCCACCGCGGACGGAGTGGCTGCGCGTCTCGGCATCACGTTGCGCGCGGCGCAGCTCGCGCTGCAGCAACTGGTGAACGACGGCGCCTGCGTCGCGCGCCGCATGGGCCGGCATCTAGAGTTCCAGCTCTGCGACTCCACGTTCCGCGAGCCCACCGGCACCGACGCCCTGCGACGCAAAGGCTCCGACCCGGCAATGGCCAAGCCCTGATGGCCAAGCCCTGATCAGGGCGCGCTGGTGATCTTGAGCATGACCACGCCGTGCGCGGGCACGCCGGTCGCGGTGTAGCTGTCGCTGAACGTCCCCACGGCGACGTGCTGCCAGAGATCACGCACGGTCGCGCTGCCGGCGGAGATCCCGATGTCGGTCCAGCGCACCGTGATCGAGGCTGCGGCCGTCCCGCGGTTGAAAAGCGCGACCGCGCGCGTGTTCGTGCCGGCGAGCGGCTTCGACCAGATCTGGAGGTTCGTGGCCGGCGTCGCGACGACCTGACCCTGAATTCCCAGCGGATCTTGATCGACCGCAATCACGTCGGCGTTGGTCAGGATCGCCTGCGTCGCCGCGGTCATCGAGCGGATGTCGTTGCCGGCGATCAACGGCGCCGCCAGCATCGCCCACAGGCTGAAGTGGCTGCGATCCTCGTCGGCGGTGAGGCCCTTGCCCACCTCGAGCATGTCGGGATCGTTCCAGTGCCCCGGGCTCGCGAAGCGCGCGAGCGACGCGTCCTGGTCAATCAGCGACAGCACCGACGCCCAGCTGGCGTTGATGTCGAAGCCGATGCGCCACATGTTGGCGACGGTGCCGAAGCTCCAGCCCGGCGTCGTCGGTGGATCCAGATCGTTGGTGCCGTTGCCCGGGTTGATGCTGAAGACGATCGGTCGCCCCGCCGCGCGCAGGCCGTTGCCCATCGTGGTGATCGACGCACGGTTGCCCTGGCAGAGATCGTACTTGAGAAAGTCGACGCCCCACGACGCGAACGTCTGCGCGTCCGCGGCCTCGTGATTCAGGCTGCCGACGGCGACGCTGGGCGTGCTGGGGCCGTAGACGCCGACGCAGGTGTCGGTGTTGGCCGATTCGTAGATGCCCAGCTTCAGTCCCTTGCCGTGCACGTAGGCGGCCAGCGCGGGGATGCCGGTCGGGAACTTCGTGGTGTCCCACTGCAGTTTGCCGCTGGCGTCGCGCCCGTTCATCCAGCAGTCGTCGAGGTTGACGTACTGGTAGCCGGCCGCCGCCATGCCGCTGCTGACGAACGTGTCGGCGACGCCGCGGATCAGCTGCTCGGTGATCGAGCACTGGAACGTGTTCCACGAATTCCAGCCCATCGGCGGCGTCGCGGCCAGGATCGACGGGGCGCTGCCGTCGACGCCGTCAACGCCCGCGTCGGCGGCGTCAGCAACGTCGGCCGATGCGTGGTCAGCGAGGCTATCGCCGCCGGTGTCGATGGCGGCGTCGACCGCGTTGCCGCCCGCACCCGAGCCCCCCGCGCCCGAGCCCCCCGCGGCCGCGCCGCCCGCGCCGGACCCACCGGTGCCGATCGCGGCCCCGGCCGCGCCGCCGACTCCCGTGTCCGAGCTGCTCGAATGACATCCCACCGATGATGCGATGACCGCCGTCACGACCCAGCCAAACACCGCGATTCTTTTCAGAACGTGCCGCATGCGCGCAAAGTGGCGTCAGGGGCGCGGATCGGCTCAATCGACGGAGGCGTCGACGCCGGGCGGCGCGGCGGAAAACAGCGCGCCGGCAAACAGCCGGCCGATCTCGTCGGCGCTCAGCGCCCGCCGATAGAGCATCACCTCGTCGAGGCGGCCCGGGAAGAGCTCGGTCGGCACGCCGGTGGCGTCGTTGCCGTTGCCGCCGATGATGAGCGGCGTGGTGTCGGGCGCGAAGCTGCCGGTGATGGCCTGAAAGGCGACCTGCACGCCGTTGACGTAGAGCCGCGCCGTCATCCCGTCGTAGGTGCCGGCCAGGTGCACCCAGGTGCGCGGGACGACGGTATCGGTCCCGCTCAGCAACGCGGTGGCGGTCGCCGTGGTGATGAACAGGCTCGGCTTCACGTCGGCGTTCAGCGAGAGGTGATAGTGCTGCTCGATGGTGCTGCCGATCTGCCGCGACGCCGCGGTCCCCCAGTTCATGATGGTCCCCTCCAGGTAGACCCAGCCGGCCACCGTGATGCGATCGACGATCGCGTCGATGGACGCCGACGGCGTGACGTTCACCCACCCCGCCCCGCCGAGCTCGAGCGCGGTTCCCGATCGACCGGCGACCCATCCCGTATTGGCGTTGATGCCGATCAGCGAGCCGTTGTTGCCGCGCCCCGAGCCATCATGCGCGGTCGCGCTTCCGGGGCCGTCGTCGAGCTTCCAGTAGCCGACCAGGTCGTCGAGCAGCCCGGGCGCGATGCAACCCGCGGCGTCGGCGCCGGCGCAGGGGTCGGGCGGCGGGTCGACCGCGATCAAGATCTGAGACGAACAGGCGCTCGCCGACACGCACGCGGCGCTCGCGAGCG
>Ga0265314_10003546_pt1 | contig 15062 bp, 10 predicted proteins | sample 4126metaG_FD_203106 | JGI IMG/M metagenome (GOLD analysis project Ga0265314, IMG submission 203106) | Rhizosphere microbial communities from Carex aquatilis grown in University of Washington, Seatle, WA, United States - 4-1-26 metaG | ecosystem: Host-associated > Plants > Roots > Rhizosphere >... | reverse complement strand
TCGCCATGACCGGCGGTCAGTCCAATGACGGCGGCCTCACCGTCGATCAGATCGCCCGCCAGGTTGCCGCCGAAGGCGCGACCCGCGTCGTCGTCGTCACCGACGAGCCTTGGAAATACCCGAAAGACACCGACTGGCCGCGCGGCCTTACCGTGCATCACCGCCAGGACCTCGACGCCATACAGCGCGAGATGACGACGGTGCCGGGCACCAGCGTTCTCATTTACGATCAGACCTGCGCCGCCGAGAAACGCCGCCGCCGCAAGCGTGGCACCTTCCCCGATCCGGCCAAGCGCGTCGTCATCAACGATCTGGTCTGCGAAGGCTGCGGCGACTGCGGCGTCAAATCGAACTGCGTCTCAGTGCAGCCGCTGGCGACCGAATGGGGCCGCAAGCGCACCATCGACCAGTCGAGCTGCAACAAGGATTATTCCTGCGTCAACGGCTTCTGCCCGTCTTTCGTCACCGTGCACGGTGCGCAGTTGAAAAAAGGCGAGAGCGTCGCTCCGCCCAGCGACTGGCCCGAACTGCCGGCGCCGAACGTGCCGCTGATCAACCATCCCTACAGCATCATCGTCACCGGCATCGGTGGCACCGGCATCGTCACCATCGGCGGCATCGTCAGCATGGCCGCGCATCTGGAAGGCAAGGGCGTCGGCGTCATCGACATGGCCGGCCTCGCGCAAAAAGGCGGCGCGGTCTACAGCCACATCCGCATCGCCAATCATGCGGACGACATTCACGCCATCCGCGTCGCCGCCGCCGGCGCCGATCTCGTGCTTGGCGGCGACATCGTCGTGGCCGGCAACAAGAAGGTGCTCGGCGCCATCAAGCCCGGCAACAGCCGCGTCATCGTCAACACCGCCGAATTCCTGCCCGGCGATTTCGCCCGCAACGCCGACTACTCTTTGCCAACCGAGCGGCTCAAGCGCGGCATCGTCAATGCCGCCGGCGCCGGCCGCAGCAATTTCGTCGACGCCTCGCGGCTGTCGACGGCGCTGCTCGGCAATTCCATCGGCGCCAACATGTTCATGCTGGGCTACGCCTTTCAGGTCGGCGCGTTGCCGCTGTCGGCCGAAGCGGTCGAGAAGGCGATCGAGATGAACGGCGAGGCGGTGCCGATGAACATCGCCGCTTTCCGCTACGGCCGTCGCGCCGCCGTCGACCCGGCCGCGCTGGAGAAACTGATCGCGCCGCGTCCGCAGGAGGCCAACGATTCGCTGCGGCTGTCGCAGTCTTTCGCCGAGACGGTGGAGCGCCGCGTCGCCTTCCTGACCGCCTATCAAAGCAAGCGTTATGCGCGGCGCTACCGCGCTTTCGTCGAGAAGGTGCAGGCGGCGGAGGCCGAGCGCACGCCGGGGCAGAGCAGTCTCGCCGAAGCGGTGGCGCGCTATCTGTTCAAGCTGATGGCCTACAAGGACGAATACGAGGTGGCGCGCCTATACACCGATACCTCTTTCGTCGAGCGCGTGAAATCGAGCTTCGCCGGCGACAACCTGCGCTTCGAATTCCATCTGGCGCCGCCGCTCCTGGCCAAGCGAGATCCCAACACCGGCGAGCCGAAGAAAATGTCCTTCGGGCCATGGCTGCTGTCGGCCTTCCGCGTGCTGTCGAAGTTCAAATTCTTGCGCGGCACTCCGCTCGATCCCTTCGGCTACACCGCCGAGCGCCGCATGGAGCGCAAGCTGATCACCGACTATCAGGCGTTGCTGCAAAATATCGTCGCCCAGTTGACCGCGGCCAATCACCACACCGCGGTGGCCTTGGCCTCGATTCCGGAGAAAATCCGCGGCTTCGGGCCCGTCAAGCAGCGGCATTTGGTTGCGGCCAAGGCCGAGGAAGCGGCGTTGCGCGAGCAATTCGACCAAGGCGCCGCGACGTTCCTCAAGGCGGCGGAATAAACACGCCGTCTATGCGACCAAATACCGGGCCGCCAAAGCTTGACCCGCCCTGATCGGTGTTTTCATATCGAGATAACGCGATACGAGACCGCCCCCTGAGAGGCGGCAAGGGCTGCGGCCGCCATATGCCTGGGCGCCGCGGCCAAAGGGGAGGGTCAGGCTGTGCCATACGACGCCTCCGCCGTGGCGGACACGTTCCCTAAGCTCTTGATGCGCAACGCCCAAATCTATGGCGCGCGGCCGTCAATGCGGCACAAGGACCTCGGCGTCTGGCAGACATGGACCTGGGCGGAAGCCGCGGACATCGTACGCGCTTACGCCGTTGGCCTGCATCGGCTCGGCGTGAGGCGCGGCGAGACGCTCGCTATCGTCGGCGCCAACCGGCCGAAGCTCTATTGGTCGGTGATGGCGGCGCAAATGCTCGGCGCGGTGCCGGTGCCGGTCTATGCCGACGCGGTCGCCGAAGAATTGTCCTTCGTGCTCGCGCATGCCGACGTGCGCTTTGCCGCGGTCGAGGACCAGGAACAGATCGACAAGATATTGTCGGTCAAGGAGCGCCTGCCCAAACTCGAGTGGATGATCTACGACGAGTCGCGCGGGCTTCGCGATTACGACCACAGCCGGCTGCGGTCGATGGACGACGTCATTGCCGACGGCCGCAAGGCGCTGGCCGAGGACGTGTCGCTCGGCGCCTGGCTCGACGGCGAGATCGCGGCGACCAAAGGCTCCGACCCGTCGATCATCCTCTACACCTCAGGCACCACCGGCACGTCCAAAGGCGTGGTGCTGACCGGCGAGCGCTCGGTCAAGGCCGCCGCCGACACCGTCGCTTTCGACAAACTGACCGAGAAGGACGTGGCGCTGGCCTATCTGCCCATTGCCTGGGTCGGCGACCATTATCTCAATTACGCGCAAGGCCTCGTATCCGGCTTCTGCATGGCCTGCCCCGAAAGCGCCGACACCGCGATGTCCGATCTGCGCGAGATCGGGCCGACATTCTATTTCGCGCCGCCGCGCACGCTCGAAGCCTTGCTGACGCGCGTCATGATCCGCATGGAGGATGCCGGCTTCCTCAAGCGCAAGATGTTTCATTACTTTCTCGGCGTCGCGCGGCGTTACGGCGAGCGCATCCTCAACGGCGAGAGCGTGCCGCTCATCGGCCGGCTGCTTTATGCCCTGGGAAATCTTCTGATTTACGGTCCGCTGAAGAACACGCTCGGCTTTTCGCGCGTGCGGGTCGCTTATACCGCCGGCGAGGCGATCGGGCCGGACCTCTTCGCGTTCTATCGCTCGATCGGGCTGAACCTGAAGCAGCTTTACGGTCAGACCGAAGCCTTTCTCTACATCACAGCGCAGCCGGACGGGCAGATCTATTCCGACACGGTCGGCCCCGCCTGTCCGCATGTCGACATCCGCATCGCCAATAACGGCGAGGTTCTGTTCAAGTCGCCGGGCATGTTCTCCGGCTATTTCAAGGACGATGCCAAGACCGCCGAGGCGATGACGGCGGACGGTTACGTCATGACCGGCGACGCCGGCTACTTCGACGACAAGACCGGCCACCTCAAGATCATCGACCGCGCCAAGGACGTCGGCAAGCTCAATGACGGCACGCTATTTCCGCCGAAATACATAGAGAACAAGCTCAAGTTCTATCCGAATATCCGCGAGGCGGTCGCCTATGGCGACAAGCACGACTTCGTCGCGGTGATGATCAACATCGATCTCACCGCTGTCGGCAGCTGGGCCGAGCGCAACAATGTCGTCTATGCCTCGTATCAGGAATTGGCCGGCCACCCGCTGGTCTACGACATGATCGAGAAGCACGTCGCCGACGTGAATGCCTCGCTGGCGCAGGACAAGATGCTGGCGGGCGTGCAGATCAAGCGCTTTCTCATCCTGCACAAGGAACTTGACGCCGACGACGGCGAATTGACCCGCACGCAGAAGGTCCGCCGCGGTTTCATCGCCGAACGCTATGCGCCGCTGATCAAGGCGCTGTATGACGGCTCGAAGGAGGCCGATATCTCCACGCAGGTCACCTTCGAGGACGGCCGCAAGGGCACCATCAGCGCGCGCGTGAAAATCCGCGACATGGCGGTCGTTCCGGCGCCGGCTCTGGGGCAGGCGGCATGAAAGCGCCCGGCGGAGCCGACATCGCCGTCGGTGGCGTGCTACTCGCGGTCGAGAACGTGTCGCTGGCCTTCGGTGGCGTCAAGGCGGTTAGCGACGTCTCCTTCGACATTCGCAAGGGCGAAATCCGCGCCATCATCGGACCGAACGGCGCGGGCAAGACGTCGATGCTCAACATCATCAACGGTTTTTACCAGCCGCAACACGGCCGCATCACTTTCAAGGGCGAGACGCGCTCGAAAATGCGCCCGCATGACGCGGCCAAACGCGGCATCGCCCGCACCTTCCAGAACGTCGCGCTGTTTCGCGGTATGACCTCGCTCGACAACATCATGGCGGGGCGCACGCTGCGCATGACCAAGAACCTGTTCTGGCAATTGCTGCGCTTCGGCCCGGCGATGGCGGAAGAGGTCGAGCACCGCCATCGCGTCGAGGAAATCATCGACTTCCTCAAGATTCAGGAAATTCGCCGCACGCCGGTCGGCCGGCTGCCCTACGGCTTGCAGAAGCGCGTCGAACTCGGCCGCGCACTCGCCATGGAGCCGGAACTGCTCCTGCTCGACGAGCCAATGGCTGGCATGAACCTCGAGGAAAAGGAGGACATGTCGCGCTTCATTCTCGACGTCAACGACCACTTCGGTACAACGGTCGTTTTGATCGAGCACGACATGGGCGTGGTGATGGATTTGTCCGACCGCGTCGTCGTGCTCGACCACGGCGTCAAGATCGCCGACGGCACGCCGGACGAGGTCAAGGGCAACCAGGCGGTCATCGACGCCTATCTCGGGGTCGCGCACTGATGGACCTTGCTTACAAAATCCTGATCGATCCCTTCATCCAGATGGGCAGCGCGCCCGATCTGCTGGTGCAGACGCTGTGGGAAGGGCTGGTAGCCGGCGTTCTCTACTCGCTGATCGCGCTCGGCTTCGTGCTGATCTTCAAGGCGTCGGGCGTGTTCAATTTCGCGCAAGGCATCATGGTGGTGTTCGCAGGCCTGACGCTGGTCGGCCTGCATGAACTCGGCGTGCCGGCCTTTGTCGCGCTGGGCCTCACCATCGTCGTGATGTTCGGCCTGGCGTTCCTGGTCGAGCGTCTGATGCTGCGGCCGCTGGTCAACCAGCCGGACATCATCTTGTTCATGGCGACGTTTGGGCTCACGTACTTCCTCATCGGCTTCGGCGAGTTGGTGTTCGGCGGCAATCCGAAGAAGATGATCGCCTCGGAGCTTTATCTGCCGAGCGGCGCTTACGACATTAACTTTGCTGGCGGCTTCGTCAGCCTGCAAAAGATCGACATCGCTGCCGCCGTGATCGTGTCGCTAATGGTGATCGCGCTCGCGTTTTTCTTCCAGAAAACCCGCATCGGCCGCGCCCTACGCGCCGTCGCCGACAGCCACAAAGCGGCACTATCGGTCGGCATTTCGCTCGAACAAATCTGGGTGGTGGTGTGGTTTGCCGCCGGCATTGTCGCGCTAGTCACCGGCATCATGTGGGGCGCGCGCTCCGAGGTGTCGTTCTCGCTTCAGATCATCGCGCTCAAGGCACTGCCGGTGCTGATCCTCGGCGGCTTCACCTCGATCCCGGGCGCCATCGTCGGCGGGCTGATCATCGGCATCGGCGAGAAGCTCGGCGAGTTCTACTGGGGCCCGCTGCTTGGCTCAGGCATCGAAAGCTGGCTGGCGTACGTCATCGCCCTCATTTTCCTGCTGTTCCGGCCGCAAGGCCTGTTTGGCGAAAAGATTATCGAAAGAATCTGATGTTTTACCGCGAAGCCGGCCAGTTCAAGACGACCTACCAGGCCGACCAGGCCGTGTTTCCGATTCTGCAGGATCGCATCGGGCTGGCGCTGATCCTGATCGCCGCCTTTGTCGGGATGCCGCTCCTTGCTTCGGACTTCTTCCTCAGCGTGGTGATGATCCCGCTGCTGATCCTGGCGCTGGCCTCGATCGGCTTGAACATTCTCACCGGCTATACCGGGCTGCTGTCGCTCGGCACCGGCGGCTTCATGGGGGTTGGCGCTTTTGCCTGCTACAAGCTCACGACGATCTTCCCCGGCGTCAACATCATCGTCTGGGTTCTCGCCTCCGGATTTTTCTCGACCGCGCTCGGCATTCTGTTCGGCCTTCCGTCGCTGCGCATCAAGGGCTTCTACCTCACGGTCGCGACGCTCGCCGCGCAGTTCTTCCTCGACTGGTCCTTCATCCGCGTGCAGTGGCTGACCAACTACAACACCTCCGGCGCCATCGAAGTGCCCACCCGCACGCTGTTCTCGTTTCCCATCACCGGCCCCAATGCCTCGCCGCAGGTTCGCTACCTCGTCATCCTCGCCGTGGTCACGCTGCTGACCTGGTTTGCCTCGAACCTGGTGCATGGCCGCATCGGCCGCATGTGGATGGCGGTGCGCGACATGGATCTGGCCGCCGAGCTGATCGGCATCCCGCTCTACCGCACCAAGCTCCTGGCCTTCGCGATCTCGTCCTATTACTGCGGCGTCGCCGGCGCGCTGCTGGTGTTCTTCTGGTACGGCGGCGCCGAACCCGGCGTGTTCAACATCGACCAGTCCTTCACCATTCTGTTCATGGTCATCATCGGCGGGTTGGGCAGCCTGACCGGATCGTTCTTCGGCGCGGCGCTGATCTACGGCCTGCCGATCATGCTCAAGGGCGCTTTTCACGCGCTGGGCTGGAACATCCTGCCGTCGACCGTCGAGCACATCACCTTCATGACGGTGGGCGCGCTCATCATCATCGTCCTGATCGTCGAGCCGCTCGGCCTGGCGCGGCTCTGGCAGATCATCAAGCAGAAACTGAGGGTCTGGCCATTCCCCTATTAACGGTTCAAACTAGCGTCAAAGGCGCCGGCAAGGCGCGTCAACAGGGAGGTAAAAACATGCGTGTGAAAACGTCGATTTTGGCCGGTGCGCTGCTGGTCGCGGCCGCGATGACCGGAGCGCCCGCGCCGGCCGCGGCCGAGGACATCTTCGTGCCGCTGTTCACCTATCGCACCGGGCCGTTCTCCGGCTCCGGCATCTATATCGCCGAAGGCATGCACGACTATCTCGAGATGCTCAACCAGCGCGACGGCGGCATCGGCGGCGTCAAGATCGCGATCGAGGAATGCGAAACCGGCTACGACACCAAGAAGGGCCTCGAATGCTACGAGGCGGTGAAAGACAAGAAGCCGGTCGTGGTCAATCCGTGGTCGACCGGGATCACGCTGCCGCTGATCCCGCGCGCCGGCGTCGACAAGGTGCCGGTGCTGTCGATGGCCTACGGCTTGTCGGCCTCCGCCATTGGCGACACCTTCCCCTGGATCTTCAACCCGCCGGCCACCTACTGGGACGGCGCCTCGATGATCCTGTCTTATATCGGTAGCAAGGAAGGCGGTCTCGACAAGCTCAAGGGCAAGACCATCGGCTATATCTATCTCGACGCCGGCTTCGGCAAGGAGCCGATCCCGCTGCTCGAACAACTGTCCAAAGATTACGGCTTCAACCTGAAGCTCTATCCGGTCGCCGCCACCGAAATGCAGAACCAGTCGTCGCAGTGGCTCAACGTGCGCCGCGACAAGCCCGACTACATGGTGATGTATGGCTGGGGCGCGTTGCAGCCGACCGCCGTCAAGGAAGCGGTCAAGATCAACTACCCGATGGACAAGTTCATCTCCATCTGGTGGCCGAGCGAGGACGACGCCGCGGCCGGCGGCGACGCCGCCAAGGGCTTCAAGACGCTCAACTGGCACGCCGTCGGCGCCAACTTCCAGGCGATCCAGGACATCAAGAAATATGTCACCGACAAGAACCTGACCCAGACCGACAAGAACCATCTCGGCAAGGTTCTCTACAACCGCGGCATCTACAACTCGATGCTGATCGCCGAAGGCATCCGCAACGCGCAGAAACTGACCGGCAAGAAGGTCATCACCGGTGAGGACATGCGCCGCGGTCTTGAGACGCTGAACGTGTCCGATACCCGCTTCAAGGAAATAGGCCTCGGCGGTTTTGCCGGTCCGGTGCGGCTGTCCTGCGCCGACCACAATGGCCACCTGGCTACGTTCATGCAGGAATGGGACGGCACCAAGTGGGTCAAGACCGGCGGCGATATCAAGCCGATGACCGACAAGGTCAATCCGCTGCTCGCGGCGGCCGCCAAGGACTACACCGACAAGAACGGCAACTGGCCCAAGCGCACCGAGGCTTGCGACAAGGCCTCTTGATCTGAATAATCCTCTCCCCGCGGCGACGCGGGGAGAGTTCTTTCGAGGAAGCGCGCATGGCTGTCGCGGCATCGACGGAAGCAAAATCGGCGGCGCCCGCGGCCGAGAAAATCCTCACCGTCAACAATATCGAAGTGATCTACGACCAGATCATCCTGGTGCTCAAAGGCGTGTCGCTCGACGTCGCCAAGGGCGGCATCGTCGCGCTGCTCGGCGCCAACGGCGCCGGCAAGACCACGACGCTCAAAGCCATTTCCAACCTGCTGCACGCCGAACGCGGCGCCGTCACCAAGGGCTCGATCGTGTTCGACGGCGAGGAGGTGCAAAACCGCTCGCCCAACGAACTCGTGCGTCGCGGCTGCATCCAGGTGATGGAAGGCCGCCAGTGTTTCGCTCATCTGTCGATCGAAGAGAACTTGCTGACCGGCGCCTTCACGCGGCGAGACGGACGCGCCGCGATCAAGCGCGACCTCGACATGGTCTACGGTTATTTCGCCAAGCTGTCCGAGCGCAAGAATTCGCTGGCCGGCTACACCTCGGGCGGCGAACAGCAGATGTGCGCGGTCGGCCGCGCCTTGATGTCGCGGCCCAAGATGATCCTGCTCGACGAGCCGTCGATGGGCTTGGCGCCACAGATCGTCGAGGAAATTTTCGAGATTGTGCGGGACCTCAACCAGAGCCAGGGCGTGTCGTTCCTGCTCGCCGAGCAGAACACCAACATGGCGTTGCGCTACGCCACCTACGGCTACATCCTGGAAAACGGCCGCGTGGTGATGGACGGCGACGCCAAGTCCTTGTCCGAGAACGAGGACGTCAAGGAATTCTACCTCGGCATTTCCGAAGGCCGGCGCAAGAGCTTCCGCGACGGCAAGCATTATCGGCGCAGGAAGCGGTGGCTGGCTTAATGCCCGACTTCTGCGACGAGCTCGAAACCCTCGATCCCGCCGAGCGCGCGCGGCGGCAATACAGCGATCTGCCGAAGCAGATCGCGCGGGCCATGAAAGCGCCGGGTTGGGCCTCGCATCTTGCGGGCGTCGACGGCGTCGAAATCACTTCGCGCTCAGCGCTGACGAAGCTGCCGGTGCTGCGCAAGTCCGATATTGCCGAACTGCAGAAGCAAAATCCGCCGTTCGGCGGCTTAAGCACGAAGCCGGCCGGCACCTTCCATCGTCTGCTGATGTCGCCGGGCCCGATCTTCGAGCCGCAGGCCGAAGGCGCTGACGGCTACGGCGCGGCGCGCGCCTGCTACGCCGCGGGCTTCCGCCGCGACGACATCATCCACAATTCGTTTGCCTATCACCTGACGCCCGGCGGCTTTATTCTGGAGTCGGGCTGCTTTGCGCTCGGCTGCGCCGTCATTCCCGGCGGCGTCGGCAACACCGAGCAGCAACTCGACGCCATCGCGCATTACAAACCGTCCGGCTATGTCGGGACGCCGGACTTCCTCAAAATCCTGCTGGATGCTGCGGAGAAGACCGGCAAGGACGCCTCGTCGATCAAGCGTGCGCTGGTGTCCGGCGCGGCACTGCCCGCGTCGTTGCGCGACGAGCTCGGCAAACGCGGCGTCGCGGTGCTGCAATGCTACGCCACCGCAGAGCTTGGCGTGATCGCTTATGAGAGTGAGGCGCGTGAGGGCCTCATCGTCAACGAAGGCCTCATCCTTGAAATCGTGCGGCCCGGCACCGGCGACACGGTCGGCGAAGGCGAGGTTGGCGAGATCGTCGTCACCTCGTTCAATCCGGATTACCCGATGATCCGGCTCGCCACCGGCGATCTGTCGGCGTTTCTGCCGGGCCCGTCGCCCTGCGGGCGCACCAATGCGCGCATCAAAGGCTGGATGGGCCGCGCCGACCAGACCGCCAAGATCAAGGGCATGTTCGTTCACCCGAAGCAGGTGGCCGAAGTCGCCGCGCGCCATCCGCAGATGGGACGCCTGCGTCTTGTCGTCGGCCGCGACAACGAACAGGACACCATGACGCTCATGGCCGAATGCGCCGCGCCTGACGCCACGTTGGAAGCCGCGCTGGCCGAAAGCTTGCAGTCCCTCACAAAGCTCAAAGGCGCCGTCAAACTCGTGGCGCCGGGGTCGCTGCCCAACGACGGAAAGGTGATCGCGGATGAGAGGCCGGCAGGGTAGGGCGCTCTTGACCGCGCTAGCGGTTTGTCCCTCAGTGCGGCCATGAACACGCACCTGCCGCCCAACCACCCCGCGTTACCGCCGCGCCGCATCGGCGTGCTGCTGGTCAATCTCGGCACGCCGGACGCCACCGACTACTGGTCGATGCGGCGTTATCTCGCGGAATTTCTCTCCGACCGCCGCGTCATCGAGGAGAACCGGATCAAGTGGTGGCTGGTGCTTAACCTCATCATCCTGACACTCCGCCCCGGCCGCAAAGGCCGTGACTACGACAAGATCTGGAATCGCGAACGCAACGAATCTTTCTTGAAAACCATCACGCGCTCGCAGGCCGAGACGCTCGGCGCCTCGCTCGCCAACCGACCGCAACTCTTGGTCGACTGGGCGATGCGATATGGCAATCCGTCCATAGGTTCGCGTCTTGATGCGATGCAGAAAGCGGGCTGCGACCGCATACTGCTGGTGCCGCTCTATCCGCAATATGCCGCGGCGACGACGGCGACGGTGAACGATAAGGCCTTCGAGGCCTTGGCGCGCATGCGCTGGCAACCGGCTTTGCGCACGGCGCCGCCTTATTTCGACGAGCCGGTCTACATCGAAGCGCTGGCGTCATCGATCGAAGAGCACCTGGCGAAACTGACCTTCAGGCCCGAGGTGATCCTGGCCTCGTTCCACGGCATGCCGGAAGAATATCTGGAGAAGGGCGACCCCTATTACTGCCAGTGCCACAAGACGGCGCGGCTGTTGCGCGAACGTCTCAAGCTCGACGACGAGCAATTGCGGCTGACTTTTCAGTCGCGCTTCGGCCCCGCCGAGTGGCTAAAGCCTTACACCGACGAAACCGTGAAGCGGCTCGCCGCCGAAGGCGTCAAAAACATCGCCATCGTCACGCCGGGCTTCGCGTCGGACTGCCTGGAGACCCTGGAAGAGATCGCGATGGAGAATGTCGGGTATTTCCGCTCCGGGGGAGGGGAAAACGCCACGGTAATCCCCTGCTTGAACGACACCTTTCGCGGGATGAAGGTGATCGAGACGATCGTTACGCGTGAGCTTCAAGGCTGGCTTTAAGCTTCACGCGCCGCCACTAACGCCTCATTAACCATCCGCCTTTAGCGTCCGTTAACCACTCCCGCCGGCCGGCGGGCGCGGCTCTATGGCCGTGCTCCTGGCCGGGACAGGAGGCTTAAGTAGCGGACGTGAAACGCCTTTTTGCCTCACGCCAGACCGCGCTCCGCAGCGCGATCGCCGCCGTTTGCCTGCTCGGCGGCGCGGCACAGGCGCAGATGGCCGCGCCCGATCCGCTGGCGCCGAAGCTGCAAAGTGATCCGCGCAATCCGCCACGTTTTCAACAGTTTACCCAGCCGCAGTCGGCCCCGCTCGCGCCGCTACCGAGCTTTACGCCGCCGCCTTCCGCCGCCGGCGACACTGGATTCGATTCGACCAACGCCCGGAAAACAAAGGCGAAAAAGGCCAAGGCCAAGCTGGCCACGAGCACCGATGCGCAGGCCACCGCGGCGCAATTGCCGGCGCCGCTGCCGATTTCGCCCTACCAGAAACCGGCAATGGCCGCTTACGCCTCCGCGCCGGGAGAACCCGCGGTGCCGGACATCGGCCCGATCCGCAAGAAGCCCACGAAACGCAAAGCACACACCGAGCCGGACGATCCTTACGCACCGCTCGGCATTCACGCCGGCGGTTTCACGCTGCTTCCCGCTGTCGAACTGATCGGCGGTTACGATACCAATCCGGCTCACGTCACGGGCGGCAAGGGCGCCTCGCTCTATACCGTCGCGCCCGAATTGCAGGCGCAATCGAACTGGTCGCGGCACGAGTTGAAGGCCGATTTGCGCGGCAGCTACACCGGCTACAATCCGGATCAGACGCCGACGCTGAGCCGGCCCAACGTCAATGCCAAGGTCGATGGCCGCGTTGACATCACGCACGACACACGGCTCGATCTCGGCACGAGGCTGCTGGTCGGCACCGATAATCCCGGCAGCCCGAACCTCGAAGCCGGGCTCGCCAAGTTGCCGATTTTCGCCACCTACGGCGGCAATGCCGGCATCGGCCAGCGCTTCAACCGTTTCGACGTCTCGATCAAGGGTGACGCCGAACGAACGGCCTACCAGGATTCGTCGCTCGTCGATGGCACCACGGCGAGCAACAAAGACCGCAACTATAACCAGTACACCGGCACGCTCCGCGGCGGTTATGAACTGACACCCGGTGTGACGCCCTTTGTCGAAGCCAGCATCGACACGCGGGTGCACGATCTCAACGCGGATATCGACGGCTACCAGCGCGATTCGAAAGGCCTGACGGGCAAACTCGGCTCGACTTTTGAACTGTCGCGCCTGCTCACCGGCGAAGTCGCGCTCGGTTATACCCGCCGCAACTACGAGGATCCGCGCCTGACGCAGCTCTCCGGCCTGATCGGCAACGCGTCGCTGGTCTGGACCGTGAATGCTCTGACCAACGTCAAATTCACCGCCGCCTCGACCGTCGGTGAATCGACCATTGCCGGCGTGTCCGGCGTGCTCTATCGCGACGCCGGCGTGCAGGTCGATCATTCGTTCCGGCGCTGGCTGATCGGCACCGTGAAACTGGGCGTCGGTCTCGACACCTATAAAGGCGCCGACGTCATCGTCGGGATCGATCCGGTTTGCGGCTGCATCGTCACGACGCCGGGCGGCGGCGACCGTCAAGACAAGCGCTATTCGTTTGGGCTGGGGCTGACCTATAAGCTCAACCGCATGGTCCAGGTCAAAGGCGAGTTCCGCCAGGACTGGCTGCGTTCCAACGTGACCGGCAACGACTATAGCTCGAGCCTCTTCCTGCTCGGTCTGCGCGTGCAGCAGTAATTATTTGCCGAGCATCCGCGCCAGTTCGGCGCGAAGCTCCGGCGCCAGGTCGGGGCGCTCAAGGCCGTACGAAATATTGGCGGTGAGAAACCCGATCTTGGAGCCGCAGTCGAAACTGCGGCCTTCGAATTCCAGACCGTAAAACGGCTGCTTCTTGGCCAGGGCCACCATGGCGTCGGTCAATTGAATCTCGCCGCCGGCGCCGGCGGCCTGTTTTTCCAGCACGCCGAAAATCTCGGGTTGCAGGATGTAGCGGCCGGTAATGCTGAGCTTGGACGGCGCCTCGGCCGCCTTTGGTTTTTCGACCATCTTGGTGATGGAAAACGCTTTGCCGTGGGGTTCGCCGACGCCGACGATGCCGTACATGTGGACGCGGTCCTCCGGTACTTCCTCGACGGCGAGGATATTGGCGTTGGCGTCGAGTTTGGCGGCCGCGTCGATCATCTGCGCCAGACAGCCGCGGGGGTGCTGCACCAACACGTCGGGCAGCAGCAGCGCAAAGGGCTCGTGCCCGACCAGTTCGCGCGCGCACCAGACGGCGTGGCCAAGCCCCAGCGGCGACTGCTGACGGGTAAAGCTGGTCGTGCCGGGTTCTGGCAGGTCCTGCGACAACAGGGCCAAGTCGGCGGTCTTGCCACGCTCGACCAGGGTCGCCTCAAGTTCAAACTGGCGGTCGAAATGGTCCTCGATCACGCTCTTGCTGCGGCCGGTGACGAAAATGAAATGCTCGATGCCGGCCTGCCGCGCCTCGTCCACCACGTGCTGGATCAAGGGCCGGTCGACCACCGGCAGCATCTCCTTCGGCACCGCCTTGGTCGCGGGCAGGAACCTTGTTCCGAGGCCGGCGACGGGAAAAATGGCTTTACGAATGCGGGTCATGCGGGGGGCCTCGGAGGTAGGATGGAGCAGGCTTGAAGATTCGGAGTTGGAGGGCGGTGAATAAGGGTAGACTATTAACGTCCTCGAAACGAGTTTCGCGCCACCCCTATGGGCCGCCACTGCGAAAATAAGGAATCGGACCGGCCGGAATGCGCAAGACCCAAACGATCCTGACAGCCGCGATATTGACGGCTACCCTGATGGGCGGCGCCGCAGCGCAGGATCGGGACGACCGCTATATAACCGGTACGATCTCGCCGCCCGCGGTCACGCCCGGGGCGCCGCCGCAATGGTCCGGCGAATCCGGCGCTTCCGGCCACCCGCTGATGGCCGCGCCCGCCATCCGCGCGGCGGCGGCCAATTTCCACATGTGTCTCGAACGCCTGTGGCCGGCGGCCGGCCGCCGCGGCATTTCGCGCGAGACCTACCAGGCCGTCACCGCCTCGCTGACGCCGGATCTGCGGATCATGGATCTGCTCGACAACCAGCCGGAGTTCACCAAGTCGTTCTGGGACTATCTCGACGTTCTGGTCACCGACGAACGCATCGCCAAGGGCCGCGCGCTGCTGCAGAAATATCGCGCGACCTTCGACGCGGTCGAACAGGCCTTCGGCGTCGACCGCTATATCCTCACGGCGATCTGGGGCGTCGAAACCAATTACGGCACCATCGGCGGCGACCGGCCGGTGGTCCGCTCGACGGCGACGCTGGCCTGCATCGGCCGCCGGCAAAATTATTTCCGCGAGGAATTTCTCTCGACGCTGGAAATCCTCCAGCACGGCGACGTCCGGCCGGACCGTCTGGTCGGCTCATGGGCCGGCGCCTTCGGGCCCACGCAGTTCATGCCGACGGCGTTCAAGCGGTACGCCGTCGATTTCGATCACGACGGCCGCCGCGACGTCGTCGACTCGGTGCCTGACCTGATCGCCTCGACCGC
>Ga0265314_10003545_pt1 | contig 15063 bp, 12 predicted proteins | sample 4126metaG_FD_203106 | JGI IMG/M metagenome (GOLD analysis project Ga0265314, IMG submission 203106) | Rhizosphere microbial communities from Carex aquatilis grown in University of Washington, Seatle, WA, United States - 4-1-26 metaG | ecosystem: Host-associated > Plants > Roots > Rhizosphere >... | reverse complement strand
AACCATAGCGGTTATGCCGGAAACCCCAGTAGCCGGGCGTCCAGAGCGCGCCCTCATAGGGAGCCTCAACCCACGCGCCGGGAACCCAGTAATAGCCCCGTGGAGCCCAGGCCCAATAGCCGGGCGTCCAAAGATAGCCATCTCCTGGAGCCTCGGGTTGCTCGTATTGCGGCAAGGGCGGCGGTGGCTGGGGTGCGTAGGATACTGGCTGCCGTCCGTAACCCGGGTCATCCGAAGACTGACCCGACGACTGATTGGCGGGATTGCCCTGGTCCGCCGGGGCAGGATTCTGCGGAGCTCCGGCGTTTGCCGGCGCCGCGGTATTTTCCTGTGCGCTTGAAGTGGGAGTTTCCTGTGCGCTCGTGGCCAAAACAACAGGTGCCTGGTTGGCTGAGGCAGGGTCCGAGGCTGGAATTTGTGCACTCGCGGGGGTAGTACCGCTTGCCGCTTGCTGGGGATTCGAATGACATCCAACGGTCAGCGACACAATTGCCAGGGCACATAACGAAGCTCGTCCAAATCCAGGGAAATGACTCATCGTACACCTCTTCTGAAACGGATGTTATTGGGAGCGGGTGGGCGATAGCTGTCTTCAATTGACCACTAAGGTCTCAAGAGCAGTGCCGCAAGACGTTACCAAACGACAGTGAAGGCTGCGCGCCTCAGGATTCTGAATCCCTGAGGCGTGCAAGCCTTACCCGGCAGAAGTTTCTGGCGGTAGCGCAGCCTTACTTGCGACGCTCTTGCTGTTGCCCGCCGTGACTTTGATTCTGGGTCGCGGGCCTCACGTTGCGGTCCGCCCTGATCGGCCGGCTGACGGTTGCTCTGGCGGGTTGGCCGTGATTCGTGTTCGCGAATTGCCCCCGATTGGTTTGGAACTTCTGCTCGTGTTGCACCTGCGTATTCATCCGCGGGGCAGTGGGCTCACGCCATGCCGCCGCCTCTGATTCCCGTGGCCGACCTTGAGTGCCGTCGGTTCCACCGTGGAAGCTTGCGCGAGCGTTGTTGCCTTCGCGATTGAGGCCTTCGCGATTTGAGCCTTCCCGGTTGTTTGGTTCGCGACCTGCGAACCCCCGGTTGCCGGCGTTATAGCGATACACGTTGTGCACTCTGCGTTCGTTTATGTTGTTGTAAGTGCGGTTGTACGAGAATCGGCCCCCATTCCAGTAGCCGCCCTCGTACCCAAAGCCGATGTAGCCAAAGCCGTAGTTAATGCCGCCGTAGTAGCCAATGTGCGATCCCCAATGGCCGGGATGAAACCAATAGCGGCCGGTGTAGAAGCCCCAGTAGCCCGGTGTCCACAACGCGCCCGTATACGGAGCTTCGACCCACACGCCCGGAACCCAGTAATAGCCCTGTTGTGACCACGCCCAGTAACCGGGCTGCCACATGTAGCCATCGCCGGGGCAGGGCGGCTGTTCGTACTCGGGCATCGGTGGTGGCGCCTCATCCGCGTTGGCAACCGCCTGAGCCGCGTAATTTGAATCTTCGGGCTCTGCGGCTGCGCTGCCCTGCTGGTCAGCGGGCGGCGGAGCTTCAGTAGTATATGAGGGCCCGGCGGGCGCCTGATTCACGGCGGCCGGGTCAGGTCCCTGGTCCGTGGGGTCCTGTTGCTGGGCGCCTAAAGTACTCGCACTTACAGTGGGAATAATTGGAATCAGTATCGTGTAACCCACTGCCACGCAGAATGCCGCCACTATGGCGAACCAAATCAATGGCGTAGTTCTATTAAGACGGTTCATCGTACTCTCCAGTTCGCATGGATGCTAGTTGAAGAGTGCAATTGAAAACTGTCTCGAATTGATCACTGAACGGTTGAAATCAATGCTTCGGACCGGAGGGAACCGATCTGCCATGGTTATTTCCCGGCGGTGTTGTCACCGGGTGGCGTTCGGCGCGCGGAACAAGCTGCTCACACACCGCCGAGTCCTGGCCGCGAGTGAAACCCTCAATCACGTCCTGGCCGCGGCAGATGCGCAGCTTCATATCGTCCAGTTCTTTGCCGCTCAGCTCGGCGGTGCGGTCCGCTCCGTTGAATGGGTCGCGGTCGAAACGAAAGATGTAATCCTGCGGCGGCTTCTGCTTGCCATAGTCAATGTGACTCCAGATATAGAGCGAGGCGTGGCCGTCGCCCTCAGCCATCAACGCGTATAGCTGCGACATGTCAACGCCTGAAGGCGGATTTGCATTCCACACCGGCACGCCCTTGCCTCCTCGCAGCCAGCGCGCGGCCCACGCGTGTTGCGCGCCGTCGTAGTGGAACGCGGTGAAGTAAGTAGTGGCGGCGCAGTTGCGGCAATCGTCGTAGAGCGCGATCAGGTCGTCATCGAATCCGTCGGCAAAATGCTGCCAGTCAGAGATGCGCAGATTCACGCCGCCCAGCAAAAGTGTAACGGCGTGGCTGGTGAGCGAAACGCTCCACACGCTGAAGGTGTCATCTTCGGGCAGCGACTGCGGCGTTTTGCGAGCGGTGGTCACCACCAGCGCGGCATCGTATTTGACGCCGATTTCGCGAATGGCCGACCACTCATCGACCGCAAGAGACCGTGTGACCCAGACCAAAATGTCCTGATCCTTGGGATTGTGAAAGTTGATCCAATAGAATGCGCCTGCGGGTTGTTGTTGGGCAGTGTCGGCAGGCTGTTGCGCGGAGAGGAGCGATGAAAAGGCCAGAAGGGCGGCAACCGCGCACCGCGCGATAGAGCAACGCATGAATTAGATATAACAGAGCTCCCGCCCCGGTCCCCAAAAGCAAGGGACCGGCGGCACCCCTAACTTGATAAGATCCCTCTTGAGATCGGGCCACCTACCGAAAAGGGAAGCGTGCGCAGGCGCGTAAGAAACGAGCAAAGGAGTTTTGAACAAGGTGCTGCAGAGCACGAAGGGGCTGCTGTAATGAAAAGACGTTCAATGTTGTTGGTGTCGCTTGCAATTCTCATTGTTTATGCAGTGATCTGTGTTCGCGGTTGGCTTGGAGTTGAAGAAACAAGCAGACGCAATCAGGATGGCAAATACTGGGCGGCCGTTTACTCACACTCAAGACCGTTTCTACCTTTCATGAAAACACGGGATGTACTTATCCCGTCGGTTAGTGATCTCAACTCCCACACTGTTTTTGAGCTTTACGGGTTTAGGCAAACAGTCGCTATTCAGTGGCTGGATTCAAAAACGCTGCAAATCACTTGCCGATACTGCAATCAGAGCAGCTTAATGGAAAACAAAGTTGACGACATAAACATTCGCCTAATAAGACAATGATCACCGGCAGGTGGCCCACGTCTAGATGTCCATGTCAATCTACGCTGAGGGTGCCCCCGATCCCCAGTTTTTGGGGACCTGGGATACCACGAAAGTCAAACAACCAAGCTCTCCAGCTCAACAACCACCGCAAATCCCAGCTTCTTCCAAAACCCGCTCACCAGTTCCACGGTCTCAGCCGCAGTCACCGGCGAGGTACGCAGTTGAATCGCCGATCCGGGTTTGAGATTCGCAAGCGCCTGCGGCTGCGCCGCAAGTGCAATGCACTTTTCAGGCCGGTAGGTACATGAGGCCAGATCAGCAATCGAAAGTTGTGTGGTGGGCGTAGCGAATACGGTCTGCGGCGGCGCCATGCGGTCCAGCAGCCACAGGATTTCAAGCTTCGATTCGAGTTCATCGGGCACGCAGTCGATAACCAGGTCCGCAGTCCGCACCGCGTCTTCCACACTCGAGACAAACGAAACCGCCGGCAGCGCTTCAGGGCCAAGGTTTTCTCTGATGGACTCCTGCGCATGGTGCAGGTTTGAGGGCATCACGTCCTCAAGCAGCACCTTATACCCGGCGCGGACGGCACCCAGCGCGAGCGAACGGCCCAGCGGGCCCGCCCCGATAATCGCGACTGTCTGGCTGGTGTCCACTGCGCTTCTTTCGATGGATCTCCACGGCTCTACTCCAAAGAGCTAAACCGCGGTGCGTACGCCCAGCGCCTTGGCCACGTCGGCGCTGTTGGGCGACGATTGCACCAGGTGTTCTGCAACCCGCGCCCGCTCCTCGTCTGAGAGCAGTGGGACGGCTGCCAGCACGCGGCGCAGTGTGACTGCGGTGTCGTCAATGTAATTCATAAGGCGAATGGCTTCTCCAGAAAGCGGCATAAGGGGTCCTCGTATAGTGAATCAGCATTCATTGTAGGGGCTGGGGCGGGGTGGTCTGCAAACACCCCTTGCAGCCCTCAGAACAATTCCACGCCAACCTTATGCCGTTCTCGCGGATAATGCTCAATACAAGCTGCTTAAAAATCTGCCCCCACGCGAGGGAGGAATCAATCAATGGGAATTTCGAGGCGCGATTTTCTCGCGCGTGTGGGCCAGGCAGGTGGATTCAGCGCCGCATTCGTTGCCATGCAGGGACTCGGCTTGATGCCTGCCCGCGCCTTGCCTGCTCCCCGGCTCAACATCGCGCCCGGCTCAGGCAAAGGCATTAAAGTCGCAATTCTCGGTGGCGGAATCGCCGGCCTGGTAGCAGCCTACGAAATGAAAGCCCTCGGCTTCGACTGCACCGTGCTTGAAGCGCGCCATCGCCCCGGAGGCCGCAGTTGGACCGTCCGCCCCGGCGACAGCGTTGCATTTACTGACGGCTCGGTGCAGCACTGCAACTGGGAACCCGGCCACTACCAGAACTTCGGCCCCGCGCGCCTTCCCTCCATCCACACCACCATGCTTGGTTACTGCCGCAAATTCGGCGTGGCCATGGAAGTTGAAGTAAACTCCAGCCGCTCCGCAATGCTGCAGAACGACGCCGCCAATGGCGGTAAGCCAGTAGTGCAGCGTCAGGCTGTGAACGACACCCGCGGCCACGTCAGCGAGCTGCTTTCAAAATGCATCGCCAAGGGCGCGCTTAACGACAATCTCACCGCCGAAGACCGCGACCGAATGATGAGCTTTCTGCGCATGTATGGGCCGCTCGATAAGGCAGGCAAGTACACCGGCTCAGACCGCGCAGGATACAAAGTCAAAGCCGGCGCAGGCAACCAGCTCGGCACGCTCTCAAGCCCCATTGACATGCACACGCTGCTCGACGAGAACTTCTGGAACGACATCCTGTTTGAAGAAACATTCGACATGCAGGCCACCATGTTCCAGCCCGTCGGCGGCATGGACCGCATCGCCTACGCATTCGCCAAGCAGCTCGGCGACACGCTTCACTTCGGCGCAGAAGTAAAAGAGATTCGCAAGACCTCAACAGGCGCGCGCATCATATACACCGAAGCCGGCGCGCAAAAATCACTTGTGGCCGATTACTGCCTCTGCGGCATGCCGCTTCAAATCCTCAAAAAAATCCCCAACGATTTCAGTGCGCCGGTCAAGAACATCATCGAACAGTGCACCTATGCGCACGCATTTAAAATCGCGTGGCAGAGCCGCCGCTTCTGGGAGCAGGACTACAACATCTACGGCGGCCTCGAGTTTGTGAGCGACGGCCTGAGCCCAGTCTGGCTGCCCTCAGGCGGCATGTTCTCGGATCGCGGCGTGTTGGTGAGCGGCTACGGCTTTGACTCCAACCGGGCGTTTGAGAAACTCACTCTGCAGCAAAAATTCGAAGCCTCCCGCGCTTCAATTGAGAAGCTTCATCCCGGCCATGGCAAAGAGCTCGAAAAGCCGCTTTATGTGAACTGGGGGTTGGTTCCCTTCAACGAGGGCTCGTGGGTGAACAACTATGTCCCCGGCGACAACGCCTACACCGACAAAGGCTCGCCTGCCTACGAAACGCTCATCGCACCCGACGGTCCCATTTATTTCGTCGGCGACCACGTGAGCCATATTCTGGGCTGGCAAGAGGGCGCCGCCCTAAGCTCGTTGCGCGCCATCCAAATGATCGGCGAACGCGAGCAGGCCAGGCGCGCCTGAGGCGCGCGTCCCGAGAAAAGCTCTAGTGCGATGCGACAGTCGATTGCCCCGCGTTCGCGTTTGGCCCACCTGCGGCAGTCGACCCCGAAGCAGGCTTGGCCGTTTCTGAAGAAGTTCCGTTCGCCGGCGCATTAGTGGCTTCAGACGCAGGCGGCAACGAGCGAGTCGATGGCGAGGCAGTGTGGTAGCGCGAGCCGCAGTATTCCGGCACGTTGGCCATCTGCTTGATAAACACAATAAAGCTGGGATGGCGCGGCCGCAGCGTGACCCAGTAACTTTTCCTGCTGAACAGATCTTCGTGCCGGCTGACGAGCTGGTTATTGAGAATCTTCACTCCGCACAGCAGGTTGTTTTTGGGCTGCAGTATTGTCTTTGCCGGGTCATGCTCGGGCAGCTCCTTGTCATGCGCCCAATCAAAGTCGCAGCCGTAGCGATCGCCGTCCATGTAAGCCAGTTGCAACAGGCCTTCCTGCCGAACAATCCGGTGAGTCACAGTATCAGTGACCGCAACCTCGGGCTGCCGATGGCGCACGCTGATCGTAGGCTTCAGTCCTGCTTCAGCGCCGGCCAGGGCCTGAAAGAAATAAGCCCAGAAGGCGCGGCGGTCTTCGTCTGAAAGGTAGCGGAATCGCGGGCAAAGCGATTTGACCTGGCGCTCGAGCCCGGGCGATAGCAAATCCGCGGGCAGCGCGGCCTCAACAGTTTTATCCCAGTCTGGGTCCCAGGGCTTGGGGTCGCCAAGCCCCGCCTTCTGCAGTGCAATAGGCGTAGGAGCAGAGGGCTTTAATTCAGCCTTCATTTCGGCTTTGACTTCGGCCTTCACTTCGGCTTTGGCCGCCGGATCAGCAGCGGGTTGCTGTCCTGCCGTCTGCGCGGCTTGCGAGTGCGCGAGCAAAGGAGCGCCGATGACAAGGCTCAGCGCCCAAGTCGCGGAGATTAAAAACCCATGCTTGGCGCAAATGCGCATGGATTGGTGAGATGCGGGTTGAGACCCTGCGGTAAACCCAACGATAGACAATAGTTTTGGCGTTGAGAGAAGTCCTTTGATGAATCTTGGGGCTCGCAGGCCTTGTCTCAGGGCATGTCGTTAGGCGTACCGAAAATGACCTCAAAATGAAGGCGGGCTTCACAGGCTGCGGAAAAACAGTTGTTTATCAGCCTTTCCACTTCTGCGAGAGGCTTGCGGCGGCGAACGGTCTGTTTTGCCGTAGGTTTTGGTCCTCGTTTTGCCTCTGAATGCCGCAAATAACGGCCTCCAGAGACACCTCTGCCCCTAACCTCTTCCTGAAACTGCGTGTCGGCACCCAGCGTAATCTTCTGCTCCGGTTTGCGCTTCTGCTTCGGCGCCACCGCGCAGTCGAGCACGGCCAGCGTCGCTTAGCGCTCGGCTGCCGTGGATGCAAGACTGGTCTCGTCCGCCTTCGCCGTTGTGCCCGGAACCGGAGCCCGGCGCCGGCGGATCGTTCTTCTCCTCCCAACTATTGACTATTGATTACCGGCTCGCTCCCTGTTCCTTAACCCCTGGAACCGGCTCTTTCGTGAATAAGCTGCGAGGCCAGCGAACAGAGCCCTTGGCGGAAGACGTCGCGAACCAAACTCGGAGTCCAACTCTTAGCGGCCAGGCCGCCGTATGCGGCCAGCAGGTCTGCCGTTTCTGCAGAGGTAAACCCCGCCACGGCGCGCAGCACAAAGACGGTCCGAACCGGGGTAGGCAGGTTGGCGAGCCATTCGCGCACCCGGTCGCGATCGGGTCCGGCGATCATCTGCTCGAGCTCTTTAGCTGAGACGCCGGCCGAATCCAGATCGTCGTCTTCTATGCAGGTCACGGGGCCTGCTTCGCCCTGGGGAGCGGCCAGGCTGCCAGGTTGGCGGCGGGCAATGGTTTCAAGTGCAGCTTGGGCCAACGCAAGGCGGCTGCTGTGACGCGCGTCAAAGTGGTCTCCGTTCTTTGAAACTTCGACAGTCGAAACTGTGTGCTCTACCAGCCGCACGCTCTCTTCGCCTTCGCCGACCAGCATAGAGGCCAGGTTGTAGAGGCCGGCTGCGATGATGTCGAGCATTTCGTCGAGACCGGTGAGGGCCTGCTCTACTTCACCTTCGTCTTTCGCGCGGCCATCGAGCAGGCCTTGCACGCTCCGGGTAAAAGCTTCGGCGGCTGCGGGCATGGGCTTGGGAGGAATCAGGCTGGCTTGCTCGTTTTGGTGGGTCTCAGACATGATGAAAAACTCCTTTAGGCGAAAAGGCCACCCATCTTCATCCTCAAACCGGGCCGGGGTGCGCGTCAACCAGAGGAAAAGCCCGCGGCCTGCTGTGTGGCACAAAGTGGCTTGCAAACGTATACGTTCGAGGCGCCTCGCCGGTTTCAAATCGATTCTCATGTTTTTGCAGCCCCTTAACACCGCGCAAGCCCCTCGTGCTGTATGAGTTCAAAATAGGACGCGGGCTGCCCCGCCTAGCGTGGAAACGTGCCACTTCCCTCACAAACGCGATAGACTTCCAACACGGCATCGGAAAGCGACATGGCCAGAACCTCGCAGAAACAAAAGCTCTTCAACGGACGCGACTACTCGTGGATGCAGTTCAACCGCCGCGTGTTGGAAGAGGCGGAAGACGCCGCTAATCCCCTGCTTGAACGGGTGAAGTTTCTGGCCATCACCGGTTCGAATCTTGATGAATACGTCGAGATCCGCCAGGCCGGCCTTATGCAGCGCATTGAAGACGGTTATCGCGAACAGGGCTACGACGGCCTGCGGCCCGATGAGTCGCTGGCAATCCTGACGGCCGACATCCACGATTTTGTGGACGCGCAGTACCGCTGCTGGAACGACAAACTGCTGCCGGAGATGCGCAAGCAAAACATCAGGCTGCTGGAATGGGATGAACTGAGTGATGAGGCGCGCGCCTACGCCAAAGATTATTTTCAGCGCGAAGTCGATCCGCTGCTTACGCCGATTTCAATTGATCCGGCGCACCCATTTCCGCGAGTGTTGAACAAGGCGCTGTGCCTGGCATTGTTGCTGCGCGCCAAGCGGCGAAGCTCGGGCCCGCAGGTGCTGGGGGTGGTCACCGTTCCGCGCGCGCTGCCCAGGTTTGTTCGCCTGCCGGCGAGCGAAGGCGCTTACGATTATCTGCTGCTGCAGGACCTGATTGCGCAGCACCTGGCCGGCATGTATCGCGGCTATGAGGTGCTGGCGCACGCCGCTTTCCGCGTGACGCGAAATTCGAACCTCTACTTCGAGGAAGAAGAGGCGCGGTCTCTGCTTGAAACCATTCGCGTGGAGTTGCACAACCGTCGCAAGGGCGATTCGGTGCGGCTGGAAATCGAGACCGGCGCCGACCCTGAAATTGTTGAGCGCCTGCGTGTGAATTTCGAGCTCGACGAAGACCAGGTTTTCCGCAGCGATGGGCCGGTGAACCTTTCGCGCGTGATGTTTTTCTGCGACGACGTAAAGCGGCCCGACCTCAGGTTCCAGCCTTTTACGCCCAAGCCGATGCATCTGAGCCGCAAATCGACCGATATCTTCGACGAGCTGCGCCACCGCGACATATTGCTGCACCACCCGTATGACAGCTACGACCCGGTGGTGGATTTTGTGCAGACGGGCGCGCGTGATCCGGCGGTGGTGACGATGAAGCAGACGCTCTATCGCACCAGTCACGACTCGCCGATGTTCCAGGCGCTTACTGAAGCCGGCGCCACCAAGGAAGCTACAGTGGTTGTGGAGCTGATGGCGCGGTTTGACGAGGCGTCGAACATATATTGGGCTCGCTCGATGGAAGACGCGGGCGTGCAGGTGTTCCACGGCGTGGTGGGGCTTAAGACGCATTGCAAGGTTTCGATGCTGGTGCGCCGCGACGAAGACGGGGTGACTCGCCGCTATTGCCATCTGGGCACTGGCAACTACAACCCGGTAACCGCGCGTTTCTATACCGATTTAAGTTTGCTGACCAGCGATCCGCAGATTACCGAGCGGGTGCACATGGTGTTCAATTACCTCACCGCTCATGCCGAGATCGATGACTACAGCCCTCTGCTTGTGGCGCCACTGACGATGGCTGAAAGTTTTTTGAGGCTGATTCGCCGCGAGTGCGAGCACGCCAAAGCCGGCCGGCCGGCGCACATTATCGCAAAGATGAATGCGCTGCTTGAGCCTTCGGTCATCGATGCGCTCTACCAGGCATCGCAGGCGGGCGTTCAAATCGACCTGATTATTCGCGGGCTCTCCATTCTGCGCCCTGGCGTGGCAGGGCTTAGCGACAATATTCGCGTGCGGTCGATTGTGGGCCGGTTTCTTGAGCACTCGCGCATTTTCCACTTTGACAACGGTGGCGAAAATGAAATTTACCTGGGCTCGGCCGACTGGATGCCGCGCAATTTGTTCGAGCGCTGCGAGGTGGTTTTCCCGGTGCGCGACCCGGCCGCCATCGACCGCATTCACAACGAGATTTTGCCGGCCTACCTTGCGGACACTGTGAAAGCTCGGCTGCAACAGCCCGATGGGACCTATGTGCGCGCCAACAAATTCTTTAAGGATGCTCCGGCGTTTTCGAGTCAGGATTTTCTGATGCATCTTGCAGAAGGCAAGGTTGATGTGGATGCGATTCCGGCACTGCATGTGGAGAAACCGGCGGGCAAGGCGGAGGCGAGATCTGTTGCAAAGGCGGCGGTGAAATCCGCAGCTAAGAAGGCTAAGGCGGCGGATTGAAGTCGAGGCGAAAACAGACCGCCTTGAACGCTTTCTCGTAAAATTGAATCAGTGCCGCTCATTTTCCCCAATTCCACGGCCCTAAATCGCACCACGCAGCGCAGCCAAAGAATACGCGCGGCCGGAGCCGCGCTTGCGTCCCTGCGTCTGTGGCATCTGGCCAGCCTTGATGCGCCGACTGTTGCAGTGGTGTGGGCATCGGGTTTTTGCCGGGCGGCGGGAACGCATCTTTCGCTGCAAGCGGCTGCGGTTATAGCTCTCGGAGTGTGGACCGTATACGTGGGCGACCGGTTGCTGGATGCACGCGCGAGCCTGCACCATCACACCGAATACCGGCTGCGCGAGCGGCATTATTTTCATTGGCGGCATCGGCGTTTGTTTATGCCGTTCGCCGTTGTGGCTGGAGCCGTCACCGCAATTCTCGTGCTTAGGTGCATTCCCGTTGTCGCGCGCGAGCGCGATTCAGTGCTGGCTGCGGCTTCGCTCGCTTACTTTGCCCGAGTGCACCGGCGACAGCTTTCGCCTGTCGAAAGCGGACGCCCATTCTTTCCGCCGATCGTTACCAAGGAATTGCTGGTGGGTGTGCTCTTTGCCGTGGGATGCGCGATGCCCGCCCTGGGTGCGGTGTGGTCTGCGCCGGCGACAACGCGCTGGGTGTTGATTTGCGCCGTTGGCTATTTCGCGGCGCTGGCCTGGCTTAACTGCTATGCAATCGAGCAATGGGAGTCGGAAGGGGAGCGGGAGTCGAAGGCAGAACGACGCGGTAATCTTTCACTCGGAGTGCTTTCGAAAGCGCTCGCGTTGTTCGGTTTGATTGCCGCATTGCTGCTTTACACCATTCATCCGCGGGCGGCGCTTCTGCTGGCTGCAGCCGCGCTTAGTGCCTTGCTGATCGCACTTCTTGATCGGATTCGCCCGCAGCTTGATTCGGTTGCGCTGCGCGCCGCGGCCGATCTTGTTCTGCTGGCGCCGGCGATTGTCTTTCCGTTTGCTGGGCTATTGCGATGAGGCCATTATCCTTTCCCGTGCTGTGTTCCGAAGCGCTCAAGCCCGGAGCCCCACAGTTCGACAAGCTGGCGCGAGTTTATCGCTGGATGGAGTACCTGAGCTTCGGCCCAGCGCTGAGCCGATGCCGCGCGGAGTTTCTTCCCCGCCTGGCTGATTGCCGTCATGCGTTAGTGATTGGGGATGGCGACGGCCGATTCACGGCACGGCTGCTGGCAGCCAACAGGTTGATTAAGGTCGACGCTATCGACGCTGGCCCGGCAATGCTTGAAGCGCTTCTGCGCCGTGCCGGCAAGAATGCCGCTCGGGTGCGCGCAGAAGTTGCCGATGCGCGCTTATGGCAAGCGACGAACGCCGAGCCCTACGACCTGGTTGTGACTCATTTCTTTCTCGACTGCCTGACGACGGCTGAAGTTCGGTCGCTTGCTGGCAGGATTCATTTGGCTTCGAACTCCAACTCACTTTGGGTAGTATCGGAGTTCGCTGTTCCTCAGTCATTTTTTGGACGGATCATTGCGCGGCCGCTGGTTGCCGCGCTTTACGCCGCGTTTGGGATTCTGACGGGGCTCAAGGTTCGCTCGTTGCCGGAATATGATGCAGCGCTCACCGAGGCCGGATTCCGGATGGTGCGCCGGCGAACGCGGCTCTGCGGGCTGCTGGTGAGCGAGATGTGGATGAACGGATGATCCGGAAGATCAAAGAGTTGGCACCCTTGATTTGCGCCCGGGTCAAAGCGGCTGCGGAAAAACCATCGAGTGAATTCAAGCGCCTGAAAAACGATCCCGCAAGGGGTTAAAACCCCGCCTCTTTAAAGCCCTTATCGGCACGACTAAACAGCTTGCGGAAAAAAGGCTGGGGTATCGGAACAGTGACGATGGTTTCCACAGGCGGATGGTTTAAGTAGTTGATATGCGCGGAGACGACCAGCAGCAGGAAGCGATATTCAGCTACATCGGCCTTGAACAGCGGGTGCCGAAGGATCATCCATTGCGCGCCATCCGACAGATGGCCGATCAGGCATTGCGCGAGTTGGACGCCGAGTTTCAGCGGATGTACGCCCGGCGTGGGCGGCCGTCGATCGCGCCGGAGAAACTGATACGGGCGCAGCTTTTGCAGGTTCTGTATTCAGTGCGCTCGGAGCGTCAGTTGATGGAGCAGTTGGACTATAACCTTCTGTTCCGCTGGTTTGTGGGTCTGAACATCGACGACCCGATCTGGGATGTGACGGTGTTTACCAAGAACCGCGAGCGGCTGATCGAGGGCGAAGTAGCCGAACAGCTTTTGCTGGCGGTGGTGGAACAGGCGCGTGCGCATCAGCTTTTAAGCGAGGAGCACTTCACGGTGGACGGCACGTTGATTCAGGCCTGGGCCAGCCGGCGCAGCTTCCGGGAGAAGTCCGACCCGCCCAGCCAGGGCACGGGAACGCGTGGCCGTAAGCTGCTGCGCGACACGCATGAGTCGGCCACAGACCCGGAGGCGCGTTTGTACAAGAAGAGCGGCGCGGCGGCAGCGGTGCCCAGCTACCTGGGCCATGTGGTGACGGAGAACCGCAACGGACTGGTGGTGGCCGCGATGGTGACACAGTCCAGCAAGACGGCGGAACAGGAGGCTGCGCTGACCATGGTGGACAAGCTGAAGCGGGCCGTTGACAGCACGCTGGGCGCAGATAAGAGCTATCAGCAAGAGAAGTTTGTTGGCCAGTTGCGCGCGCGCCGGGTAAGGCCGCATGTGGCCGAGTATGCCCCCAACCCGAAGTGGCCCAACTGGCTTACCGAGGAGGAACGCAGCGGGGAAGGATTTTCCATCAGCCAGAGGAAGCGGAAGCTGGTGGAGAAGGTGTTTGGATGGGCCAAGCAGGACCGGGCCGCGCGGCAAGTGAAGTTACGTGGCAGGGCGCGAGTCGACTGGCTGTTTCGCCTGCTCGCCACCGCGCACAACTTGCTGCGCATGCAAAAACTGATTCCCGCGCAGTAAGGCTGGGGAGAGCTGTGCCTGGGGGCCAGAAATGAGGCCTTCAGGCACCTGACAAACGGAAACACAACCGACTTGCAGCGGCAAAAACTCAACGGCAGAGCCGAGCATCGCAGGAAAACAGCATTTTTCCGCAAGCTGTGAAGTCGTGCCCTGATACAAGACCTTATACGCCGGAGTTTCTCCTCTACCGGCAAGCCCCCTACATCGAAAAAAACGCCATCACCAGTTTTCCAGACTGGCGCAATTCACTACGGTTGAGGCGTAAGCGTGATGCTGGGTACGGACCCGGAGAGGGTAGTGGAAATTGAATCTCCGTCGGCCGTGCCATAGAAACTTGAACTGAAAGTCGCCGATCCCGTTACGGTGCCGTCGCTATTCAGTGTTCCGGTGAACGTTACGGTGAAACTTGAGCCGGAGCTTGTGAATGTGTTGACGAAGTGGCTGGCGTTGCCTGAGAGCGGGCCGGCTGCGGTCACCGAGGAGGGGTTAGTTGCACAGTCGCCAATGGGGCACGCCGCGACCGTTATGCCGATGTTGGTGGGAACGCTGCCTGTTCCACTGATAGTGCCGTCGCTGTTTTCAATCAGACTGAGAATGATGTTTCCACTTGCAGATGCGGCGTAGCTGTCGCCATCCGGATCAGGGAACGTGCCCTCGAAAGAGGCGTTGAAGCTGCCGCTATAAGTTTGCCCAGGGGCGAAAGTGGCCGTCACGCTTTGGTCTGAGTTCATGTCGACGACGCACGGTCCAATTCCTGTGCAGGCTCCTGACCAGCCAACGAGATTGTCGCCGGCGGCGGGGTTTGCTGTAAGCGTAACGGAGGTTCCGACGGGAAATGAAGCGCTGTCGCTGGCGCAGTTCCCGCAGAGAATTCCGTCTGGGTAGGATTCAATTGAACCTGTGCCGTTACCTGAGGCAACGCTGGCGGTAAGCGTATAGGTCTGCAACTGGGTGGGCGTGAATTCGGCGGTGCTCGTCGGTTCAGCCTGCTGCGAGTCGGGGGCGGCGAGCGTGGTTTCTGTGGTGACTCCATTCGAAGTCTCGTACAGGGTGATTGGCGTGGTGTTGTCCGGCGCATTGGTTGCAGGCGAGGTGAGCAAAGGGCCGATGCAGGGATTCGGGGCGCCAGACGGATTCTGGATCTCAGAAACATCACGTTGCAACTGGAGAAAATTGACCATGGACGAGAAGATGCCCAAGCCGGTGTCGGCTACATCATCCAATATTTTCGCGCCGGCATTGGCCACCACATCGCAGGGCGATGGCGCCGGGCTGGAGGTGGCTGCCGCGCTGACATAGGAACCTGCTGCGCTCCAACCGATCTGTAGCGCCTCAATGGCGTCAGGGGCCAAGCCATAGATGGATGCCGCAGCGGAAGCATATCCCCCGAGGACTTCCGCGCCGAAGCCATAATAGAGAGTGCCGAAAAACTGCAACAATTTACCTTCCTTGGCGGCATAGGTCTGCATGTACTGCTGGCCTGCGCATGCCTCCTC
>Ga0265314_10003544_pt1 | contig 15064 bp, 9 predicted proteins | sample 4126metaG_FD_203106 | JGI IMG/M metagenome (GOLD analysis project Ga0265314, IMG submission 203106) | Rhizosphere microbial communities from Carex aquatilis grown in University of Washington, Seatle, WA, United States - 4-1-26 metaG | ecosystem: Host-associated > Plants > Roots > Rhizosphere >... | reverse complement strand
TTTACGATGCGTCCGCCAATCCTCCTCCCGCTGGCTCGCCCCATCTGGTCAATCTCTCCGCCCGCGGCGTCGTGGCCGGCGGCCATCTCGTCTCCGGCGGATTCGTCATCACCGGCACCACGCCCGTGCGCGTGCTCGTGCGCGGCATCGGTCCCGGCCTGACCGCGCAGAACGTTCCCGCCGTGCTCGCCGATCCGTTCGTGACGCTCTTCCACCACGTCTCTTCCACCAGCGCGGTTATCATCGCCAACAACGACAACTGGGAAACGCCCCTCACCGTTGACAACAACTATCCCGGCGCGAGCGGAAACGACCTTGCCGCCGCCGCCGCGACCACGGGCGCTTTCGCGCTCGCGTCCGGCAGCACCGACGCCGCCGTGCTCGTCACGCTCGCTCCCGGCATTTATTCCGCCCAGGTCTCCGGCGTCGGCGCGGCGACCGGTGCGGCGATGGTCGAGATCTACGAAGTGCCGTAGCCGGCGATCCCGGCGGCGGCGCTCACCATTTCAAGTTTCGCACGGCGTCACGCCGCGCGTTCGCGCGCTCGCTCACGATCCGGCCGTCGCGCATCGCAAACACGCGGTCCGCCATGTCGGCGAGAATCGCGTTGTGCGTGATGATGACGGCGAGCGTGCCGAGCTCGCGGTTGATCCGCTCGATCGCCTCGAGCACGGTGACGCCGGTGTGCACGTCGAGCGCGCCCGTCGGCTCGTCGCACAGCAGCACCTCCGGCCGCTTCGCGATCGCGCGCGCGATCGCCACGCGCTGCTGCTCGCCGCCGGAAAGCTGCGCCGGAAAATGATCCGCGCGCGGCATCAGGTCCACGAGCGCGAGCGCCTCCTCCGGCGCCATCGGGTCCCGCGAAATTTCCGTGATGAGCGCCACGTTTTCGCGCGCCGTGAGGCTCGGGATAAGATTGTAGAATTGAAACACGAACCCCACCGCGTCGCGCCGGAACCGCGTGAGTTCGGCCTCGTCCGCCGCCGCGAGATCGTTGCCGCGATAGAGCAGCGTGCCCGAGGTCGGATTGTCGAGCCCGCCGAGCTGGTTGAGCAGCGTGGATTTTCCGCTGCCCGACGGCCCGAGCAGCACGACCAGTTCGCCGCGATGAAGATCGAGATCGACGCCCGCCAGCGCATGCACCGCCGCCTCGCCTTCGCCGTAAATCTTCGTCAGCCCGCGCACGGCGAAAACGCATTCGCGCTCCGCCACCGAAATGTTTGAAGCCGCGGTGATCATCGGAGCGACCGACACAATCAGTCCCGTCGCCTCTCGCAACGCGCAAACTTGAGCGCGAACTCAGCGAATCCGCGCTTCGATCCCACCGATCAACTCGACGGACATCGCCTCCGCTCTCGACACATCGGCCGGCCGATGTTGTGCGAGATACGCTCGCAGCCGGCCCTCCTGTCCCGAGTCGATGCCATAGTGCTTCGCGACGATCAACCACGCGAGACCGTTGACGGGATCGCGCTCGGTGCCGCGACCGTTGGCGAGAAAAACCCCGGCATTCACGATCGCCGGCAGCACGCCGTCCTTGGCCGCCTTGAGATAATAGGAAAACGCCTTCGCGTCGTCGGCCACGATGCCTTCTCCGCCCGAGTAAAGGCCGGCCAGCTGATAAGCGGCGTCGGCGTCGCCGAGTGCCGCGCTGCGCTCCAGCCACACCAGCGCGTGAAGCGGATCCGCCGGCAGTAATTTGCCCGCGACCAACAATCGGCCCAAAGCATCCATCGCCGTCACTTCCCCGCGGTAGGCGGCGCGCTGCAATTCCTCCAGCGACGGCCACGTCAATCGCGCCCCCGTGATCGTGATCACAACGACCGGCGGCGTTGCATCAGCGGCGGCGGATCCGGCAGCGCGATCGCGCGTATCGAAGTTTTCCAACGAGGTCGCCGCCGCATCAAACGTGAGCGGCGCGACCGCTGGCAGCGCCGCGACGATCTCCTCGCGCGAATGCTTCGGCTGCAGCTCGCGCGCCCGCGCCGCGGCGGCGTTCACGACCGCTTGGTGCTGTCGCTCCAGCAAATAACGGCGCAGTTGCTCGTCCCCGCCGCTCCGGTCACCGCGCACCCGCGCAACGATCAACCACGCGAGCGCCTCGGCATAATCGCGCCGCACGACCCGGCCGCGCGCGTAAGCCGCCCCGAGGTTGTGCGCCGCGTCCATCCGGCCGCCGAGCGCGCCCGCGCGATAGTAACCGAAGGCTCGCACGGGATCCGGCTGCAGGAGTTCGCCGGTGTCGAGCAGGTCACCCAGCATCGAAGCCGCGGCGGCGGCGCCGCTGCGCGCCGCGTGCTCGAGAAAATCGATTTTCTGCTGCCCGTTGAGCCTCGCCGCCTCGAAGAGGCTCTCTTCGCCCGCGAGCACCGCCTTCATCCGTTCGACGCTCTCCCGGTGCGCCTTCGTGTTGCTGAGCGCGTCTTCAAACTCTTTCTCCGGTGTCGGGGCGAAGGATTTCATCCGCCATGACAACCGCGCGATCGTTATGCCGGAATCGTCCCCGGTTGAATCGCTGTTCCCGGCCGACAGCGGCGTCGGCACCGTCGGTTCGGCGCTCGCAACCTGTCCAACGCACCGCGCAACGGCAGCGAAAGCGAGCAGCGTCAGAATCCGCGCTGCGGAAAGGCCGCTGAATCGGAATAACTTCGAACTCATGTCCGTGCCGAAACGCCATCGCTACGACTCGCCTGCGCAAAAGGCGAGCCGCGTTCGGTCGCGGTGGCGGCCGACCGTCGTCGAAACGTTACGCCACGTCGCCGCCCGTGATCACCGCGCCGCCGGTGACGTTCACTTTTTCGAGAATCGCCTTCGTGATTTTTTCGGCGAGCTCGGGCTTTTCTTTCAGCGCCGCTTTTGCCGCGTCACGGCCCTGGCCCACGAGCGCGCCTTCGTAGGCGATCCACGCGCCCTTTTTCTCGAGAATCTTGTGCTCGAGCCCGAGGTCGAGCAGCGAGCCGAGCTTCGAGATGCCCTCGTCATACATGATGTCGAACTCCACCTCGGTGAATGGCGGGGCGACCTTGTTTTTCACGACCTTGATCTTCGTGCGGTTGCCGATGACCTTGCCTTCGGGCGTCTTGATCTGGTCCTTGCGGCGGATGTCGAGGCGGATCGAGGAGAAAAATTTCAACGCACGGCCGCCGGAGGTCGTCTCGGGATTGCCGAACATCACGCCAATTTTTTCGCGAATCTGATTCGTGAAAATGCACACGCACTGGGTCTTGCTGACGACCGCCGTGAGCCGCCGCATCGCCTGGCTCATCAGCCGCGCCTGCGCGCCGACCGTCGCGTCGCCCATCTGCCCGTCGAGTTCCGCTTTCGTGGTGAGCGCGGCGACGGAATCGAGCACGATCACGTCGATCGAGTTCGAGCGGATCAGCGTCTCCATGATGTTGAGCGCGTCCTCGCCGCTGTCGGGCTGCGAGACGAGCAGGTCGTCCAAACTCACGCCGACGACCCGCGCATATTTCGGATCAAGCGCGTGCTCGACGTCGATAAACGCCGCCAGTCCGCCCTGCTTCTGCGCCTCCGCGATCACGCTCAGGCAGAACGTCGTCTTGCCCGACGACTCCGGCCCGTAAATTTCGATGATGCGTCCCTTCGGCAAACCGCCGACACCCAGCGCGAGATCGACCGCGAGCGAGCCGGTGGTGAGCGTATCGACCTTCATCCGCGCATTGCTGCCGAGCCGCATGATCGACCCCTCGCCGAACTGTTTCGTGATCGCGGACAGCGCGAGGTCGATGTTCTTTTCGCGAGCGGGATGAGCGGATGCGACGGCGGGAGCGGCGGTTTTGACGGGAGCAGCTTTGGACATGGGAGCGATGATAGACGTTGAGTGCAGAAAGAAAACCCGAAGCAGGGGATGGGCGGGCGCAACGGCAACGTGAAAGCCTCCGTCGCGTGGAGGCAAGCCCGCTTGCAAGGTAAATGCGCCTCCCGGGGTCCGCCTAATTTGTCGGCGGCGTGCCGCCCGGCTTGAACGCCATCGCGAACCACACCGCGAGCACGATCAGCGCGAAGCTCACGGCGTAGTTCCACGTCAGTTTCTCCTTCAGCACCAGCCACGCGAAGCCGACGAAGACCGCGAGGGTCACGCACTCCTGGAGAATCTTGAGCTGGTAGCCGGTGAAGCCGGCTTGGAAGTAGCCGCCGCGATTCGCCGGCACCATCAGGCAATACTCGAAAAATGCGATGCCCCACGACACGAGGATGATCGTGAACAGCGACTTCCCCTCGAGAAACTTGAACTTCAACTGCCCATACCAGGCGAGCGTCATGAAGATGTTCGAGCAGACGAGCAGGAGGACGGTTTTCATCGTTTGAAGCGGAGCCTTCTATTTTTGATAATAGCTCCGAAACCACTCGACGAAGCGCCGCAGCCCGTCATCGAGCGAAACCTTCGGCGCGAAGCCGATCGCGTCGCGCAGCCGGTCGATGTTCGCGCACGTCTCGATCATGTCGCCCGGCTCCGGCGGCACGAGTTCGACCGCGGCCTTTTTGCCGAGCAGTTCCTCGAGCATGCGGACGAAAAGCACGACCTCGACCGGGCGGTTGTGGCCGATGTTGAAAATCCGAAACGGCGGTGACGGCAACTGCACCGGCGGGTAGAGGAGCACTTTCACGACGCCATCGACGACGTCATCGACGTAGGTGAAATCGCGGCGGTTCCTGCCGTGGTTGAACAGCCTGATCGGCGCGCCTTCGCTGATCGCCTTCGCGAACAACGTCGGCGCCATGTCCGGCCGGCCCCACGGCCCATACACCGTGAAAAACCGCAGCCCCGTGATCGTCAGCCCGTGCAGGAGCGCATAGCTGTGCGCCATCAGTTCGTTGCTCTTTTTCGTCGCGCCGTAAAACGAGATCGGCCGGTCGGTGTTCGCGTCTTCGTGAAACGGCACCTTCGCGCCCGCGCCGTAAACGCTGCTCGACGACGCGAACACCAGGTGCTTCGGCGGCGCGCGCCGGCACGCCTCGAGCACGTTCAGAAACCCCACGAGATTGCTGTGCGCGTAGGCCGCGGGATTTTCCATGCTGTAACGCACGCCCGCCTGCGCGCCGAGATGGATCACGTAGTCCGGCTTGAAAGCCGAAAAAATTCCGCCGAACGCCGTCGCGTCGCCGAAATCCGCCTTCACGAAACGAAAATCCTCCAGCTTCTCCACCTCGGCGAGCCGCGCGCGCTTCAACTCAATCGGATAGTAGCCGTTGAGATTATCGAGCCCGAGCACTTCGCAGCGCTTCGTCTCCGCGAGGCGGCGCGCGACGTGGTAGCCGATAAAACCGGCCGCGCCGGTCACGAGGACTTTCATCCGGTGCGTGATAGGGCAACGCTCGCACGGCGGCTAGCGGAAAGTCGCGCGCGCGTTTCGCCGCCACTCACTTCGGCCGCGCGCTATGACAAAATTCCGCGAAAATCCGCGAAGACGGTGCTTGATTGCCGAAAAAGGCCTCCTATACCTTGCGGCGCTTTTGCACTCGCACACGTTCATCGCATGAAGATCAAAGCCTACTTGAAGCCGTCCTGCGGCTGGTCCAACGGCGTGCGCGCCATCATGCGCAAATACAATCTCGCTTACGAGGACATCGACATCATCAACAACCGCGCGAACTACGCCGAGATGGTTTCGAAGTCCGGCCAGCCGCTCTCGCCCTGTGTCGAGATCGACGGTGTCATGCTCGCCGACATCTCCGGCGAGGAAGTCGAAAGCTACCTGCTCAGCAACGATCTCATCAAACCGGTTGACGCCGCCGTGGACGTCCCGACGAACGCCGGCTGCTCCGACGACGAGCACGCCAAAATGGCGACGAAAACGATCCGCTTCTTCTGAATGCCGCCGAGAGCTCGCCGCAACTAATCTCACCCTGGGCCGCTCTCGCAACGTCGAGACCGGCCCTTTTTATGCTCCGCAACTCGTCCCTCTCTTCAGCCGCATCGCGCTCCCGCCGCGCGCCGCGGAATTTTCCGCCCCGCTGACCGCCCTCCCTTTGACCCGAAGAAACAACCGCAGGAACTCAACCTCACCGTGAACACCACGCCGACCCCGGACTCCGGCCCAGCCACTCCCCGCCCGCGCGCCGCGCGCCGCCGCTCGCTCTCCGTCCGTCCCGGCAAACAGGGCCTCTACGACCCGTGGTTCGAACACGACGCCTGCGGCGTTGGCTTCGTCGTCGACATGAAGGGCCGCAAGTCGAACGCCATCGTTCACCAGGGCCTGCAAATCCTGAAAAACCTCGACCACCGCGGCGCGAGCGGCGCCGAGGTCAACACGGGCGACGGCGCCGGCATCCTCCTGCAGACGCCGCACAAGTTCCTCGCCGAGGTCGCCAAGAAAGCCCGCGTCACGCTCCCCGACTCCGGCCAATACGGCTGCGGCCTCGTCTTCCTTCCGCGCAACCCGACCGCGCGCCGCAAGCTCGAGGAAGTCTTCGGCGGCATCGTCCAGGCCGAAGGCCAAACCCTTCTCGGCTGGCGCACCGTGCCAACGAACAACACCATGCTCGGCGACAGCGCGAAAGCGTCCGAGCCGTTCATGCGCCAGGTCTTCATCGGCCGTGATCCCGCGCTCACCGACGACCTCGCGTTCGAGCGCAAGCTCTACGTCATCCGCAAGCGCGCCTACTCCGCGATCCGCACCTCGACCTACGCCGGCGCCGAGACGTGGTATATGCCGAGCCTCTCGTTCAAGACCCTCGTTTATAAAGGCATGCTCACGACCGAGCAGCTCGAGCAGTATTTCCCCGACCTGCAACACCCGTCGATGGAGTCCGCGCTCGCCCTCGTGCACTCCCGTTTCTCGACGAACACGTTCCCGAGCTGGGACCGCGCGCACCCCTACCGCTACATCGCGCACAACGGCGAGATCAACACCCTCCGCGGCAACATCAACTGGATGCACGCCCGCCAAGCCCTCTTCGCCAGCGATCTCTTCGGCGACGACATCAAAAAAATCCTGCCCATCATCAACCCGAACGGCTCCGACTCGTCGATGTTCGACAACACCCTCGAACTCCTCGTCCTCGCCGGCCGCCCCCTCGCGCACGCGATGATGATGATGATCCCCGAGCCGTGGTCCAACCACGAGTCGATGGACGACGACCGCCGCGCGTTCTACCAATACCACTCCTGCCTGATGGAGCCCTGGGACGGTCCCGCCTCGATCGCGTTCACCGACGGCCGCCAGATCGGAGCGATCCTCGACCGCAACGGCCTGCGCCCCTCGCGCTTCTACGTCACGAAGGACGGCCTCGTCATCATGGCGTCCGAAGCCGGCGTGCTCGACATCCCCGCCGACCAGATCGCACAAAAGGGCCGCCTCCAGCCCGGCCGCATGTTCCTCGTGGACACCGAGCAGGGCCGCATCATCGAGGACGAGGAGATCAAACAGAAACTCGCGACCGAGCGTCCCTATCGCCAGTGGCTCAACGAGCACCTCGTCAAACTCGAGGACTTGTCCGCCGCGCCCTCCGTCCCCGCGCCCGATCACGCGACGCTGCTCCACCGCCAGATCGCGTTCGGCTACACGTTCGAGGACCAGCGCATTGTGCTCACGCCGATGGCGCGCGACGGCGTCGAGGCGATCGGTTCGATGGGCAACGACACACCCCTCGCCGTCCTCTCGAACAAGCCGCGCCTGCTCTACGATTATTTCAAGCAGCTCTTCGCGCAGGTCACGAATCCCCCGATCGACTGTATCCGCGAGGAGCTGATCACCTCCGCCGAAACCCGCCTCGGCTCCGAAGGCAATCTTCTCGACCCCGACCCGCACGCCTGCCGGCGCATCGAGTTGAAGTGGCCCGTGCTCACGAACGAGGAATTCGCGAAAATCCGCCGCCTCGACCAGCCGGGTTTCAAGGTCGGCGTGCTCCCGATTCTTTTCCGCGCCACGCGCGGCGAAAAAGGCCTCGCAAAGGCGATGGAGGAAATCTGCCTCATCTCGCGCCGCATGATCGAGGACGAGGAAGTCACCGTCCTCATCCTCAGCGACCGCGGCGTCACGAAGGATTTCGCGCCGATTCCCGCGCTCCTCGCCGTCGCCGGCCTGCACCATTACCTGATCCGCGAAGGCCTCCGCACGCGCATCTCGATGGTCCTCGAAACCGGCGAGGCCCGCGAGGTCCACCATTTCTCGCTGCTCATCGGCTACGGTTGCAGCGCGATCAATCCCTACGTCGCCTTCGAAACGATCGACGGCATGATCCAGGACGGCCTGCTCGTGAACATCGACCACAAGGCCGCCTGCAAGAACATGGTCAAAGCCGCCTCGAAGGGCGTCATCAAGGTCATGTCGAAGATGGGCATCTCCGCGATCCAGAGCTACCGCGGCGCACAGGTCTTCGAAGCCGTCGGCCTCCGCCAGGACGTGATCGACCGCTACTTCACGTGGACGCCCTCGCGGGTCGGCGGCATCGGCCTCGACGTGATCGCGCAGGAAGTCCTCGCGCGCCACCGCGCCGCGTTTCCCGACCGCGAGGTCAACGGCCACGTCCTCCCCGTCGGCGGCCAATATCAGTGGCGCAACGACGGCGAGTTCCACCTCTTCAACCCCGAGTCGATCCATCGCCTCCAAAAAGCTGTGCGCCTCGGCAGCTACGCCGCGTTCAAGGATTACTCGAAGATCGTCAACGAAACCTCTAAAAATCTCTGCACGCTCCGCGGCCTGCTCGACTTCAAGCCCGGTGACGCGATTCCGATCGAGCAGGTCGAGTCCGTCGAGGCGATCATGAAGCGCTTCAAGACCGGCGCGATGTCCTACGGCTCGATTTCGAAGGAGGCCCACGAGACGCTCGCCATCGCGATGAACCGCATCGGCGGCAAATCCAACACCGGCGAGGGCGGCGAGGATCCCGAGCGTTTCACGTGGACGAACGAGCGCGGCGACTCGAAAAACTCCGCGATCAAGCAGGTCGCCTCCGGCCGCTTCGGCGTCACGAGCGAATACCTCGCCAGCGCGAAGGAAATCCAGATCAAGATGGCGCAAGGCGCAAAGCCCGGCGAGGGCGGCCAGCTCCCCGGCTCGAAAGTTTATCCGTGGGTCGCGAAGACGCGCCTCACCACCGCCGGCGTCGGCCTCATCTCCCCGCCGCCGCACCACGACATCTATTCGATCGAGGATCTCGCCGAGCTGATCCACGATTTAAAGAACGGCAACCGCCACGCCCGCATCAGCGTGAAGCTCGTCGCCGAGGTTGGCGTCGGCACCGTTGCCGCCGGCGTCGCGAAAGCGCATGCCGATGTCGTTCTCATCTCCGGCCACGACGGTGGCACCGGCGCTTCGCCGCAGACGTCGCTCATGCACGCCGGCCTGCCGTGGGAACTCGGCCTCGCCGAAACCCATCAGACGCTCGTCCTGAACAATCTCCGCTCGCGCATCGCCGTCGAGACCGACGGCCAGCTCAAGACCGGCCGCGACGTCGTCGTCGCCGCGCTGCTCGGCGCCGAGGAATTCGGGTTCGCCACCGCGCCGCTCGTCGCCACCGGTTGCATCATGATGCGCGTTTGCCATCTGAATACGTGCCCCGCCGGCGTCGCCACGCAGGACCCGCGCCTCCGCGAAAAATACGCCGGCAAGCCCGAGCACGTCGTGAATTTCATGACGTTCATCGCGACGGAAGTCCGCGAGCTCATGGCGCAGCTCGGCTTCCGCACCGTCGAGGAAATGATCGGCCACGTCGATCGTCTCGAACCGAAGAAGGCCGTCGCGCACTGGAAGGCGAGGGGGCTCGACTTCTCGAACATTCTCTACGCGCCCGACGTCGCCGACGACATCGGCCGTTTCTGCTCGATCAAGCAGGACCACGGCCTCGACAAGTCGCTCGACCTTACGACGCTGCTCGACCTCTGCGCGCCCGCGATCGAGCGCGGCGAAAAAGTCATCGCCGAGCTGCCGATCCGCAACGTCAACCGTGTCGTCGGCACGATCACCGGCTACGAGGTCACGAAAAAGCACGGGGCGAAAGGCCTGCCCGAGGACACGATCCGCCTGCACTTCAAAGGCTCCGCCGGCCAGAGCTTCGGCGCGTTCATGCCACGCGGTATGACGTTCTCCATCGAGGGCGACGCCAACGACTACGTCGGCAAGGGCCTCTCCGGCGGCAAGCTCATCATCTACCCGCCCGCGAACGCGACCTTCGTGCCCGAGGACAACATCATCGTCGGCAACGTCGCGCTCTACGGCGCCACCGCCGGCGAGATTTACATCCGCGGCATGGCCGGCGAGCGTTTCGCGGTGCGCAACAGCGGCGTCAACGCCGTCGTCGAGGGCGTAGGCGACCACGCCTGCGAATACATGACCGGCGGCCGCGTCGTCGTCCTCGGCGGCACCGGTCGCAACTTCGCCGCCGGCATGTCGGGCGGCGTCGCCTACGTGCTCGACGAGCGCGGCGATTTCGCGAAGCGCGTGAACACGTCGATGGTTGGCATCGAGAAACTCGATTCGCCCGCCGAGATCGCCGACGTTCGCGCGATGATCGAAAAACACGTCGCCTACACGAAGAGCGCGCACGCGCAGCAAATTCTGGATCGCTGGGATGCGCTCGTGCCGAAGTTCGTGAAAATCCTCCCGAAGGACTACAAGCGCATGCTCGCCTGCATCGACCGCGCGCAAGCCCAGGGCCTGACCGGCGACGAAGCCATCATGGCCGCCTTCGAGGAAAACGCCCGCGACCTCTCTCGCGTCGGCGGCAACTGATCGCCGCCTGCTCACTACTCGCTACTCACTACTTCTTCCCCCATGGGCAAACCCACCGGCTTCATCGAATACTTGCGCGAACTTCCCGTCGATCGCACGCCGCTCGAGCGCGTCAGCGATTGGAAGGAGTTTCACCACCACATGGAGGAGAAGAAACTCCGCCAGCAGGGCGCGCGCTGCATGGATTGCGGCGTCCCGTTCTGCCACACGGGCAAGCTCATCAGCGGCATGGCGTCGGGCTGCCCGATCAACAACCTGATCCCCGAGTGGAACGACCTCGTATATCGCGGCCTCTGGCGCGAGGCGCTCGACCGCCTGCACAAGACGAACAACTTCCCCGAGTTCACCGGCCGCGTCTGCCCCGCGCCGTGCGAAGGCTCGTGCGTCCTCGGCATCAACGCCCCGCCCGTCACGATCAAGAACATCGAGGCCTCGATCACCGACCGCGGCTGGGAAGAAGGCTGGGTTTTCCCCGAGGCGCCGAAAAACCGCACCGGCAAAAAAGTCGCCGTCATCGGCTCCGGCCCCGCCGGCCTCTCCGCCGCCGCGCAGCTCAACCGCGCCGGCCACACCGTCACCGTCTTCGAGCGCGCCGACCGCCCCGGCGGCCTGCTCATGTATGGCATCCCGAACATGAAGCTCGACAAGCAGGAGGTCGTCCTCCGCCGCATCAAGCTCATGGAGCAGGAGGGCATCCGGTTCATCTGCAACGCGAGCGTCGGCACCGGCGATAACGACAACGTCGAGCCGCAGATTTTCCTGAAGGAATACGACGCCACCGTCATCTGCACCGGCGCCACGCAGCCGCGCGACCTCCCGATCGAAGGCCGCAATCTCAAAGGTGTCCACTTCGCGATGGAGTTTCTCACCGCCAACACGAAAGCCGTCCTCAACGGCGGCGCCGAGCACGCGATCATCAGCGCAAAAGACAAAGACGTGGTCGTGATCGGCGGCGGCGACACCGGCACCGACTGCGTCGGCACCTCGATGCGCCACGGCTGCAAGAGCCTCCTCCAAATCGAAATTCTCCCGAAGCCGCCGATGGACCGCGCCGCCGACAACCCGTGGCCCGAGTGGCCGAAAGTCTATAAAATGGACTACGGCCAGGAGGAAGCCGCCGCCCGTTTCGGCGCCGACCCACGCATCTATCTCACGACCGTGAAAAAATTCATCGGCGACGAATCCGGCGCCGTGAAGGAGCTCGTGACGGTCGAGATCAGTTGGACCAAAAACGAAAAAGGCCAGTTTGTGCCGAAGGAAGTCCCCGGCACCGAGCGCACCCGTCCCGCGCAACTCGTGTTGCTCGCGATGGGCTTCCTCGGGCCGGAGCAGGCACTGCTCAAGGAGATCAATCTCGAAACCGACCCGCGCTCGAACATTAAAGCCGAGCACGAAAAATACGCCACGAACCTCAAGGGCGTCTTCGCCGCCGGCGACTGCCGCCGCGGCCAGAGCCTCGTCGTCTGGGCCATCAACGAAGGCCGCGGCGCCGCCCGCGAGTGCGACCGCTACCTGATGGGCTCGACCGACCTGCCGTAAGGTTCCCTCAAGCGGCCTCATCAAAGCTCGCAGATTAGGTCGGCCGACACAACTGTAGGGGAAACTATGCCCTACAAAAAAATCGCCATGGGCCTGAACAAGAAGATCGCCCTCGTCGCCCACGATCACAAAAAAGTCGATCTCGTCGAGTGGTCGAAGTTCAACCGCGACCTGCTCGCGCATCACAAGGTTTACGCCACCGGCACCACCGGCGAGCTCCTCGAACGCGAGCTCGGCTTCCCCATCGAAAAACTCCAAAGCGGCCCGCTCGGCGGCGACCAGCAGATCGGTGCGAAAATTGTCGATGGCGACATCGATTTCCTAATCTTCTTCTGGGACCCGCTCGAGCCGCAACCGCACGATCCCGATGTGAAGGCGCTCCTGCGCATGGCTGTCGTCTGGAACATCCCGATCGCCTGCGACCGCGCCACCGCCGACTTCATGATCTCGTCGCCGCTGATGGACGAGAACTACGAGCGCCTCGTCCCCGACTACGACGTTTACCGCAACCGCAAGGTTCCCGGTGTCGAAACCCGGCCCATTCCGATCCCCGGCATCGTCGAGCCCAAGAAACGCCGTGCGCCGGAGCCGCCCGCGGCCTGAACGCACGATTGCCGCCGCCATGAGGCTTCGCCTTCTTGTCGTTTTCGTCGCCGCCTTCGCGTCCCGTCTGGCCGCCGCCCCGCCCGACGAAGCCGCGATCGCGCAAAAAGTCTCCGCGCTCCTCGCCGCGATGACGCCGGAGGAAAAAATCGGCCAGCTCGTCCAGTATGCCGCGCCCGGCCTCACGACCGGTCCCGAAACTCGCGCCGATATCGAAGCCGAAGTCGCCTCCGGTCGTTGCGGCTCGATGCTCAACGTCCTCGGCGCCGAACCAACCCGCGCGATGCAGGAACTCGCGGTGAAAAACTCGCGGCTGCACATCCCACTCCTGTTCGGCTTCGACGTCATCCACGGCTACGAAACGATTTTCCCGATCAACCTCGGCCAGGCCGCCTCGTGGGACCTCGCAGCCATCGAGCACGCCGAGCGCATCGCCGCCACGGAAGCCGCTGCCGCCGGCATCCATTGGACGTTCGCGCCGATGGTCGATATCGCCCGCGACCCGCGCTGGGGCCGCATCGCCGAAGGCGCCGGCGAGGATCCGTTTCTCGGCAGTGCCATCGCCCGGGCCCGCGTTCACGGCTTCCAAGGCGACGATCTTTCGCGCACCGACACGATTCTCGCCTGCGCGAAACATTTCGCCGGTTACGGCGCCGCGCAGGCCGGCCGCGACTACAACACCACCGACATTCCGGAAATCACGTTGCGCGACATTTATCTCCCGCCGTTCAAAGCCGCGCTCGACGCCGGCGCCGGCACGTTCATGGCCGCGTTCAACGACCTCAACGGCACACCGTGCTCCGCCAACCGTTTTCTCCTCACGAAAATTCTCCGCAACGAGTGGGGCTTTCGCGGCTTCGTCGTGTCCGATTGGTCCTCGATCAAGGAACTTCTCGCGCACGGCGTCGCGGCCGACGACGCCGAGGCCTGCCGCCTCGCGATGAACGCCGGCGTCGACATGGACATGGAGGGCCACATCTACGGCCCGGAGATGGCGGCCCAAGTCAAAGCCGGCGCGGTTCCCGCGGCCCGCCTGGATGAAGCGGTCACCGCGATCCTCACCGCGAAGGCACGTCTCGGCCTGCTCGACGATCCTTACCGCTACTCCGACGAATCCCGCGAGAAAAGCGCGATGCTGCGGCCCGAAAGCCTCGAAGCCGCGCGCGATCTTGCCCGCGAATCCTGCGTCCTCCTCAAGAACGACCGCGCCGCCTTGCCCCTCGCGGTCGGCGCGCGCATCGCGCTCGTCGGTCCGCTCGCCGACTCGCAAACCGACCTCCTCGGCGAATGGCGCGGCCGTGGGCGCGCCGAGGACGCCATCTCGATCCGCCGCGCGCTCGAGTCCGCCTTCCCCGGAAAAATCACTTATGCCAAAGGCTGCGAGATCGAAGGCGGCGGCCGCTCCGGTTTCAAAGCCGCCGCGGCCGAGGCGGACGTCGTTGTCGCCGTGCTGGGCGAAAGTTGGCGCATGAGCGGCGAGGCCAGCAGCCGTTCGAACCTCTACCTGCCCGGCCACCAACACGAATTGCTCGATGCGCTGCACCAAACTGGGAAACCGCTCGTCGTCGTTCTGCTCACCGGCCGCCCGCTCACGCTCGCGCCGGTCGTCGCCGAGGCCGATGCACTGCTCGTCGCCTGGTTCCCCGGCACCATGGGCGGACCCGCCGTCGTCGATTTGCTCTCCGGCGCCGCCAATCCTTCCGGCAAACTCCCCGTCACCTTCCCGCGCAACGTCGGCCAGATTCCGATCTTCTACAATCACAAGAACACCGGCCGCCCGCTCGACGAGAGCGGCCCGCCCGAAAAGTTTCGATCGCAGTATCTCGACGTGTCGAACTCGCCGCAATTTCCCTTCGGTTTCGGCCTCTCCTACACCCGCTTCGCCTACTCGAAGCCCCGCGTCGCCACCCACATCCTCGAGGCGGACGGCGAAGAGCGGATCAGCGTCAGCGTCAAAAACACCGGCTCGCGCGACGGCACCGAGATCGCGCAGCTTTATGTCCGCGATGTCTTCGGCTCGGTGACGCGACCGGTCCGCGAGCTGAAAGGTTTTCAACGCGTGGCGCTCAAGGCCGGCGAATCGCGCGAAGTCGTCTTCACCATGAAGCCCGCCGATCTCGCGTTTACGCACGCCGACACGAGCTTCGCGCCCGAAGCGGGGAAATTCGAAGTATTCGTCGGCGGTGATTCGAACGCGCCGAAGATCGGCGAATTCGAATACGTCGGTT
>Ga0265314_10003542_pt1 | contig 15066 bp, 15 predicted proteins | sample 4126metaG_FD_203106 | JGI IMG/M metagenome (GOLD analysis project Ga0265314, IMG submission 203106) | Rhizosphere microbial communities from Carex aquatilis grown in University of Washington, Seatle, WA, United States - 4-1-26 metaG | ecosystem: Host-associated > Plants > Roots > Rhizosphere >... | reverse complement strand
TATTCGGAGGATATTATTGCAAGGAAAAGGACAGAAAACTTATTAAAGAGCCGGCGTCAAAAAGTGTGAATGCGCAACAGAATCAGTCTTTTTGCAAACTCTGCGGCGCTTGGCGCGGCGACAAAACAATACGTGGATTCACACGTCACAGGTAGCACCGCTACAAACGTCAGCGGCGTCGTTGCCAATGGCGGCACGGGTTCGTCGACGAAACATTTTGTGGACTTCACGACGGCCCAGACCGCTGCGGGCAATAAAACGCTTTGCCGGGCAATACGGCCGCCGGGCGAATCTACGTTATCAGGAATAAATCCACGATGACCGCCACGTTGGGTTTCGTGGGAGCGGGAACGATCGACGGCGCGGCAACATTAGCCATCCCGGCGAATACATTCCGCCACCGTGGTCTGCGACGGCGCCGCGTGGTTCAAATTGAACTGATTTTGCCGGTGCCTCGCCGGTCGGATTTCCGAATCGTAAAACAGAGCACATAAATGCGGTGCTCTGTTTCCTTTTTCAAAGTGATCTTTTTAATGCGACGTGCGGCTCGTGGCGCGAGCGGTTCTCGACTTGGAATGTGACGCGTGTCCGCCTTTCTTGCCGCCTTTGCGCATCGGCGCGTGGTTTTCGGATTTACCGTACCCGCCGCCGCCCTTTTTCTTCCCACCGTGACTGACTTTGTTCACCGTGGCCCATGCGCGGCGCTTTGCTTCTTTCGCGCCGAGTCCGCGCTTCTCGTAGCCCTCTTCGATGTGCTCAGCCTGGCGGTCCTGCTTGTCGGTGTACTTGCTCTTGTCGCCTCGCGGCATGGTGTGTCCTCCAAAGTGATTGATGAATGGGAGCGCAAAAAAAAGACCAGCGACACCAAAAAAGCGTGATAAAAGGGCGACCATGAACAACAACGATTCCCAGCTTGACCCCAGTCCCATTCTACAGACGGCGTTTGCGTTCTGGTCGTCCAAAGTGTTGCTTACCGCGGTCGAGTTCGGCCTGTTCACGAAACTCGGCGACCGTTCGGTTACCGGCGCGGAACTCGGCGGCGAACTCGGGCTGCATCCGCGCGGAATCAGCGATTTTTTTGATGCGCTCGTCGCAATGCATTTTCTACAGCGAGAAGGAAATGGGCCGGCCGCGAAATATTCCAACACGCCCGCCGGCGCGCTCTATCTCGACAGTAACAGTCCGCGTTACGTCGGCGGCATTCTGGTCATGCTGAACGCGAGGCTCTTTAAGTTCTGGAACGATCTGCCCGAAGCACTGCGCACGGGAAAACCGCAGAACGAAATCAAGCACGGCCAGAAAGGCATGTTCGAGGAACTCTACGCCGAACTTCCGCGGCTCGAACAGTTCATGGGCGCGATGACCGGGCTGTCGCGCATCAATTTCGAAGCCTTCGCCGCCAAATTCGATTTTTCACGCTTCAAAACGCTCTGCGATGTCGGTGGCGCAACGGGTCTGCTCAGCATCGAAGCCGCGAAGAAACAACCGCATCTGCGCTGCATCTCGTTCGATCTTCCGCCTGTCGAAGCGATCGCGAAAAAGCACATCGGCTCAGCGGGGCTCAGCGCCCGAATCAGCACAGCCTCCGGCGATTTTTTCAAAGACCCGCTGCCGAAGGCCGACATCATCACGATGGGCATGATTCTTCACGATTGGAATCTGGAAAAGAAGATGCATCTCATCCGCGCCGCCTACGACGCGCTTCCGCCCGGCGGCGCGCTGGTCGCGATCGAAGCGCTCATTGATGACGCGCGCCGCGAAAACGTTTTCGGGTTGCTCATGTCGCTGAACATGCTGATCGAGTTCGGTGACGCGTTCGATTATTCGGGCGAAGATTTCCGCAAATGGTGCGGCGAAGTGGGCTTCAAGCGCTTCGAAGTCATCCACCTCGCCGGACCATCGAGTGCGGCCATTGCGTATAAATAGAGATGAAACCGTGCGGCCGGACTACTTCGTTTCCGGCAGCACTTTGATCTTGATGTTCTTGAACGCGATCTTTGAGCCGTGGTCTTGAAGGTCGATGTAACCATTCTTGACGGTATTGAACAATTTCACCTTGCCCCATTTGCTCGCCGCGATCTTGGCTTTGAAATCATCGGTGCCGGTATCGACATCGACAACCTTCTCGCCGTTGACCCAGTGTTCGACCTTGGTGCCGTTGCACACGACCTTGAACGTGTTCCATTCGCCCTGGCCCTTGGTGGCAATTCGGGTCGGCGCGACGACATCGTAGTACGCGCCGCCGTCATTTTTCCCCGGCGCTTTTCCCGCGGGATGAATCATGACCTGCATTTCCGGTCCGGTCTCGTACGGCGCGCCGCCTTCTTCGCTGCAGTGATAAATGACGCCGCTGTTTCCTTCCGTCTCGAACTTCCAGTCAATCAGCAGCTCGAAGTTTTCAAATTTATCGACCGTGCGCAGGTCGCCGCCGTGTCCCGTCTGAGCCAGAGTGCCGTCGACGACTTTCCAATCGGCGGGCACATCTTTTTTCCTGTAGCCGATCCAGCCTTCGGTCGTCTTGCCGTCGAAAAGAAGTTTCCAGCCGTCCTTCTTCTCCTGTTCCGTCAACACGTTGTCTTCCGCGCGAACCACGCTGCCGAACACAACCGCCAAAGTCGCCAACGCGAGAATCAAAAAGTGCTTCATGGCATCTCCGTAAAATGAGGGATTGGTGAATTCTTATTGGAAGGCATTATACAACAGTTCGCGGGAAGCTTAAGAGCATTCCCGCGAACCGGACAACTTCAATTCTGCGATGAGCGTTACGCGCTGGCGATACGTCGCGCCGGAGCGGACTCGGCAGCCTTCGCCACCGGCAGCTTGACCGCCGGCGTATCGCGCATTTCGTATGGCGCTTCGGGCGTGAAACTCGCCGCATCGCCGACGTAGCGGCGTTCGATGTTGATGCCGAGCTGCGTCGTCACCACGTACGGAATCGTGCCGGACTTTTCCGCGATTTCTTCGACCGAAATGCGGTTCGCCGCGCCGCCGCCGATCAGCGTGACGCGCTCGCCGACTTCCGGCATTCCCGCGGCGCTGTTCGCGAGGTCCGTCACGTCGGCGACGATGCAATTCATCGAGATCGTTCCCACCACCGGAATGTGGCGGCCGCGGATGATCACGTTCGAGCGCCCCGTCAGCGCGCGGCGGTAGCCGTCGCCGTAGCCCACCGGCAGCGTCGCCAGCAGCGACTCGCGCTGGCAGACAAACGTGCGGTTGTAGCCGACAGTCCATCCCGCCGGGCGTTTGGCGATCTGCGTGATGCGCGTGTACAGCGAGAGCGAGGGCAGCAGTTCCAGACCGTCGCGCTTGGGAGGCCACGCGCGCATGCCGTGCAACAAGACGCCGCAGCGGACCATGTCGAGCTGCGCTTTCGGATGAAAAACAGTGCCGGCCGAATTCGCCGCGTGGCGCACGCGGAAACTCACGCGCCGTTCTTCGCAATACTTCAGCAACTGCCGGAAGAGCGTAATCTGTTGCGTCGTCGGATCGGGATCGGATTCCTCGGCGCTCGAGAAGTGCGTGAAGACGCCCTCGAGCTCCAGCGTTTTTTCCGCTTTGATGTATTCGACCGCCGGCCACAGTTCGTCGGGACCGAAGCCGCCGCGGCCCATGCCCGTGTCGACCATGATGTGAACTTTGGTGCGCTGCCCGCGCCGCACGCCCTGCAACAACGCGCGCGAACGGTCCGCCAATGCTTTCATTTCATCGATGCTCGACACCGCGAACGAAAGGCGTGCGTCGATTCCGGCGGAGAGTTCTTCGGGCAGGCACGAGGTCAGCAACTGGATCGGCACGTCGATGCCCGCGTCGCGCAGGCCGATGCCCTCGGAAATTTCATTCACACCCAACCGCGATGCGCCGGCCGAAAGCGCCGCGCGCGAGACCGCGACCGCGCCATGGCCGTACGCTTCGGACTTGACGACGGCCATCAATCCCGCGCCGTGTTTCAACAGCCCGCGTAACACGCGGACATTGTGGCTCACGGCGTTCAGATCGACTTCACACCAGATGCGCGCCGCGTCCGGCGCGATGATGCGGGTGCTCATGAAAGTTAGATCCCAACGTCGCCTTCGCCGCGCGCGCCTCGCTTCCCCCACGGAGCGGAGCGGACAACGGCCTCAAAACGACGATTGGAAGTGACATCGTCACTTTGCCTTGAAAACTGAAGCGAAAATTGCTGTAAATTCTGGCTGAGAAAAGAATTAAGCGACGCGAACGTCCGATAAATATGGAGACATGTGCGGTTGGCGCCGCTTACCCTTTGTTTAGAGGTGATGCCTCGATCTGGCGAGCATAACCGGCACTACGTTACCCGCGCGCCTTCGCCACCAGCGTCGAGAGCTCGGCCTTGAACTGCGATGTCGTGATATGCGCACCCGCTTCTTCGACCTGAGTGGCGAATTGCTTGCGTTCCTTCGGAGACGGCTTGGTAGTCGCGGCCTGCTTCTCATAATTCGCCACGCCTTGTTTCAGGCGGCCGATCAGCTCCGCATCTGAGAACCACGCGTCGGCGGCCGTGCCGCGATACGGCTTGCGGTTTTCCGCGAGCGCCTTCTGCAATTTCGGCGCGTCGTTTTCACTCAGCGCATCGAGCACCGCGTGCTGCGCGTCGGCCAGTTGCGGGCCGACATTCTTAGTGAGCTCCGCCGCCTTCGCCTTGCGCGGAGCATCCATGTAAAGATCTTGCGTTCCGAGAAATAGCGCGACGGACGCGGCGAAATATTTCGGCGACTCCGCGTCGCTGATCGCTTCGACGGCGCTGATCAGCTTGTCAGCCTTCTTCAGCGGAATCTCGACCGGAACGACCCAGTCGAATTTCACATTCTCTGTTCCCGCCGCAAATGTCTTCGTAAATTTCTCGCCATCCATTTCGGCGGTGAGCGTGACCGCTTCCTTGCCTTTCAGTTCGAGCGTGAACGCGCCGCTCTTCCACGTTTTCACTTCGCGTCCGTCGCTCGACGTAATCTGCACGCTGCCGAGACCCTCACCGATGTCGTAAAATTTATTGTCATTCAGATCGATGTAAACGACGCCACCGGCGAAACGGATGTTACGGCTGCCCAAATCGTGCGTCGTCGAAAGCCTGCCGTCGTGTGGCACTCCGCTCAACCCCATTTCTTTGAAGCCCGGGTTGATCATGTTTGTGCGATGGCCGCGGCCGGGCTGCATGCCTCCGGTCCCGCCGGGGCCGAAATCCACCACGAAACCTTCGTGGCAAATCCACGGACTGCCTGCATCGCGGAACGCATCTTCGCCGCCGGCAAATCCTTTGTAGCCCGATTTGGTGCAGCGCTCGCCGAAACCCGCGGCCCAGAATCCCGGCTTGTCCGCTTCCTCGACATGCGTCAGCGTGTTGAGAATCATGTACTGGCTGTGCTTGCGCGCCGCGTCGAGCATCTCCAGATTGAACACCACCGGCTGCGCAGGCTTCAACGCTTTCATTTCAGTGCGGAACATATCCCAGTCCACGCCTCGGCCGGTTTTTCCCGGCGGCGCGATGCGGTCGGCTTCCGCCGACGGATCGGCGCGGAAACGGTTCAAGTATTCGAGCATCAGCGTCTCGGACGATGTCGGTTCGCGGTCCGGCGCTTCGTAAACGCCTTTCTGCACCGTTGCCGTTTCGGGTTTTGCCGGCATCGCGGCCGCAGGAGGCGCTGCCGGCTTTTCTGGCGCGGCCGATTTCGAATCGTTCGCGGCCGCTTTGGGCTCCGCCGGTGCGGCGGCTTTCGCAGGCGCCGAAGCCGCTCCGCCCGAAAGCGCTTTTTGCCGCGCCGAAATTTCGGCCCCGAGATTTTTCGCGTCGATTTCCGCTGCGAGTGATAATGCGTCGTCGGCCTGCTGCTTCAACCCCATCGCGATGCAATAATCGGCGGCGATCAGCGCGCTCTTTCCATTGCCGAGCACGCAGCTTTTGGCCACGCCCGCGAGATCCTCGGCGCTGACTTTCTCCCACGACACATTCATCACGTTGCCGAGCACTTTCACGCCCAGCGCCTTCGCATCCGACTTCGCGAGTTCCGCCTTTTGCCGCGCGCCGAAGAGCGTTAGCCAGACTTCGATCTTTTTACCGCTGGCCGCCGCATCGCCGACCATCGTTTTGACTGCATCCAGCGCCGCAGCCTTTTCCGGCCGTGTGTATTCGGAGGCGCCTGCAGCGACAATCGAACATAAAATGAGTGTGGTGATCAGCTGGACTTGTCTAAACATCGTTGCGCGCCCCCTGACAATCTTTACGTATATATCAGACGGAGTACACAGTGGTTTTATGCCGGAAAAAATTCCGGTTTATTGGATTTTTATTGCGCCTTCCGGCAGCGCGAAATGGTAAAGCGAACGCGTCACGCGGTCGGTGTAATTGTCGAAGTCCTTCGCGTAGAGCTCGCCTTTGTTCAGAAAAAACGTATCGCGGCCCGTGAATCCGAAGCGCTCCGGCACGGCGAGGATCGCGTAGCCGGTCATATGTCCTTTATCGTCGAGGAACGACTTCGAGCCGTCCACGCCACTGCTGCCTTTCAACATGCGGAAGCGATAGCCGTGAAACGCCGGCGTCGTTGATTTCGAATTCACTTTCCGCGAGCCGGACTGGACGTTCGGATCTTCGACGGTGCTCGGTGTGAGAGCGCCGCCTTCCTGCAGGCCTTCGTCCAGATCGGGAAGCCCCGCCAGATTGCCGCCGAGCGCGCTTAACGACGGCGCGTATTCTTTTTTCTCCGCGAAATACGCGTCCTCTGCTTGGGCGATCTCGCGCAGCACTTTCACGACGGCCTGTTCGTTTTCGGCGAGCTGCCCGGTGCGATAACGGTTGACAAGCAACGGCGTGAGAATGCCCAGGATAATCAGGACGATCAGATAGCGCATCACGTGCTTCGGCGCCGGCTGGGGCGGGGGATCGTCGGGTCGTCTCATTTTTGAATTTCTAACTGCGGCGGATGCAGCTGCTCCGCGCGCCTCACGGCAGAAATGCTGCCGTTATTTCGCGGCTTGGACTTTCTGTTTCGCGCGCAGCCACTGTTTTTTGGTGTCGAGCGCGTCGCGTTCTTCCAGCTTGGTCGGCTTTTCCGAATCGAGTTTCTGCGCTTCTTTCTGCAATTCATCGGGCTTCAAGTCTTCGCCGGTCACCGATTCGGGCGTGAGCACCGTCACCTTGTTGTGATTGACCTGCAGAAATCCGCCGCGGATTGCCAGGTGCTTGATCGTGCCGTCCGCCGTATTCACGCGCAATTCGCCCGTGCCGAGCAGCGCCAGCATCGCCGCGTGTCCTGGCAGCACGCCCAGTTCACCGTCAAACGCGGGCACAACAACGGCCGTCGCGTCGGCATCGAACACCGAGCGCGCGGGAGTGATCACTGTGACGTGCAGATTCTTGTCAGCCATGGTTCAGTTTCTTGTTTCTGGTTCCATGTTTCTGGTTTTTAAAATTCCGGTTGCGGCCAAACCACAAACCAGAAACTAAAAACCAGAAACCGCCGTTCTTATCCGCCCGCCTTCAGCTTCTCGGCCTTCGCCACGGCTTCTTCGATCGTGCCGACGTACATAAACGCCGCTTCCGGCAGGTGGTCGTACTGGCCGGCGACAACCGCCTTGAAGCTGCGCACCGTGTCGGCGATCGAAACGTATTTTCCTTCGATGCCCGTAAACTGCTGCGCGACGAAGAACGGCTGCGAGAGGAATTTTTCGATCTTTCGCGCGCGCGCCACGATCAGCTTGTCGTCTTCGCTCAGTTCGTCCACGCCCAGAATTGCGATGATGTCCTGCAAATCCTTGTAGCGCTGCAGAATCTGCACCACGCTGCGCGCGACGCTGTAATGTTCCTGGCCCAGGTACTGCGGATCCATGATGCGGCTGGTCGAGGACAACGGGTCCACGGCCGGGAAGATGCCCTTTTCCGCGATGCCGCGCGCCAGATTGGTCGTCGAATCCAAGTGCGTGAACGCCGTCGCGGGCGCCGGATCGGTGTAGTCGTCGGCCGGCACGTAGATGGCCTGGATCGACGTGATCGAGCCGCGCTTGGTCGAGGTGATGCGTTCCTGCAATCCGCCCATTTCAGTCGCGAGCGTCGGCTGGTATCCCACGGCCGAAGGCATGCGTCCGAGCAACGCCGACACTTCCGAGCCGGCCTGCGTGAATCGGAAAATGTTGTCGATGAACAGCAGAACGTCCTTGCCTTCCTGGTCGCGGAAGGATTCGGCGACGGTCAGCGCGCTCAGCGCCACGCGCAGGCGCGCGCCCGGCGGTTCGTTCATCTGTCCGTAGATCAGCGCCACGCGGCTTTCCGACGGAGTCTTTTCGTTGATGACGCCGCCTTCGCGCATTTCGAGCCACAAGTCATTGCCTTCGCGCGTTCGTTCACCCACGCCGGCGAAGACCGAGTAACCGCCGTGTTTCATGGCGATGTTGTGGATCAGTTCCATGATGATCACGGTCTTGCCCACACCCGCGCCGCCGAACAGGCCGGTCTTACCGCCCTTCACGTACGGAGCGAGCAAGTCGACGACCTTGATCCCGGTCTCGAACATTTCCGTATTCGGATTGAGCTGGTCGAAGGCCGGCGCTTCGCGGTGAATCGGCGACTTTTCGCCGGCCGCGATCGGGCCCCAGCCGTCCACCGGTTCGCCGAGCACGTTCAGGATTCGGCCGAGCGCCGCCTTGCCGACCGGCACCGAAATCGGCTTGCCGGTGTCGGTGATGGCCGTGCCGCGGACGATTCCGTCCGTCGAGGACATGGCGACCGCGCGCACGCGATTGCGGCCCAGATGCTGTTCCACTTCGCAGACCAGCGTCTGGTTCGTCGCGGGGTTGTTCACCTCCAGCGCGTTGAAGATTTCGGGCAGATGATCCTGCTCGAACTCCGCATCCAGTGTCGAGCCAATGACTTGCACCACTTTTCCGAGCTTTGCCATGTTCGTCGCTACTCCTCTTATTCAGTACGTCAATCTGTCCACAAACGCACGTCGTGTTGTTAAATGCCCCGCCGCGCCGAATTTCCTGAAAACTTTTGCACTACGTGCTCGCGCAACTTCGCCCTCAAAACAGGTACCGTCCTTTACGCCAGCGCGCTCGCTCCACCCACGATTTCCGCGATTTCCTGCGTGATCTTGCCTTGGCGCGCGCGGTTGTACGCTCGCGACAACGCGGTGATCATGTCGTCGGCTGCGTCGGTCGCGTTCTTCATCGCCACGCGGCGCGCCGCGTGTTCGCTCGCAGTGTTCTGCAGCATCGCCGTGAACAACGTCATCTTCACTACCAGCGGCAGCACTTGTTCCAGAATGGATTTCGGATCGGGATGGAAAATGTAGCCCATGCCTTCCGGCTCTTTTTTCGCCGCCGCGGCTTTGACCGGCGCAGCGCCCTTCTTCGCGCCTTCGCTGCCTTCGCTCTTCATTCCCGACAGCGGCAATACCATTTCGCTTACGGGGACCTGCGACGCCGGGCCCTTGAAGGCCGAGTAAACAATGTAAACTTCGTCGATGTCTTTGCTCGAATACCGCGCGATCAATTTGTCGGCGATGGCTTCGGCGCGCGCGTAGCTGGGTTTGTCCGAGACGCCAACGAGACGTTCGCTGATCGGCAGATCCATGTACTTGAACGCGCCGATGCCCTTTTTGCCCTGCACGATGAACTCGAGCTGCCGGCCTTTGGCTTTCAAATCTGCCACAAGGCCTTTCGCGACTTTGATCAAGTTCGAATTGAACGCGGCGCACAGCCCGCGGTCGGCGGTGAGCACGATCACGACGGCCTTGCGCGGCTCGGGGTGCGGTTCGAGCAGCGGGTGCTTGATGTCGGCGCTCGCTGCGGCGACTTCGCCGATGATTTCTTTCAGCTTGTTGGCGTACGGCCGCGCCGCGATGGCCGCGTTCTGCGCCTTCGCGAGCTTCGCCGTTGAAATTTTTTCCATCGTCTTGGTAATCTTGCGCGTATTGCGCACCGATTTCCGGCGACGGACTAGGACGCGTGTATTTGCCATTGTTAAGTCCGAGGGTCGAAGTGCGAAGTCCGAAGGAACTCGCGCCCGCCCTCATTCACCTCAAAAATTCCCTGACGTCGTACCTCGCACTTCGTCCTTCGCACTTCCCTTTACTTCGCCATGAAGCGCCGTTTGAATTCCGCCACCGCCGCGTCCAGCTTCTTCGCCGCGTCGTCGCCCAGCGCCTTGGACGCATTCATGTCGGCGATGATGTCCTTGTGCGCGTTGCGGACTTCTTCGATCAGGCCCTTCTCGAAGTCGCGAACGCGATTGACCGGCACGTCGTCCATATGGCCCTTGGTTGCGGCGTAGATCACCACGACCTGGTCGAGCACGTCCATCGGCTGGTACTGGGGCTGCTTCAGCAGTTCGACCAGGCGGTAGCCGCGGTCGACCTGGCGTTGCGTCACCGGGTCCAGTTCCGTTCCGAGCTGCGCGAAGGCTTCCAGTTCGCGGAAATTCGCGAGGTCCAATCGCAGCGTTCCGGCGACTTTCTTCATCGCCTTGATCTGCGCGTTTCCACCCACGCGGCTCACCGAAATGCCCACGTCGACGGCGGGTCGCACGCCGGCATTGAACAAGTCGGGCTGCAGGTAGATCTGGCCGTCGGTGATCGAGATCACGTTCGTCGGAATGTACGCGGACACTTCGCCTTCCTGCGTTTCGATGATCGGAAGCGCCGTCAGCGATCCGCCGGTGCCGTAGACTTTCTCGACCTTGTGATTGGCCGCGTCCGGCATGGCCTTCAATTCCTTCTTGGCTTCGTCGCCGCCGTGTTCGGCCAGGTAGCTCTTGCCGTTCACGCCGCTCTTTTCGTCGGCATTTCCTGTGAACGATTTCGGCACGATCACGAATTTCTCGGCCAGCTTTGCGCTGCGTTCCAGCAAGCGGCTGTGCAGGTAGAACACGTCGCCGGGATAGGCTTCGCGGCCCGGCGGGCGGCGCAGCAGCAGCGACAGTTCGCGGTAGGCGGCGGCCTGCTTGGTCAAGTCGTCGTACACGCAGAGCGTGTCCTTGCCTTCTTTATACATGAAGTATTCGGCCATCGCGGCGCCGGCGTAGGGCGCGATGTACTGCAGTGGCGCGGGGTCGGAAGCGCCGGCGGAAACGACGATCGTGAAATCCATCGCGCCGGTCTGCTGCAGCTTCTGCACGACGCCTGCAACCGTCGATTCCTTCTGGCCGACCGCGACGTACACGCAGATCACGCCGGAATTTTTCTGATTGATGATGGCGTCGATCGCAATGGCGGTCTTGCCCGTCTTGCGGTCGCCGATGATCAGTTCGCGCTGTCCGCGACCCACCGGGATCATGGCGTCGACGGCCTTGATTCCGAACTGCAGCGGCACTTTCACCGGCTGGCGCAGCGCGATGCCGGGCGCCGGGTATTCGACGGGCCAGCTCTTGTCGGTGTTGATCGGGCCTTTGCCGTCGAGCGGGCGGCCGACGGGATCGACGACGCGTCCGATCAGCGCCGGTCCGCAGGGAACCTGGAGCACGCGGCCGGTGCGCTTGACCTGCATGCCTTCTTTCAGGTCGTCGAAGCGTCCCATGATGGCGGTGCCGACGTTGTCTTCTTCAAGATTCAGCGCCAGCCCATACACGCCGGTGGGGAACTGGATCATCTCGCCGGCCATGCAGTTGGTCAGGCCGTAAATGCGCGCGATGCCGTCGCCGACTTCGACGATCGTTCCCACTTCTTCCACCGCCAGCGCCGCATCGAAATTCGTGATTTGCGAGCGCAGCGTGCCGATCATTTCATCAACGTCAATTCGCATGTCTTAACTCCGGTTCCTGGTCTCAGTAGTCTCTGATCTATTCCGCCCATTTTACGGCGGTCAACTTCAAGCCTTCCAATCGGCCTACCGCTTCCTTCAGCGCATGAGCCACCGACGCGTCCCACATCTTGTCCTCGTGCAGCAACACCATTCCGCCGAGCAGTTCGGGCCGCACTTTTTCGTTCAGGTTGATCTTCTTGTTGAGTTTCTTCGCGAGCACGCTCTGCAGTTTTTCGCGTTCGTCCGCTTCCAGCGCCCGCGCAGTCTGTACTTCCACCGCCGCGATGCCGGACTTTGCGTTGGCGACTGCGGCGAAGCTTTCGGCGACCGCATCCAGCAGTTGCGCGCGTTTGCGGTCGATCAGCACCAGCAGGAAATTGCGCGTTGTCTTCGAGAGCGTCGTGAACGTGCCTTCGATCACCTTGCGTTTGTCCTCGAACGAAATCGTCGGCGAAACCAGCAACCGCTCCAGTTTCGGCACGCGGTGAATCAGCACGCGCAGCATTTTCAGCTCCGCCGCAACCTGCTCCAGCGCGCCCGCGTCAGCCGCCGCTTCGTAAAGCGCGTTGGCGTAGATCGTCGCGTGTGATTTATTGCCTGTCTTGCTTGCCATGATCTTCAGTTCCGAGTGCTGAGTCCTGAGTGCTGAGTCTTTCGTTCCGGTGCTTTTCTGTTACTCAGCACTCAGAACTCAATACTCAGCACTTGCCCTTAATTCTTGCTCGCCTCGATCTCCTGCAACGATTCGCTGACCAGGCGGCGGTGGTCGTCGGCCTTCACTTCGCGCTGAATAACCTTCGACGCGATCTGCGCCGTCAGGTCGACCAGCGAGTTGCGCAGTTCGGCCGCGGCCGCGTCTTTCGCCAGCACAATTTCACGCTTGGCGCGCTCCAGCGACTTCGCCGCTTCCGCGTTGGCTTCGGCCAGGATCTCTGCCTTGAGCTTCTCCACGTCGCGCTTGCCTTCCGCGATGATGGCGGCGGCTTCGTCCTTCGACGCGTTGATGCGCTTCTCGTAATCGGCGACTTTCGCGATCGCTTCCGCGTTCTTCTTCTCCGCGTCGTCGATCTTCTTCTGAATGTTGTGCTCGCGCTGTTCGAGCGCATGCATGATCGGCCCCCAGGCAAACTTCCACAGCAGCCCGAGCAGAGTGAAGAACACGAAGATCGACCAGAGCAGCACCTGCAGGTGCGGAGTCATGAACGGCGGCAGATCGCCACCTTCAGCCGCCAGCACCGTGAATTGAAACATCTGGAACACCGCGCACCTCCTGCTTGCTTTCCGCCAGATCTCTTTCGAGTGCGGTCTGCGGAGGCGCTACACGCACCTCCGCAGACCGACCGTCGTGCAACTCAATTACTTGTTCTGAGCAACCTTGGCTTCATCCGAGCGCATTTCCAGCGTCGTGTGGCCCTGCATGACAGGTCCTTCAACCCAGTTTTCCTTCGACACTTTGTTGCCGACGAGGAACACCACGATCAGCGCGAAGAAGGTGAAACCTTCGATGAGCGCCGCGAGCACGATTGCCGCGCCGCGGATGTTGCCGGCCGCTTCCGGCTGGCGAGCGATGCCTTCAACGGCGGCTGCTGCGAGCTTGCCGATGCCGTAGGCGGCGCCGATGACCAGCAGGCCGATTCCCAGTCCCAGACCCAATACCGCTAAACCCATGACCAACCTCCTGAAAATTTGCGTGACTGATTTTTCAGCCTCGCTTATCCCGACTCAACTCACGGTCGCTTTGCGGCCGCTTACTGCGCCGGCATTCTGACTGCTGCGGCGGATTCTGTATCACCGCCGTCTGATGCAGCGAGGCAAAGTTCCCGACAGGGGATTTTGCCAGCCGTAATTTTTTTCCTGCCTTCTGCCCGCTAGTGTTCCGGATGCACCGCGCCGCCGATGAAAATAATCGCCAGCAGCGTGAACACGTACGCTTGGATCAATGCCACGAGCACGTCCAATCCCGTAATCATCAACGCCAGGGGAATACCGATGCCCAGCATGAGCACCGCCAAGCCTGTCGAGAGCGCGCCCTTTGCTCCGATCACACCCAGTCCCAGCACCGTGCCGACGATCAAATGTCCGGCGATCATGTTCGCGAAAAGACGCACGCACAGCACGAAGCATTTGATCAACGGTCCGATCAGTTCGAGCACAAACATCAGCGGCCACATCCACCACGGCGTGCCGGGCGGAACGAGATGGATCAGGTAATGGATCGGGCCCTGGTGAACCATGCCCAGGATCCAAACCAGTGCGTAAATCGATCCGCCCATTGCAACCGTGACCGATACGTTGCCTGTCACCGAGCCGTATTCAGGAATGAGTCCGAGAAGATTCAGCATGAGGATAAAGAGGAAGTACGTCACGAACATTGGCGTGTAGTGCCCGAGATGATGTCCGCCGATCGGCTCGACCAGTTCGTCGCGCACAAACGTAAAGAACGCTTCGATCATGTTCGCGAGCTTGCCCTTCGGCGCGGTATTGCTGTTCAATCCAGCCAGTACGCGCCGGGATACCGTCACGCAGACCGCGAAAAACACCACCGCCGCGACGCCCATTCCCGCCATGTGCTTGGTGAATTCGAGCGCGACCGGTCCGACGTATTTAGGCGCGTAACCTTCTTTGGCTTCGCCCGTGTGTTCGTCGTAAGGATACGTCGTGATCGCGCCGGTCTTTGCGTCGACGCCGACGAGCACCTTGTCGAGGATATGGTGCATCGCGTTGGCGCCCGCGTCGAAACTTTCGTCGTGGTGCCCGTGACCCGCATGTTCCGCGCCGTGCTCGGCTTCACCCGTGTGCTCAGCGCCTTCTTTTTTGGTTTCTTCGGCCATTCAACTCATGTCCCGCTATTCTTTTTGCCCGCGTTGAAAAAAATCTGTGCCAGCCAAGCCGTCTCGGCGAAAAGCCCCGCCAGGTAAACCGCCATCATCGTCAGCAGTGCAGCCGCGGCCTGCTTCCTGAAAATCAGGTTCAACACCAAGCCCAGCACGCCGATCAGAAAAAAGCGCGCCAGCATTCCGCCGCCCCACCACTTCCAGAACGCGCCGTCCGAATCTTTGCTCAAATCCAAGCGCGCCAATTTCAGCGCGAACATCAATCCCAAGCCTGCCGCCGCCAGTCCCGCCGCTCCGCCCGCATACGCCGGAATGCGCGCCGCCGGATCGTAATACGCGCCGAGCAATTCGGCCGTCAACACAATCAATCCGGCCAGCACCGCGGTTCCGATGAGCGCCATCGTCATCGGAAAAGGCTTCACCGCAGTGCATCCTTCGCGAAGTGGTACAAACCCGCCGCAACACCCAGCGTTCCGAGACTCAACAC
>Ga0265314_10003541_pt1 | contig 15068 bp, 6 predicted proteins | sample 4126metaG_FD_203106 | JGI IMG/M metagenome (GOLD analysis project Ga0265314, IMG submission 203106) | Rhizosphere microbial communities from Carex aquatilis grown in University of Washington, Seatle, WA, United States - 4-1-26 metaG | ecosystem: Host-associated > Plants > Roots > Rhizosphere >... | reverse complement strand
AGCGCGCCGCCTTTGACGGCCGCCAGTTTCAACTGGACCGGGTGGAAGAGGCCGAAGACGCCGATCCGAACGGTCTCGGCGAAGCACGGGACCGCGGCCAGCGCGAAGCAGAGAACGACGCGCCTCATCTTCCCTCGCGAATCACGCGCATCATCTGGGCGGCGACGACGGCGGCTTCGGCTCCGGGGACGCCGTGGACGCGGACCAGCAGGCCGTAGCGCGGCGCAGTGGCGCGATCGAAGGCGATCACGAAGCCATCGCCGGACGCTTTCGGCTGATGGGAGCAGGGCGCCGTACCGGTCTTGGCCAGCCCCTCGCCGAGCGCGTGGCCCGTGCCGTGGCGCGCGCACTCTTGCATACCGCTCCGCACCATGTCGGCGCGCGGATCGGCGAGCAGCGCCACGAAGGCCCGCAGCATTTCTTCCGGCCGCAGCTCCCAAAGGCCCTGGCGGCCCACGTATGCGGCGGGCGGAGCCTCCTCGGGCGGCGGCGCGATCGAAAAGCGGCGCGCCTCGGACGCGACGTCCTCGAAGCGGACCTCGGCCGCGAGCGCGTCAAAATAGGCGTTGCAGGAGTGGGCGATCGCCTCGACGATCCCCACCTTGCCGTGGCCGGCGGGAAGCCAGCAGCCGGATTCGGTCCCGCGGCACACGAATTCGGGATAGCGGAATGCGTGCGACTTGCCGTAGGCGAGCGCGGTGAACGGCTTGACGAGCGATCCCATCGCCACTGCGCGTCCACGATCCGGCCACTGCTGGTCTCGATCAGGATGTACGAGACGTCGTCGCGGGTGAAGCGCTCGCGGAGTAGCGTAACCACGGCCTGGTCGTAGAGCGACGCAGCGAAAACGGCGCCCGTCGCTTGTCGCGCGTCGCCCGTCGGTCGGAAGGCGGCGCAGAGAATCCACAGGGCGCAGATTGCGAGCCCCGCTCGCCGGATCATTTCGCGAGCCTGTAGGTCACAGTCTCGGAGACCGTGGAACCAAGGTCGAGCGCGGTCATGGACGACGACTCGACTCCGCTCAGCACGCCGCTCAAGCTGGCGATGTTATCCGCGAAAAAGTTCGGCTCGTGCTCTTCGGACTGCGCATCGGAGTAGTCGATGAGGCGCGTCATCGCGAGGAACCGGCCGCGCTCGGCAGAGTGGTGGAAGGTGGCGGCGTAGGTGAACGGCTGGCCGGCTGCCGGCGCATCGAGGCGCGCCGCGAGCCTCTTGGCGAGCGTGGACGAATTCGCCACGATCAGCACACGGTCGCGCGCTTCGACCGCGATGCGGCCCAGCGGCCCGAACTCCGGCACGGACGCCAGTGCCTTGCGGACCGCAGCCGCGTCCCAGCTCGAAGACCCGACCAGCACGACAGCCGTATCGATGCCCACCAGCACGCCGCCCGGCGCGTCGCGGCTCGAAGCGATCTCCAGCATGGCGTCGAGCGGCGCTCCGATCATGGAGCGCAGCGCGGGGGGCATCGCGTCGCCCGTCGATTCGTCGAGCGGAGGCTGGTCGATACGGGTTTCGAGATCGGATTCACTGCCGGCCGGCCCGCTCACAGCCGCCGGCGGCGCGGTGAGCGAAGGCGGTGCCGCTGCCGGTCCCGGCGCGAGAATCTTCTTGTAGAGCAGCCCCAGGGCGGCCTCTGGAGCGGGCTTCATCCAGACTTGCGAGAAGCCGGCGTCTTCCGGAACCAGGCGGAGCGCAGCCGCGCAGGCGGCGGCGTCCGGCGGCGCGGCGGCGGGCTCGTCGAAGCGGACGAAAGCGCGGTCTTCGCGGATCTGGCTCTCGGTGCGATGCAGGTCGGCGATCCCAGCGTCGAACTGCCGGAGAGCGGGGACGTTGCGCTGGATCCAGTAGGAACGGAAGTGCGGGCTCTCCGCCAGCGCGGGCAGGTTCATCACCAGCCGCAGATCGCCGGGCGCGCCGGCGCGCTTCACGGTTTCGGCGTACCAGCGCTGGCTCGCGACCGTCTCCACCGGCTTCCCGGCGAGAAGCGTTAGCGCACCGGCCATCAGGTCTTCGCGAGTGGCCAGCAGCAGGTAGTCCTTCGCCGCCGCGAATGCCGCGACGCGGTGGGACGCCGCATCGGTCTTGATGAAATAGTCGAGGCCGGCGGCGTTGCGCGTCTCGTAGGAAGAGCGCGTGCGCCACAGCGCCGTCTCGATCGCTCGCGCCGAGGGCAGCCTGGTGATGTAAAGGAATTGCAGGTTGCCGATGTCGTAGAGCGCGACGGCCGATTCCGTGCCGGCGACCGAGGCGAGGAGGTCCATGTCCGGCGGCAGGCCGGCCGCGGCGGCGAACTCTGTCTGCGCGTCCCCCAGGCGGACGAAGAGGCGCGAGCGCGAGAAGACCGCGTAGTTGCTGCTCGCCAGCCAGGCCGGCTTTTCGCGCGAAGCGTTCCAATCCTTGAGGAGCCCGCCGAAGTCGCGGGCTTCGAGCACCAGCAGCGGACCGCTGGGAATGTATGCGGCGAGGCCGGGGCCTGGCGTGGGCGACTCCACGAACGCCCACAGCGCCAGGGCCAACACGGCTGACGAGAGGAGGATGCGCTTCTTCATTTGGATGAACCTCCTGATTGCGGAGGGCGATTGCGAGACTGAAGTCCCGCGCGGGCTGAAGCCCGCCCCCCAGGGTCGGCCAGGCGCGGCTCGACAAGCTGCGCTTGACCGAGTTCTTTCCCGATCACTGGGCGCCGGCGCGTGTTTTCGGCCAGCCATTCCTGCCGCGCTTTCGCCTGGTCGAGCGCAGCCTGTGTTTCGGCGGAGCGCTCGATCGCAAGCGAGAGTCTGTAGAGAAGCGTGGCCTGGCGCCACGCGCCGAGATCCGCAGATGCCTTGCCAAGGTCGCGGGCCACGGCGGCACGCTCGGCGGCATCGGGGGCTTCGCTCAGGAACCCGGTCACGATCCATCCGAGGTCGGTGTCGGACTCTTCGTTGTTCAGGTAGTACCGAAACTGCTGGACCTGATTCTCTAGGGCGGACAGTGCGGTCTGGGGGTTGCCGCTCTCGAGCGCGGCGCGCACGAGGCGCAGCCGCGGCGCCAGGGGTTTGGTATCGATCGCGATGGCGCCCATGAGCAGCGCCAGGCGATCCTGCGGCTTCGCGGCCTCCGCCGCTTTGAGCCTGGCGAAATAGAAGTATTGTTTCTCGGCCGCTGCCAGCGAGGGAGTCGCGCCGCCGGCCAGCAGGTCGAGCTCGCCACTGCCGAAGCCGGAGCCCGGCGCCAGTTCGGCCGCACTCAGGCGTACATCGTACGCCGCTTCGGGAGACCGAGCGGGAGACGCGTCACCGAGCTTCACGCGGCTCTCCAGGTCCCAGGGCACGGCCTTCGCGCGCGTGGTGAGGAACTCGCGAGCCTCCGCCTTGTGGCCGGTCCGTATCAAAAGCTCCGCCGCCGGCGCCAGATCCTGGAACGGCTCGTCTGCCACCAACGTCATCCGGCGGAGCAGCGCGATCGCGGCGGCCATGTCGCCCTGCTCGATGCGGACTTCGGCGAGACCCAGGAAATTCGCGGCGGTAAAGTTGTGCGCGTCGAGTTCGCGGGTGTAGACGAATTCGAGCAGGCGGCGCGCGCCGGCCGCATCGCCAGCGGTCTGGAGCGCTACGGCGCTCTGGCGCAGCGTGTCGGGCGGCGGCGCGTCCTCCGGCGTGTGGCGATATCGGTCGAGGAGCGCATCGATGCGTCCCGCCTGTGAGGCGGCACGGATTTCGAGCGCGGTGACGGCGGAACGCTCTCCCTGCCATCCGTCGAGCGCCGCCTGGGCTCGCGCGGTCTGTTTGGTGTCGAGCAGGAATCCGATCCAGCGGAGTTGCCACTCGCGGAGAGTTTGCTCCGCGAACTCGTGCTCCGGACCGGGCTGGGAGGCGCGCGCCGCGGCGTCATCGAGAATCCGCTTGTAGAGGACCTCCTGCTGGACGTTGTCGAAGAGCTTCGCGTCGAGCGCCGTGCTCAGGACGCCCAGAGGGTCGGGCGCGGCGCGGCTGAGATCGACGATCCAGGCGACTCCATCGGCGGTTCCCGCCGTGGCGGCCAGCGCGCCTTCGAGCAACGGCGTGAGGCGGTAATAGCCATTGCGGCGAATGTAGAGCCGCAGCGCGCTATCGGCCTGGGGGCGAACATCGGGGAGGAGTTTGTGGCTGCCGATGTGATTGAGCGCCGCCGGCAAGTCGGTCCAGAAGCTCTCGGGGATGCGGTCGTCTTCCAGTTTGCGGAACGCGGCGAAGGCGTTTCTCCAGTCGGCGATGGCCTCCTCGCGCTGGCCAGCGTCCCACTGAATCACGGCCATTTTGTCGTAGACGTCGCCGCGCTTCGCGCTGAGCTCGAGCACGCGGCCGTAGTCGGCCAGAGCGCGAGCGGTGTCATGGTTGTGGCTGTACAGATCGGCCAGCGTGGCGTATGCATCCGCGCGGGCGGGCGTGCCCTCAAGCATCGCGGGCAGGAAATCCTCGGGATCGCCGCTTTTCGCCAGCGCCACGTATTCGCCGTAGACCGTGCCGTAATAGAACCAGTCGCTGCCGGCCAGTTGCTCGTTGCGGTCCACGCGCCGGCCGAGCCGCTGGCCGATCGTCGCGTCACCGATGGCTTCGGCAAGCGCGGTGCCCGTTTCGGGCGAGGTGTCGCCGTAGTAAACCCCAGCGAGGCCGGTGTAGGCCCGCGCCCAGACGTGCGGCATCGAACCGCCGTGAGCGCGGATGGCTTCGAGCGCCAGTTTCGCATTGCCGCTTGCGGCCGCGGTGTTAAGGGCGGGGTACGGCTCCTTGCCCTGGCCGGCTTCGACCACCAGGCGATCGGGCATGTGAGCCGCGAGCAGATCGAGATAGCGCTGAAGCAGGTCGCCTTCGAGCCCGGCCCGCGCATGACGCAATGCCAGGACCTTGAGTTCGGCCGCCACGTTGCCGCCGGCGCGATAGGCCGCGGCCGCCTGGTCGAGCAGATTATCGCGTTCGCTCGAATTCGGAGACACCTGCCAGTAGGCTTCGAGCTCGACGCCGAGCTCGTCGTATTGCATCCGCTGGCGCTGCAGATCGACTAACCGCGTCTCGTGCACGCTCACGCTTGAGTCGCCCGGATTCGCCATCATCAGTTCGAAGCGCCACTTCGCGTCGAGACGCGTCAGTCCGCCGCTCACGACGACGGACAGCAGTCTGCCGGTTGGGAAGGCCGGCTTCTCCTTTTCGAGCGAACCCTCCAGCGCGGTCTTCTCCTCGGGCGTGAAGTACCGAGCGGCGGTTTCGCCCATCGAGTTGAGCGCCTGATCGAACCCATAGTTGTCGAGTCCGCCGGCGCCTCGCAGGGTTTCCAGAGCCGCCTCGCAAGCGCGCAGGCGAGTCATCACGCGGGCATAGATTGCCGCACCAGGCGCTTGTTCGGTGAACAGGTACTTGCCGGAGATCGCCACGCCGCGCTCGGCGAATGGCCGCGCCTCGGCCACCAGGTTCCAGCCATCGAGGATGCGCGCCACTTCGAAGAACTGCTGCGGGCGCTCGGGGCGGCCTTCGATGAATCCCTTACGGAGCGCGGCGACGGCTTCGGCGCGCCGGCCGAGGCGGGCGTGGACCTCCGCCGCTTTCTCCATCCAGTGCGGATCGTGATAGGTGAGGTCGTAGAGCTTGGTGTAACTCGCCAGCGCGTCGTCGAAGCGCATGAGGCGCTCCTCGATCGACGCCCGTGCCATGCGCAGGTCGGTGCGATCGGGCCGGACGGCGATGGCGCGCGAGTAGGCGCCGATGGCAGCAGGCAGGTCCTCGAAGAATGTCTCGATACGTGCCAGCACCATGGGCCAGCGGAAATCGCGCGGCGAATCCGCCGAGGCTTTGACGAAGTAGCCGCGCAGCCGCTCGCGTCCGTCGTGCGCCGCGGCGTAGAGGGCGGCCTCGCGCACCAAGTCGTCGTCCTCGGGATAGGTCTTGAGGATTTCGATGTACTGGTCCATGGCCGACGCGTAATCCTTCTGCCGCGTCAGGACGGGGATCAGGCTGCGCCGCAGTTCGGCAATGCGCGAGGGAGAGCCGCGCAGAGCCTGGATCTTCTCTTCGTAGAACGAACGCAGGCCGCGATCATCCGCCTGGCGGGCATAGACGTCGGCCATGGCGGCAATCGCTTCCGCGTTGAGCGGTTCCTGGGCGAGCAGCGTCGTGGCTAACTCGCGGGCACGGGCGAAGTCTCCCGATTCGGCGGCCTTGTTGGCCGCCTCCAGCGTGAAACTCCTTCGCAGCGGCGCGTTCGCGGCGCCCGCGGCGCGGACCAACGTATCGACCGCCTTGGCGGGCATCTTGTTGCGCCAGTAGAAATCGACCGTCGCGCGGACCACGCCGAGGATGGCCGGATTGTCGCGATACAGGTCCTCCACCGCGCGCTGGGCTGCTGCGTGGTCGGCTTTGCTTTCGTAGAGCCGCATGAGCTCAAGCCGCGCCCGCATGCGTTCGACGGGGTCGGCTGTGACGGCCACCTCGCGTTCCTGGACTTTTTCGACCACTGCCTCGAAGCCGCGCGACGCGGCGTCGCCACGAATGGAGGCGAGCAAATCGAGTGAGGTGGCGCGCGACGAGAGATCGGCCAGGAACGTGCCGACCTCGCTGTTCCGGTTCTGCGCTTCCAGCACGGCGATGCGCAGGGAAACTGCGTCCGCGTCTGGATTCGCGCTCGCGACGCGCTCGGCGGTGAGGCGGTCGATCGGCGATTTGTAGGCGGGACGCTTGGCGAGCGTGAGCAGGCGGGCACGGGCCGAGGCGGCCGCGGCGTCGCCCTTCAAGTACTCCGCGATGGCGCGCTCGTAGTCGCGCTTGCTCTCGTAGATCGCGCCGGCCTCGTAAGCGTACAGCGCCGGATTGGCCGCTTGCTGCCGCGCCTGCTCGATCAGGCGCAGCGCATCGTCGAACTGGTAGTAGTCCCAGAAAATGGCGGCCGCTTCCAGATAGCCATCCTTCTTGCCGGGCTCGATGCGGGCGATGCGGTCCCAATAGGGGCGGGCTTTGGCGTATTCTTCGCGGTCGGCGTAGATCTCTCCGGTCTCGGTCAGAGTCTTGTGGTCGCGTTGGTCGAACTGGAATAGCTTCTGGTCGAGCGCGACGGCGCGCTCCGTTTGGCCCAGCGAGCGGTCGAGCGACACGGCCCGGCGCACCAGCGCGGCGTCGCCGGGGAAGCGCGTGGCGACGGCTTCGAGCGCGGGGGCGGCGGCTTCATAGTGGGCCCACCATGCCTGCGCCTCGCCCGCGAACTGGACCGCCGCGAGGTTCGCCGCCACCATCGCGGCGGGATCCACGACGCGAAGCGATTCGACTTCGGGGTAGAGGCGCCCCGTGGTGGAAAGCCCCTGGAAGAGCTGCCGCTTCAGATCGTCCGCATAGAACCAGTAGTTCCTGAGCAACCGCTCGCGCTCCGCAGGGTCCGCCGTGGCGCGCCGCGTGTAAGCCGTGAGCAGGTTGTGAACGAAAGCCAGGTCGTAAGGGAACCGCTCATGCGCGTAGAGATTGACGCGCAAGTAGAGAGCTGCGCTGACGCCGCTCTGGCCCACCACTTCGCGGAAGTATTGTTCCAGCTCGGTGCCCGAGAAGATTGCCACCACCTGTTTGGTGAGCTGCTCGAGGTTGCTCGCCTCGCGCTTGCGCAGGTACCAGCGCGCCAGCTTGTCGTACCAGGAGAGGCTCGAGAACTGCTGGATCGCACGGCGGTAGACCTGGTCGATTCCGGCGTCGAGCTTGTTCTGGTCGATGAACGCGGCCAGGCTCGCGTAGAGGCCGGGGTCGTTGGGATTGCGGTCCAGTTCGCGGCGCAGCAGCGCCAGCGCTTCGAGCGGCCGATGGAGCGAGACCAGGCGGGACACGGCGCGGTCGAGGATGCGGGAGTAGGCCGGAGAGCGCGCCGGGTTGGATCGAGGCGTCTCCCCGCCCGTGGCCCTGTTGCGCGCCCTTGCGGTTGGGGCCGGAGCTTCTTCGTCCGCCGCGAGGACTTCCGTGGCTTCGGCTTCTTCCGGCTCTGCCTCGATTGCGGTGCCCGCCGCTTTCGCGCCCAACGGGACGCCGCCGGCGCGCTCCGCCAGCTCTTTGAGAAGCAGATCGTAGATGGCGAACTCGCTGCTCTGGTCCCCGGTGCGCGCATAGGCGTCGGCCATGCGCAGCGCCACCTCGGTCCGCAACGACGTTTGTGGAAACGCGGCCAGGAACTGCTTGCCGGCGCGGATCACGCCGTCGCTCGCACCATAAGTGGCGTAGGTTTCTACGAGCTTGGCCGCGAGCACCGGCCGCCGCGGCGACTTGGGGAACTTGGAATCGAAAAGCGCCACGAGCTCGGCCGCGCGCGACCGGTGGAAGTACGCCACCGCCTTCTGCTCTTCGTCACTGTACTTGTATTCCGGCGACGTCGAGTTGAGCAGCAGCGAGAGAATGCCGTTCAGGAACCCGGGATGCGGGTCCATCGTGGCGATGTCTTTGTAGAACGACAAGTCGCCCGCGCCAAAACGGATGGGCTGTTCCGGCACCGTGAAGAGAAGTTGGGCGAGCGCCGCCAGCGAACGTTCTTTGTCGGCAGGCGCCGCGCCGGCGAGCGCGTATAGGGCGTGATAGTTGCGCGCGGCCTCGTCATAGTCGTGGACCTCCTCCATGAGGCGGCCCATCGTCCACAGCTCCGAGGCGCTCCAGGCGGATTGGCGGGCGTCCTTTCTCTGGCGGAATTCGACCAGCGCGCGCTTGGCCTCGGGCAGGTTCCCCTGCTGCTGGTAGTAGTAGAAGAGGCGCGCGGCGGCGGTCAGGTCCGTGGGATTCACGCCCACCGCGGTGCGGGCCTTGCCGAGAAACGTTCGCAGACTGTGGGTCTTCCCCAAAAGCTCGAAATAGTCCTTCACCAGCTCGGCCGGCCACAACGGTTGAAACGCCTGGTCGTAAATGGCGAGGGCTTGCTCCGGAGTTCCCCGGCTCTCCGCCAGAGCAGCGCGGGCACTGGTTGGGAAAACGGTGTCGGAAGGAAATGCTTTGGCGTATTCCGCGACCAGCGCGTCCGCTGCCGCGTTCTGCTTTTTGTCGAGAAGGTAGCCGAAGAACTGGCGGTAGACCCCGCGCCTCCGGGCGTAACGCTCGATCCACAGCCGGTAGACTTCCTCTCCGGTTTCGACCGGAAGAGCCTGCGCATCCACCAGGGCGATCAGCCGTTGGATCGTGCGCCAGGCGCGCTGATTGGTGACGGGCAGGAATTTCTCGGCCGGCAGGTTGGGCGCTTTGGCCGCCGCCTCGAGGGCGTGGACTTCTTCGGGCGGCCGCAACCGCCGGTGGTAGAAGTCGGCCAGTGCGAGCTGGCCTGCGCCGGGATCGGCCGACAGCTTCGCCTGCTGGGTCCAATCGCCCTCCGCGGCAGCGGCGTCGAGCTGTTCCTCGGCGGCTCGCGCGCGGAGTGCGTAGAGTTCGGCGTCGTTGGGCGCGGCTGCGATCAGTTGGGTGAGGGACGCGCGTGTCTGGGCGGGCTCGCGCCGCACGGTCACCGTACCGCCGGGCATGGAGACGGTGGTGATGAAGACGCCCTCGAAGCGTTTCACGGCCGGGATGTTCTGGAACCAGCGGGGCAGGTCCGCGCGCGCCGCGAGTCCGGCGAGGGCCAGGGCACCGACCGCGACCAGCGACTTACGGGAGGATTTCAAGGGGCACCTCCTGGCTTCCGATGTTGTGGGCGAAATCTTCGGCTGTCACGGTGAGCACGTACTGGCCCGGCGCAAGCTGCGCGGGCACCGCGAACTCGCCGATGTTGGCCTGCTCGGCGGCGTTCCAGTGCAGGCTGACCGGGCCGACGCCGAACATGCGCGCTACCACGGTCCGTGTCGTATTCGAGGCGCCGACCTTCAGCCGCACCATCTCGCCGCGTCCGAAGCGGCGCTTGTCGAGGTGCACGCGCACCAGCGGCGGCTTGCTCGCGATCACGAAAATCTTCGATTCGCGGTAGACGTGCCCGGCGCGGTCGCGCAGGATCAGCCGCACGGAGTAAGTTCCGTCGTTCATGTCCACCGGCGCCAGAAAGCGCGTCTGCCAGGTGTCCTCGTCGGGCAGGTAGCGAAGCGGCTTGACCAGACCGAACGGGAACAGCGCCACGATGGAGGCGATCGAGGGATCGGTTTTCACGCGCAGTACCGGATCGCCGGGCCGGATGAGCCGCGGCCGCAGCAGCGCGCGGGGCGCCGCCAGAAACGACGTGTAGGGCGTCACGAACTTGTATTTGCGCGCCAGGCGGATGATTTCGTCGATGGTGGCGCGATCCTCGCCTTCGCGCGCGATCTTGTCGAGCAGCGCGTCCACGCGGGCGCGTGCCCAAGTGCGCGGCAGTTGCGGATGGTCCGCGCTCAAGGCGGGCAGCGCGGCCTTGGCGCGCATGTCGAAAGCCTTGCCGTCGCGGCTACCGCGCGCGGTAAACGACGCCGGGCCGGCCTTTGCGTACTGGCCCACCCAACGCTCGATGGAGCCTGTGAATACGGTGCTCTCGAGCGGGTAGACCATGTCGAAGTTGGCCGGGGGCTCGGCGCCCAGCGCGAGGCCCTCCACCGGTTTGCGGCCGAACTTCGCCACCCACGCGCCCAACTTGAACTCGGCCGGCTCGGTGGAGCGCACCCATTCGAGAACGCCCTCGTGTTGAGCCAGCATTTTGAATAGCGGCATGTTGGCGTCGTCGCCCACCGCGAACAGGAACGTCCGCGGCCGCCGCGACGTGGCTTTCCACCGGGCCGCGTAGGCGTCGGCCAGCTTGCTATTGGCGATCCGGCCGCGCGTGGCGTCTCCGTCCGAAAGCAGAACCAGGTAGGGTTCGAAACCCGCCGCGGCCGGTTGCGCGAGCGCGGCGTCGAGAGCTTGCTCCAGGTCCGTGCCCCCGCGCAGGCGGCTCGCCTTTACGAAGGCCAAGGCCTTCTCGACGGCCGCGGTATCGGCGCCGATGGGCGCGGGGGCGAGCGCCTGCACCTCGGAGTTGAACAGGATCAGGTTGAACCTGTCCTGCGGCCGCAATGCGCGCAGAAGCGTTTCGAGCGCCTGGAAGCTGCGCTCCAGCTTCTCCCACTGCATGGAGAGCGAATTATCGAAGAGGATCACGATGCTGCGCGGGGCGCCCTGGGCCGTTGCAGCCGCGCTTTGCGTCAAAAGCGCCGAGGCTTCGAAGAATCCCGGTTCGCCGGCGTCGCGGTGCGCGATCACTTCGAGCTGCTCGCCACGGGCCGGGTCAATGCCGTAGCGGACGGCAAAGTCCTCGGTGAACGCAACCTTCTTCCCCTCGAACGAGGCTTTCACGAAATTCGGCGTCTGCCGGTCGATGCGCAACGGGAACACCTTGCTCACGCTCTCGAAGCTCGAAATCGTGTGCGAGGAATGGAGTTCGAAATCGATGTGAATCAGGCCGGCCTCCTGCGCCTGGTAGGCGTCAGGCCGTAGCGGAATCGCGAACATCGAGTGCAGGCTCTCGACCGGAATGGTCTCGTGGTACTCCATCTCGATGCGCTTGGCCCCGTAAGCCTGGATGGGGACGATGCGCGCGCTGAAGACAGCCGACCGAGCCGCCTCGTCCGCGCCGCGCTCGCCCTGCTGGAGCAGGCCGGGATCGATGGCCTGGGCACGCGCCTGCTCGTAGATCTCTTCGGCCCTGCGGCGCTCGAGGATCACGCCCGGAATGCGCGTCACGTCGTCCCACACCGCGAAGTCGGAGACCGAGGCGCGGTCCGGAAGAGCGAACAGGTAGTTGCCTTCGAGCACCTTGTCGTGATGACTCGCGAAGATCTGGCGGATCTCGACCCGCGCGTCGCCGTCGTCGATGCGCACCACAATCCACATCTCCTCGAGCGAGAGCACGCTCGCGTCCGGCTGCTGGCGGTTCGAGGGGATGATGATGCCGGCGTCGCCCCACAGCAGCGCCGGTAGAAGCAGGAGCAGGAGAGGTCTCATCGCATGTCTTCCCGGAAGCGGACCAGGCCGTTGTCGGTGCCCGCATAGATGTAGCCGTCGTGCGCCGCCAGGGCGGTGACGTTGAGCGAGGGCAGGCCGTCCCTCACGTTGCGCCAACGCCCGCGAGCGCGGTCGAAAATGTAGAGGCCGCCGCCGAGCGAACCGGCGTATACGGCTCGATCCGTGGCCGCCATCGAGTTCGGGTTCACCTCGAAGTGTTCGTCCAAGTCGGCGAAGCCGTGCCAGCGGCCGGAAGCATCGAAGCGCAGCACACCCGCGCCGTACGTTCCCACGAGCCACTCGTCCCCCGTGGCCGCGATGGCCGTGATCCAGTTATGCCGCAGGCCCGAGTTGGAGGTGGTGTAATTGGCGCGCACCGCATCGCCATCGAGCACCGAAAGACCGCCCAGCGTGCCTACCAGCAGCCGTCCGCCGGCCGCCGCGAGCGCGTAAGCGTGGTTGTTCACCAGGCCGTGAAAGGCATACAGGCTGCGCGCGCCGGCGCCATCGAGAAACGTGATTCCAGCGGGCGTCGCGACAATCATTCCGCCGGGACGCACCAGGATGTCGGTGACCTGGTTGGCGATCAGTCCCTGTTCGCGGCCCAGCACCTGGCGCTCGCGGCCGGCGGCGTCGAACAACACCAGGCCGTTGGCGGTTGCGGCCGCGGTGATGCCGCGGGCGGGGTCGTGGACAATCCGGTTGATACAGAAAACGTGGCTGTCTTCGCGATGCGTGGCGCGGTCGAGACCGGGCTCGAGAATGTCGAGGCCGCGGTCGAAGTAGCCGACCCAGAGCCGGCCCACCGAATCGAAGGCCAGCGCGGAAATGTTGCGGTCCGCGAGCACGGCTGCTCCGCGGTCGAGCACGCGTTCGAAGCCGCCGCCGCGACTCGATGCCCGATACAGCCCGTCCGAAGCCAGGGCGTAGAGCGTATCGTCCATCACCAGCAGCCGTTCGATCGCCCCCTCCAGCGGCTCACCTGCGTGGCGGGCGGGGCGGGGCCGGCCGGGAGCGAGCGGGACCTCGACGACGCCTTCCTCGAGCGTTCCGATCACCAGTGTGTCGCCGCGCACAAGCAGCGACTGCGCGAATACTCCTTGCGCGAGGACGCGCGTGAACCGGCCGCCCACGAACTCGGCAACGCCTAGCGGTGTCCCGGCGTAGGCCGCGTCGCCAGCCAGCGCGATCGAGAGCACGCGGGCATCGGGCAGTCCCTCGGGCTCGCCGAAGCGGTCCACCTGGCCGGCGTGCCAATGCAGCAGGCCATCGTTCACGGTGCCGGCCCACACGCTCGCCTCGTCGCCCGCGAGCGCGCTGACCTGAAGGCCCGCAAGCTCGGGGTGGAACAGCGCGATCCGCTTGCCATCGTATGCCACCACGCCGTTCTTGGCGGTTCCGAGGAGGATGCGGCCGGTCGAGAGCGGCAACAATGCGGTGAGGTCGCGATAAGCAGCGGCATCCGGCCGGATCTGGCGAAAGCCGCGGCCGTTGAACGCCAGCAGTCCTTCGCCCGCCGTGGCGATGAAGAGCTCGGGCTCGCCGGCTTCGGCGGCGACCCCGGTCGCGACGGCGACGGGGGCAGCGGGCAGATCGGCGCCGGCGGTGTATCGCGCGCGAACCATTCCTGCCGCGTCGTATTCGATCAGGCCGGCGGGACCACACAAATAGAGGTTGCCGTCGTAGAGGACGGCGTCACGGAAGACGGCGGGCGCGGAAATGGGCTCGAAGGGCGTGACGTGGCGGCTGACGTGCAGAACGTGGAAAGCGATATCGCCGTCGGCGACCGCATTCTGCGCCGCTTCGAGCCCGCGCGCCGCGCGAAACAGCGCCACTCCAATTGCGAACGCGGCAAGGGACGCGATGGCGGCCGCGATGAGCCAGAATCTGCGCGTCCTCAGAAAACCCGGCGGGCCAGCCATCGTACAAATATATTCCAACTGCCGGAAAAATGTGCCCGACGAGCTTGGCGGTGACATCGACTCGTACGAAGGCATTTCGGCTGCCAGTGCCCGAAGCCTCGCCAATCGGCCCTTTCGCTAATGTTGCGGACGACGGCCGTGTATGTTCCGACACGCGACTCGTGTCACGGAAGACACAACGTGGAGTCTACAAATACGTCCCAATTGTGTTCCTGGACTTTTTTCCGCAGCGCGTGAAGCGCGCGCCACGAAGTCTCACGCCCGCTGGCACGCGGGGCAGTAGTGCGTGCCGCGCTGGCCCACCACGATGCGCCGGATCGGCGTGCCGCAGCGCGGGCAGGGCGCGCCCTCTTTGCCGTAGACGTTGTGGTGCACCTGAAAGCTCCCGGCGCGTCCGTCGGCATCGACGTAGTCGGAAATCGAGGAGCCGCCGGCTTCGACAGCCGCGCGCAACACTTCCTGAATCGCGGAGTGGAGCCGGCGGACTCGCGTCGGTGAGAGCCGCTCCACGGACGCCAGCGGATGGATGCGCGCGCCGAACAGCGATTCGTCGACGTAAATGTTCCCGAGGCCACGCAAAAAAGCCTGGTTCAACAGGAGCGGCTTGATACGGCCGCGGCGCGCGGCCAGACGCGCGGCGAACTCCTCCGCGCCGGCCTCCAGCGCATCCGGGCCGAGGCGCGCGGCGCGTTCCGGCATCGAGCTGCCCAATTCGATGCGGCCGAACTGGCGGGGATCGTTATAGACGAGGCGACCGGCGTCCAGATCGAAGACGGCGCGCGCGTGCGGACCGGGTTCGGCGTTCCACAGCAGGCTGCCTGTCATTCCGAGGTGAATGGTCAGGGTCAGGCCTCCGCTGAGCTCCACCAGGATGAACTTGCCGTGGCGGCCAATGGACTCGATCCGTCTGCCCCGCAGCCGCGCCGCGGTTTTTGGTCCGTCACCGCGCATCACCAGGCGGGAGTAGAAGCACGCCTTGCGAATCTCGCGGCCGAGCAGGCGTGGAGCGACCGACCGCACCACAGTTTCGACTTCGGGAAGTTCCGGCATCCCCTAAGATGATGGCACGACCGCCGGCGGATCGAATAAGCAGCCCTGCTCGGGCTCGGGTTCCCACAGCTCCGGGGCGTACTCGATGGGCGCGGCGCGGAGACCGTGGCTGGCGCGGACGCGGGCCAGCCGCTCGCGGATGCGTTCGGCGTACTCGCCGCGGAGAAAGGCGCCGGTCCGATAGAGCCTTTCGTACTCGGGCGCG
>Ga0265314_10003540_pt1 | contig 15073 bp, 9 predicted proteins | sample 4126metaG_FD_203106 | JGI IMG/M metagenome (GOLD analysis project Ga0265314, IMG submission 203106) | Rhizosphere microbial communities from Carex aquatilis grown in University of Washington, Seatle, WA, United States - 4-1-26 metaG | ecosystem: Host-associated > Plants > Roots > Rhizosphere >... | reverse complement strand
CATGTCGCCTGGAACGATAACCGGGATGGAAATATTGAAATATATTATAAGCGCTCTACCGATTGGGGCTCTACATGGAGCCCGGATACAAGACTTACTAACAGTCCCGGCAATTCATACCGGCCTTCAATAAGCGTTTCGGGGACCAATTTGCATATGGTTTGGTATGACCAGAGAGATGGTAATTATGAGATATATTACAAGAACTCTTCAAATTACGGCGTAACCTGGGGAACTGATACAAGAATATCCAACAACTCGTTCGTTTCGGCGCAGCCTTTTGTTGCAGCAAGCGGACCCTCGGTTAATGTTATATGGGACGACAACCGCGATGGAAATTACGAAATTTATTATATAGGGGATCCTACAGGAAACACTATTGGAATTCAGCAAATTAGTACGAACATCCCCGCCCGGTTTTCACTTTCTCAGAATTATCCGAACCCGTTTAATCCAAATTCAAAAATTAAATTTCAAATTGCGAAATTAAGCAATACTAAACTTGTTATATTTGATATCCGTGGCAGAGAAGTTTCAACTCTTGTAAATGAAAATCTTAATCCCGGAACTTACGAAGTTGATTTTGACGGAAGCAAGTTTTCCAGCGGAGTATATTTTTATAAAATAACAGCGGGAGATTTTATCCAAACTAAGAAAATGACCTTGGTAAAATAGATCTTAATCATATTATCTAATATAACCGTTTTATTTTTAACTCAGAGTAATTATTGAATAATTATCATTTGATCCAATTAATTCCAAAGGAGAAAAGAAAATGAGTTCTAAAATATACAAAAATTTTTTGAAATTTATTATGTGTCTATTCCTTGTTTTTGCAGTCCGGCAAATTTATTCGCAGGAAACATGGACGGCAACTTCAACAACCAATCCGCCTTCGTCACGCGATTTTCATACTGCTGTATGGACAGGTTCAAAGATGATTGTTTGGGGAGGGAGAGACTCAAGCAATACTTCTTCTTTAAATACCGGAGGAATTTATGACATTCTGGCAGACACATGGGCGCCAACTTCAACAACCAATGCACCATCCGCCCGCTACATTCATACCGCCGTATGGACAGGTTCAAAGATGATTGTTTGGGGAGGATTATTACCAAACAGCGTAACTAATACAGGGGGTTCTTATGACCCTATAACAAATTCATGGCTGGCAACTTCAACAACCAATGCGCCATCCGTCCGCGGTCGTCATACCGCTATTTGGACAGGTTCAAAGATGATCGTTTGGGGTGGGGAAGACTCAAGTAATACTTATTTAAATACCGGTGGTATTTATGACCCTGCCACAGACACATGGGCTGCGACTTCAACAACCAATGCGCCATCCAACCGCTGGGATCATTCTGCTGTTTGGACAGGTTCAAAGATGATCGTTTGGGGTGGATCAATTTCCGGTACTTATACTAATACTGGCGGGGTTTATGACCCTGTAACCAATACCTGGACAACAACTTCAACAGCAAACGCGCCATCTATCCGAACTCTTCATACCGCTGTTTGGACAGGTACAAAGATGATCGTCTGGGGCGGCCATAACAATTCTGTTTTAAATACCGGAGGAATTTATGACCCTGCCACAGACACATGGACTGCGACTTCGACAACCAACGCACCTTCCCCGCGCGCTAACTTTACTGCTGTTTGGACAGGTACTAAAATGATTGTTTGGGGAGGAACCACTCTCCCCAATAATACAAATACCGGAGGAATTTATGACCCTGCCACAGACACATGGACTGCAACTTCAACAACCAATGCGCCATCTGCCCGGGAAATTCATACAGCTGTCTGGACAGGTTCAAAGATGATTGTTTGGGGAGCAGATTTTGTTTTAAATACCGGCGGAGTTTATTCAAACCCTGCCGTTATAGGTATAGAAAAAATAAGTAATATTGTGCCAACAGGATTTTCGTTATCGCAAAATTATCCGAATCCGTTTAATCCAAATTCAAAGATAAAATTTCAAATTGCGAAACCAGGCGATACAAAACTTATTGTATTTGATGTGCTGGGCAGAGAAGTTTCAACTCTCGTAAATGAAAATCTTAATCCCGGAACTTACGAAGTTGATTTTGACGGAAGCAAATTTTCATCCGGAGTTTATTTCTACAAACTAACAGCAGGCAGCTACACTGAAACAAAGAAAATGCTGCTAGTTAAGTAACGATAGTTACTTAATAGTAGTCCCGCACAAGCGGGGAGTTTAATAAAATAAGTATTAATATTGTTTAACAATTTAATCCAATCAATCTTAAGGCGAAAAAGAAAATGAAAAATAAAATTTACAAAAATCTTTTAAAAATTGTTATCTGTTTGTTTTGGGTTTCTTCTCTTCAGCAGGTTTTTTCGCAGGAGAACTGGGCGCCTACTTCAACCGGAACCAATGTCCTCTCTCCCCGCTATGGGCACGTAGCAGTTTGGACAGGAATAGCGACTTACAAGATGATTATCTGGGGAGGGATAACTTCCGGCGGCCTAACAAATACTGGCGGCATCTATGACCCGGCATTAGATTCATGGACCGTAACTTCAACAGGAACAAATTGTCCTATAGCCCGCTGGTATCACACAGCAGTCTGGACAGGAACTAAAATGATTGTTTGGGGAGGGTTTAGTTCTGTTGGCGGGAATGCAGTTCTCAATACGGGCGGCTCTTATGACCCGGTATTAAACAACTGGACGGCAACATCAACCTCTGGTGCGCCGACAGCGCGTGATTTTCATACGGCCGTATGGACAGGAAGCAAGATGATTGTTTGGGGGGGATATAATTCCGTTACGGGTACTGATTATTACAATACGGGCGGAGTATATGACCCTCTAACAGATACATGGACAGCAATGTCAACAACGAATGCTCCAACAGGGCGGCGTGATTTCACAGCTATTTGGACAGGAAGTAAAATGATTATTTGGGGTGGATTTGGATTTTTTGATACAGCATACACTTTCACTAACACAGGCGGTATTTACGACCCTGTAACAGACACCTGGGCTCCCACTTCGGTTGGCGCAAATGCGCCGTTAGCGCGCGGCAAACATACTGCTGTTTGGACCGGAAGTAAAATGATTATTTGGGGTGGAACCCCCAGCGGCATTAGTTATAATGACGGCGGAATATATGACCCTCTGACAGATACATGGACGGCAACTTCAGTAACTAATGCTCCAACTGCCAGATATGGCCAAACAGCAGTTTGGACCGGAAACAGGATGATTATATGGGGTGGGGTTGGCGGCAATGTTAGTTACCTGAATACAGGAGGTTTATATGACCCTGTAGCAGATTCATGGGCGGCAACTACGACCGTAAATGCGGCTTCTGTTCGCGATAATCAAACTGCGGTTATGACGCCAGGCTCAATGATTGTATGGGGCGGTTATGGCGGCAGTCTGGGCTCTCCAACTTTTTTAAATACCGGGGGAATATATACAAACCCGGATGCCATCGGTATTACCACAATTTCAACGCTGGTTCCAAAACAATTTTCACTTTCACAAAATTATCCTAATCCTTTTAATCCAAATTCAAAGATCAAATTTCAAATAGCAAAATCAGGCGATACAAAACTTGTTGTATTTGATATGCTGGGCAGAGAAGTTGAAACTCTCGTGAATGAAAATTTAAATCCGGGTACATACGAAGTTGATTTTGAAGGAAGCAACTTTTCATCCGGGGTTTACTTCTACAAACTAACAGCGGGCAGCTACGCTGAAACGAAGAAGATGAGTTTAATAAAATAGATATTCATATTATTTGACAATTTAATTCCCGTTGATCTTAAAAGGAAAGAAAATGAGTTCTAAAATTTACAAGAATCTTTTTAAAATTGTTATTTGTTTATTTTGGGTTTCTGCTATTGGGCAGGTTTTTTCACAGGAGAGCTGGGCGCCTACTTCAACCGGAACCAATTGCCCTGCCGGCCGTCGTTTTCATTCAGCTGTATGGACGGGAAGCAAGATGATTATTTGGGGAGGCGTTAATAGTTCTGTCACAAATACAGGCGGTATTTATGACCCTGTAACAGATACATGGATAGCGTCGACTACAACTAATGCGCCTACAGCGCGCGGTCATCATACGGCTGTTTGGACAGGAAGTAAGATGATTATCTGGGGAGGCGTTAATGGTTCTTCATATTACAATACTGGCGGTTCTTATGACCCGGTTTTAAATATATGGACGGCAACTTCAACTTCAGGAGCGCCTACAGCCCGTTATTTACACACGGCTGTTTGGACCGGAACCAAGATGATTGTTTGGGGAGGATTTGATGGAACCGTTTATTACAACACAGGCGCCATCTATGACCCTGTAACAGATACCTGGACTGCGATGACAACAACCAACGCGCCTTCCGCACGAACTTATCACTCAGCAGTTTGGACCGGAACCAGAATGATTATTTGGGGAGGACATGATGAAACTACTTATAATAACACAGGCGGCATTTACGACCCTGTAACAGATACATGGACAGCGGTGACTACAACTAATGCGCCTTCCGCACGTGGTTTACATACGGCTGTTTGGACAGGCAGTAAGATGATTATCTGGGGAGGATTTAATAGCGCCAATAGCTCCTATTATAATACAGGCGGACTTTATGATGTATCAACCAATACATGGAGCGCAACATCTACAAATGATGTACCGTCTGGCCGTGCAGTCCATACTGCAGTTTGGACGGGCAGCAGAATGATTGTTTGGGGTGGTAATGCTGACAATCTCACTGTCAATACAGGAGGTATTTATAATCCGGTTTCAGATAGCTGGACGGCAACTACAATTCTAAATGCTCCAAATGACCGTGTTGATCACACAGCGGTTATAACACAGAACTCGATGATTATATGGGGCGGTGATAATGGCAGTGGCCCATTGATTGCAGGCGGTGTCTATGCCAACCCTTCTATTATAGGTATTATACAAATTTCAACAGAAGTACCGGCTGGATTTAGCTTATTACAAAATTATCCAAACCCTTTTAATCCCAATTCAAAGATCAAATTTCAAATAGCAAAATCAGGCAATGCAAAACTTGTTGTGTTCGATATGCTGGGAAGAGAAGTTGAAACTCTCGTGAATGAAAATCTAAATCCCGGAACATACGAAGTTGATTTTGACGGAAGCGCTTACGCGTCCGGAATTTACTTCTATGTTCTGAAAGCCGGAAGCTTTAACGAGACAAGGAAAATGATCCTGGTTAAATAGCCCCGGCTATAACTTAGCAGCCTGTAAAAGCTCCGGGCGGTTCGGGTTATTAATCTGACTCAACCGTTCGGCGCTTTTTCTTTACCTCTAATCTAAAATTACAGGTTCATTGACGGACACATTTTTCAAAAAACCCGCCTGTTTTTCCTAATTTGACCTCAATTCCAGAATCGAATAATTGCTCGAAATATTAAGTGTTTTGAGGTTTTTTACTCATCTTGACTCCCGGTTTACCCCTTCTTTTCGCTAATATCTTAATAATTATTCTTTGACCGCACGGCTATTGATGTTGTAAGTTTGTTCGTGCGGCGAAAAACGATATCCAATTCTAATTCAGCAAACGGTTTTGTGAAGTTTTAATTACCCCTGTAAAGTAACCTCTCCTAAGGATATCGTTTTCGCCAACAGATTCCATAAGAGATTGCAGGGGTAATTTTTAAATTTTAAGATTTGTCAATCAAGAGAATTACAAAATTAATACGAAAAAAGAATAGGAATACTATATGAAATCAATGAGACTTTTTATACTCGCGTTAATGGTTTTCCCCGGTTTGATAACTGCCCAGGAATTATGGACGCCAACATCAACCGGGGCCAATGTTCCTTCTGCGCGGTTTGAACACACGGCTGTCTGGACGGGCTCTAAGATGATAATTTGGGGAGGAGCCATTGGCATATTTACTTATTTAAATACAGGCGGAATTTACGATCCTGCTGCAAATACGTGGACAGCTACTTCTACAACAAATGCGCCCTCCGCGCGCAGCGAACATGTGGCTGTTTGGACGGGTTCAAAAATGATTGTTTGGGGAGGTACAGCGCTCACCAGCACTGGCGGTTTATATGATCCCGCAACGGATAGCTGGACCGCAGTATCCACAACCAATGCTCCGTCAGGCAATGCAAGATGTACCGCCATTTGGACTGGTTCAAAAATGATAATTTGGGGAGGAATTAATAACACAGTTCATTCTTTTAACACAGGAGGAATTTATGACCCCGTTTCAAATTCATGGACCGCAACTTCAACCGTCAATGCGCCATCGCCAAGATATTTCCATAATGCAATATGGACAGGCTCTAAAATGATAGTATGGGGCGGGCGTGATTCAGTCGGTGATTTTAATACCGGAGGTATTTATGATCCGGTCGCAAACTCGTGGACAGCAACATCAACAACAAATGCTCCATCTGCCAGACAGGAAGGAACCATGGTGTGGGCAGGCGATAAAATGATCGTGTGGGCCGGATTCAGCGGAGGCGTTTATCAGAATACAGGCGGGATATATAATCCAACAACAGATTCCTGGACCGCCACTTCAATTGCAAGCGCTCCTACTGCGCGTTCTGATTTTTCATTCGGAATCTGGACGGGGAGCAATATGATCGTTTGGGGAGGTTATAATGGCAGCGGCAGCGGATTGGTTTTTAATACAGGCGGTATATATGACCCGGCGGCAAATTCCTGGACGCCTACTACAACAACAGGCGCTCCCTCGCCAAGAGATATACACTCAGTTGTTTTAGCCGGAGATAAGATAATTGTTTGGGGAGGCAGTGATGTAAATATTACTCCGTTTAATACAGGAGGCATTTATACAAACCCTGCGGTTATCGGTATTGAAAATATAAGCACAAATGTTCCATCCGGATTTTCGTTATCTCAAAATTATCCGAACCCGTTCAACCCGTCGACCAAATTCAAATTTCAAATCGCAAAGCTAACAAATGCAAAAGTTTCTGTAAGCGATATTCTTGGAAGAGAAGTTGAAGTTCTTGTTGACAAACAACTACAGCCCGGAACATACGAAGCCGGTTGGAACGCATCTGCTTTCCCAAGCGGAGTGTATTTTTACAGACTTGCAACAAATAACTATTCCGAAACTAAAAAAATGGTTTTAATAAAATAATTAGAAAATTTAAATGAAAACAAAATTATTCGTTTTATTATTTCTTGCAGCAAGTATAATCCCTGACTTTCTTTTCGCGCAGTTTACGCAGCAGGGTTCAAAGCTTGTTGGGACCAATGCAATTGGAAGCTCGAACCAGGGCAGTTCTGTCGCAATTTCTTCAGACGGGAATACCGCTATTGTTGGCGGCTGGCAGGATAATGGCGGAAAAGGCGCGGCCTGGATATATACAAGAAGCGCCGGCGTTTGGACTCAGCAAGGCTCAAAGTTAGTAGGCGCTGGCGCTGTTGGAAATTCCAATCAGGGAATTTCTGTTTCTATTTCTTCTGATGGAAATACCGCTATTATCGGGGGCTTTCATGATAATAACGACACAGGCGCCGTTTGGGTGTTCACTCGAAGCGGCGGAGTTTGGACGCAGCAGGGTCCCAAACTTGTTGGCTCAGGAGTAAGGGGCGTTCTAGGAGGTCCTCTTCAGGGCACATCTGTTCGCATTTCAGGCGACGGAAACACAATTGTCGAGGGCGGTTACGCGGATAGCAATAATGCAGGAGCCATCTGGATCTTTGTCCGCAACGGCGGAGTTTGGACCCAACAAGGTTCAAAACTTGTTGGCAACGATGCCTTTGGAAATGCCTACCAGGGATATACGGTTGCAATTTCTTCAAACGGAAATACCGTTGTTGAAGGCGGCTTTGAAGATAACAGTTACACTGGCGCAGTCTGGGTATTCACAAGAAGCGGTGGAGTCTGGTCGCAGCAGGGGGCAAAACTTGTCGGCACAGGCGCTTCTAACCAGGCATACCAGGGAGCCTCCGTCGCCATCTCATCTGATGGAAATACAATTATCCAAAGCGGCTTCGAGGATATCAGCGGCATAGGGGCGGTCTGGGTATTTACCAGAAGCGGCAGCGCATGGACGCAACAGGGTCCGAAACTTGTTGGAACCGGATCTGTTGGAAACTCGTACCAGGGTTATTCGGTAGCCATTTCCCCTGATGGAAATAATTTTATCGAGGGAGGGTATGGAGATAACAGTCATGCAGGGGCGGTTTGGGCCTTCACCAGAAGCGGTGGCGCATGGACGCAGGTTGGACCTAAGATCGTTGGAGCCGGCGCCGTTGGTTCGCCGGTCTATCAGGGCGCTTCGGTCGCTATTTCTTCTGAAGGAACTATTATTGAAGGCGGTGATTACGATAACAATCTAATTGGCGCTGCGTGGATATTTTCCGACCCGACAATCGGCTTAACGCCAATTTCGAATGAGATACCGAAGGGGTTTTCGCTTTCTCAGAACTATCCGAACCCGTTTAATCCGAATTCAAAAATAAAATTTCAGATCGCGAAGACGACAGACGCAAAACTTATAATCTTTGATGAGCTCGGGCGAGAAGTTGCAACGCTTGTGAATGAGCGATTAAACCCCGGCACATACGAAGTTGATTTTGACGGAAGCAAACTCGCATCAGGAGTTTATTTCTATAAACTGGTTGCCGGAAATTTTGTTGAAACAAAAAAAATGCTGATGGTCAAGTAAGAATTACCTGGCCCGAACCCACTGAATGCCGAAGGCAAATATGGCGGAAATCAAAAAATATAATTATTAGAAACAAATCAACTATGAAAACAAAATTATCAGTTTTAATCTTTTTCTCATTAAGTATTCTTCCCTCTTTACTTCAGGCGCAGTTCACCCAACAGGGTTCAAAACTGGTTGGAACTGGCAACATTGGAGCTTCATCGCAGGGTTTTTCGGTCGCTGTTTCCGGGGACGGCAACACTGCAATTGAAGGCGGTTTTTCGGATAATAGCAATGCCGGCGCTGTTTGGATATTTACAAGGAGCGGAGGAGTTTGGTCGCAGCAGGGACCTAAGCTCATCGGCTCCGGCGCAATTGGAAATGCATATCAGGGAATATCTGTCGCAATATCCGGCGATGGCAATACCGCTATAATTGGCGGTTATGAGGATAACGGCAACGTGGGAGCGGCATGGATATTTATCAGGAACGGCGGAGTTTGGTCGCAGCAAGGTGCGAAGCTTGTCGGAACCGGGGCTGTCGGAAGTTCTTTCCAGGGTACTTCGGTCTCAATTTCTGCAGATGGAAACACAGCAATTGTCGGCGGCTCCGGCGATAACGGCATTGGAGCTGTTTGGGTATACACGCGAACCGGCGGTGTTTGGACCCAGCAGGGCGCAAAACTATTTGGAACCGGTTCGGTCGGACAACCTCAGCAGGGATGGGCTTCAGTAATTTCTGCAGACGGGAATACTATTATTGTTGGCGGTTATGATGATAACGGCGGCGCCGGAGCGGCGTGGATATTCACCCGTAACGGCGGGACCTGGACTCAGCAGGGTTCAAAACTTGTTGGCTCAGGCGCTGCAGGAAATTCCTTTCAGGGTTATAGGGTTTCTATTTCTTCCGACGGAAATACAGCGGCAGTTGGCGGATTTGGGGATAATAATAGTACTGGAGCGGTATGGGTATTTTCAAGAAACGCCAATGTTTGGACCCAGCAGGGTCCGAAACTAATTGGCGCAGGCTCAAATGGAGCTGCAGGCCAGGGCCGCTCGGTAGCAATTTCACCTGATGGAAACAGTCTGGTGGAAGGCGGTTGGACAGATAGCTCAAGCCTCGGAGCTATCTGGGCATTCTCCAGAAGCGGAAACGTATGGACTCAGCTTGGCGTAAAGCTCTCCGGCTCCGGAGCGGCAGGAGTCAATACCCGTCAGGGAATTTCTGTTTCTATATCGAATGAGGGCACTGTATTGGAAGGCGGAATTGGGGACAATAATGTCACCGGCGCGCTTTGGGTGTTTACCGATCCGACTATTGGCATAACGCCAATATCTAATGAGATACCAAAAGATTTTTCTTTGTCTCAAAATTATCCGAACCCGTTCAACCCGAATTCAAAAATAAAATTTCAAATTGCAAAATTAAGTACGGCGCGCCTCGTCATCTATGATGAGCTTGGCAGAGAGGTCTCAACTCTTGTAAATGAACGTCTTAATCCCGGAACATACGAAGTTAATTTTGACGGGAGCAATCTTGCCAGTGGAATATATTTTTATAGGCTTGCTGCCGGAGATTTTATCGAAACAAAAAAAATGCTGATGGTAAAGTAAAAATTACTTATCCTGAAATCCGGATCTAACTGGAAATAAAAAAGTAAAATAATCAAGCAGGAGTTTATTTATGCAAACAATAAAGTATTTCAAAACAGAATTATTAAAAGTCGCGGTATTTATATTTCTTTATGTCTGTTCGCTGGTCTATGTTATGAATACTTCCGGAGCGGGTATTGGCAAAGTAATGAAATACATTTCCGACAACATAAAGTTTTAAAATTAATTATAACTAAATGAGAAAACATTTATTCACATATTTATTACTAGCCGGATTCTTAATTCCCGGCTTGCTTCAAGCGCAATTTTCGCAGGAGGGACCGAAACTAACGGGCTCAGGCGGAATAAACGGACCGAATTTCGGCAAATCTGTTTCTTTATCCGCAGACGGGAACACCGCTATAATTGGCGGAGTAGTTGATAACAACGGTGTTGGCGCGGCATGGATATTTGTCCGAAGCGGCGGTGTGTGGACTCAGCAGGGACCAAAACTTGTCGGCTCAGGAAACGTTGGTAATTCCGTTCAGGGTAATTCGGTTTCTCTCTCTGCCGACGGTAACACCGCGGCGGTAGGCGGATACGGCGATAACGGAAACATTGGGGCCACGTGGATATTTACCAGAAGCGGCGGAGTTTGGACCCAGCAGGGGCAAAAATTAATTGGTAACGGATTTACAGGAACCCCGCGTCAGGGAACTTCGGTTTCTCTTTCTGCAGATGGGAATACATTAATTGTTGGAGGACCAACCGATAGTACATCGCGGGGCGCAGCATGGGCTTTTTCAAGAAGCGGCGGAGTATGGAGTCAGATGGGTCCAAGATTATCCGGCTCGGGAGCTTACGGATTTCCTTCATTTGGAACTTCGGTTTCAATGTCAGGCGATGGTAATACCGCAGTGATCGGCGGACCATCCGATTTGAACGGAGTTTTGCAGCTTGGCGCAACGTGGATCTTTGTTAAAAGCGGTAACGCCTGGGCGCAACAGGGGCCGAAACTTGTTGGATCGGGATATGTGGGGCACAGTTTCCAGGGATATTCTGTTTCCATTTCAACAGACGGAAACACAGTTCTTTCTGGCGGATATTATGATAACGATATTGTAGGAGCAGCGTGGATATTTACGCGCAGCAGCGGCGCATGGAGCCAGCAAGGATCTAAGCTCGTGGGCGACGCTTATGTTGGAAGCGCTATTTTTGAAGGGCTTGCCGTATCACTTTCCGGCGACGGAAACACAGCCATCATTGGCGGTTACGGCGACTATCCTTCCGGTGCATCGTGGATATTTACAAGAACTGATACGGTTTGGAATCAGCTTGGCCCCAAGATTGTTGGTTCCGGCAGCGTAGGAACTTCGTGGCAGGGAATATCGGTCGCTGTTTCTTCCAACGGAACAACCTTCATAGTCGGCGGCGACAGGGATAATAATGATATCGGTTCGGCGTGGGCGTATATCCGTTCTCCGTTCAGGTATGTTAACTCTCATCATAACCTGCATAAACAAATCATCGGCAACCAGATCACGTATGATACATCCACAATTGCAACTAATGTGATTTCGTATTTCATAACAAATGTAAACGTTACAATAGATTCGATCCACTATGTCAGCCTGGGCGATCTTGAAACGACAATTACGCATCTCTATGGCGCAGACCTTTCTTCATCCGTCACCGATACTTTAATTTATCAGGCAGGCGGAAGCGGGGCGAATTTTATAGAAACTCAATTGACAGATTCTGCCACTACGCCAGTTGCAAACGGAACCGCTCCTTTCACGGGCAGGTTTAAACCATCACATCCGCTTTCATTATTCAATGGCATCGATCCCTCCGGTATATGGATATTGAAAGTATACGACAGAGTTACGGGCCATACCGGCACACTAGACGCATGGACGCTTACGGTTGATATGGCGCCAAGCCCGATCGCGGTGCAGAATATATCGCAAATTATTCCCAAAGGATTCAGCTTATCGCAGAACTATCCAAATCCGTTTAATCCAAATACAAAAATAAGGTTTGCTATTCCCTCTGTAGGTCAAAGGCATGCCTTTGACACACGACTTACAGTTTACGATATCCTTGGCCGCGAAGTTGCAACGCTTGTAAATGAAAATCTCAATCCCGGAACATATGAAGTTGATTTTGACGGAAGTAAATACGCATCGGGAATTTATTTCTATACCTTGAAAACGGAAAACTTTACGGAAACTAAAAAGATGTTGATGGTCAAGTAAGAATTACTTGACCTGCCTGCCCCGATTCAATCGGGGAAATTTCGATATATCGGGGATACTTCTTAAATATTTAAATATGTTAATTAAATATTCATCCGATGACTTAAATATTAAAATGCTTAGTCATCGGATGAATTACCAACGATAATTGATAATTACCAAACGTAAAAAACAATAACATATGAAAACAAAATTATTCGTTTTATTTGTTTTAGCGGGATGCATAATTCCAAATTTACTTTTCTCCCAATTTACACAGCAAGGACAGAAGTTTTTCGGAACAGGGGCCGTTGGAAATGCAGACCAGGGCAACGCAGTTGCTATTTCGGGCGATGGAAACACCGCTATCGTTGGCGGCTATCAGGATAATAACCACATGGGCGCAGTCTGGATCTTTACACGAAGCGGCGGCGTATGGACGCAGCAAGGTCAAAAGCTTGTGGGAACCGGCGCAATCGGAACCACTGTTTATCAGGGCATTTCTGTTGCGATCTCTTCAGACGGAAATACCGTGATCTTTGGGGGCTCCGGGGATAATGGAGGTGTGGGAGCCGTATGGATATTCACACGCAGCGGAGGTGTGTGGACTCAGCAAGGGTCAAAACTTGTTGGTTCCGGGTATGTTGGCGGTTCCGCGCAGGGGTGTTCTGTTTCAATTCCGGCTGACGGAAGTACCGCCGTTGAGGGCGGTGATAATGATGGCATCTTCTATGGTTCAATATGGGTTTTCACAAAGACGGGCGGCGTGTGGTCGCAGCAGGGTCCAAAGCTCTATGGTTCAGGCGCATCCGGAGACCCAAGCCAGGGTCTTTCGGTCAGCGTTTCCGGAGACGGAAATACAATTATAGATGGCGGATATGCCGATAATAATTCAACGGGAGCTGTCTGGGTATTTACGCGCAGCGGCGGAGTCTGGACCCAACAGGGGCAAAAACTTGTTGGAGTCGGTTCAGTATATGCTTCGCAGGGGTATTCTGTTTCCGTTTCTGCCGACGGCAATACTTTTGTCGAGGGCGGCCCATCCGATAATGGTTCTGAGGGATGCATATTTATTTTTACGCGAAGCGCCGGGGTTTGGACACAGCAGGGCCCGGTACTTGTCGGTTCAGGCGCTATTGGCAACAACGGTAATAATGTTTTTCAGGGAACATCCGTTGCAATATCCTTAGATGGAAACACTGTTGTGGAGGGAGGATACGGAGACGGAAATTATATGGGCGCTGCATGGTGTTTCGTTCGCAGCGGCGGCGTGTGGACCCAGGTAGGCGCAAAGCTTGTTGGCACAGGTACTATTGGCGCTGCCGTATATCAGGCTTTTACGGTTGCAATATCTTCGGATGGCAGTACTGTTATTGAAGGCGGCGAAGGCGAAAATACCAATGTTGGAGCAGCGTGGGTTTTTACATATCCCGGAATTGGCATTACGCCGATATCAAACGAAGTACCGGCGCGCTTCATGTTAATGCAGAATTATCCGAATCCGTTTAACCCGAATTCAAAGATCAAGTTTCAAATCGCAAAGTCTTCTTATGCGAAACTTATTGTATTCGACATGCTGGGGAGAGAGGTTGCGGCTCTTGTAAATGAAAATCTCAATCCCGGAACTTATGAAGTTGATTTTGACGGTAGCACATATGCGAGCGGAGTTTATTTTTATGTTTTGAAAACGGAGAGTTTTACTGAAACAAAAAGAATGATTCTTCTTAAATAGTTAATAAGGAAAAAGGGATAAAATCAAAGGGGACGTTTTACCGTCCCCTTTTGTTATTCCAACTCCGCATCTACCGAAAAAAATCTGCAGGCTTGAGCGGGAATACTTTTTCTAACTAGCTGTCTACATAAATGGTAATCAATACATCGGTAAAATTGTTCCGGAAAAAATACTTATAAAGCGGAAAAATTTTTGCACCTTTGTAATTATCTGATAAAACAGCTCTTTAATGGAGCTCCTGCTTATTAAATTATTTTATCTCAACAACAATTATTTTTCTTTCTCCCATGTCGTATTCATCAATATATTTCACATACTTTAGTTTTTCTGTAGATTTTATCTCTCCGCCAATTTCTCCGCCCTTAAGCGTTATAAGTTTGCCGCCAATCTTAAGGAAATTTCTTGACCAGAAAGCAAGGTCCTGCAAGACCGCAACGGAGCGCGCTACAACATAATCGTATTTATATTTATAAAGAGGAAGCGGCGAAAGATCTTCTGCCCGCGAACAAACCGCGGTAACGTTTTTCAGATCAAGTTTTTTAATTATATCTTCAACGACTTTAATTTTTTTCTGGATAGAATCAACCAGCGTAAGCTCGGCTTCGGGATGGTGGAGGGCGATTACTATTCCGGGGAAACCTCCGCCGGTACCAAGATCAAGAATCCTAATCCCCTCTTTGAATTCAATCTTCTCAAAGAAAACCTTGCTCTCTTCGATCAAATCATATACATCGTTCCTCTTTCGCGAAACAAGATTTATCTTCCCGTTCCACTCCATTAAGAGATCGTTATACTCTTTTTCTTTTAATATTAATTGCCATTGGTTGGCTTGTTCCGCCATATTGAT
>Ga0265314_10003539_pt1 | contig 15085 bp, 14 predicted proteins | sample 4126metaG_FD_203106 | JGI IMG/M metagenome (GOLD analysis project Ga0265314, IMG submission 203106) | Rhizosphere microbial communities from Carex aquatilis grown in University of Washington, Seatle, WA, United States - 4-1-26 metaG | ecosystem: Host-associated > Plants > Roots > Rhizosphere >... | reverse complement strand
GTTCCTCTGTGTACCCTGTGGTTACAGTTCTTAGACTTTCCCCCACAACTCGGCCCGCGGGTCCTCGGGATTCAACTTGGCCAGTTCGCGCAGCAGTTCTTTGGTTTTCTCGTCGCGAGGCATAGGCACGGTGATCTTTACCTCGACGATTTCGTCTCCACGCACTCCGTCCTGGGTTGCCGAGGGCACGCCCTTTTCGCGCAGCCTGAGCTTCTGGCCGGACTGCGTTCCCGGAGGGATCTTCAGCATGCTGCGGCCATCAATGGTGGGCACTTCAATCTTCGATCCCAGCGCCGCTTCTACCGCCGTCACCGGCACCGTGATGTGGATGTCGTCGCCCTCGCGGTGGAACAGCGCGTGTTCGCCCATGCGGATAATGACGTAAAGATCGCCGACTCCGCCCCCGCGCAGGCCGGCATTGCCTTTGCCTGCGATGCGAATGCGCTGCCCGTCGCGGGTTCCCGCCTTGATGCGGATCTCCAGCGGATCGGTGCGCTCGACGCTGCCTTCGCCGTGGCAGACCGGGCAGGTCGAAATATTCTTGCCCGTCCCATGACATCGCGGACAGGTGACGTTGAACTTCATCCGTCCGCCCGTCTGTTCGATCGTTCCTTTGCCGTGGCACTGAGGACATACTCCCGGAGCTTCGATGAAGCCATTGCCGTGGCAGTTCCCGCAGACATCGCGACGCGCGATATTCAGCTTCATTACCCCGCCGCGGATCGCAGTCCAGAACGGCACGTTGACTTGATACTCAAGATCGCTGCCCGGCTCCGGGCCTTCCTCGGCGCCCCCACCGTGCCCGCCGCCACTGAAAATGCTGGAGAAGATATCCTTGAAACCGCCGCTCCCGCCGGTCGGACTCTTTCGTCCGCCAGCGCGCGCGCCTTCGAACAGATCGGAAAAATCGAAGCCGCCGAAATCGACGTTGCTTTGCGCACCGGGCTGACGGCCTCCCGAAAAGCCTCCGCCAAAGTCGCCGGGGCCGGCGCCAGGTTGGCCGCCGCCGCGCGCATAGGCGTCCGCCGTAGCCGCATCGATGTTGTCGGAGTAGAACCCAAGCTGGTCGTAAATCTTCCGCTTCTTGGGATCGCTGAGGACGTCATTGGCCTCGGAAAGAGTCTTGAACTTTTCCTCAGCGGTTTTGTCGCCGGGATTGACGTCGGGATGATACTTGCGCGCAAGCTTGCGGAACGCCTTGCGGATGTCCTCGACCGAGGCGGTCTTCTTTACCCCGAGAACGCCGTAATAGTCTTTGTCTTTGGTTTGGGTGGCCATGTCTAGCTGTCAGCTATCAGTTTTCAGCTATCAGTTTTCGGAGTCAAGCAATTCTTCAATTTCGCAGCTACGCAAGTGTCGCACACCAGTGAGGACAAAAACTGAAAGCTGACAACTGAGAGCTGATAGCTGCTTTCTCAGTTCACCACTTCCTTCGCTTGCTCATCCACCGCCACGGTGAACGCCTCAAATGGCGAAGCATCCATCGATACGGGAATCCGCTGCACTCCCGTCGCGGTTGGCGCGAAGCAGTACCAGCGCCCCTCTTCGGGGACAAAGTTCACGAAAAACATCTGTCCATTGACTTCGAATCTCAATTCGCTTTCCTCTTTCCTCGCCCAACTGCAGATCTCTCACTTCGTTCGGGATGACAACTTCTAATGCTTTAGATGCAGCTTGGGGGCGCTCAACGCGCCCCCACCGCCAGGAGCCAACCGGCAGATCCCTCGCTACGCTCGGGATGACGGCTGCGGGCTCCCGCTTCGCTCACACCCGCAAAGCGCCGTCACTTCTTCTCGTCGACATCCACATACTCGGCGTCGATCACACCTTCGTCCTTCTTTTTGGCCGCGCCGTCCGTGCCGGACGCCGCGCCTCCCCCGTCGGCCGGACCCGCGCCCGGTGCCGCCCCCGGAGTTGCCTGCGTCGCCTTGTACATCTGCTCCGCCAGCTTGTGCGATGCCGTGGTCAGCTTCTCGCGCGCCGAATCCATCTGTGCCTTGTTGCCGCCTTCGATGGCCTTCTTTGCGTCGGCCAGCGCGTTTTCCACGTCTCCGCGCTCCGTGCCCGAGATCTTGTCGCCATGCTCCTTCAGCATCTTCTCGATGTTGTAGACCATCGAGTCGAGCTGATTCTTGGACTCGATCTCTTCCCGCCGGCTCTTGTCTTCGGCCGAGTGCGCGTCCGCTTCCTTCGCCATGCGCTCGACTTCTTCCTTCGACAAGCCCGAGGACGAGGTGATCGTGATCTTCTGATCCTTGCCCGTGGCCATGTCTTTCGCGGTCACGTTCAGGATGCCGTTCGCGTCAATGTCAAACGTCACTTCAATCTGCGGAATCCCCCGAGGTGCCGGTGGCAATCCCGTCAAATGGAATTTGCCCAGAGTCCGGTTCTGCGCCGCCAGCGGACGTTCGCCCTGCAGCACATGCACTTCCACCGACGTCTGACTGTCAGCCGCCGTCGAAAACGTCTCCGTCTTCTTCGTCGGAATCGTAGTGTTCCGCGGGATCATCGGCGTAGCCACGCCGCCCAGCGTCTCGATCGACAGCGTCAACGGAGTCACGTCCAGCAGGAGCAGGTCTTTCACCTCGCCCCCGAGCACGCCGCCCTGAATCGCCGCTCCGATCGCCACCACTTCATCCGGGTTCACACCCTTGTGGCCTTCGCGTCCAAACAGTTCTTTTACGATCTGCTGAATGCGTGGCATGCGCGTTTGTCCGCCGACCAGCACCACTTCGTTGATCTTGCTGGCGTCGATACCCGCATCTTTCAAGCACTGCTTCGACGGGCCCACCGAGCGCTGCAAAATGTCTTCGATCATGGACTCAAGTTTGGCGCGCGTCAGCTTAACTACCAGGTGCTTGGGTCCGGAAGCATCCGCCGTGATGAACGGCAGATTGATCTCGTGCTCCATGGTGGTAGAAAGCTCGATCTTGGCGCGCTCGGCCGCATCCCGCAGACGCTGCAAAGCCATCTCGTTGCCCTTGCCGCGCAGATCGAGGCCTTCATTCCTCTTGAACTCGTCAATCAGCCAATCCACCAGCCGCTGATCGATGTTGTCGCCGCCCAGGTGCGTGTCGCCGTTGGTGGCCTTAACCTCGACCACTCCTTCGCCCACTTCGAGGATCGAAATATCGAACGTGCCGCCGCCAAAATCGTAAACCGCGATGGTCTCGTCCTTGCCCTTGTCGAGCCCGTAAGCCAAAGCGGCAGCGGTCGGCTCGTTGATGATGCGCTTCACGTCGAGCCCGGCGATCTTGCCCGCATCCTTGGTAGCCTGCCGCTGCGCGTCGTTGAAATAGGCCGGCACGGTGATGACCGCATCGGTGACTTTCTCTCCGAGATAGTCTTCTGCCGCCTTCTTCAGCTTTTGCAGAATCATCGCCGAGATCTCGGGCGGGGTAAACTTCTTGCCCTGCGCCACGATCGCCACGTTGTCGCCGTCGCGCTCAACCTTATACGGGACCATCTTCAATTCTTCGCTGACTTCGTCATAGCGGCGTCCCATGAACCGCTTGATCGAGTAAACCGTGTTCTCAGGATTGGTGATGGCCTGCCGCTTGGCGACCTGCCCCACCAGCCGTTCGCCGGTCTTGGTGAATCCGACTACCGACGGCGTAGTGCGCCCACCTTCTTCGTTCGGTATAACTTTCGGCTCCCCACCCTCCATAACCGCGACGCAGGAGTTGGTGGTGCCAAGGTCAATTCCAATAATCTTTCCCATAAGCGTATCCTCCGATACTATAAGTGCTTTATAATCAATAAAATGACGATTACGCTCTAGACCATGCTATAACCTGAGTGAATCATTGTCAAGGTTTAGATGCGGGGTCGTCGTCCTTCGATGCAAGCGCATTTCCCGAGTCCCGTGGCACCTTACGGGTGCTGTTTCGGGAGTCCAGCGAGAACTCGTACCACTGCCCGAGCCGCAGTCTAGCTTGAGTGCCGTCCTTCTTTAAGATCGACCAGAAGACCATCGACAGTGGCACCAAAACTAGCAGTACCGCCGCAAGTATTAAGACGGGCAAAGTGACTGGGACCGACTGCGGCACGCCCAAGAGGGTCGCGGCATATCCTACTTGAATTGACATCCACATCTCCTTCGAGCGTGGCGGCGGCAACCGTGCTGCTTCCGAAACCGTACAACCTATCGTGTCGCCACGTGGTGCCTGCTGCGGATTCCCGCACCACCATCATCTGCTAGACACCACACCGTAACAAGTGTAAAGTGACTTGTTCACGGAGGCACGAATGCGTATGTTACGGTCTAAACCAGACGATATTCTCCGGAGCGTTTTGTCGCGAGCACCGGTAGAGGGGGCTGCTCTGCTACAGGCTCTGGATGGTAAACCGGAAGTCCTCGGTCAAGCTGGGCGCCTCCGGATCACAGAGTTGATTGCAGACTTGCAGCGGCTAGAAGAAATACGCCTAACTCTGTGGCAGCGTGAACCTGCTGTAAGTGTCACCTACGGCAAATATACTAAGTGGCCCAGATTAAAGTTCGATGACGAACCATCTCAGAAATTGAATCACGAAGGGGAAGCGTTGCTGCACCAAGTGAACAGGCATTTAAGGCGTTACAAGTGGTCTCCCGGCATCGCCCTTGCTGCCGACCAAGGATTGAGCGGTTACGTAGAGCATGTACAGATCGACCTGTTTGACGAGAACTACCTAGAGAAGCAGTTTGTAATGATCCTTCTGTACGAAACGACAAACGAGGCAATCAACCGCTTTCGCCAATGCCAGCAATGTCGCCGATGGTTCTACGCGATGACGGACCATCAGAAATACTGTGATGCCAAATGCCGCCAGCATCACGCTTCGACAAGCCCACAGTACAAAGAGAAGCGGAGATTCTACATGCGCAGTTACCGGCGAGAAGAAAAAACGCGGGAGATGCGTGCCAAGAAACTAGCAAGGGGGAAGTGAAAATGTCCATCTACAAGAGGGGCAGAGTCTACTGGGCGCACCACCCCACACATCAACTTATGGTCCCCAACAATCACGCAAAATCCCTGCGTTTGAGAGCAACACCGTCGATCAGCCGGGTGCCCCACACATTCGCGCTTTTTTGCGAATGTGTGGGTTGTCCGCACCGCCCCACTCTCCACGCCGACCGCGGCAAAAACCCGCGTAACAAGTTACGATAAAAACGAGCATAAAGAACATGCCAACTCTCGATTGGTTACAATGTCCCGCCGTAGAAAGCATTCCCGGCAAGCGCAGCGGAGCCTGGGTTTTCCGGGACACGCGGACGCCCGTCTCCGTTGTCTTCGACAATCTGGAAGTGGGCGCCTCGATCAACGAGATTATGGAGTGGTTCCATTTGTCGCATGAGCAGGTTGTAGCCGTGATCGAATTCGCGGCGCGGAGCCTGGACGCGCCTCCCGTCCCGCCGTCCGCCCAAGTGGGCTATGGAAGTACTGTGCACGGTGCCCCAGGTTCGCGCCCGTTCTTTGGGCGCTAACCTGGGCGCAGCGCGAGATGGACGGCGTGCCACGGTCGTGTCACTCTTGAGATTTTGTACAACATCATTCCCTTGCCACCAGCGAGGCTTTTTCGTACCCTGAGGGCTATGGAAGTACACTTCACCCCTGAGCAGCAAGCACAGATTGCCCAGGTCGCCACGAAAGCAGGGACCGTCCCCGAGCGCTTGGTGAAGAATGTTGTCGTCCGTTATCTCGGCGAAGAAGCCCGCTTCCTGGCTGCTGTGGAAAAAGGATTGGCGGCCGCCGAGCGCGGCGAGTTTATCGAAGAAGAAGAGATGGACGCCCGCCTTGAAGCCATGTTCAAGGAATTCCACGGTCGTGTCAATCTAGGGAAGTTTTGATTTAGTCGCTGGGGCCTCCGTGCACCCCTGTGTACTCTGTGGTTTATGCTTTCTGCCGACACTTGACCAGAGCTTCCCTAGGGACTTGACGGTGGCACGGATCTCACTCACTCGAAGCTGGCGGTAAAGTCAGCGTCTACCAGGCTCGGGCCTTGTCCGGCCGAGGAATTCCGGAACACCAAATAGTATTTCTGCGGATTATCTACAGGAGCGCCGAGCTCCCAATCGATCTGGCCACGACGGGATGGGTTCGACGTAAACGTGGCGGTCACGGGCTTGTGGCTGACGAAGCGGGCGAACTCTTTTTCATTCAGGAGCAAGACTTCCACGGAGGCGCCGCCGTCCGGATTTCGCTGGGTCGCAACCGACCGGAAGGTTCCCCGCAGCTCCGGGCGAAGCGCGCGCGGCGGGACCTCGAATGCGAAGATCTGGAAGGTCTCTACCGACAGGCGCTTATGGAGAAAATGATTTGGTGCATGGGTGTCGGCCGCGCTGACATGATCAACGAACGAAGCGGGGCCGCTACCCGGCGCCGGAACGGCATCGCCATCGTCCGTCACCTCGCCACCGCCTGCCGCATTGTCCTGCGGGGAGAACACATCCACTTTTCCATCGGCCACGCTTGGAGTGAAATCGTCGCCAGGAGTATCGGACGTCGCGGATCTCGCCGGCTGGGCCTCCATGGATGATTGTTGCTGCCGCCAAGTTTTGCCGCCGTGGACTCCATTGAGGAAAAAGTGTGCCCCAATAGCCAGCAAAGCCAGGCCAACTAACAGGTGCAACAGGTTCGTAACTGGTTTCACGTTGTTCTCGATTGTCCTGACTGGCGGAAGATCCTCAGCTTACCCAGGAAATGTTAGTAAGCTGTCCTGCAGGCTCGGCAAGAAGATCCAAAAAAATGGCCGAACGGCACCCATGCCGCCATTCGTCGAGTGTGCCTGCGAGAGATGTCCGCGCCAAGATTACAACCGTAATGAGAACCGGGTGGCCCACTTAACCACACTCGACTCTGGGCGTTATCAATGACTTACAACCTCACTCCCGCGCCTTCTTTCTCTCGTCGACCATCACCTTCCGCAGAGACCGATTGATCCGAGTCTGGTAGCCCCGCCCGCCCCGCTGGAACCAGGCCAGCACGTCGGCGTCCAGCCGCAGCGTCACCGGCTTCTTCACCGGCTTGTACATGCCTTCCCACTCCGCCGGGAGGTACCGCGGACGCCGCTTCGACCCCGCCGACGCCTCGATTTTAGTCACCTTTCGCGATGCCCGTGCCCGCTTCGTAACTCGCTTCTTTGGTTTCATTTGCGCCCCATTGTAAGTACGTAAATATACTAACATAAATACCCGTATAACGTTTCACGTGAAACACTTCTCAAGTTTGCGCCCAGGTGTCTGAGTTGGGTAAAGGGTATGAGAACTGGTCCTACATGCCGGGAAACTTCATCCCCGCCATGCGCCGCGCGAAGCTGGGCTTGCCCATCTGCTTGAACATCTTTTTCATCTGCGCGTACTGGCGGAGCAGGTTGTTGACTTCCTGCACGCTGGTGCCGGAGCCGCGGGCAATACGCTTGCGGCGGCTGCCATTGATGGCTTCGTGGTGGTTGCGTTCATAACCAGTCATGGAGTTGATGATGGCCTCGACCCGGTTAATCTGTTTTTCGTCAACCTTGTCGGCGGCTTTCTGGATGCCGGCAAACGCGCCGATCGAGGGCAACATGCCCATCAGGCTCTGCAGCGATCCCATCTTGCGGACTTGCCGCAACTGGTCGCGAAAGTCTTCGAGCGAAAAGCCGTCGCCCGCGAGGACTTTGGAGGCAAGCTCGTTTGCCTTCTTCTTGTCGATCTGCGACTCGGCCTTTTCGATGAGCGAGAGAATGTCGCCCATGCCCAGAATGCGCGAGACGATGCGGTCGGGATGGAAGGGCTCAAGCGCATCGTATTTTTCGCCGATGCCGATGAACTTGATGGGCTGTCCCGTGACCTGGCGAATGGAGAGCGCCGCGCCGCCGCGAGCGTCGCCGTCCATCTTAGTAAGGACGACGCCGGTGAGCGTGAGCTTCTTGTGGAATTCGTCGGCCGAGCGGACGGCGTCTTGTCCGGTCATGGAATCGGCGACGAACAGAATTTCCTGCGGATTGAGCAGCCGCTTGAGCGACTGCATCTCCTCCATAAGCTGGTCGTCGATGTGGAGCCGGCCGGCAGTATCGACGATGAGCACGTCGCATCCCGTGTTGATGGCCTCGCGTCGGGCTTCTTTGGCAAGGCGCTCGACGGTCGCGGTATTCGCTTCGCCGACCTCGCCTTCGTAGAGGTTGGCCTTGATCGCCGCCGCAACGACTTTGAGTTGCTCGCGCGCCGCAGGACGGTAAACGTCGACCGAGACAAGCAAAGGACGGTGTCCCCCATTCTTCAGCCAGTTGGCAAGCTTGCCCGAGGTCGTGGTTTTGCCGGAGCCCTGCAGCCCGGCCATGAGCACGACGGTGGGCGGCTGCGAGGCGAACTTTAATTTGGCCGTGTCTTTGCCAAGCGTCGCGACCAGTTCGTCGCGGACGATCTTGATGACCTGCTCGCCGGGCGACAGCGCGGTCAGCACTTCCTGTCCGACAGCCTTGGCCTGAATGCGGTCGACGAGGTCTTTGACAACCTTGAAGTTGACGTCGGCCTCAAGCAGCGCCAGACGAATTTGTTTCAGCGCCTCGGCAATGTTTTCTTCGGTGAGGACGGCCTGTCCGCGAAGAGACTTGAAGGCGCGCTGAAGTTTTTCCTGGAGATTCTCGAACATAAGCGTAAGCAGCTATTTTAGCAGCCGCAGCGAAGCGGGCGTCGTTGGTCGATTGTCGTTGGTCGTTCGCGGTTCGTCGTTCGCAAAGGCCTCGGTGTCGTCCCGAGTGACGAAGGACCTATGTAGTCTGCGAGCATCTTCGTCGGACATGGGGATGCAACCACTGAAGCCACCTACGGCCAGGGGCGGCCTCGCGCAGCAGAGACATAGAAACGCGATGAACGCGATCAGAGCCGGTCCTTCCAGTATCCGGGCTTCCGCTTGCTGTGGGCGATGGCCAGGATACTTACTTCGGCGGGTTCGTCAAGATACACGATGGAAAACGGGAACCGGTGCAAGACGAAACGCCGGGTTCCATGTACGTACTGGGGCCAGCGTTGCGGCCGCTCGGCAATGGTTTCAAGAGCGTCGTAGACAGCCGCCAGGAACCTGACGCTTGCCTCGGGGTTGCGCTGCCGGTACCAATCGTCCGCAGCTTCCAGCTCCGACCACGCTTGTGGATCGAAGCGATACAACTTATTTCCCGGCATCCGCCAGCCGGGCCGCCAGACGGCGGCGCACCTCTTCGTACGGAATCATCTTGGTTTTGCCGGATTGAATGTCGCTGATCCGGCGCTTGACTTCTTCCGCCCAAGCTTGCTCCACACCTTCGTCGGTTGGTCCCTCACTCATTTCGCGGTCCAGGTTGGAGAACAGCGAGCGTGCCAGTGCCTCCTGCTCCTCTGGCGAAAGGGACAAGGCTTGTTGCAGCAACTTGGAGACTTCTGGAGTTAGTTCTGCCATGTCTTACCTCACGGTTCGGTTTATTCTACCGCTCCAGATGCCAACCGAGAGCAGACTTTAAATCCACGCTTTTCACTCCACCTTCGGTCGCACGATTTCGAAGCGCTCGGTGGTTCGCGTGTACTGGATGCCGCCCATGCGGCCGATCAGATCGAGCGAGTTGCGGTCTAGGCGGCCTTCTTTCAGATGCCGGTCGTCGACGTGGATCGAGACGATTTCACCAATCACCAGGCTACCGCCCTCGGGGCCGGGATTGAAATCGAGAATCTGATGGAGCTTGCATTCAAAGCTTACGGGAGATTCCGCCACGCGCCGTGGCCGCACGAGTTTCGACGGCGCCGAGGCGAGTTTCGCCACTTCGAATTCACTGATGCTTGCGTCGTAGTCGCCACTGGTCAGGTTCATGGCGTCGGCCAGTTCGTAGGTGACCACGTTGATGACGAATTCCTTGGTCTCGCGAATATTCCGCAGCGTGTCTTTTGGTTGGCCAGCGGCTGCCGCTGCTTCCGATTTCTTCGGCGCTCGCATTGCCGGAGCGAACGCCAACAGCGGAGGCTTGGCGCAGACGGCGTTGAAAAACGAAAAGGGCGCGAGATTGGGTTGTCCGGAAGCACTGAGGCTCGAGACCCACGCAATCGGACGCGGCGCCACGGCGCTGATCAGAATGTTATAGATCTCACGGTGCGCAAGTTGAGAAGGGATGACGTCCATAGCGTCAAGTATATCGAAGCATTTTGTCAGTTTTTCGCGGCGAATACTTCCTTGGCGGCGACCACGGTATTGCAGTGGATGGTGATTGTGTCTTCGAGTTTCAGTGCGTAGCCGCCGGCAAGTGTGACCATTACGGGGATGCCGCGAGCTTGGGCGGCGCGGAACACGAGTTCGTCGCGCCTCTTCAATCCGTCAATGGTCAGCGCCAAGCCACCGAGCTGGTCTTCGCGATAGGGATCGGCTCCCGCGAGGTAGCAGAGCAACTCCGGTTCGAACTGGCGCAGGCCGGAGTTGAGTGCGTTGTCGAGCCATGCGAGATAGTCGTCGTCGCCGGTTTCGTCCGGAAGATCAATATCGATCGAAGAGGGAGGCTTCCACGCCGGGTAGTTATTTTCCTGGTGGAGCGAAATGGTGAAGACGTCACCGGCGTGGCTGCTGCGCATCTTGGCTCGGGCCGGGCGCGATGGACGCATGGCCGAGGTGGGCGCTGACGGAAGCGGCTCGCTGGCCGTACGCGTGCCGGCAAAAATCGCGGCGGTGCCATTGCCCTGATGCACGTCGCAATCGACGGTCATGGCATTGCGAATCTTGCCGTCACGCTGCATACGGCGGATAGCGATGGCCACGTCGTGGATCACGCAGAAGCCTTCGCCATGATCGGGAAACGCGTGATGGAACCCTCCGCCAATGCTGAAAGCGGCGCCGTCGTTGAGGGCATAATCGGCCGCTAAAATGGAGCCACCGGCTGCGAGCCAGAAGGCGCGCACCAACTCCGGCGAGTACGGGACTTCGAGCTCCAACTGTTCGCGTGCGCTGAGCGTGCCCGTCTTCAGTTTTTCGACGTATTGCGGAGTGTGCACGAGCAGCACGTCCTGGTCGGTTGCGGGAAGAGGGACGACGAAATCGGAGGGCGCCGCAACTTCGGACGCGAGCAGCCGTTCATGAATGCGATTGTATTTTTCGGCAGGAAAAACATGGGCGCCGATGGGCAGGTAATAGTCGTCGCTGTAGACGAGCTTGAAGGGCAGCATTCAGTACTCAGCATTCAGCGCTCAGCGCATCGAGAGCCGAAAACCTCATATCATACGCGATTGCCCTAGGTTTGGAACGTCGTTCGCTGTTCGTCGTTCGCCGCTCAGGAACCGCAATTCGCTATTCGTCCCCGGCTCCCGATCCGCGACAACTGTTAAACTTGCCCAGTTGCCTCCCAAAAAGAAATCGCCGCCGCAAGAGAGTGCCGCGCCTCGGCCTCAGCCCGCCTCGGGTCATGCTGAGGGTAAGGGGCGGATTTTTCTCATCGATACGATGTCGTTTATTTTTCGTGCCTATCACGCGATGGCGCGGCAGCGGCCGATGTCCACCAAGACGGGAGTTCCGACGGCAGCGACGTATGTTTTCGTCAACATGCTGCGCAAGTTGCGGGACGATTTTTCGCCCGAGTATCTGGCGGCGGTTTTTGATGTGGGTGCGCCCACAATCCGCAATCAGCAGGCGGAAGCGATCACCACGATCCGCAAGTTCGACATCAAGACGCAGACCTTCAAAGAATCGCAATACGGCGGCTACAAGGCAAACCGCGCCGAGATGCCGCCCGACCTGGTGCAGCAGATTCCTTATATTCGGCGGGCGCTGGAGGGATATCGCATCCCGATTTTGCAGCTCGAAGGTTACGAAGCCGACGATGTGATCGGGACGCTGGCACGAAAAGCGGCGGCGGAATCGCATACGGTATTTGTCGTGTCGAGCGACAAAGACATGCTGCAACTGGTGAACGAAAAGGTGCAGGTGCTGAATCCGCCGAAGGACAATTTGATTTGCGACGCGGCGAAGGTGGAGGAGATTCTTGGCGTGCCTCCGTCGAAGGTGGTGGATGTGATGGCGCTGCGCGGCGACGCGGTGGACAACATTCCGGGAGCGCCGGGAATCGGCGACAAGGGATCGGTGGAACTGATTCAGCGCTTTGGCAGCGTGGAACAGGCGCTGGAACACGCGGCAGAGGTGGAGAAGAAGACGTATCGGGAATCGCTGCAGAACAATCGCGACAACATTCTGTACAGCAAACAACTGGTGACGATTGATTGCGACGTCGCTGTCGAGTTGGATGTGGCGGAGATGAAAGCGGGCGAACCGGACGTTGAATCTTTGCGCGCGCTGTTTGCCGAACTCGAATTCACCTCGTTATTGAAAGAACTGCTTCCGGTGGTTGAAGTGAAGGAGGGCGACTACCGGGAGATCGCGTCGAAGGCTGAGTTCGAAGATTATTTGAGAGGCCTGGGCGAGGGCGCGCCGCTCGCACTGGCAATTGCGACGGAGCATACCGAGAGCATTTACGCCGAGGGCGCTGCGGAAGACGAGGAGCCTCAGCCGGTGCAGTCAGGATTTCTCGCTTTGCAGCCCGCGAATGCAGAGAACCAGAGCGCCGCTGCAAAGCGTATTGCTGTTTCGAATGCGGCGGGTGCTGGAGCGATGATTGCGCTTGAAGACAGGGCGCTCGCCGATCGAGTGAAAAGCTTGCTCGAAGACGCCGCGGTGCCGAAGACGGTTCACGATCTCAAGCTGGCGCTGCACTTTTTTTCGGAGCATTTTCCTGGAGCGGGAATTGCGCTGGCGGGAGTGAAGCATGATTCGATGCTCTATTCCTACCTGCTCGATCCGACCTATTCATCGCATTCGCTGCCGGAGGTTGCGCTGCGGAGATTCAATTTGAAGCTGAGCGGCAACCTGGCGGAAGCGGCGGATGTAACGGGCAGGCTGGCAAGCGCGCTCCGCAAGGAAGTCGACGACCAGGGATTGACCTCGGTGTACGAGAAGATCGATGCGCCGCTCGTGCCGGTGCTGGCGCGCATGGAAGACGCGGGAGTCAAGGTCGATCCAGCGGTGCTGGGCGAGATGTCGGTGAAGTTACAGCGCGAGGCCGCAACCAAGGCGCGCGACATTTATGAGCGCTGCGGCATGGAGTTCAACATCAATTCGCCGAAGCAACTTGGGGATGTGCTGTTCAACAAGCTGGCTTTGCCGATGCCTGTGAAGTACGGCAAAGGAAAAAAGATTTCTACGGCGGTGGATGTGCTGGAAGGTCTGGCTTCGGATCACGAAGTTCCGCGGCTGGTGCTGGAGTACCGGCAACTTACTAAGTTGAAGTCGACTTATGTGGATGCATTGCCCGCGCTAATTCGCAGCCAGAGCGGGCGCGTCCATACGACGTTTGGGCAGACCGGGACGGCGACGGGGAGGCTGTCGTCGGCGAATCCGAACCTGCAGAATATTCCGATTCGCACGGAACTCGGGCGAGAGATTCGGGCGGCCTTTATTGCCGAACCTGGGCAAGTACTGCTGGCGGCGGATTATTCGCAGATCGAACTGCGGCTGCTGGCGCATTTTTCGAAAGACAAACTGCTGGTGGAAGCGTTTCGGCGTGGCGACGACATTCACACCCTGACCGCATCGCAGGTGTTTGGCGTGCCGCCGCTGATGGTTACTCCCGAACACCGGCGGCAGGCGAAGGTGGTGAACTTCGGGATTGTTTATGGGTTGTCGGCGTTTGGGCTGTCGCAGCAGTTAGGCATTGAGCCGGGCGAGGCCAGAAAATTCATCGATGCGTATTTTGAAAAATATTCGGGGGTGCGTGCCTTCATCGATGCAACGATCGAGCAGACGCGGCGCGATCAGAAAGTGAAGACGCTGTTCGGGCGCATTCGGCCGATCCCCGACATCAACAGCAAGAACGCGACCCAACGCGGATTCGCGGAGCGCACGGCGGTGAATACTCCGCTGCAGGGAACGGCCGCCGATCTGATCAAGCTGGCGATGATTCGGATTGATGAGGAGATCCGCGAGCTCGGGCTGAAGTCACGGATGACTCTGCAGGTGCACGATGAACTCGTGTTCGAAGTGCCGGAGAACGAAGTGGACCGAATGAAGCCGCTGGTGCGGGAGCACATGGAGGAAGGGTATTCGCTCGCGGTTCCGCTGCGGGTGGAAATTGGAGTGGGGACGAACTGGCGGGATATGGAATAGGAGGATGCATCGAGGCGGCGTGTGATTAAGTCCGAGACGGACGGAAACTGAGGGAAACTCCGATCAAGTGTCTGATCAAGTGTCGGCAGAAAGCGTCAACCACAGGGTACACAGGGGTGCACGGGGGCCCCAGGGACTTAATCAGAACTTCCTGAGAAGACTATTCCAGCGTTCCCGTTGCACTGTTCCGCTATACTCGGAGGAACGAATCTTGCAAGCGCCGTGCTCGGTGTTGATTCAAGCCGGTTGCTTCCAGCCGCATGACAAGGATTTCTGATCTTGCGGAGGCAATCTGATGAGCGCAGTTCCATCGACGGTGTTCGACGAAACTCCACAGCGCCTTTTTCCCCGAACCCCGATCAGCGTACCCCTCGACTTGGTCGCATTGCGATCCGGAATCCCCGAAAATTTACCTGGGCGCTGCACCGACCTCAGCGAAGCCGGTGTGGGCGCGGTGGTGGCCGGAGAACTGGCTGCGGGCCAACCGGTCGCGGTCGAACTGCGGCTTCCGAATGTGGGCGTGCCAGTTCGCGCGCGCGCATTGGTTCGTTATCAATCGCGGTTCCGTTGCGGGCTTGAATTTGTGGGGCTGTCGGCGGAGCAGCGGGAGATGATCCGGTACTGGGTTTATCGTTCCGCGGCGCAACCAGCGGATTCCCGGGATCTCCAGAAAGAAGATCTCAAGAAGGAAGAGAAAGCTGGGGCGGCAAAGGCGAAGGCAACCGTGGTCGCCGCGCAGCAGACGGTTGCGCCAAGGCGCAGAATTCGCATTGGGCAACGCGGATTTTATCTACTGATTGGCTGCATGCTGGCGCTGGCCGGTCTGGGATGGTGGCAGTGGCAGAGGTCCTGGAACGAACTGGAAACGCGCGCTCCGGTTGCGGAGTCCGGGTTGCGCGTCTCTCCCGAAACCATGGACAAACGGATTGTCATGAAGGTGGACCCAATTTATCCCGAATCTGCGC
>Ga0265314_10003536_pt1 | contig 15093 bp, 16 predicted proteins | sample 4126metaG_FD_203106 | JGI IMG/M metagenome (GOLD analysis project Ga0265314, IMG submission 203106) | Rhizosphere microbial communities from Carex aquatilis grown in University of Washington, Seatle, WA, United States - 4-1-26 metaG | ecosystem: Host-associated > Plants > Roots > Rhizosphere >... | reverse complement strand
TCTATCCCTCACCGGAACTCTTTCGGTGGAAAAGGCGGCGGTCGAGATCCAGCGCCGCGACGCCGCGGACAAGCAGACCTTGCTGGTCGCGCACTGGCAGCCAGGAGCCTTCGATCTCGCAGTTGATGCACACGATGTGCCCCTTCACGCCCTCGGTGTTGCAGTTGTCAACCGTGCCATTGGTCTCGAAAGCGCCAAGGCCTCCGTGCACGCATCGATCACCGTCGACCACGCGCGTGCCGACTTTGAGTTTCAGACAAGGGTTGGCGGAATCGATCTCTTGCACCCCGCCATCGATCTGGTTCCCTGGCGCAATCAGGCCGCTTCCCTCAACTTGCGTGGAACGGCCGACTTGGCTTCTGGCCGCATCGAGATCGCAAGTGGCGACCTGAAGGCACTGGCTGTCCCCCTATCCTTCAGGGGCTGGGTGGATCTCTTGCAAGCGCCGCGTGGCTCTATTGAATTGTCCACGCGTGCACCGCTCGCCTGCGGAACGTTGCTCATGGGGCAGCCCGCACCCGTCAAACAGGCGCTCTCCGGACTAGAGCTGGAGGGCAAGTTGGGTTTCAAACTGGCCGTCGATTTCGACGCCAGCGCCTGGGAAGATCTGGGCCTCGACCTCGCGGTAGAGCCCGTGTGCGAAGTCAGGCGCGAGGCCAACGCGCTCGCCAGTTTGCTGCCGATCCTTCTCAAACCCAGCGCCAAAGGACAAACGCCCACCATCCTGCCGCTTAGCCCCCTCCATCCCGATTTCATCCCCCTGTCGCAGATGCCACAGCACTTGCCGTCCGCCTTCCTAACCTCCGAGGACAGCAAGTTCTACCACCACCGCGGATTCGACCTGGACATGATCCGGCACGCCTTGGCTCAGGATCTACACAACCGATCCTTTGACCGTGGGGCAAGCACCATCACCCAGCAACTTGCAAAGAACTTATTCCTGTCGCACCGGCGAACCTTGGCCAGAAAACTAGAGGAAGCCGTGCTGACCTGGCGGCTGCAGAAGCTGCTCAGCAAGGATCGCGTGCTCGAGCTCTATCTCAATGTCATCGAGCTCGGGCCTTCCATCCGGGGCGTAAAACAAGCCGCCCACGTCTACTTTGGCAAGGATGTGGCCGAGCTCACGCCTCTCGAGTCCGCCCACCTAGCGGCGCTGACGCCGAACCCGCACGTCCTGGCCAGACGCTTTCGCGACGGGCAGGTGGACGAAGGCTGGCAGCATCGTCTCTACGATCTGCTCGGCATGATGAAGCGCAACGGCCGATTGTCCAAGGCCGAGCTGGCCGCGGCACGAGGCAGCAAGCTGGTCCTGCGCGACCTCAGCCAGGATGTCGCCGCGCACGGCACGCAGTAGTGCTACTGTTGGTGGTCGAATGACACCTCGGCGACGCCTGCTGATTCAATGGCTGACTCTTGCGACCTGCGCCTGGGCTTCCTTGCCGGCCGCGATGGCATCGCTGATGCGCGCGATGGATCTGGCCGAATTGACCACAGGTGCCGACCAGATCGTGGTGGGCGACGTGGTCGCCACCGAGAGCGCGTGGGACGGTGAACATCGCAACATCTATTCGACCATCGAAATCAGCGTCCGCGAGAGTTGGAAGGGATCGGTGCCGAGCGACGGACGGATCAGAATCCGCCAGCTCGGCGGCACGGTGGGGGAGATTGAGATGACTGTGTACGGCATGGCTCGCTTCACACGTGGCGAGCGAGCACTGTTATTCCTGCGCCAGGCGCGCGTCGTCGGCATGGGCCAGGGCAAGCGCCGCGTGCAGTGGGATCCCGGCAACAAACAATGGCTGGCCGACGCCCCGGAAGAACGCGAAGTCGTCGCTGCCGGTGGAGGAAGAAGTTCTCACGTGGGCGACGCGCCCGAGGCCTTGAATCAACTGCGCGAACGGGTCCGCGCACTGGTCAGGAACTGACCTGATGTTGCGGCGCCGACTCGCATGGCTCTTGGCGTGGGCATCCCTCGTGGCGGGCCCGCGAAGCGCCCAGGCCTACGTGCGAGAAGTGACCAACTCGGGGCTGCCGGTTGCGTGGCGCTACCCTTGCTTGACCATGCAGATCTATCTTGGCTCGCCTCCGCAAGTATTGACGGCGGAGGGGTACTTCGCCGCGAGCACGCGGGCCGCGGCAGTGTGGAGCTATCCCGCCCTCGCCTGCACGGACATCCGCTTATCGATTGTGGCGGATGCCCGAGATTCCGCCAACGTCGGCTATGACCAAAACCACGTGATCGTCTTCCGGAAGGACACCTGGTGCCGCGAGCCGCCTCCGCTTGACAACGCTGGCGTACCAGAGCCGGAATGCTATCCATCCAGCGCGCTTGCGGTCACCTCGGTTTTCAAGAATGCCAAGACCGGCGAAATTCTGGACACCGACATCGAATTCAATGCGGTGAACTACTCCTGGGGCGACTTGGTGGCGCAGGCGGGTCACGCCACGCTATCCACCGCCGATTTCCAGAACACACTGACCCACGAACTCGGTCACGTGCTCGGCCTCGATCACAATTGCTATACCAATAGCGACGGGCAGGCCCGGTTGAATGACAACACCGGCGCGCCCGAGGTCGACTGCAACCCCACCCCCCCCCAAGCGATCGCCGATGCAACCATGTACCCGTCGGTCACGCTGAGCGACACCCTTCGGCGGGACCTTACCCCAGACGACGCACAGGGCGTCTGTGACATCTACCCTCACCTGCACGACGTCTGTCCGGTACGCCCCTCCGATGGCGGGTGTGCAGTTCTAGCGACGCCGAGTCGCGAAGGCGGCCACGCGACGATGCTGTGGATGGCGGTGGGACTCCTGATTGCCGCCCTGGCGTTTCTTCGCAGGCGTATGAAGGTTTGATCGACGGCGACTCGACGCTATAGTTCCGCTGAGGTCGATTCTATTTGGCAATCCTCACTGGCCCGTCCGCGCGCACGTTGCTGGCCATCGCCAGCGCAGTCGGGCTTTGCGCTACGCTCGGCTGCCAGCTTAGTCGATCGGATGTGGTCTCACGCCCGCCCAACCCAGCGTACGCGTCGGGCGGATCGAACGGCCAGGACGCCCAAGTCATAGATGAGCCGGACGACGATACCGCACTTCTCGACTTGCTTGGCGCCGACGGCGCCGGCTCGGCAGAAGATGCGTCTGAAATCGACGGCAACGGGGCAGAGTCCAAGTCCGGGTTGGACACAGCTGACGCAAGTGCCGGCCAAGCTTCCGACACTCCGTACATCGGTGAAGCGGAGGGCGGAAGCGATGTTGCTGACGAATGCAGTGCCGAGGGCTACGAGTTCTGCGAAAACTTCGAGGACGGAGCAGCTCTGTGGGTATCAGCGGGAGGGCCGTGGGACGTCATTCAGGAAACCGGTCCCGCAGGCGCCGGCTCGGGTTTTGTTTCTCTGGCAGTTGGAGAAGCTGAAACCATCGCCTACGTTCCCATTGGCGTCTGGCAGGATATGACCGTCGAAGCGGACGTGATGGTGACATCCTTCGGCCCAAACACCAGTTCGAATCGTGCCGAGATCTATGCCCGCTATCAGACTCTCGGTTCTTTCTATGCGCTCGGCCTGCGCAGTGATGGCAAGCTCGGTTTGCGCAGAAACGCCAGCGGACTCGGGACCGTCGCTCCGGTCTCGATCGCGGAGAATCAATGGCACACGCTAAAGCTCCGGGTGTCTGGCTCCGCCGGCGATGTGAATGTCGAGGGCTACCTTGACGGCACGCTTCTGACCACGGCGATCGACACCAGCGACTCACCCGACGGCGACAACGGAACCGTTGGCGTAGGCGTACACGGCCTCGCACGGGCAGTCTTCGACAACGTCAAGGTGTCGTCACCCTAGAGTCTGAAGGAATTCTTCCTACCTAGGAGATTTCGGCGGTCGCGGCCCCAGCCTGAGCACACAAGAATCGGCCGCTACATCGGCTTGGACGTGGATTGAGAGCGGAGCCGTCGTGACCAACGTCTCGGTTTGGGCGCCTAGCGCGTAGTCGCCAAGGGGGATCCGCAAGGAGAACTGCCCGTTTCCATCCGCGCTCGTACGCACAACAGGCCGCGCGAATTTTCCCGCAAGCCTGGCTTCGACTATGGCGCCTCCGACCGGTTGTCCTGCGTCGTCCAGAACCTTTCCCGCCAAAGTGGCCCCGGCAACCATCGTCAAATCGCCCATGTCACGAACGTCGCCGGGTACCAGCAGCAGGGGGTCGCGCCGGAAAGGGATTTTTTCTGGGTGCAGGATCTCGATGCGTGTCCGGCCCGGCGAAAGTCCGGTGATATCAAATCGCCCGGCCTTGTCCGTCGGGCTTGAGCGCAGGCCACCCGGACGAAGCAACTGTCTCACGGGCAACTCGGCGGCCTCGGCCGCCAACGGGAGAGCTCCCGGAATCACTACCAGATCGTCGTGCCCGCCGATCAGGGAAATCGCGAACACCTGCACGCCGATGATCGGGCGCCCGGCCTCATCGAGCACGCGGCCAGATAGGCGAGCCGCGCGTGCCAGGCGCAGGTCGAAAGACTCGTTCTCCCGCGCGCCGAGTTGTGGCTCGGGGGCGTCGAGGAGCACGTAGTTCTCCAGCCGGGCAAGCACCTGATGTTTGCCAGGGGCCACGGGACCGAGCCGGTAGCGTCCATCGCGGCCAGACTGACCAGACACCGGCAAGTCGTCCGACGGCATCGCCATCACGTCCACCGTGGCGCCCGCAAGCGGTCGTCCAATGTCGTCAACGACCCTGCCCTCGACGAACACCCCCGCCTGGAGCGAGAGCCGGACGTGCGCTGGCCGCAAAACCGCTTCGTCGAGCACAACGACCGTGGGCGATGAGGCCCGCGTGCCCAGTACCGCGCGCAGGGTGAATCGGCCACTGCCCAGGCCTTTCACCTCGAAGATTCCATTCGCGTCGGTTGCAGCGGCACGCGTCCAACGCAGGCCCGGACTGCCCAGGGTCACCCGCGCCCCGGACTGGCGCCGGCCCGCGCTGTCGGTGACGACGCCCGTGAGCGTCCTGCTCTCGCCTTCGAGCATGAGCACCGCGCGCCCGTCCTCGGGCACCTGGCGTTCGGTTTCCAAGGTGCCGAGGCCACCGGCCTCGACGAGTAGCATCCAGCGGTCCGGTCGCAGGCCGGGAAGCATAAACTGGCCATCCTCGCCCGTTCTCGCCTGCCCCATCGCATCGCCACGCTTGCCCTTGGGCCACGCGATCACCAGTACGTCCGGCAGGGGAACGCCTTGCCGATCTTGCACCACCCCTTCGAGGTTGGTGGGCGCGGCTTCGGGCGCTTGCGCCTGGCTGGCGTCGCGAGACACCGCCCGCACTGCCGAATGCTGCGTCTTGCCCCGGCATCCCCATGGCAGACAAGCGATCCCAACGACGATCGCCACGGATAGCTTTGAATGCGCGCTTGCGGACAGCATCAACAGGTGCTAATGCTAGCCCCCTTCGGAGAACCCATGCCAGCGCAGTGTGAAATTTGCGGCAAACAGCGACAGGTGGCTAACCGAGTTAGCCACTCGAACATCAAGACCAAGAGCATCCAGAGGCCAAACCTACAAAGGGTGCATATCCTGGCCGGCGGATCGCGCAAACACATCCGTGTGTGCACGCGATGTCTGCGTTCCGGCAAGATCGCCAAGGTCGTCTGACCAGCGCGTTGCCTTGCCGGGCTTAGCCCGTGTTCGACAGTGTTCGGCACGAATTAGGACGCCATCGCGATGGCGTCTATTTCGACCTGCGCGCCGCGCGGGAGAGCTGCCACCTGAACCGTCACGCGCGCCGGAGGCGATCCGGAAAAATAGGTCGCATAGACTTCGTTCACCACGGAGAAATTGCCGAGGTCGACGAGGTAAATGGTGCTCTTGACCACGCTGGCGAACGAGGTGCCTGCGGCTCGCAGTACCGCTTCCAAGTTCTTCATCACGTGCTGGGTTTCCAGCCGAACGTCGCCAGCGCCTGCCAATTCGCCAGTTTGTGGGTCGATGGCAATCTGGCCTGAACAGAAGACCAGCCGGCCGGCGGGAGCAACCACAGCCTGGGAATAGGGGCCGATGGCCTTGGGCGCGGCATTTGTAGCAACGATTTCGAGCGACATGCCCAGACGATACCGCCCAACCGCCACGCTTGCCAACCCCAGACACTGGGGTATACGTTGCGGCCGTGCCCTTCCCGTCACGTCCTCGCCGCCGCAAGAGCGAGCCGGAACCCGCCTCGGCGTTGGTGTCGGCCGTAGTCGGCAACATCGGCGGCAACTGGCGCGGGCGCGAGCACAAGGTTTTCGCCGTCTACGCGGATGTTGGCGGGGATTTCCTGCGCAAGCACACGCGCCCGGACGCCCTGCGAGACGGTACGCTGTTCGTCCGCGTTTCGAGCTCGGCGATCGCCCATCACCTCACTCTTCTGCGCGGCGAGATCCTGCAACGCATGACCCCCTTGCTTCCGCCCGGGATGGTCACCGACATCCGGACCCGCGTAGGTCCTCTTGGCTAACTCGAATCGCGATGCGATCATGAAGCCAGTCGAGAACACCAGCGACCCAACCATTGCCCGAAGAGGCCCCTAGCATGGCATCGGAACACGACAACGAATCGACCTTCAGCCCGGAACGCAAGCTGTGCCCCGATGGGGGCTGCATTGGCATCATCGGTGACGATGGCCGGTGCACGGTTTGTGGAACCAGCGACAAAGGCGTAGCCGGTTCGCCAGCGCCCGATCCCGAAACCGGCGACTCCTTGGATGACACGGAGGTTGAGCCCAGTGAACCTGGTATCGAAGCGTCCCCATCCGGCTTCGACCCCAACCGGCGGCTGTGCAGCGACGACGATTGCGTTGGCGTGATCGGCGAGGACAACCGTTGCCGGTTGTGCGGCAAACCCGCAGCGACCTAGAGTTCTGGCCACCGGGCGTCTTACCTCAAGTATCACTTCAACATTCTCCAGGACGGCCCATGAAGGATGTCGACAGTCATTCGGGCTGAGGTAGAACGCAGCGATGGACTCGCTCTTCCTCGCTGCCTGCCGCGGACAATCCACACCCCGACCACCCCTCTGGCTCATGCGCCAGGCCGGCCGCTACCTGCCCGAGTACCGCGAGATCCGCAGCCACGTGACCTTCCTGGAGTTGTGCAAGACCCCTGCGCTGGCCACCGAGGTCACCCTGCAGCCCATCCGCCGCTTCGGGTTTGATGCCGCCATCCTTTTCTCGGACCTGCTCATCCCCCTTGAGGCCATGGGGCTTGAGGTCGTGTTCACCGAACTTGGGCCCAGTCTGCCGTCGCCGGTCCGGGGCGCGGAGGATCTGACACGTATGCGAGTCTTCGATCCCTGGGAGACCACGCCCTTCGTGTACGAGACCATCCGCCTGCTCAAGGACAAGCTCGGCGACACGCCGCTCATCGGCTTCGCGGGAGCGCCATTCACGACCGCCACGTACGCCATCGAAGGCAAGACCGGCAAGCATTTCATCGAGACCAAGAAGCTCTTCAACCGCGATCCGGAAACGACCCATCGCCTGCTGGCGCTCATCGAATCGGCGACGCGATCATATCTTCTGGCCCAGGTCGCGGCGGGCGCGCAGGCCATCCAGATCTTCGATTCTTGGGTTGGGGTGGTTTCGCCCGAGGAATGGGACGAGTTCGTGTGCGGCCCCACGCAAGCCCTGGTGGCAGCCATCAAGGCTACCGGCGTTCCGGTTATCTACTTTCCCAACGGCGCTACCACGATTCTGGGTCGCATCGCCCAGGTTGGCGCCGACGTCTACAGCATCGACTGGCGGCTGCCTCTCGGCCAGGCACGCGCCCGGCTTCAGGCAGGCGCCACCGAGACCTTCGCGATTCAGGGAAATCTGGATCCGGCGCTTCTCCTCGGGCCGGAAGATCGCCTGCGCCGCCAGGTCGCCAAGGTCGTAAGCGAGGGCGGCGGCAAGGGGCACATCTTCAACCTCGGCCACGGCATCTACCCCGAAACGCCCATCGCGAGCGTCGAGGCCCTGGTTCGCGCCGTCCGCGGCGAATAGCCCTGCGGACGGCTAAGGCTGGGAGAAGCAGCGCGGATCCGCTGGGCTGCCACTGTACGCGAAAAAGGTCATGAGATTGGAACCAAGCGAGGCCCAGGGCACGAGTTGCGGTTGCACAATACCGATCGAGTGACAAATCCCCGTGTTGAACTCCAGACCGCCTAGGTTGAGCCCAAGCAGGCCGGGATCCGAATCTTTGTTGGAGTCAAACAGAGTTGCGACCAACTGGGCAGTGCCAGGGATCGTGACCGTCCCGCGGGTGATGTTGTAGAGCATGACCTTGCCCACGCCCCCGGGCGAAGGGGCCGTGGGATCCGCCACCAGCAGTTGCGCAGTGGTCTGGCCCGGTTGGCGGTAGGTCGCGATCTGCTTGCCGAACTGGGTTGCTGACGTGCCGGCGATGTCCACATCGAAAGTGACCGAGTCGTCAAGCGGGCCGAAGTAGACGTAGACATGGTTCGGAGGCGCCCCCACCGCGAGATCCATCTGCCCGTCGCCATCGAAATCGCCGGCAGCCAAGGAAGTGCCAAAGCTGGCAATCGGACTCAGCGTGAGAATCTTTGTCGGGCAAGGAAGCACCGCCGTTCCATCGTACTGGATGAACAAAACCTGACCCGGGCCTTGACCACCGGTTTGCCCGCCAAGAACGATTTCGTCGAGAGCGCCAGTCAAGAGATCTGCGACGACCACGGGCCTGAACGCGTAAAAGTCCGTCGCACTGCCCAACTGAAGGGCCTGGCAGGTAACGTCCGTGGCGGCAATCGGATTGATGGCCGGTGGAGGGAGGGCGCCGACCACTTGAACGGAATTGTCCCCCACGGCGACAAAGTCACCCGTAGCGGCGCCTGTGATGAAACCCGCCGCGACGGAAATCCCCATATGCCCGCCGCCGCTTAGACTGCTTAGGACTGCGAAATTCGAGCTGCCGTCAGGCTTGCTTTCGACCACCACGGTGGTGACTTTTCCATCAGGCGTCGGCGGGCCACCGAAGCTGGGCGTGCCCAGAATCATGGCGCCATCGTTGCGCATCGCTGAGCTGTAGACCGGGTAGCCCAACGTCGTTTCGACATCGCTGGCCTCGTGTAGCGTTGCCTTGCCATTCATGTCGTAATCGGCCAGAGCCACGTAGCTGCTGTCTTTGCGTGAGACCAACATGCGAGCCACGACCTTGGTAGAGGGATCCGGCGCGGGCAAAGGCAGCACGAAAAGCGACCCGGTGCTGGAGCCCGGTATCCCCAAGTCCTGGACAATCGCCTTGTCGAGAATCGAGTTGAAGTCGCTGGGATTGCATCCCAGCAAGCCGAGGCCGGCAACCGCGGAGAGGAGAAATGTCTTCGTAGGGCACATATTAGAACCTCCCCGTCGCGGCCAGGCCCGCCCCACTCGGGACATCCATAGGTGCGAAACCAAACTTGCCGCTGGCGGCGCTCGTCGTGTTCGTGGTCTTGAACGTGGCCGTGCTGGGCGGCCCCGATTCGAGGAAATTCCAGGTGGCCAAAGCCGCCGTCACCAGACCCAGACCCAGGCAAACGTCGGCCCCGATGTAGTAGTACTTGCCGGTATCTTTGCGCGAGTCGCTGGTGTTGATGAGTTTGGTTGGATCCTTGATGTCCTTGTTGATGTCGTCCTTGACCTGATTGCCCTTGAGGCCAAGGTAGATGCCGCCTCCGAAAAAGGCAGCGGAGAAGACGGCATAGGTCCAGGCCTTGACCCGTGAAGGCTTGGGCGAGTAGCTGAGATCCATGTAGGTCGTGTCGGCGCGGCTCACGGCGAGCTTGCCGTCGTAGTTCTCCATGCCTTCCTTTTGCACGTGCAGCACGTGATCGCCGGGCTTGAGCTGTTGCTCGCACGGCAGGGCGCAAACCGGAGCGCCGTCGATGGACAACTTGCCGCCTTCGCTGGCCTTGGTGCCGGCTCTGAGCGTACCGTAGCCAACGACCTCGATGTTCACGGTATGCGTGGTCGCGGTGCCCGGCTCGACCTCGATGTCTTTCTTCGCAACCTCGTAGCCGGCTTTCTGCACCCACAGCGTGTGCTTGCCTGGTTTAAGGTGTCCGGTATAGGGCGTCTTGCCGATGGCGCCGATTTCCTGGCGATCGATGAACACGTCGGCTCCGGGAACATTGGAAACCACCTCGATCCAGCCAAGGAAGTGCTGCTCGGACAGGGCGATGTAGATCTCGAGGATCTTGTCCGTACGCGGGATGACCTGACGCTCCTCGGGTTTGAACCCCTTGGCCTCGACAATCAACTTCACGGGTTTGGGTTCAAGCGAACCCTGCCATGGCGTGATGGCAAAGACGCCCTTGGACTTGTCATCTAGATAGAAGCTGGCCCCCGGCGGTTTGGAATCGATGATGACCAAGCCCTTGGTTGCGATGGCGGGCAGAACCTGCGCGGCGGCAATTTCGGGCGGCTTCTTCTCGCCCGTAGCCGGTGGCGCAAGTACAGCCTTCAGGCTGTCCACGCGAGCCTTGACTTCGGCGGCGTCGCGCGCCTGGGGATCGATTTCGAGGTACTTCTGAAAAGCATCTACCGCCTTCGGGTATTGCAAGGCCTTCTCGTAGGCCACGGCAGCGTTGAAGAGAAACGAGCTGAATGGCTTCTTGTCGAAAGCCACCATGAACTTGGCAGCGGCATCCTCGAACTGATCCTTGGTGTACAAGGTTTGGGCTTCCTCGAACGCGGCCTTGGCCTCCTGAAGCGCAAGGTCGGGCACAGCCGCCTGTTCTTGAGCTGGCGCCGCAGCCACCGGCGCTGCCTGCGCCGAAACCGTCCACGTCGCCACGACTCCGAGGCCAGTCACCCCCAAAAGTAGATTCGAAGCAACCCTCAGTAAGCGCATCATGATGCATGAGATTGCGCCAAGCCCCGTCGAGGATCAAGGGTCAGCTGCAAATCGCGCTGGCCGCAGACGCGGCGCGCGCAGTGCCTCTGTGCGATCACCTGTCGAATCCGACGCCGAACGCGAAAAGGGCCCCGGATCTCTCCGAGGCCCCGTTCCTGCAGAACTAGCTGAGTCGGTCTACAGCTTGCTGGCGATGATCGAGACGAGCTCGACGGTGCGGTTGCTGTAGCCCCACTCGTTGTCGTACCAAGCGATCAGCTTGAAGAACGTCTTGTTCAGCTCGATGGAGCTGCCGGCGTCGTAGATGCTGGAGCGCTGATCATGGATGAAGTCGCTGGAGACGACTTCGTCCGTGGTGTAGCCGAGGATGCCCTTGAGATAGGTTTCGCTGGCCTTCTTGAGGGCCGCGTTGATCTCGACCAGGCTGGTTTCCTTGGCGGTCTTGACGGTGAGATCCACCACCGATACCGTCGGGGTCGGCACGCGCAACGACATGCCGGTCAGTTTGCCCTTCACCTCGGGCAACACCAGGCCCACGGCCTTGGCGGCGCCCGTCGAGGACGGGATGATATTGATGGCTGCCGAGCGGCCACCCTTCCAGTCCTTCTTCGAAGGACCGTCGACCGTCTTCTGGGTGGCGGTGTACGAGTGCACCGTGGTCATGATGCCCTCGGTGAGTCCGAATCCTTCCTTGAGCAGCACGTGCACGACGGGGGCGAGGCAGTTGGTGGTGCAGCTGGCGTTCGAGATCACGTGGTGCTTGGCCGGGTCGTACTTGCCCTCGTTCACACCAAGCACGATGGTGATGTCTTCGTTCTTGCCCGGAGCCGAGATGACGACCTTCTTGGCGCCGGCCTGGATGTGACCTTCGGCCTTTTCCTTGGCGGTGAAGAGACCGGTCGACTCGATCACGATGTCGACGCCCAGGGCCTTCCACGGCAATTCGGCCGGGGTCTTGGCGCTGACGACTTTGATTTCCTTGCCGTTCACGACCAGGATGTCGGGATCCTTGTCAGGCGCCGACTTCTTCGAGTCGACGGTGCCCTTGAACTTGCCCTGGACCGAATCGTACTTGAGCAGGTAGGCGAGGTTGTCCGCGGGAACGATATCGCCGACCGCGACGACTTCGAGTTCCTTGCTGTACTTCTCCGAGTCGCACAGCGCGCGAAACACGAGCCTGCCGATGCGTCCAAAACCGTTGATTGCAATCTTCGTGGCCATCTTTTCTTGCTCCTATGTGGGGTGCGGGGCACCTGGTCAGTTGTCCATAAGTCGCGGCGGAATCTAGCACACCTATTGCGTGCGCAAGGCAACCTTTCCGTGCGGCTTTTCCGCCCTGCCCCACGCTCGGTCCGCGGACATGATGCGAGGTCGCGTGGTAGTTTTCCCGCATGGTTCTTCGCTGGCCCTTCGCCGCGCTGACAGGCGCCCTCATGGCAATTGCTTGCAGCAGCGGCAGCACCGCTTACTGCCCAGGACTCTGTCCGACCGAGAGCATTTTCCCCACCATGACCATCGACGTCGCGGGCGGCGAGGCCTCCATCGCCAGCGCCGAAGTCGCGAGTGGCCCGTGCGCGCGCCTCCTCATCCATTCCGCAGGCGAAGCCGGTGCGCCGTCCGGTTACGCCGCCGCACAGATAACCTACAACGGTCCTTCCGACATTCCGCCCCTGTGCGTAATCAAGCTGACGTCGCTCGACGGCACAACAGTTGTCGTGGCAACTTCGGTCACCGCTACCAGCAACCAGAGCCCTTGTTGTCCGTACGGAAGCTGTTGCCAAGAAAGCAGCGCCATTTTGCTGCACCACCGCGTCATGTTCGACCAACCGGTCCAGACCATCTCGTTTCCGGGCACGATCGACGGCGGACTCGACGGTGGCGCCGACGATGCCGCCCAGGATGTGCCCCAAGCAGCGGAAAGCGGCGGCGTGGACTCGGCGGAAGCGTTCGACGCCGGTCTATTGGACGCAGCCGACGAGAGCGCGCTGGATAGCGAAACGGCCATCGACGCTTCCCTCGACTTCTGAGCGATGATCCTCGCGGCGCAAGAAGTTCGCTTAGCTGCGCATGCCTGCGGCTTCGCGCTTGTAGGGCTCGCAAGAGCCCAACCGCTCGATCCCGAGCCCTTGGTGCGTTGGCTCGAACGCGGCTACGCGGCCGACATGATCGCCATGCGCAAGCGAATCACAGAGCGGCTCGATCCTGCCGCCGTGGTGCCGGGTGCACAAACGGTGATCGTCCTCGGCATTCCATATGGACCGGGCGAGGCCGGCGCCCCAGCCGACGCGGCCATCGCTCGTTATGCCCGTGGCCGCGACTATCACTACGCCCATCGCGACCGCATGCGCGCCCTACGCCACCGCCTGCTCACGCTCGACCCGTCTCTGCGCACCTACGCCTGCGTCGACGCTGGCGCAGCCATGGAAAAGGCCTGGGCCGAGCGCGCGGGACTGGGCTTCATCGGCAAGAACGGCGTGGTGATCAACCGTAAATTCGGCTCGTGGTTCACCCTCAGCCTTATGGTGATGGACCGAAGCGTAGATGCCTACGACGAGCCACACGCGCGACTGTGCGGCACCTGCGAGAAATGCCTTGCCGCTTGTCCGACCCAGGCCTTTCCCTCCCCTGGCGTCGTCGACGCCCGGCGATGCCTGTCGTATCAAACGGTCGAGAACCACGACGAGGTTCCCACCGAGCTTCGTACTCGGTTTGGCCGGCAGATCTTCGGTTGCGATGTGTGCCAGGAAGTCTGCCCTTTCAATCACGGCGAACTGCCACCCGGTGACCCGCGGCAGGCCGCGCGACCGCTCGGTCACATGACCGCGGCCGAGGTGGCCGCACTCTCCGAGGCGGACTACCAACAGCTCGCCAGCGGCACGCCGATGCGCCGCATCGGCTATCACGGCCTGCGAAGGAACGCCTGCCTGGCGCTGGGTGCCTCGAACGCGCACGAATCTACGCCGTTGCTGGACCGCCTAGCGGGCGATGCAAGCCCCCTCATCGCGGAAGCCGCGCGCTGGGCACTGCAAAGATTGAAAGACGGCGGCTAGCTTCCGGCCCGTCGGTGCGCAGATTCCAGGGTGTTGGCGAGAAGCATGGTGATAGTCATCGGTCCCACGCCGCCTGGAACCGGCGTGATGGCCCCTGCCCGCTCGACCGCGGCGGCGAATTCCACGTCACCCACCAGCTTGCCCGTGGGCAGCCGGTTGGTTCCCACGTCGATGACCGTCGCGCCCGGCTTGATCCACGATCCGCGAATCATCTCGGGACGCCCGATGGCGGCCACCAGGATGTCCGCGCCGCCAATCACACCCGGCAGATCCCTGGTCTTCGAGTGGCAGATGGTCACCGTGGCATCTGCATTGGTGAGTAGGACCGCGACGGGCTTGCCCACGATATTGGAACGGCCAACCACCACAGCGCTGGCACCGCGAATCGTGGTTCCCGCCTCCTCGATTAACTTCATGATTCCGTACGGCGTGCAGGCTGTGAATCGTGGTTCGCCGATGAGCAGGCGACCGAGATTTTCAGGGTGAAAACCGTCCACATCCTTGGCCGGGTCGATGGCCAGCAGGACGCGCTTGCTGTCGATGTGTTTAGGCAAAGGTAACTGGACCAGAATGCCATCGACCGCGCGATCCGCGTTCAGATCGGCGACCAAACCGAGCAGTTTCTCCTCGGCCGTATCGGTCGGCAAGTGGTGGTCGAAACACGCGAACCCGGCCTCGGCCAACGCCTTGGTTTTGTTGCGCACGTAGATCTGCGACGCCGGATCGTCACCGACGAGAACCACGGCCAATCCCGGACGCACCGAACTCGCCACCAGCTGCTTCACCTCGTCCGCCATGGCGCCGCGCAGTCGCGCCGCCAGCGCCTTGCCATCAATGATCTTCGCTGCCATGCCTTGGCCCTATCACGCGCAGGCGCGAGAGATCAACAAGCGATGGCGCATACCTTCGGATGTCCCTTAGCATCCGGCCGACAAGCTGGGACGCTGGCAAGGAGGGCCGACTAGCGCCTACCCACCCTGCAACACCTCCCCGCGGCTGCGCCGCGCGCGTCGCCGGACCGGACTGTACTGCTGTACTTGAGGACCGGAAGCACAGGCCCGACGCCACCAGCGCCCAAACGCGTGGGCGTAGGCGAGCTTTGCTTGCCGAAGCCCGTCGCGGGAGGCGCGGAACACTTAGGGTTCCGCAGTCAATCGTCGGCCGTCGTCGCCTCCGTGCCCGATAGACGCC
>Ga0265314_10003534_pt1 | contig 15097 bp, 16 predicted proteins | sample 4126metaG_FD_203106 | JGI IMG/M metagenome (GOLD analysis project Ga0265314, IMG submission 203106) | Rhizosphere microbial communities from Carex aquatilis grown in University of Washington, Seatle, WA, United States - 4-1-26 metaG | ecosystem: Host-associated > Plants > Roots > Rhizosphere >... | reverse complement strand
GCGCCCGCCGATCCCGGCGCGCCCGCGGTCGCTCCGGCCTGACCGCTCTTTCCGGCGTCGACCATGGGCTTGCCGGTCGAGCACGAGGCGGCGGCCAGGCAGATCAACGCTCCGGTGAACGGGACAGACCACCTCATCGTCCTGCTAGACGCCCGAGCCGCGTGCGTCAGGCAGAGGTGAATCGCAACAGCCGAGACCTCCGGCGACTACAACCGCCGGAGGCCTCTCTCGGTCGTCAGCCTAGAAGCAGGTGAAGTCCGTGCCGTTGTAGTTCTGGCACATCGTGTTGGGGACCTTGGAGCAGTCGGCGTTGGTGAGGCACTCCTGGCGCATGGCCGGGCACGCGGTGGTGTGGCAGGTCGACCAGCCGAAGCCGTAGCCGCCGTCGAAGCAGCAGAACTGGTTCGTGGGGCAGTCCTTGTTGGAGCGGCAGTTCTCGCCGTAGTTGCCCGCGCACGTGTTCGCGGCTCCACACTGCGTCTGCGTCCACGTGGTCGTGCCGTTCATGACGATCGGGCGCTGGCAGCACGCCGTGTTCCCGTCGGCCGTGCACGAGACGCCCGTGTTTCCGCACGAGAACGTGGGGCCCACGCACGACCCGCCGCTGCAGAAGAGCTGGAAGTCGTTGTACCCGGGGTTGCTGCCCTTGATGGTGTTGCACAACGTGCCGGGGTTCTTGTGCGCGCAGGTGCCCGTGCTGTCACACGAGAGGCCCGTGTCGCACAGCCCCTTGCAGGCGCTCTCGCAGCAGGTGCCGCCGATGCAGAACCCGGACGCGCACGCGTTGTTGCTCGAGCAACTGCTGCCGTTGGGCGATCCGAGCTTGGGCACCGACGTCGAGATGTAGATGCCCGAGATCATCGCGTTGTCGGCGACCGTCGTGAACACGATCTTGATGAACCCGTTGGCGTCGGTCGTCGTGCTGAAGGTCCGGACGACGGCCTTGTTGCTGCCGTCGGGCGGCGTGTGGACCGGCGCCATGGTCGACGCCGTGGCCCAGACGTCGAAGCTCTTGAGGACGTTCGTCCCGTTGATGTCGACGTTGAAGGTCCGCGCCCCCTTCTGCCCCGTCCCCGTGTGGTAGGTCTCGGCGAAGTGCAGCGTCACGAACGCGTCCATGTTGGTGTAGAAGGGCCCGATGTTGTAGGTCGTCGTGCCGATGTGGGCGGTCTGGTAGACGTCCTGGGGAGCGGGCGAGGCGATGCCGGTCACGTCGATCGCCTTCGTCCCCTTCGTCCCGTTGTGGCCGCCCGTGAAGAACGCGTCCGCTTGCCAGACGCCCGAGGCCTGTCCACCTGCGTTGATGTAGGCGGGGTTTGTGGGAGTGAGCGCGCTCTGGACCACCTCGGTCTGGACGTCGCCCGCGCCCGAAGGGTCACAGCCCGCTGCGAGGACGAGCGCGAGCGCGCTCGCCGAGATGCTGACTTTCGATCGAAACATCGGATCCTCCCCGGTTGAATGCCTGGGTGTGACTCGTAGCATCGGAAGCGAGCCCTGCGAATGCGACAAGGTGTCGCATTGATGCGAAAGGATTTCGGGCAATCCGGTTCGGCGCGCCGAGCGCTTTGATCGCCCCGGCACGGCAGGCGCAACAAGATCAGTGAGTGGATCGTCGAGCACCGATGCGCGTGATGGCCGTGTCGTTCGGTTCCCTGATCGCCATCGTCGGTGCAGCGGCGTGCAGGACCGATCCCCGGCCGGCCTCGACCCCGCCCACCGCGACACCCTCGTCGATGGCCGGCACGAGTGGTGGCGGCGGCCAGGGCGGCTTCGCCCTAGGGGGCGGCGCCGCGGGACGAGGACCGGCTGGCTCGGATGGCGAGGCGACGGGAGCTTCCGGAGGAAGCGCGGGCGTGGCCGTCGACGGCGGGGGCCCTTCGGACGCGACACCGAACGACGGCGGGACGGCGGACGCGGAGCAAGATGAGAAAGACGGTGGAGATCCCTGCGCGTCGGCGCTCTTCTGCGACGACTTCGAGTCGTACGCCTCGCCGGGCAACCCGGGAGGCCAGTGGCAGACGAGCACGGCGTACGGGGGCAACACGAACGGGACGGTCTCCGTCGACACGGCCCACGTCTACAGCGGCAAGAACGCCGTCCACTTCTCGACGCCGGGCAACGCCACGAACGAGCACGCCTTCATCATGCTGCAGGGGGCGCCTTACTTCCCCGTCGCGGACGACACGTTCTTCGGCCGGATGATGGTCTACGTCACGAAGGTTCCGACGAGCACCGTGCACTGGACGATGGTCGAGGGCCAGGGGACGAAGGTGCCGGGCTTCCCGAACCTCACCGAGGCCGTCTACCGATACGGCGGTCAGATCAACGGCAACCTGCTCATGTCGAACTACGACACGCAACCGGGGCGGCTCAGCGACTGCGCGCAGAGATCGCAGGTCAAGGTTCCGATGAACAGGTGGTCGTGCGTCGAGTGGCGCTTCGACGGCACGAAGAAGGAGCTCGATTTCTGGCTCGACGGCGCGATCGTCCCGGCGCTCAGCGTGCGGCAGAAGGCGAACAGCACCGGCACCTGTCAGAACACGTCTTGGAGCGGCATCTGGGAGCCGCCCACGTTCAACCGCATCGGGATCGGCTTCCAGCACTACCAGCAGGGCGGCGGCGAGCTCTGGATCGACGACTTCGCGATCGACACGAAGCAGGTCGGCTGTCCGCCCGTGTCGGCGTCTGCGAAGTAGCGTATAGAAACGCGTATGGATCTGGGGCTCCGTGACAAGGTCGCGCTCGTGACGGGCGCGAGCCGTGGCATCGGCCGGGCGATCGCGCTGGCGCTGGCTGAAGAAGGAGCACGCGTCGTCTTGTGCGCCCGCAGCGCGGGCGACCTCGAAGCGGCGGTGCGCGAGGCGCGCGGGCGGGGCGGCTCAGAGGCCGCCGGGGTCGGCGTGACGGCGGACGTGACGACGCCTGACGGCGTGTCGGCGGCGGTCGAAGCGGCGGTGCGCGCGCACGGCGGCCTCGACGTCGTCGTCAACAACGTCGGCGGCTCGGGCGCGCGCGACTTCGCGAGCACCGACGAGGCCGATCTGCGCTCGGTGCTGGACCGAAACTTGATCAGCGCGTTCTCCGTCTCTCGCGCGGCGCTGCCCCACCTGAAGGCGCGCGGCGGCGGCGTCATCGTGATGATCGCCTCCGTGTGGGGCCGCGAGGGCGGGGGAGGTCCGAGCTACAACGTCGCCAAGGCCGCCGAGATCAGCCTGACGAAGGCGATGGCGAGAGACCTCGCCGCCGACGGCATCCGCGTCGTCAGCGTCGCGCCCGGCTCGATCCTGTTCCCGGGCGGCGGATGGGAGCGCCGGCAGAAGGCGGATACCGAAGGCATCGCCGCGTTCGTCAAACGCGAGATCCCGTTCGGCCGCTTCGGCCGGCCCGAGGAGGTCGGCCAGGTCGTCGCGTTCCTGTGCTCGCCCCGCGCCGGGTGGATCACGGGCGCCTGCATCCCCGTCGACGGCGGCCAGTCGCGCGCGTTCTGACGTCAGTCCGGGATCGGGCCGAAGCGTCCCGCGTTCACGTCGACGATGGCCTGGCGGATCTCGTCGACGCTGTTCATCACGAAGGGGCCGTATTGCACGATCGGCTCGCCGAGGGGCTGGCCGGCGAGGATGACGATGTGGCTCTCTTCCTCGGCGCGGAGATCGAGGCGTTCGCCGTCGTTCGCGAACAGCAGGAGCTCGCCCGCGCTGGCCGTCTCGGCGCCCGCGCGTGCGCGCCCCTTCGCGACGACCGCCATCGCGTTGTGCTCTCGAGGCAGCTCGACGGTGAGGCGGCCGCCGGACGCGAGGCTGGCGTCGAGCATGCTCATCGGCGTGAACGTCCGCGCCGGTCCCTTCGCGCCGCCGAAGCTGCCGGCGACGACGCGGACGGCGCCCGCGCCGTCCGGCAGCTCCACCCGCGGGATCTGCGCGGCGGTGATCGGCTGGTAGCCCGGCGCCGCGCCCTTGTCCTTGTGCGGCAGGTTCACCCACAGCTGCATCATGTGCATGTTGCCGCCGCGGCGACTGAAGGCCTCCTCGTGGTACTCCTCGTGGAAGATGCCGTTCCCGGCGGTCATCCACTGGACGTCGCCGGGACCGATGATGCCCGCGTGGCCGGCGTTGTCGCGGTGGGCGACCGCGCCCTCCCAGGCCAGCGTCACGGTCTCGAAGCCGCGGTGCGGGTGCCAGCCGACCCCGCGCTTCCCGGTGGAAAGGGCCTTGAACTCCTTCGGCGGCCCGTAGTCCATGAGCACGAACGGGCTCGTCCGCTCGGACGGCAGTCCTTCGCTCGGGAAGTAGGTCGAGACGTGAAAGCCGTCGCCCACCCAATGGAAGCCCGTGCTGCGGTGGACGCTCTCGACGCTGCGCGACTCGGCGAGGGCGGTCTGCGTGCGCCGACCTTCGTCGGCCGACGTTCGATTGTTCATCGACCGAGTGTAAGCGCCGCCGCTCGGCGGTAAAGCGGTGCGCTCAAGGCGCCGGCTGATAGCCGCGCCACGCCCACAGCACGGCTTCGGGGAGCGTGGCCGCCACCATGCCGCCGTCGACGTGGCCGGCGCCCTGGCCGACGTCGTAGTGCACGTGGTAGCCCTTGCCTGCCAGCTTCCCTCCGGTGCGGGTGACGGCGTAATAGAAGTCGTAGTGCGGGTAGGGCGTGTCGGGGACCAGCGCGGTGCCGGCGCCGTCGTCGTTGGTGCCGCACTCCAGCCAGGCCCGGACGGGCTCGTTGGGCGACGTCTTGGCGATGATGCCGCCGTCGTCCATGTTGCCGTCCTCGTGAAAGTTCCACGCGCCGAGCGGGTGCGCGGGGTTGATCGGGAACTCCTGGGCCACGAACGAGGGCGAGTAGCCGATCACGCGGCGGAACAGATCGGGGTGGTACCAGGCCATGATGAACGACGCCACGCCGCCCGAGCTGCCGCCGAGCGAGCCGCGCCCCTCGGGATCCTTCGTGAAGGTCACCGCCTTCGCCGGAAGCTGCTTGAGCGTCTGTTGCTCGACGGCCGGCAGGAGCTCCTGATCGACCCATTCGGCATAGACGCCCGAGAGCGTGTCGTACTCCTTGCCACGCTCACTGCCCTGGGCGTCGCCGCCGCCGTTGTTCGCGTACACCGCGACGATGGGCGGCAGCTTGTTCGCGCCGATGAGATTGTCCAGCGTGTTGGAGAGCAGATCGACGAAGCCGTAGAAGTTGTTGCCGTCCTGAACGACGATCACCGGCGCGGGCGTTCCCTTCACGTATTGAGAGGGGACGTAGACGTTGATCTCTCGATCGACGGCGTTGGGATAACGCGCGCTGGTGCCGTGGAGCATCGTGAACTTGAGGCGCGAGCCGTGCGGCACGCCGGCCTGGCTCTTGGTCTCGGGCGCCGCCTTGAACGGCTGGGGCACCGTCCGCATGCCGTCGCCGTCGCTGCCCGGATCGGTGGTGCCGGTCTCAGCCCTGCTCTCCGAGCCGCCGACGTCGGCCGGCGCACCGTCGGGTTGATTGCTCCCACCGGTTCCGAGGCTGCCGGCGCCGCCGACGCCACCGCCGTCGACGGCGGCGTCGTTCCCCTCAGTCGTCGTGCCGGCCGATCCCGGGCCGCCGCCACCGCCGGGTCCGGGAGACATCACCGGCGAGCCGCCCGCCCCGGGCCCGCCGCCCGAACCCGACGGCCCGATGGCGGGGGAATGACTGCTGGTCGTGCAGGCGAGGCCGATGGCGCCCGCCAGCAGCGCGACGACCAAGGTGGTCTTGAGCATCAAGACGTAGTTGTTTCGGGTTCGGCAGATCGATCAAACCTGGCCGAAGGAACACGTGTTCTGCTCCTACCGGCCGTTGCCGTCAGGCGGCCCGAGCGCGGCTCGCTGAACCGCGGCGCCGACCGCCCCCGTCTCGGCTTGCGCGAAGACGACGACGTCGAGATCGGTCCAGGCGACGTCGTCGGGCTTCGTGAGGCGCACGCGCGCCTTCGTCCCGCCGGTCTTCGCGCCGGTCTTCGCAACGGGAACAGGATCGGACAGCACCTTCACGACCGCCGCCTCCTCGAGGATCTCTCCGGCGTTCTCGCCTCGCGCGACGGGCGTCCGGGCGCTCCGCGCGGTGAGCGCGACGCGGAGCCGCCACTCGCCGGGCGTGGCGGGCGGGTCGCCGAGCTCGACGGCCACCTCCACGCTCGAGCCTTGAACCGCCACGCGCGGCTTGAGCTCGAAGAGGGGAGGGCTCTTCGCCGCGCGCTCCATCTCGACGAGGGCCTCTTCCCGCCGACGTCCCGAGAAGTGAACGCTCCCGTCGACGATCATCTGCGGCGTGTAGAGGCCCGTGAGCCCGGCCTCGCCGTCCGGCGACCGCAGCTTCGTCGCGCGCGCGTACCACTCCTGGCGCGCGGTGAACTCCCGCCGCGCGAAGGGGTCCTTCCAGCCGAGGCCGTCCCAGTAGTCGACGTGGAACGTCAGCGGGACCACCTTGTCGCGCCCGAAGCCGAGCGCCGGGAGCTCGCGCACGAACGCGTCGGCGGCCGGGCAAGAGCTGCAGCCTTGAGACGTGAAGAGCTCGACGAGGACGACCCTGCGCCAGGGCGCGGGAGCGCCGTGCGCCGCGCCGCAGCCCGAGAGGCCGAGCAGCATGACCAAGGACCGAGCGAGGGCGCCGCGCATGTCTCGGACTACGCCGGCCGCGGGCGGACGGTTACGCTCACACGCCGGCGTACCACTCGTAGCCCTGGTCGCTCCAGTACCCGCCGTTTGCGGACGGCAGGAACATGATGCGCGTCAGGTACTTCGTGTTTTTATAGCCGAGCTTCACGGGCGAGTAGACGCGCGCGGGCGCGCCGTACGCAGGCTCGAGGAGGCGGCCGTCCTGGCCGTAGACGACGAGCGTCTGTGGGTGAAGCGCGCTCTCGAGGTCCCAGCTCTCGTGGTAGCCGTCGTCGAACGACTCGAAGTCGACGAACCGCGCGTCGGGCATCACGTCCGCGCGCCGGGCGAGCTCGCTCAAGAGGACGCCGGTCCGCACCGAGACCGCGGACCACCCCTCGACGCAGAAGTGCTCGAGGCGGAGGTCGGTCCGGGGCAGCGCCTTGAGCTCGTCGAGCGTGAGCTTCGCCGGCCGCCGCACGAGGCCCCCGATCTCCAGCCGCCAGACACCGCTCTCCTGCTCGTCCCAGACGGGCACCTCGTCGGCGACGAAATAGGAGGGGAACGCCGTGCCCGCGGCGCGCGCGCCGGTCGGCGCGACGTTCATCGCCGTGTGGCGGAACAGCGCCCGCTCGACGCGCTCGTTCCATCGCTCCGAGGCGGCGAGCAGCTTCTCGGCGCTGCGCGGGCCGCGCGAATTACACCCGCCGAGCACGAGCGCGGCGGCGCCGACACCCGCCGTCGCGCCGGCCGCCAGGAAGGCGCGGCGGTCGATCCCCAGCCGCTCCGCCGCGTGCCTCACGGGACGCCACAGCTTGCTCACGGCGGCGCCTCCTTCTTCGCGCGGAGGTTGACGAACGGCCGCGCGTTGCGCTCCTCGGGGGACTTCGACTCGTCGTAGCCGCCCGTGATGATCGCGCGCAGCGCGTACGGATCGACGGCGAACACCATGAAGACGTGCCCGAGGCTCAGCGCGACGAGGATCGACATCGCCACGAAGTGCCAGTAGCGGGCCCAGACGTAGCCGCCGAGCAGGACCGTCAGCGGCGCGAGCTGCACCGGCTTCCAGATGGCGAGGCCCGAGACGACCGCGAGCGCGCCGAAGAGCGGCATCGAGAAGTAGACGAGGCGCTGCAGGGCGTTGTGCTTGCCCTGGCGGGGATGGTCCTTTCGACGGGCCACGTAGAACTTGACCATCTCCCAGACGTCGCGGAAGAGGCCGCGGCGTGGCACCAGATCGCGCCACTCGCCGTGCAGGTAGATGAAGCCGAGGTAGACGAGGCCGTTCGCGACGAGGACCCACATGGCGGCGAAGTGCCAGTGGCGCGCTCCCGCGAGCCATCCGCCGAAGGTCAGCCAGGCCGGGATCGTGTGGCCCTCGAACGGATAGCAGCAGAACGTCTCCCCCTTGCGGGCGAAGGCGGGGTAGGCGTTGAAGATCCGCAAGCCGCTGCCGACCATGATGGCCAGCGCGAGCGCGTTCACCCAGTGGGTGACTCGAACGACGAAGTGATGGCGTGGCGTCTCCCGCTTCATCGTGTCCTCCTCCCTGGGTCGTCCAGGAGATCTCTCAAGTCGAGACCGGCCCCGATAGTAGGTCCCCCCGGAATCCGCGCCAGGGGAGGGCCTGTAACCTTTGTGTGGCCGGGAGCGTACCCTGCCGGAGCCTCATGACGCCGCAACTGTCAGTCCGCGCCGCCGTCCTCGGCGACGTGCCGCGCCTCTGCCGCATGCTGGAGGCCTTCAACCGCCTCGAGCAGATCGAGTGGGACGAGGCCGTGGGCGCGCCCGCGTTGCGTCGCCTCATCGACGACGCGTCCCTGGGATTCGTCGGGATGGTCGAGATCGATTCCCTGGCCGCCGGCTATTTCATCGTCACCTGGGGGTTCGACCTCGAGTGGGGCGGCCGCGACTCGTTTCTGACCGACCTCTACCTCGAGCCGGAGGCCCGCGGCGCCGGCATCGGCGCCCGCGTCCTCGCGTCGATCGAAGAGGTGGCGCGGGCTGGCGGGGCCGCGGCGCTCCACCTCATGGTGCGCCCGGAGAACGAGCCCGCCGTGCGTCTCTACCACCGGGCGGGCTTTCGCTCGCCGCCCCGGACGCTGCTCAGCAAGCCGCTGCGTCGACCATGACGACCCGGAAGGCCGCGCGCCGTGGCGCGCGCGATCGGCGCGTAACCTCCTGACCGCATCGCGCGTATTCCCCGGTGGAGGTCGATGATCATGTCCACGCTGACCCGAGCCCTCGTCCTGGCGACTCTCGGCATCTTCGCGGCCGCGCCCGTGTTTGCGGCGGAGCGCGCCGCGCCCGCGCCTCACGCGACCGAAACGGCGACCCTGGCCGCGGGTTGCTTCTGGGGCACCGAGGAGCTCTTCCGCAAGGTGCCGGGCGTCCTCGAGACGCGCGTGGGGTACACGGGCGGTCGGGTCAAGAACCCGACCTACGATGACACGAGCACGGGCACGACGGGGCACGCGGAGAGCGTCGAGATCAAGTTCGACCCCGCCAAGGTGGACTATGCGCAGCTGCTCACCCTCTTCTTCAAGATGCACGACCCGACGACGCTCGACCGGCAGGGGAACGACGTCGGCTCGCAGTACCGATCGGCGATCTTCTTCCACGGGGACAAGCAGCGCGAGACGGCGCAGGCGCTCATGGCCAAGATCGACAGGTCGGGCGCGTGGGGGGCGAAGCTCACGACCGAGCTCGCGCCGGCCGGCGTCTTCTACCCCGCCGAGGCGTATCACCAGCACTACCTGGTCAAGCACCCCGGCGGGTACGACAACCACTACCTGCGCAACCTCTCGTTCGGACCTTGATTCGCGCGTCGCGCGTCCAGCGAGCGGCTATCCTCGTGCCATGTCCGCTGACTCTTCTCTCATCAGCGTCACGGCCAAGCTCGCCGCCTACTATCGCCAGTTCTCGGACATCCCGTTCGCGCGCGAGGTGGCGAAGCGAATCGGGGCCGACGCCGCCTTCGATGAGATCCTGAGGGAGCACGGGTTGGAGCGCGAGAAGCTCACCTTCTACGCTCCGATGTTCGAGGCCCGGTACAAGAGCCTCACGCAGCTGATCCTCCAGTCCGGCGCGTCTCAGGTCCTCGAGCTCGCGAGCGGGTACTCGCTCCGCGGGCTCGACCTCACCCGCGACGGGTCGGTCCGGTACGTCGAAACGGATCTGCCTGGCGTCGTCGCGGCGAAGCTCGGCCTCCTCGAGGACGTTCGGCAGCACCACGCCATCCGAAGGGCCGCGCAGCACGTCGTGATCGCCGCGGATGCGCTGGATCTGGCCCAGGTCCGTTCCAGCGCGGCCACCCTCGACCGCAGTCGGCCCCTCACCGTTCTGTGCGAAGGGCTGATCATGTATCTATCGAAGGAGCAGACCGAGCAGCTCGCGACGAACATTCGGCGGCTGCTCGAGGAGTTCGCGGGCGGCTGCTGGATCACGCCCGACTTCACGTTCAGAGCGGAGGCGAAGGACCTGCCGCCCGAGCGGGTGCGCCTGCGCGAGGCCATCACCGGGGTCACACAACGTCAGGTCGACGCTTCGGCGTTCGAGGACAGTCACGACCTCGAGGCGTTCCTCGACCGTCTCGGCTTCGACGTCCGGGTCCGGAGTCAGGTCGACGAGACGCCCTCGTTCTCGTCAATCGAGGCCCTCGGCCTCTCGCCCGCGTCGATCGAGCGCCTGCGAGGCGTCCTGCGCGTCTGGGTCATGACGACCGCCCCGCGCGCGTGAGCGAACGTCACTTCTCGACGAAGGCCCTCAGGACCTTGGCGCGCGCCGAGCGGCGCAGCCTGTGCAGCGCCTTGGCCTCGATCTGTCGGATGCGCTCGCGCGTCACCGAGAAGTCGCCGCCGACCTCCTCGAGCGTGTGCTCGGTCTTCTCTCCGATGCCGAAGCGCATGCGCAGGACCTTCTCCTCCCGCGGCGTCAGCGTCGCCAGAACCTTCCGGGTCTGCTCGGCCAGATCCGACGAGATGATCGCGTCGTCCGCCGAGACCACGTTCTTGTCCTCGATGAAGTCGCCGAGGTGCGCGTCGTCCTCGTGACTCGTTGGCGCTTCGAGGGAGAGGGGTTGGCGAACGAGCTCGAGGAGCTGGCGAACCTTGATGGCCGGGAGCGCCATCTGCTCGGCGATCTCCTCGGGCGTGGGATCGCGCCCCAGCTTCTGAACGAGGGAGCGCGTGGTCCGCGTGAGCTTGTTCATCGTCTCGATCATGTGGACCGGGATGCGGATCGTGCGCGACTGATCCGAGATGCCGCGCGTGATGCCCTGCCGGATCCACCAGGTCGCGTAGGTCGAGAACTTGTAGCCGCGCCTGTAGTCGAACTTGTCGACGGCTCTCATGAGACCGATGTTGCCCTCTTGAATGAGGTCGGAGAAGAGGAGGCCGCGGTTCAGGTACTTCTTGACGATGGAGACGACGAGCCGAAGGTTCGCCTCGATGAGGGCGGTCTTGCTCGTCTCGACCACGCGCTCACCCTCCTGGATCTGCTGCACGGTCGCGCGGAGGCCCCCGGTGGCCTGTTGCGCCTCCCGCTCGACGGCTTTGATCTTCTTCCGAGCGCCCGTGATGACCACGGACATCTCCTCCATCTCGTCGAGGCGAAGGCCGAGCTTCCGGGCGACCGCTCTCTGGCGCAGCGGAGACGTGCGAATCGTCTGGAGGGTCCGCTTGAGCTCCGACGCGGACAGCGCGCTTCGCGTCTCGCAGGCGACGATCTCGCCGTGAGCTCGTTCGAGCCGGCCCAGGAGCTCCTTGAGCTTGAGGACGATGCGGTTGATCTGCTTCTGGTGGAGCCGCAGTTGCACGAGGGCATCCACGATGTCGGCGGGAATCTTCTGCGGCGGTGTCGCGCGCTTCTCTTGCGCCCGACGGAGCCGACGGACCTTGTCGATGACCTTGCAGATCCGGTCGACGTGCCATTGCTCGTCGAAGTCGGGGTCGTCGGTGTCCACGTTCGTGACCACGTCCTTGACGCGCAGCTTCGCCCCCCGCAGCTCGTCGCCCACGGACAAGAGCTCGGCCACCGCGACTGACGAGCCGAGCGCGACGCGAAGAACGCGTCTCTGCCCGTCCTCGATGCGCTTCGCGATCTCGATCTCGCCCTCACGCGTGAGGAGCGCGAACGGCGTTATCGAGCGCAGATACGCCGTCACCGGATCGGCGCTCGCGGAGCTGCGAGCGTCCTCCTCGGCCTCTGCCTGGGCGCTCGCTTCCTCGTCGGCGCCGCCTTCGGCGTCGGCTTCGCCGGCGTCGGGCTTCGCCTGGTCCGCGGCCTGGGCGGTCATGGACGCGAGTGTCCGCGCTTCAAAGAGCGATTACCATCGACCACGCCCACCGCCGCCACCGGTCCGGCCGCCGCCACCGCCACCGCGCTCCTGGGCTTCGCTCACCGTGATGGCGCGACCGTCGAGCTCGCGCCCGTTGAGCTGCTGGATGCCCTGCTGAGCCTCCTGGTCCGAGCTCATTTCCACGAACGCAAAGCCGCGCGGCCGCCCGGTCTCGCGATCCATCACGATCTTCGCTTCGGTGACGGTCCCGATCGGAGCGAAGGTGTCGCGAAGAGTCATTTCAGTCGTGTTGTACGACAGGTTTCCAATATAGAGCCGTCTCCCCATCTCTATTTCTCCGTGTCGGGCGCCTCGGCCGCCTTGACGGCCTCACCCGCGGGGCTCACGACCTCTTCGACGAGCGTGGGGGCCACTTCTACGACGGGAGCGACGGGTGTTCGCCGGGGCCCATAATAGTTGAGGTCCGGAATTCCCTGCTTCGTGAGCCGCACGGTCGATTTCATCACCCGCAGCTATATGGGACGAATGCGCGATCACCTAGGGATTTAATTTCTCTGGGCAAAGAGCGACCGGCAAGCGCACCCGGGCGTGCGTCGATGCGTGCGACCGTGTAAGGTGCGGCGCTTGATATCCTGGCGGACTCTCGATCGCACCCGCATGACCGATGGCAGCGAGCTCACGCTCTCGCGGCGCGGGGAAGAGCACTCGATCCGCATCGACGGCGACACGCTCATGACGAGCAACAGCCACGGATCGGAGGAGAAGCTGGCCGAGCGCGGCTGCGCGGGGCTCGACACCCTCCCGCGCGCCCGCGTGCTCGTTGGAGGGCTAGGCCTGGGCTTCACCGCGCGCGCGGCGCTCTCGGCTCTCCGCGCCGACGCCGTGGTCGAGGTGGTCGAGCTCGTGGGCGCGGTCGTGCGATGGAACCGCGAGCTCATCGGACACCTCGCGGACGAGCCGCTCCTCGATCCGCGCGTGCGCCTCACCGAAGGAGACGTCGCTGAGGCCATCGCGACGGCGCGCGAGCAATATGACGCGATCCTCCTGGACGTCGACAACGGCCCGGAAGCGTTCACCTGGCGGGGGAACAAGCACCTCTATTCGCTCGAAGGGCTGCGGCGCGCGCGGCACGCCTTGAGGCCGAACGGCGTGCTGGCCATCTGGTCGACGTTCTCGTCGCGCGCCTTCACGGCGCGCCTGCGCGCGGCTGACCTCGAGACGCGCCTCATGCGCGTGCGCGCCAACCGCCACTCGAACCGCCGGCACTCGCTCTGGCTGGGCCGGCGCTCGAAGGCCTGATCAGAGAAGCTTCTTCTGCCGCCGGAAGAGGGTGACGCAGGTGCCGCAGATCGCCAGGCCCGAGGCGTCGGCTTCATCCATGGTGCGGTAGGCGGGCTCGCGGCTCGCGCCACAGAGCGCCGCGGGTCCCGAGGCAACCTTCCGAGGCGCCGCCGTCGAGCTGCGAGCGCGTTGCGCCTTCGGTTCTCGGAGATGAGCAAGCGACATGGGTATTTTCAGCGCAGTGAAGCGAGCGGTGACGGTGTCTCGTTGAGTTGTGCGCGTGAAAGAGTCCAAATGCAAGGAATGTCGGCGCCGGTGATTTCCGAGGTAGTCCTTGCTTCCTCGATCACGCCCGCGTAGGAATGATCATTGTCAGGTGATTGTAAATGAGCCGCGCGTTCTCCGGTGGCAAGCGCAACCGAGAGGCGAACCGCGATCTCAAGAAGAGGCAGAAGGCGGAGCGCCTTCACCGAAACCGTGAGCTCCGCGCGAGCGGGGTCGATCCCGACCTCGTGGATGGGTCGGTCGATCCTGCCGCCTCGGCGCCTCCGGAGGAGGTCAAGCTGGAGGACGTGGTGATCTCCGTCGCCCCTCAATCGAGGCGAGAAGACTTCGGCCCGACGAAGCTGTTCGTAGGCGGCCTCGGATCGACGACGACCGTGGCGGACCTTCGCGCGTTCTTCGCGCGGTTCGGCGAGCTGAGCGACGTGATCGTCGTCCTCGAGCGGGCAACGGGCCAGTCGCGGGGCTTCGGGTTCGTCAGCTACCGAAGCTCGCTGGAGGCGAACCAGGCCATCGCGGGCGCGGATGGCGTCGAGCTCGACGGTCATCCTCTTCGAGTCAATCGCGCCGAGACCCGCCCCAGCCGCCGCTGACGCGTCGTTCGCGCCGACTCCGTTTCAGCCGCGCGTCGCGAGACGCTCGCCGCAGTCCACGCAGAAGGCGGAGCCGTCCTTGCGGCGCGCGTCGTGCCGGACGCGCGGGCAGCCGATGGGCCGGATCGCAGCGTTCACGATCTCACCGCAGCCCGGGCAATGCCGCACGGGCGCGTCCCGACGCCGGTGGTTGAGGTTGGGACAGGTGATCGGTTGTGAAATCAAGGTCGCAACTCAAGGGGCAGAGAGAATGCCTTGAACCCGGATCGTCGACCCATTGTCGTATCCGGACGCCCAAGCGAACTGGTAGGAGCTCTGGTCCGGATCAGCGCACCGGATGACCAGGGCGGTCCGATCGAGCGACACGAGGAAGCGCGCCAGCGCATCGTCTTTCGTCACGACGTCGAGGATCGTCAGCCGACCGACGGCCTTCGCGCGCTTCGTCACGTGGGTCGCCCATCCCCGATCCTGCTGCTTCTCGTCGAAGAATCGGGCGCTGCTCGCACCATCGGACGCGCTCTCGGCAGGTCCAGTCAACATCTCTCTCCTAGGTTCGTCGACGGAGCTGCGTCGTCAGAAGCCTCGATCGTGCCGATCGCCGCCCCCGCATGTCGCGGAGACGAGGGAGAGACAGGAAGACTCGATCTTCTTCTATCACGTTTGGCGGGGCGCGGCGGCTCCTGACGAGGTCGTGACGAAAGGATGACCCCGCGCTGATGGCCGTGGCGACAAGAATTCAGCATGTCGGCAATCAATGCGGCTCCCCTCGTCCTTCCACCAGGGTCCCCCGCCGCGGAAGCGAAATCGAGTGGGTGGCGCTCCTACGTTCGCCTCACCACCGTTCTGTTCGGTCTCGTGCACCTCGCGGCTCTCGCCGGGGCCGTCTTCTTCTGGTCGTGGGGCGGCGTCGTGCTCGCGCTGGCGAGCTACTTCGTGCGCATGGTGATCGTGACGGCCGGATACCACCGGTACTTCTCGCATCGATCCTTCAAGACCTCCCGCGCGTTCCAGCTCGTGCTCGCCGTGCTCGCCCA
>Ga0265314_10003533_pt1 | contig 15099 bp, 17 predicted proteins | sample 4126metaG_FD_203106 | JGI IMG/M metagenome (GOLD analysis project Ga0265314, IMG submission 203106) | Rhizosphere microbial communities from Carex aquatilis grown in University of Washington, Seatle, WA, United States - 4-1-26 metaG | ecosystem: Host-associated > Plants > Roots > Rhizosphere >... | reverse complement strand
TGTATGTCGGCAACCGGGCGGCGAGCGTGCGCACGGCCTCAAGCACGCTCTGCGGATCGTTCAGGGTGCGGCGAGAAAGCCCAAACAAGGCCAGGAGTGGGTCCACGGAGATCCAGGTCGTAAGCGAGTTGTAGTAGGTCAGCTTGGATTCGTCCTCCTCGCGCGGTAGTGCGAGGCCCTCGACAATCCGCAAGCGGTCAGCCACGCGCGCCAGGCCCCCGCCGCGGTCGTCGAAGCGGCGTGCCGTGACCTCGAAGCTGAGCGTGACCCCGCTGGTGATGTGGCGCCCCAGCCAGCGTGCATCCAGGCTGGCTCCCAGCGTATCAATATTGTGCAGCATCAGGTATTGCAGCTGAGGCCGCTTGGCAAGCAAGTCTCGCAGAGTGCCGTTGAGCAGAAGGTTGGGAATCTCATACCAGTGTCCGACCGGATGAACGCATTGTCCCGGTAAATTCCCGCGATAGTCGCTTGCCTCACCCTCGCTGGTCGCCCAGTCCAGCAGCGCCTTGCGTGCGCTGTCGCGGACCTTCTGCTTTCGCGGTTCAAGTTGCTGCTGTTGCAGCTGCTCCCAGGCGAACTGCAGATCGACCACGGTCGGGATGAATCGCAGACCGATCGAGCGCCCGGGCGAAAGCAGCAACTCGCCGGGAAAGCCATAGCGCGCCTCGCGCTCGAGCAGGTCCGTGATGGCTGAATGGGTCAGGTGACTTGTGGTGAACAGATGGGGTGGCAAGCACCCGAACATCGAGCCTGTGCGCCGCGTTTTGGCCAGGTGAACCTCGACAAAAGTTCTGAAGCGTCCCGCCAGCCGAGCGAATGGATGCGCGGCCTTCACGATGCCCGCGCCCTGGGTCCAGCGGCTTGCCGCGCCGGCCGCGAGGGTGACAACCGCGACCTCGCCGCGCGCGATGGCTGCCGCGCCCGCGCTCTGGGCAGCGTTGCTGATGTCGCTCCCGCGCACGACATCCCCCGGCTGGACGTCCTCTATCAGAACATCAGCCGGCAGTCGGTTCTTGGCGAGGCCGATACGCCCTGCTTTGAGATCGGCGCGAATTCGCTCGTGCTGCGTTCGATCGAATCCGCAGTGTTGCAGCAGCTCATGCAGTGACTCGGCAGGGGACACCAACTCGCCCCCGCTTGGCGGAAAGAGACGCTTCACCAGAGCCTGGCCAACCTTCTCGGCATGCACGCCACCCAGGTCACGGCGGGAGAAGGCATCGACCTCTCGACGGCGCGCCTCGGAGAACAGACGCGACCCCTGATGAAGCCAGCGCGGCAGCATGTACAGGTAGTAGTCCGAGGAGAGTATTGCGCTCTGGCCGCGCCGCAATTCGCCGCACGTGCCGGTGTCATTGATGGAAAAGCGATAGACGACGGGATCCATCGCAAAGGGCAGGCCCGACTCCAGGCGCCGTTTCTCACTACGCATCGTCTCGAGCATCCTGGTCTCGGCTTCGAGCTTCACCTTGGGATCGAAGACGAAACCCATACCGCCGCCAGACATGCCGCCCAGCATCCAGAAACCCCAGAAATGCTCGCCAAACATGGCCTCGGCCCGCTCGATGAGTCGCTCCGTGTAGTGGTTCGACACCCAGGGAATGATGCTCTGGAGCGGACCGCGGAAGTTCCGCGTTGTCAGACCGCCGAGCTCCCGCAAATCGCCCTTGTGAAGAGCCTTGAGGATGTCGTCGAAGATCCTCAAGAGTTCCTGGCGGGCCTCCCACTCACGAGTGGTGCCAAGCAGAAACTTCTCGGTCACCATTTCGAGAATCGGACCGACGTCGGCGGCCATTCCGCCGTGCACCATGACCAATGAATCCTGAAGCAGGTCGCGCACGCGTGGTTCCACGACGTCGGGGCCGAGTAGGGTGTGTTTCGGCAGCAAGCGTCCGCGGCTGGAACCGTATTCAACATCGCCGGGTGCGGCCAGCACGCCCTCGATCAGCTTGATACCGGGCCACAAGCCGCCACTGTCCTGCCAGCCTCCGCCGGACCCACCCAGCCACTCCCCGAGAATGGCCCGCGCGGCCACGATGCGGCGTTCCGGCTCGGTCAGCGCCCCGGTGAAAGAGGCCACTTGCGCGGTTGCGCGCATGCATACGGAAATCAGCGAGCCGAGCAGGTTGGTCGACACGGCCAGACGGCTGCCCTTGGGGATGGCATTGACCTGGCTGACGAGTTCGAGACCGAGACCCGGACCCAACATCTGCTCGAACAAAAGTGACAGGGGCTGCCCGGAGCCCTCGAGGCCAGGTGGCACCAAGCCAGCGGCTATGACCGCGGCCTTGAGCAGTCCTAGGTAGTCCCGTCCGTAGTCGAACACCTCGGACACCTCGCTCAATTCGACCGCGGCGCCGAGATCCACGCTGACCAGGCGAAGGACCGGCTGATCAATGACGCGCAGAAAGCAGGTGATGGGGGGTGCGGTTTGATCGTCTCGGCCGTACACCGCCAGATCGATGGAAACATTCAGGACGCGTGCCCCCTCCGGATAGTCCATGCCGAGAAAGAAGATGTCGCTCCAGCCGCTGTGGCTAAGATCCATGCGCACCGGCGTGCGCTCGACCAGCAACGGGAAGAACCCGTCGGCATCCTTTGCCAGCAACTCGCGTCGCAGCCGCAGCGGTTGGTCCAGCCCGTGGGTGGTGCGGAACATCCATTGATTGCCGGGCAGCGAGCGTACAGATGTCTGCACCTGTTCGGCCAAGTACTGGAAACCGAGCCCATGGCAGGCGACCGACAGCGCGCTCGCCAGGGGGTCGGAGAGTTTGTCCGCGGCCGCGGCAGACAAGAACACACTGACGGCCTCCCGGAAGCGACGGTCGAGCACCAGCTGATACCCCTGGTACGGGATCCGTCCGGTGCCAGCCAGCTCGGGCCGCTCTGGCAAGACGAAGCGATAGATGGAATGCAGCTGCAACAGGGCGCGCACTCGCTGATAGGTATTGGTACCCGCGTCGTCGGCAAACGCGTGCAGCGCCTGCACCGCTTCAAGCATTTCCCCGAAGCTGGACTGCGCGCAATAGCGCTCGAGCACCCCAACCTTGGACGCTTGCGACGGATCCGCGATCGCCGCCACCAGTGGATGGTTTGAAATCTTGCGCATGATGATCCCCCGACCGTCGAGCCCGCCTCACAGGCGCTGGGCCTCGGCCACTTCTTCCAGTATCAGACGCAAGATCTCATCGCGGTGGGGACCGTGCATGGCCAACGCCAGTTGCGCGCGCAGCAGCCCGAACCTCCCCTCCAGATCCACGCGGTGCCCACGCACCTCGAGCGCCAGGTACTTTTCGCGCGCGGCCAAGAGCGCCAAGGACTCCGTGACCCCGAGAGCGACGCCTGCCGGGAGCGTGCTCTGGTATTCGCGCAGTTGATCGAAGATGGCCGGTGTCAACGCGTGCACGCCAAAGAAGGCAAGGTACTTTCCCCGGCGCACCCCAGGCACCACACAGTGCTCCTCGGCCACCGTGGGCGTTGGCTTTTCGAGCACCTTGCTTACCTCGTAAAGGTCGTCGCTGCCCTTCACGCGCCGACCGCCGACCACGCCAAAATAGGGTAGCTCGCTCTCATTGGTCGCTTGAACCCCTGATACCGAACATTCTTCGCGCACGGCGATCTCAAGCAGCTGGCGCGTGCATGACGGGTTCGGATAGGTGACGAATATGTGGTCGCAAACCTGCGTGACAAATGGCTGGCGCCCAACCCAGTCTTCCGCGCACAGGATGGCGTGGCCGAATCCCAGGGGCTCGGCCTGTTCGATCAGCACGATCGAGGAGCCGAATCTTGCCAGCAGCTGTGTGACCAAACTGGTTGCCCCAGGCATGGTCACGAGCGCCACCTGCTCAATTCCCGCGCCCAGGAGCTCCTCTATGTGAAGTTCGACCACGTGCTGCGTGCGGCCGCTGCCGGTGGTGATGAGCTGAAGAGGCAGATCGCGGTGCGCCGCACCGGCCATGGGGATGACTGCTTTGGTGAACGTTGTACGTGACAAGGCCCTACTCCGCGGTTGCGCCGCCGCCGACGTGGCGCGAGGCCAGCTTACTACAGGGGGCTCCCCTCCCCAAGGCTCGCTGCCAAGCATCTCGACCGGGGACCAGTGGCCAACCGTAGCACGCTGGCGCGAGGCCCGTGCTATCGTCGGCGGCACCGTTCGCCGGGAGCGAGCGGCAACCGGGAAGTCATCGAGGCACGCATGGGCTCGTTTATCGATCGTGTGAAGGAAAAATCCGCCGTGATCGGCGTGATTGGTCAGGGCTACGTGGGCCTTCCGCTGGCGCTGGTTTTCAACGAGTCCGGATTTCAGGTGGTCGGGTTCGATGTGGATGGCGCCAAAATCGAGACGCTCAACCAGGGTCGGTCCTACATCAGGCATGTCGGTTCCACCCGCGTGGCGGCGGCAGTGAAGGGGGGACGCTTCTCGGCGACGGATGATTTCGACCGCTTGCGAGAGTGCGATGCGATTCTGATTTGCGTGCCAACGCCGCTTGGCAAACACCGCGAACCCGACAACTCGTACATTCATGCGACGACGCGGGAGATCGCAAAAAGGCTCCGGCCGGGGCAGCTCGTCGTGCTCGAGTCGACAACCTATCCACGAACCACGGAAGAGGAAGTCCTCCCGATTCTGGAGGGGAGCGGGTTCCTATCGCCAAGGGATTTCCTACTCGCGTTTTCGCCCGAGCGGGAGGATCCGGGGAATGCGAATTTCTCGACGCGTACGATCCCGAAAGTCGTGGGGGGAATCAACGTGGAGTCGACCGAGGCCGCTGTGGCGCTCTATGAGGCGGGGTTGGACCGCGTGGTGCCGGTGTCGCACGCCCGAGTAGCCGAGTCGTGCAAGTTGCTCGAAAATATCTTCCGTTCGGTAAATATCGCGCTGGTGAACGAGTTGAAGATGACGTTCTCGCGCATGGGCATCGACGTATGGGAGGTCATCGCGGCAGCGAGAACGAAGCCATTCGGATACATGCCTTTCTTTCCAGGGCCAGGGCTGGGCGGGCACTGCATCCCTCTCGACCCATTCTACCTGTCGTGGAAAGCGTCGGAATACGGGATGTGGACGCGATTCATCGAGCTGGCAGGGGAGATCAATACCCAGATGCCTCGCTATGTTGTCTCGCGCTTGGTCGAGGCACTGAACGAGGACAGTAAGTCGCTGAAAGGCGCACGCGTCTTGGTGCTTGGACTGGCGTACAAGGCGAACATCGACGACACCAGGGAGTCCCCGTCCTTCGAGTTGATCGAACTGCTAGAGGAGGGCGGGGCACGAGTCGACTACTGCGACCCATACCTACCGGAGGCACTGCGCACGCGTAAGTACGACCTGGGATTGAAGTCGGTGCCGTGCACGCGCGAGGCGTTTGCCGAATTCGACGCAGTCCTGGTGGCGACGGCGCACGATCAGTTCAAGGATCCACGCCTGTGGGGAGGCGTGAAGCTAGTGGTGGATACACGCAACATGGTCGAACCCCTGTTTGGCGAAGGCGTGGCCGGCGGTCCCAAGCGGCTAGTCAAGGCGTAGGACGAACCCGTACCATGCAGTCGGCCGACGGTGGGGTGGAGGAGCGGGCGCGGTAGCCCCTCACCAGCCGCGCTACGCGGCTACCTCTCCCCGCTACGCTCCGCTGCGCGGGGCGAGGTGTATGGCCGCTACGCGGCCGGGGGGGAGCGCCATGCCCGCGCCCAGGCCCGACGACCGGGCGGCGCTGAACCCGGCTGCTCCGTCCGGCTCGACGGCGTGGCCGCGTGTCGAGCTTCCGTTCGCGTTACCGGGCGCGGCTACTAACTATTCCTGGCCGACATTCGAGAGAAACTCGTCGAATTGCCTGAGATCTTCGCTGAGCAGAGGAAGGACCGCCTGAGCACAAGCGCGCAGGTCGTCTAGGCGAGTGCCGTCCAGGTCGATGGCGTAGGCATGGCGAAAGAAGTGCCGAAACCCAAGCAACCGCTGCAACAGCGCACGCGTCTCCAAACGCAAGACGGCCGGCCGAACCTTGTCGATGGCAAGCGCCATGGTGTGCAGCAGTGCCTGATGCCAATCGGAACCTTCAGGCAACCCGTCGTCGATGGCCCGTGCAATACGCGATAGCGCGGACTCGATGGCACCGTAGGCATGGTGGAGCGCCACGGCTGCCTCGGCCAACGTGGGCCGCCCAGCGTCAGAAAGCTGGGGCAATGAAGCAAGAACTTCGACCCTGCCCGAGAATACTTGCAGGTCGCTGGCGATCTCGGCGCGGATCCGTTGCATGCGCGGGCTCATAGCGCCTGTCCTTCTTCGTGGATGCGCTCAAGCAAACTCGGCATGGCTTCTTCCACGCGCACCAAATCGACAGGTCCGGCAAACAAGGCCATCAAATCGGCCAAGGCATGGAAGTACACCGCCGACGGCAAACCCTCGACGGCGAGATCGACATCGCTGTGTTCGTCGTGGGTACCGTTCGCCAGAGAGCCGAAGAGCACGACCCGGCTGGCTTGGTAGTGCGCGATCAGTATGCGCGCTGCCGTGGGAAGTTGGGCGCGCAGTCGCTCGGCGCGAACCTCGGCCTTCGCACGTCGTTCCGCCGAACGCGCGCGCAGCGTTTGGGTGAGCTCGCGTGCCGTGACCATGGAGGCGTCAAGTCTAGCCTAATCGCGGTTTCCGTGCCTGAGGGTCTTGTCGCGGTGGCGCGGCTGTCGAACGCCTCGAACTTGGCCACGACGACCATGATGTCGTAGTCGCTGTCGGCCCCCGCGCTCCACTTGCTGCGCGCGACCTGCTGCGCGCGGGTGCAGGGCTGTCCCAACTGCCAACAGAGCCGCCGTGGGGACCGACATGGCTACCCCAACGGCCGGCTGGGTCGCCACGTCTGCCGACATAGCCATTCTGACCGCCGACATAGATGGCTGCGTCCACCGACATGGCCGTGCCGACTGCTTGCAGGGATCGCCCCACTTCGTGACGACCACACCGTGTGCACTTACATGGATCGCCAGGTGCGCGCGCAAGGCACGCTACGTGCGCTCGCATGGATCGCTAGGCGCATGTACAAGGTAGGCCACGCGTGCGTGCATGGATCCCCACGCGGGCACGCAAGGTAGGCCCCGAGCGCTTGCATCGATCGCCATGTTCGCCCGCATAGGTCTCCCCATGTGCTTGCAGGGTTCGACGTGTTCGCCCGCGGTTTCGCCCGGTGAGCCCACAGGGTTCGCTAGGTGCGCTCGCACGGATTGCCCCATGTGCTTGCGGGGCTCGCCACGTCAACCCGCATGGATCGCCACGCGTGTTCGCAGGGCTGGCCACGTCCGGCTCCATTCGAGGCGCATGGGCGGGACACCGGCGGTGCTCAGGGCCTGTATGAAGCTCCCGAAGTCTTCGGTGACCCTCCAGGATCATGCGGCACAAAGCAGTCGTCTCCAGTTCAAGCGGGTGAGCCAGGCGCGCCCCGTCTATTCCGTTCGTATATCGCGCGATCATCGAGCGGTCGGCATCCTGCAGGGTGAAGGGATCATCTGGTATTGGATCGGGAGCCACCAACGACCGACTTCTTGCGGGACACTGACGATTCGCCGAAGAGCACGGTCCGGTCAGCTAGCGAGGGTGAGGGCAAGGGGCTGGGGTGGAGCGGGTGCGGTAGCCCCTCACCAGCCGCGCTGCGCGCGGCTACCTCTCCCCGCTACGCTCCGCTGCGCGAGGCGAAGTGTACGGCCGCTGCGCGGCCAGGGGGAGCGCCGAGGCCAGACGACCGGGGAGCGCTGAACCTGGCTGCCTCGTTCGACTCGACGGCTTGGCCGCGAGTCGGTCTCCCGAGCTGGCTACCTCATGCCGCGTGGTTTCGGTGTCGCACCGGTGTTACACTTGCAGTGGAGGGAGAAGAAATGCCAACAGCCAAGAAGCGGATCAATATCACTGTCGACGACAGAATTTACGAGGCGATGGAGCGACTTTCGAGCGAGCGAGACCAGTCGGTTGCAGGTGTAGGGCTCAGCTTGATCGAACAGGCGCTGGAGTACCAAGAGGATCTGCATTTCTCTCGCGTTGCCGATGAGCGGCTGGGAAAGAAACAGAAGCGGATTCCTCATGAGAAGGTTTGGGCGTGAGCTATCGGATCGAATATCTGGAAAGTGTCGTTCGAGAAGACATCCCAAGGCTATCCAAGGACGTTCGCAACCGAATCCGGAGGGCTATAGAACAGAAACTCGCGTCTCACCCCGTGGAGTTTGGCAAGCCGTTGCGGTACAGCCTCAAGGGTGCACGGCGGCTGCGTGTGGAGGACTGGCGCGTCGTCTACACGATCGAGCCACCCGACGTAGTGCTCATCGTCAAGATTGGCCACCGCAAAGAAGTCTACGAGACCTGATGGGAGACGACCTCGCCTCGACCAGCACCAGACGACGCGCGCCCGTGGGCACGGCGAAATCCACCTCGACGCCGGTCTTGTCGCGCAGGAAGCAGAGTTCGCGCCGGCGCCCTACTTACTTCGGACTGCTACCCATCGCTTGCGAGGTGTTCCCGCTGGGGCTGGATCAACGCGAGGTCTTCACCTTGCGCACCCATCGAGGTGCGATCGACCGGGGATCTCTCAGGCGCAGAAGCAGATCGGGCAGTGGGATAACCGTGACTTTGTCTGCGACGGGATAGGTCTTGGTGCCGGGATACACGATGAATGCCTGGTCTAATGTCAGGTCTTGCATGGCCACGTGAAGCGACTTGGTCATGGCCGGGGCGTCGCCGTACTTCATCTCGAAACCGAGCAGCTTGCCTTGCCAACGCACGAGCAGATCGAGTTCGCTAAGTCCCTGGGTGCCCCAGAACCAGGCCGTGCGATCGCCCGTGATGCGCAGGATCTCTTCGATCACGAACCCTTCCCACGAAGCGCCCAGCTTGGGGTGGCCCTCGACGGCGCGCAGGTCCGCGAGGCCAAGTAGTGCATGGAGCAGTCGGGGTCTTCAAGATCGAAGAAATGGGCACGGGTTTCCTTCGCTATCCAACGCGCGACGGTGGTCTTGCCACATTGCCGAGGCCCAAGAATCGTTACGATGGGGTCGTGCTACAAGCGCAACCGAATCTCGGAAACCAGGCTCGTTCGATGAATCGTCCGAGAGGCCATGGTCTGCATTTTGAGCGTTGGATGCTCAAAATGCAAGGTCACGGCGGGTGGACAAGGAGGGTGGCGCTACGTGAACCGGTCCGCAGTCCCAAGTCGTGCTGAACGCATTGGCCGACGAGGCCCTGGCCGATTCGGCCGCGGGAGCCACCAAGACTACGACCGACTTCTTGCGGGACACTGACGATTCGCCGAAGAGCACGGGCCGGTCAGCTAGCGAGGGTGAGGGGTACGGGCGCGGTAGCCCCTCACCAGCCGCGCTGCGCGCGGCTACCTCTCCCCGCTTCGCTTCGCTGCGCGGGGCGAGGTGTATGGCCGCTACGCGGCCAGGGCGAGTGCTGTGCGAGGCCTTGATTGCCGCCGATCGCTCGCAAGAGGTCACGCGCGCGTCGGCGTTGTCGAAGGCGGTTGCGGATTTCTACGTCTTGAAGGCAGAGCTTTACACCGGTCTCAAGACGATCAACGACGTCGGGCACGAGCCCCGCCCGGCTCCTCCCTGCAAACAACGCTCGTTTATCCTTGTAAATCGGGAGTCTGTATCCATGATTACATGGATGTATTCGCGCAGACTACTGAGATCGCTGGTTGATGCAATGGAACGATCCCCTGCGGTCATCCTGCTCGGTCCACGCCAGGTCGGCAAGACGACCCTGGCCATGGAGGTCACGAAGACGATGGGTGGGGTCTACCTGGATCTTGAGTCCGAGCGCGATCAGGCCAAGCTGGCCCAGCCTGAGCTGTATTTCGACGACCACCAAAACGAGCTTGTGGTCTTGGATGAGATTCATCGGGTGCCCGGCCTGTTGCCGCTCTTGCGTGGGGCCATCGACCGCGCTCGGTTGAAGGGAAAGGGGAGGGGGCTGTACCTGTTGCTTGGTTCAGCCAGCCTGGAACTGATGAAGCAGTCGAGCGAGACGCTGGCCGGGCGGGTTGCCTGCCTGGAACTCGGCCCGTTCGATGTCCTCGAGATTGGCCCCACCGGACTTGCCAGCGATGCCTTGTGGGTGCGCGGCGGCTTTCCCGACAGCCTGCTTTCCGCCGACGAAATGCACAGCCTGCGCTGGCGCCAGGATTTCGTGCGCTCGTACCTCGAGCGCGACATCGCGCAATTCGGGCCGCGCATCGCCGCCGAAACTCTGCGCCGGTTCTGGACCATGCTTGCCCACCAGCAGGGCAGCATCCTCAATACCGCTCACCTTGCGCGGGGTCTCGGGGTCAGCGGCAAGACGACGGCGCACTACCTCGACCTGCTCGTCGATCTTCTGCTCGTACGCCGGCTTGCGCCCTGGCACACCAACGCCGGCAAGCGCCTGGTGAAATCGCCCAAGGTCTACCTGCGCGATAGTGGAATCGTCCATGCGCTGCTCGACATTCCGAACAAAGAGGCGCTGCTCGGACACCCGGTCGTGGGCGCGAGCTACGAGGGCTTCGTGATCGAAACTCTGCTCGCCTGCGCGACCAACAAGGTGCAGGGCTATTATTACAGGACGAGCGGTGGCGCCGAGATCGATCTGATCCTGGTCTGGCCTGACGAAAGCATCTGGGCGATCGAAGTCAAGCGCAGCCTCAGCCCGACGCTGGGTCGTGGATTCCACTCCGGCTGTGCCGATCTACATCCCACGCGCAAGCTGGTGGTCTACCCCGGCAATGAACCCTTGCACGTGACCGCCGACATTGATGCATTGCCGCTTTCCACGTTGGCGCGCGAACTAGCAGAGTAGCGTGTTGGGCGCGGCAAGGGCGGAACAGCCGTGAGCTCGTGATCGGCCGCGCGCAGGTCATTCGCGGCTTTCTCGAACCACGACTTCGTCTCAGCGACGCGAGCAGGATCATGCGGCATAAAGCAGTTGTCCCTCGCGGGCGATCGTCGCGGGAAGCGAGGCGCGCAAGTGAATGCGGCTGTCGAACGCCTCGGACTTGGCCACGACGACCATGATGTCGTAGTCGCTGTCGGCCCTCGCGTTCCCCCGTGCCCGAGAGCCGAAGAGATCAATGCGCTCGGGCTGGCAATCGTCGACCAAACGCCTGACGATTTCTCCCAGGACAGGATCGTGGATCTGCATCTCGGTCACCCGACTCATGCAAGCGCCAGTATACATCCAGGCGGCACGGCAGAGGTATCGAGGGCCTACGCTCGATACGCCCAGCACGCCCAGCACGCCCAGCGGGCCGGCTTGTTCGGCTGTCTTCCGGTTAGTATCCTTGGACCATGACTCAGGCGCTTCAGGACGTCTTTTTCCAGATGTCGTCCCTGCCCCCGGACGAGCAGGATCGGATTGCGGGATGGCTACAGTCCGAACTCGCATCCGAGGAGGGATGGACGTGTCGATTCGCGCAGTCCCAAGACGTGCTGAACGCATTGGCCGCCGAGGCCCTGGCCGATTCGGCCGCGGGCCGAACGACCGATCTCGATCCGGACAAGATGTGAAGTCACGTGCGAACGCCCGATTCTGGGAACTGTTTCGCCAACTTCCGGCGGAGGTTCAGGACCAAGCCAAGATGTAGCTAGCGATGGGCGTGCTCTCGGCGAAGCACGATTCGCTTCTTGCCGGCCACGGCTGCGGTTTCTAGATCGTAGCCAAGTGCCCCCAAGTAGCGGCCAAGGGTCGAAAGGCGCATGTCCTGACCGCGTTCGAAACGAGACAACTGCCCCTGGTCGACCTCGATCTTTTCCGCGACATCGTCCTGGGTCATACCAAGCGACTCACGAATCGCTCGCAACCCCAGATTCTGGCGAAGCGCGGCGGCCCGCACACGGACCTGCGCTTTCTCTTCGGGGCCAAGGCGCCGATCCCGGATGTCTTTCCACTTGTGAACCTTCATCGTTTGGATGCCTTCGACGAACAGACACACGACCCGCCACACTCGCCTCCAACCCCGCAGGGCGGTCTTTGCCGAGCAAGGACTAGAAAGCAGATCTGATCCGACCTAGCCGCGCTCGGATCTCTGGCGAGTCCAGCTCGGGATGATCTTCGAGAAGACGGACCACGTCGCCTACATCGTGGATCTTCTTGCTCATCCGCCACTTGGGCTCTTCGGCTGCCTCCAGCTTCAACAAAATCAGATCGGGCATCGTCACGAGCTGAAATGAAAGGCGTCCTACGCTGGCCTTCTCGGCATGCGCTACCGCCGCGACCATGAGATGGCCGCTCGAAAACTGGACTGCCACCCGTTGCTTGCGGGGTGTTCCCGCCGGGGCTGGGCCTCTCCAGTTTTCCGACCAGTCGTAGACGCCGTCGGGACTGAAACCGGCCGCTTCAAGCTTTTCCCTTGGAAGATCGTCGTGCGAGCGAAGGGCAATGTCGAGATCGGCCGTGGTGCGCGGCTCCTCTGTGTAGAGCTGCACAGCAACCCCACCGACAACCGCGTAGGGTGTTCCCGTGGATTGCAGCACCTCTACAAGACTGGCCAATACCTTCTCTTTGTCGTCTACGGGCAACCCCATGGTTTCGCTCCAGAGGTGGTCGAGGGTCAGCCCGACCGCAAAACGATCTTCAAACTGCTCTGCAGTGGGCCGGGGCATGTCCATATCCTAGCAGGTCCGTTCGCCGCGCCGGAAGGATGACGCGCTTTTGGCTTGACTAGATCCGTGCGCGTTATTGAATGCGCTCTGCCGCGGCATGCGACGTGGCGAATGATTGGGTTGGCCCAGTCCGAGGGCGACCCGCTGGCCAAGATCTTGGCGCCTGGGTTTCTCGACAAGGTGTCCAAGATTCGCGACGCTGTCGCCCAGGCGTTCGAGGACAAGACCAATCGCGCGGCCGAGGCCAAGCTGGCGACGGGGACGCAGAACACGGCGGCGCGCTCGATGAAGCTGTGGGGCCGCAAGGCCGGAGCTGAATGCTCACGGCACTGGATGGCTATGGCTCTTCGTCGAACTGCACAGCACGGTAGTCGCTGTCTGCTCCCGCGCCCCCCCGCGCCGGTCTAGCCAGCTTCTTCGCCCGCGGGAGGCTCTTCGTAGGTGACCTCGACGTTCCATTCCTTCGCCAGCCATTCGAGCAGGGCCGATTCCCGTCCCTCCACCGTGTCGGTCATGGCGGCATCGATCACCGTGCCGTAGATGACCTCGCGCGCTTCCTGGCGCCCAATCGAAGAAAGAAACGTGCGCAACGCCTGCTCGTCGGGAAAGCGCTTGTCGACCTCTTCCACCGCCTTGCGATAGGGCTCGTCGCCAATGGCCTCGATGATGGCTTCGATTTCGTGCTCTTCGTCCTCGGTCACATGGCCGCTGGCCAAGACCACGAATTCAAACAATCCGGCCAGTGCCACATGTTCGTCTTTGTTGAGGTCGGCAAGTTCCATGGTCGTCTCCTTCGCCGAGCTTACACCAAGGCGGAGAATTTGGCCGTGACTCAGCCTCCGGCGGGCGGCGGAATTCACGTGAAATGACCCGCAACGGCGAGGATAATCGGCGCCTTCTCGATGAAGCCCGTCAAAAATATCCTCATCACTCTGGGCGACCCCGCCGGGATCTCCGGCGAGGTCATCGTCAGCGCGCTGGCTGCTCTCGCGCGACCCAAGTCTTCCCTCGCCAAAGAGATACGCGCACTCCTCACCAAGCGGTCGGCGAATCTGTACGTCGCGGGCGATGGCCAGGTGCTTGCGCGCGCCAAACGCATCGTGCGCGCCACCATTCCCGTCGAGGTGGTCGACACATTTTCGACCACGTTGCTGGCGCCCACGCGGATTCCGTTGTTCGAAATCAGCAAGATTCCGAGCCTCCGTTTCGGCGTTCCCGCGTATGGCCGCGAGCAGCTCGACTATCTCGACTTCGCCATCGAGAAAGCTCGGCGCGGGGCCATCGCCGCCATCGTCACCGCGCCCATGACCAAGGAGGCGGTGGCCAAGGTCGAGCCCGGCTTCGTCGGCCACACCGGCTACCTGGCTGAAGAACTCGGGGTGCACGACGAGCGCATGGCCTTTCTCACGCCCGAGTACATCCTGGCCCTGCAAACCACGCACGTCCCGCTGGCCGACGTGGCTAAGAATCTTTCCCAGCAGGGCATCGCCACCACTCTCGCGATGCTGGCCGTGGCCGGGCGCAAGTACTACGGTCGCAAGCTGCCGGTGGCCGTGCTCGGGCTCAACCCACATGCGGGCGAACACGGGCTCCTTGGCCTGGAAGAGGATCGAATCATTCTGCCCGCGATGGAGCAGGCACGCGGCCAAGGCTGGGCTTGCGACGGGCCATTCCCGGCCGATTCCTTCTTCATCGCGCGCGTGAAACGCTACAAGTTGATCCTGGCCATGTACCACGACCAAGGCTTGGTCGCGGTCAAGCCGGCCTTTCCGCGCGTTTCGGTCAATGTCACCTTGGGACTGCCCGTGGTGCGCACCTCGGTGGATCACGGCAGCGGCTACGACATCGCCGGCAAGGGCAAGGCCGACGAAACCAGCATGCTCTACGCCATCAAGGCAGCCTTGGAGTTGACCAGAACTTGAACGAACGCTTGGGGCGCGCAGCGGGCTTTCGCAGCGACGCTCCGCCGCGTGCGCGCCAACAGTATTCGCGCAACATGCGCTGGTGCAGGTTGGCCATTTGGGTGAAGCGCACCCCCAGGCCGTAGAAATAATCGTCGAGAGAGTCGCGGCAGGTTTCGCCCGCGGCCCAAATAGTTTCGCCCAGGGCGGGCAGCTCGAATTCGAGCCCCACCGGCGTGCGCGGTGGATACGGATGCTGAGCCAAGGCGTTGAGGTAGAGCCCGCTTTCGCTGATGTCCATGGTGACAGCGCGCTGGGGTTGGTCCAGGACATACGCGCTGACATACATTTCCAGCGGGATGCGTGAATCGAAGCGACGGTTGTCGAAAAGCGTGTGCTGAGTCATGACGGCCTCTAGGTGGTTTAATGTAGGATATTAAACCACAGAAGGTTACACGTCAAATTACCTACTTCTTCAGGGCGGAAATGGCAGGGAAGGAAGTCACGGGTTGAATCACGCGCACGGGAGGTAGTTCGTTTTTCGTCCGCATGCGGGCGATCCACTCGATGGCCGCACCCGAGGCTGGGGGCA
>Ga0265314_10003530_pt1 | contig 15102 bp, 16 predicted proteins | sample 4126metaG_FD_203106 | JGI IMG/M metagenome (GOLD analysis project Ga0265314, IMG submission 203106) | Rhizosphere microbial communities from Carex aquatilis grown in University of Washington, Seatle, WA, United States - 4-1-26 metaG | ecosystem: Host-associated > Plants > Roots > Rhizosphere >... | reverse complement strand
GTGCAGGTGCCGCGCGGACGACGGACGATGGGCGTCAGCACACATGAGCGCACGCAGGCACGCACGCTGCACGCAGCAGCGAACAATCAATTCGAAATGGGAGTTACAGCAGGGAGGAGCGGGAAGGCGGGCCGTGCGACGGAGGCGTCAGGTAGTTGGCCTGCTTGAATGCGGCCTGGCGGAACAGCACCACGATGGCCAGTCCGGCCAGCATGGCAACCGCGAGCACGCCGGCGACGGTCGGCGGTGCGCCGCCGGGCAAGTGCGCCACGAAGCAGGCCACGCAATCGGAATGCGTGTCCGTAACCGCGTGCTTGTGCTGGGCGGCGCCCAGCAGTTGCAGCGACAGGAACAGCAGGGCGACGAACATCACCACGCGCTGGTAGCGCGTGCGGCGATGGACGGTCGGTGCCGATGTGGAGTGGGCTTGCATGGCTGTCATTCTAAAGCCAAGCGCCTCAAACGTAAATCGATTTCGGCCCGCCGCGACAGGCGCCGTTCGGGGTTCAATGCTGTCCGGCGGCTTCCCGGTGCATGTCGCCGACCAGGCCGCGGCGCGTGGCCAGCACCACGGCGTGGGTGCGGGCGGTGGCGCCCAGCTTGTCGAACAGGCCTTTGACGTGGGTCTTCACCGTACCCACGCCGATGCCCAGTTCGCGCGCGATCGACTTGTTGCAGCAGCCTTGCGCCAGCAACTGCAGCACGTCGGTCTCGCGGCTGGTCAGGCCGATGCGGGTGAAGCTGTCGGCCATGCAGCGGCTCAGTTCAGCGCTCAGGTAGCGCAGCCCCCGCCCCACCGTGCGTACCGCGGCCAGCAGCTGCTCGGTGCTGCAGTTCTGCAGCAGGTAGCCGTGCACGCCGGCCATCATCGCGGTGCGCACTTCCCATTCGCGGTCCAGCTGCGTGACGATCAGTACCCGCAGCGTCTCCGCGTGGTGGCTGGCTCCGCGCATGCGGGCGATGCCGTCGCGGTGGTCGGTGATGATCACGTGCGCCGAGGCGGTGGCCAGCGCATCGCCCTGTGCCGACTGTACTTCGATGTCCGGGCAATCCGCCAGCAGCGCGCTCAGGCCGGCCCGCATGATGGCGTCTTCGTGGACCACCAGTACCCGGATTTTTTCGCCATGGTTCATTTCTTTTCTCCCAGATGAATACTGAATTCTTTGTTGTTGGCCGCACGCGCCGGATCGGGCGGCAGCAGCAGCCGCCGGCGCCCGAACAGGCGGGCATCCGCGGCATAGGCGCCAGGTCCCAGCAGGACCAGCGCGGCGGCGGTCAGGAAGGCGATCGCCATTCCCGGCGCATCGGTAGACGCGGCGTGGGTCAGGCTGGCCAGCTGGTACAGCACACTGAGTCCGGCCGCCACGGGGGTGAGCATGCCCAGTACCAGCAGCAGCACCAGCGCGCCGGGCAGGGCCAGCTGCCACCAGGGCAGGGGTGGGCCTGCGGCATAGGCGCCGCACAGCAGCTGCGCGGCGACGGTCAGCCGCAGCAGCAGGAGTCCGAAGCCGGGCCCTCCATGGGGGAAGCTGGAACTGAAGCCGTGCATGCCAGTCCTCACCTTGTCGTCGCTGATCTTGGCTCCCAGATTAAACGCTTACCACCCGTTTGCCACGCCCCGATCCGGGTAGGGACGACTACCCAGATCGGGGTATGGCAATAACGTCAATTTTGTGTCATGCTCGCCGGGTTGCGGGTAACACAGTGAGGTTCGAGTATGGAGATGGCAGGACAGCCGATTACGGTCCTGAGCGTGGATGACCACCCGATGTTCAGGGAAGGGATCGCCAGCGTCATCGCCGACGAGGCGGATATGCGCCTGGTGGCAGAAGCCACCACCGGCAGCGAGGCGGTGGAAGCCTATCGCGTATGGCGCCCCGACGTCACGCTGATGGATATCCAGATGCCCGACATGAATGGTATCGACGCCACCATCGCGATCCGCAAGGAATTTCCGTCGGCCCGCATCGTGGTGCTGACCACCTACGAGGGCGACGTGCTGGCGCAGCGCGCCATCAAGGCCGGCGCGGCCGGCTATCTGCTCAAAAGCATGCTGCGCAAGGAGCTGCTGGCCACCGTGCGCCAGGTGCACCAGGGCCACCGCGTGATCCCGGCACTGGTGGCCAGCGGCATGGCCGAGCATTGGCACGCCGGTGAATTGAGCAAGCGCGAAATCGAAGTGCTGCAGCTGGCCGCTGCGGGGCAGAGCAACAAGCGCATCGGCCTGCACCTGGCCATCTCGGAGGAGACGGTCAAGGTGCACATGAAGAGCATCCTCTCCAAGCTGGGCGCCAGCGACCGCACCCACGCCGTCATGCTGGCCATCGAGCGCGGCATCCTCGACCTGTACGCCTGCGGCGCGGAGCGCCTGGGGTAAGCCTGCTAGACGATGGCGTAGGCCTCGTTGATGGCTTTTGAAGTTTCGTCCAGCAGGGTCCTGGCGCTATCCGGTATCGGCGCGTCCTGGCTGATCACCTTTTGCAGCTTGCCGGTGATCGCGGCCGAATCGGCGTCGCACTTGTCCATGTCTTTCGCGGTCGACGTTTTCGGACCGCCTCCGGCATCGACCACCGCCAGGTGCGTGGTGGCCTGGACCGCCGAGCCGGACAAGCTGGCCAACCTGGCCTGGTCGGTCGCGCTGAACGGCGACAGCGGCTCGGCTGCAAGCTGGCCCAGTTCCGCGGCCAGCTTCGCCATGTCCTTCCTGAGTATCGCAATCGTTGTCGGCATGATTTGTTCTCCCTGTTATTTGAATGCGGATACTGCGCCGGCGAGACCCTGGACCACATCCTTCAGGTTTTCCACCCCGCTGAGGAAGGCCTTCTTGCGATCTTCCGCGGTCGGCTGGAAAATCATCTCGGCCAGCCGGTCGTGTGCGTCGGTCAGGGCTTTGACGGTCTTGGGTATCTGCTCCCGCACGTTGTCCTGCTCCGCCGCGTAGTCCTGGAAGGTGACCACCGGGTAGTCGTCCAGGGCGCGGATCGACTCCAGCCTGGTCACCATCGAATTGGCCTGCTCGAAGCGCACGCCGTAGATGTGGCGGATGGAGCGCATCGCCAGGTCCTGGGTCACCACGGTCTGGTCCAGCTGGGTCGCCAGCGCATCGCCGATTTCGCGGATGTACTGGTCGATGTACAGGTAGCGCTGTTGGGTGCCGGGGCCGGACACCTTGTTCCCTTTCGCGTCGACGTTCTCGGCCAGGATGTCTTCGATCTTGCGGGCCGAGGTTTCGGTCTTGCTGATTTCGTCCAGGATGGAGAGCAGCTGGCCGATAGCGCCCAGCTGCTTGGTCAGGTTGGTGTCCGAGACGCCGCCTATCTTGGGCAGGAAGGGCGCCTTGCTCGCGGCCGAGTTGTACTTGGTCCGCATCGCCGCCACGTTCTTGGCCAGGGTGCTGGCGTTGTCCGCCAGCGACTTGGCAGGATCGCCGCCGACCTTGCCCAAGGCCCGGTCCAGCGCCGACGGTTCCGGCGTCGCCGCCGCCTGCAGGATGTGCAGATAATTGGTAAAGGCGGCCAGCACCTCCAGGCTGGCGCGCGACTCGATCGGCATCTGCAGCGGGTAGGAGTGGATGCTGAGCGTCAGCGCGATCGGGCGCAGCGCGGCGGCCCTGGCTGGGTCCTTGTTCCTCGCGACCATGGAGCTGATGGCGTCGATGCAAGTGCGTTCCTGCTTGCCGTAGCAGGCTGTATTGCAGCCTTCCGCCATCTCGTGTTCTTCGCAATGCGCCAGCGCCGCGCAGCCGCTGGCGATGTCGGGCTGCAGCGCAGAGCCTTGCTTCAGCAGGTCCAGCGTGTCCTTGCCCTTGATGAAGGTCTCGGCCGGGCGTTCGCTGGTGTAGACGTAGCGCAGGTAGATCTTGCCCTCGATGCGGCATTGGCCGTCGCCGGCGTCGAAATACCGGATCGCGCCGTCCTTGTCCCTGCGCTCCTTGACGACGTAATTGGCCGCCAACATCGCTTGCCGCAGCGCGTTTTCCTGGCTTAGGTTGTTCTGCTGGGCCGTTTCGACCGTCTTGGTGATGGTGCTGCCGGCGTTCACAAACGCCGTGGTCTGCGTGACGATGGGGCCGGAGCATCCGGTCAGCGCGCCGGCACAGGCCAGCGTCCAGGCAAAGTTCTTCATCTATCCCTCCAGGTGCTGTGACGAATTGTCATCATTCAGGCTTCCATCCGCGCCAGCCAGGCGGTCAGGCGCTGGGCCAGCGTGCGGCGCGGCGGCGCACGGTAGGCGCTGGGCGCCGGCACCCGCAGGCTGACTTCCGTGCCCTTGCCGGGCGCGCTCCACAACTCAACTTCCGCCCCCAGCTTGCCGGCTTGCTCGCGCATGCCGGTCAGGCCCCAGTGGCCGGGGCGCTGGCCCGCTGCCAGCACGTCGGAGTCGATGCCGCGGCCGTCGTCGCGCACGCGCAGTCGGAAATGCGCGGCGCCGTAAGCCAGTTCCAGCTCGACCTGGCTGGCCTGCGCATGGCGATAGGCGTTGTGCAGCGCTTCGCTGGCGATGGCGTAGATCTGTTCCGCGGCGGGCGACGCCAGCGCCATGGCCTGGCCCGACACCAGTAGCCGGAACGGCACGCCGTGCTGCTCCTGCATCGACCGTCCCAGTTCGGCGCACGCTTGCGGCAGGTCGGTGGCAGCCAGCGAGGTGCTGCGCAAGCCGCGCACCTGGTTGCGGCCTTCGATCAGCACCTGGTCGGCCTGGTCTAGTATTTTTTCCGCCAGCGCGCGCGCCTCGCCTTCGGGCGGCAGGCGCTTGAGCAGGGTCTGGAAGCGCAGCATCAATCCCTGCACGCTTTGCAGGAAGGTGTCGTGCAGCGCGCGGGCGATGCGTTCGCGCTCGTCGACGCGGTCCTCCATGCGCTTGCGCAGCTGGCGGGTGACCTGCTGCAGCCGCAGTTGATACAGCAGGTACAGCAGCGCCAACGCCGCCAGCGCCACGAGCGCCTGGAACCACGCCGTCTGCGCCATGGTCGGCTGGATGCGGAAGGCCAGCTGCGCTTCCTGCTGGTTCCACACGCCGTCCTCATTGGCGGCCATCACCAGGAAGCGGTAGGCGCCCGGCGCCAGGTTGGTGTAGAAGGCCTGGCGCCGCGTGCCGGGGTTTTGCCAGTCGCTGTCGACGCCTTCAAGGCGGTAGCGGAAGCGCACCCGCTCCGGCATGCTCAGGCTCAGTGCCGTGAAGTCGATGCGTAGGCTGCTGGTGTCGGGCGGCAGCACCAGGCCGGGCAGGGGATCGTAGCGCCGCGCGTCCACCGACACGCCCTGGATCAGCACCGGCGGCACCCGCGAGTTGTGGGTCACGCCGGCCGGATCGATCCAGCCTATCTTGCTGGCAGTGGTGAACCACAGCTTGCCGTCGTCCGATTCCAGCAGCGTCGAAAGCGGCCGCACCGTGGATGGCAATCCGACCAGGCCATCGCGCGCATCGAAGCGCTCGAATTCCACGGCGAGCTCCGGCTGCTTCAGCGCCGCCTCGACCTGCGCCGCGCTGACATGGCTCAGGCCATCGGAGCCGAATAGCCACAGGTCGCCGGCCTTGGTGCGCACCATGCCGGACACGCTGCGGAAGCTGTCGCCGTCGGCGCCGCGCAGCATGTGGAAGCGCTGGCCGTCGAACCAGGCCACGCCGTTCTCGCCGCCGGCCCACAGCTGGCCGTCGCGTTCATACAGCACCAGCACATTGCCCATCTCCAGGCCGTGCATGGACGAATACCAGGCCACGCGCCCGCCGTCGATGCGGGCGATCTGGTTGCGGGTATAGCCGGCCCACAGCACGCCGGACGGCGACTGGTGCAGCGCGAAGGCGTTCCGTTCCGGCAGGTCGGCCAGGCCGCCGTTGCGCAGCCACTTGCCTTGCTTGATCTGGTACAGCGCGCGCCGTCCGATCGAGACCCACAAGGTGCCGTCCGCGCCGCCGTGGATGGCGTGCACCGGATAACCCTGCAGCTCCCTGGGCAGCGGTATGTGTTCGAGCATGCGCGCGCCGTCGCGGTGCCAGATGGCCTGGTCGTCGCCGCCCCATACGGTGCCGTCGGCGGCGCGGAACAGGGTCGCCACGCGCTGCTCGTGCACCACGCTGCGTTCGCCGTCCGGTCCCAGCTCGCGCCAGGTGCCGGTGAAGTCGCCGGCCCAGATGCCGTGGTGCGGCCCCAGTACGATGGCGGCATGGTCGAAGTCCGACTGCACCGGCACCGTCACCAGCCGGTTGCGGCGGAAGCGGTCCACGCCGGCCGAGGTGCCGATCCAGATATTGCCCTCGCGGTCCTGGAAGAAGCACTGCGGCAGGCCGCCGCTCAAGCCATGGTCCACGGTCAGCTGCTGGCGCGGCGACAGCGGCTGCCCCGCCACGCGGCGCTCCACGCTGTTGAGGCGCATCAGCCACATCGCGCCGTCGCGGTCGAAATGCATGCCGTTGCCGGGCAGGGCGGGGCGCGCGGGCCGGGCCGCCGCCTCGCCGGCCGGCGCTTCGGCCGACAGCTGGTAGTAGCTGTCCACCGCGTCCGAGGCCCAGATGGTGCCGTCCGGCGCCTCGGCCATGCCCATCAGGTCCAGCCGGGGCCAGGCCGGGGTGAAGCGGGTTTCGCCCTTGCGGCGGAAATGCACGTTGCCATAGATCGAGACCCATTGCGTGCCCTGGCGGTCGAACAGCACCTGGCGCGCGATCTGCACCGGCAGGCCCAGTTCCGGGCCGGCCAGCTTGAAGCGGTTGCCGTCCAGCCGCGCCAGGCCGCCGCCGGTGGCGGCCCACACCACGCCATCCGGACCGCGATTGAGCTGCATGACGATACCGGTGGGCAGGCCGTCGGCTTCGCCGTAGTGGGTCAGGCGGCCGTCGTGCCAGTGGCTCACGCCGCCGAAGCGGTAGCCTATCCACAGCCCGCCCTCCGGCGGCGCGTACAGCGCCAGCACGTTGGTCGACAACAGCGGCTGGCCCGACAGCCTGTCCATGCGCTCGAAACGCTTGCCGTCGAAGCGGAACAAGCCGGTGGCGGTGGCGATCCACAGCCAGCCATCGCTGGTCTGGACGAAATTGAGCACATCGACCGGCGCATCATCCACTGCACTCCAGGCGGTATGGGTGTACTGTTCCAGCAGGCGCGGACTGGCCGCGGCCGTGGACGGCGCATCGGTTGCGGCGTAGCCGGGCGTGGCGGCCAGCAGCGCGGCCGCCAGCGGCAGGGCGCGGCAGAGCAGCGGCAGCAGGGACAGGTCGCAGTGGCGGATTCGGGGCATTGCGGAATGGGGTAGTGGTGCCTGCCGCATCGTATCATTTGTGCATGACAAGCGTAAGCGACTACCCCGAAAGAGTAAGCGGATTCCAACCGTGCGGGGGATGGCAAAGCGGGGCTGCGGCCCTAGACTGGGGCATTCGCCGAATTTACTGGAGCACTGCCATGAAAATGTATCTTGTCTCGTTGGGCGCCGGCCTGCTGGTCGGCCTGATTTATGGATTCCTGAACGTGCGCTCGCCCGCACCGCCGGTGATCGCGCTGGTCGGCCTGCTGGGCATCCTGGTCGGCGAGCAGCTGCCGCCGCTGATCCGCCAGTGGATGGCGCCGCCGGAAGCCAAGCAGGTATCCTGGCTGGAAGACCAGGTCAAGCCGCACTGCTTCGGCAAGCTGCCCTGCGCACAAAAGGAGAGCAAACAATGAGCACCCCTGACCTGATCCTGCATCGCGGCCTGTTCACCACGCTGGACCGCAGCAACCCGACGGCGGAGGCGGTGGCGATCAAGGATGGCCGCTTTACTCACGTCGGCCGCGCCAACGACATCATGCCGCTGGCCGGTCCCAACACCAAGGTGATCGACCTGCATGGCAAGCGCGTTTTGCCTGGCCTGATCGATAACCACATCCACATCATCCGCGGCGGGCTGAATTTCAACCTGGAGCTGCGCTGGGACGGCGTGCGCTCGCTGGCCGACGCCATGGCGATGCTGAAGGCGCAGGTGGCGATCACGCCCGCGCCGCAATGGGTGCGCGTGGTGGGCGGCTTCACCGAGCACCAGTTCATCGAGAAGCGCCTGCCGACCATCGATGAACTCAATGCAGTGGCGCCCGATACCCCGGTGTTCATCCTGCACCTGTACGACCGTGCGCTGCTGAACGGTGCCGCGCTGCGTGCCGTCGGCTACACCAGGGACACGCCGGAACCGCACGGCGGCGAGATCCTGCGCGACGGCGCCGGCAACCCCACCGGCCTGCTGCTGGCCAAGCCCAACGCCTCCATCCTGTATTCGACGCTGGCCAAGGGGCCGAAGCTGCCGCTGGAATACCAGGTCAATTCGACCCGCCACTTCATGCGCGAGCTGAATCGCCTCGGCGTGACGGGCGCGATCGACGCCGGCGGCGGCTTCCAGAACTATCCCGAGGACTACCAGGTGATCCAGCAGCTGGCCGACGCCGGGCAGCTGACCATCCGCATGGCCTACAACCTGTTCACGCAAAAGCCACAGCAGGAAAAGGAAGACTTCCTGAACTGGACCCAGAGCGTCAAGTACCAGCAGGGCGACGACTACTTCCGCCACAATGGCGCGGGCGAGATGTTGACCTTCTCGGCGGCCGACTTCGAGGACTTCCGCCAGCCGCGTCCGGAAATGCCGGCCAATATGGAAGACGACCTGGAAGGCGTGGTACGGGTGCTGGCGCAGAACCGCTGGCCATGGCGCATGCATGCGACCTACGACGAAACCATCAGCCGCGCGCTGGACGTGTTCGAGCGCGTCAACCAGGAAATCCCGCTGACGGGATTGAACTGGTTCTTCGACCATGCCGAGACCATTTCCAGCGAGTCGATCGACCGCATTGCGGCGCTGGGCGGCGGCGTCGCCGTGCAGCACCGTATGGCCTACCAGGGCGAGTATTTCGTCGAGCGCTACGGCCATGGCGCGGCCGAGGCCACGCCGCCGGTGAAAAAGATCCTGGAGGCGGGCGTCAAGGTGTCCGCCGGCACCGACGCGACCCGGGTGGCGTCGTACAACCCGTGGGTGTCGCTGGCCTGGCTCATCACCGGCAAGACCGTCGGCGGCATGCAGCTGTACCCGCGCGCCAATTGCCTGGACCGCGAGACGGCGCTGCGCATGTGGACCGAGAACAGCACCTGGTTCTCCAATGAAGTCGGCAAGAAGGGCCGCATCGAAGTGGGACAGCTGGCCGACCTGATGGTGCCGGACAAGGACTTCTTCGCCTGCGCTGAAAGCGAAATCCCGGACCTCACGTCGCGCCTGACCATCGTCGGCGGCAAGGTGGTATACGGCGCCGGCGAATTCGCCAGTGATGACCAGGCGCCGCCGCCGGCGATGCCGGATTGGTCGCCGGTGAGGCGCTTCGGCGGCTATGCCGGCTGGGGCGAGCAGGTCGCCACCGGCCGCGCCGCGCGCAACGAGATGGCGCAGCGCAAACAGCAACAGGACCAGCTGCGCCAGCAGGCCGCCGCCTGCGGCTGCGCGCACCAGTGCAATGTGCACGGCCACCAGCACGCCACCGCGTGGACCAGCTCCCTGCCGATCGCCGATCTGAAGGGCTTCTGGGGCGCGCTGGGCTGCGCCTGCTGGGCGGTTTGACCTATGGGAGAACACATGAACAACACCACAATGGGCGTAACGCCGCAGGCAGGATGGCGGCGCCTGGCCGGCGCCCCGGCGCTGCGCTGGATCTGCATGCTGCTGATCTGCGCGGCCTATCTGCAGGGCGGCATCAACAAGCTGACTGACTTCGGCGGCGCCATCGGCGAGATGCAGCATTTCGGCCTGGCGCCGGCGGCGCCGCTGGCGGGGCTGGTGATCTTTGGGGAGCTGGGCGCATCGGCGATGATACTGGCGGGCTTCTATCGCTGGCTGGGCGCGGCCTACCTGGCGCTGTTCACGCTGATGGCCACCTTCGTCGCCAACCGGTTCTGGGAAATGACGGGCATGGAGCGCTTCATGGCCGCCAACGGCTTCTTCGAGCATCTGGGGCTGGCCGGCGCATTCCTGCTGATCGCCTGGTACGACATCCACCCGCGCGAGTCCTGACATGCTGCAAAACGAATCGGCGCGCAGTGCCGCGCTGGGCTACCTGGCCGGCTATGTGGATACGCTGGGCTTCATTGCCTTGTTTGGACTGTTCACCGCCCACGTCACCGGCAACTTCGTGCTGATCGGCCGTGCGCTGGCGACGCCGTCGCACGATGTGCTGATGAAGCTCCTGGTGTTCCCGGTATTCCTGCTGTTCGTCGCGCTGACGCGGATGCTGGTGCTGCGCTGGCAGGCAGCCGGCAAGCCGGCGCTGCGCAATTGCCTGCTGCTGCAGTTGCTGCTGTTGTCGGGCAGCCTGGCGAGCGGCTGCCTGGCGGTCCCGCTCACCAATCCGGATGCGCCGCTGGTGCTGGCGACGGGCATGCTGGCCGCCGCCGCGATGTCGGTGCAGAACGCCTATGCCAAGCTGCTGATGGGGAAGGCGGCCGCCACCACCGTCATGACCGGCAACGTGACGCAGCTGGTGATCGAACTGGTGGACGCGGCGCGCGGGGACCATGAGGCGCTGGCGCGCTGCCGCAAGCTGCTATGGCCGGTGCTGGCGTTCGGCGCCGGTTGCATCAGCGGCGCCTATGCCTTCATCCTGGCTGGCTTCACCGGCTTGCTGCTGCCATGCGCGCTGCTGCTGGCGCTGGCGATCGGCGCGCGCGCCGAGTAGCGTATCAGATGGTGATGATGCCGCGCTTGAGGGCGATCGTCACGGCATGGGTGCGGTCGTTGGCATTCAGCTTGCACAGCACGTTTTTCATGTGTGCCTTGACGGTCTCCTCGGAGATCTTCAACAGCGCGGCGATCTGCTTGTTGGAGTGGCCGCAGGCGGCCGACTGCAATACCTCGATCTCGCGCGCGCTCAGCGGGCCCTGGCCCATGTGCTGGGCCAGTTCCATCGCGATCTCCGGCGGGATGCGGCGCTGGCCCTGGTGCACCGCGCGGATGGTGTCCAGCAGGTCCTTGCGCAGCGTGCTTTTCAACAGGAAGCCGGCCGCGCCGCCCTGGACCGCCCGCAGGATCTGGGCGTCGCCCTTGAAGGTGGTCAGCATGACGATGCGGGCGTTGGGGAAGTCCTGGCGGATCGCCGCCATTGCCTCCACGCCGCCCATTTCCGGCATCGCGATGTCCATCACCGTCACGTCTGGACGCAGCGCGTGAAAGCGCTCGACCGCCTCGCGGCCATCGGCGGCTTCGCCGGCCAAGGCCATGTCGGGCTGGCTGGCGATGGCCTCGCCCAGGCCGGTGCGCAGCAGCGGGTGGTCGTCCACCACCAGCACGCGGATCGGACGGGATGGTTCAGATGCTTCCATGACTGCCTTTGCTTGAATGTAGAGCCGTGCGCAGTTGCCGCCATGCGGACTGCCACGGCGTTCCCGCTGCTTCAGTATAGATGACGGCCGCCGGCGCCGTGAGCACGATCTCCGTGCCACGGCCGCTGCCGCTCCAGATCTCCAGCGTGCCGCCCAGTGCCTGGGCGCGCTCGCGCATGCCGGTCAGGCCCCAGTGGCCGCGCCGGCCGCCACAGGCCAGTGTCTGGTCGTCGATGCCGCAGCCATTGTCGGCGATGCGCAGCACGAATTGTGCGTGGCCGAAGCTCATCGCCACTTCCACCAATGAGGCGCTGCCATGGCGGAACGCGTTCGACAGCGCTTCGCGCGCGATGCAGTAGATTTCGTCCGCCACCAGTGGCTGCGCGTCGCGGGCCCGGCCCTCCACCGTGAAGCGGAACTCCACGCCGTACTCCTGCGCCATCTGGTGGCCGACGGTGTTCAAGGTGTCGGCCAGGCTGTCGCCGAACTCCATGCTGGCGCGCAGGTCCATCACCTGGTCGCGGCCGGCCACCACGATCTGGTCGGCGCTGTCGAGCAGCGCTTCCATGTTGGCGCGTACGGGCGAATCGGCCGGCAGCTGGTTGACGGCGGTCTGGAAGCGCAGGGTCAGGCTTTGCACGCCTTGCAGCAGGGTGTCGTGCAGGGCGCGCGCGATGCGTTCGCGTTCGGCCTGGCGCACCTTGATCTGCGCCTTGAGCCGGGCCGTGATCTGCGCCACGCGCCAGCGGTAGAACAGCACGGCCAGGCCGAATACCAGGCCGGCCGCCAGCGCGTGCGGCCACCAGGCCTGTAAAGTTGGAACGATGATGCCCACGTGTTCCCTTTGTCGATTGCCATCCTCAGCCCGCAATGTAACCGATAGCCGTCCGTGGTGTCGACGCTTTACGGCCCCAATTACCCGAAAGAGGGATGCGGGCCGTGCCGCTGCTGGTTCACTTGGCCGCCGCCGGTGGCGGGGCGGTGCTGCGCTCGGCGCCATAGGTCTTGACCAGGTAGTCGACCATGGCCGGGATCTCGGCGTCGGGGAATTGCGCGCCGAACGGCTTCTTCATCTTCTTGACGGTGGCTTCCCAGTACGGACGGGGCGACATCGGCGGCTGCGACTGCACGTAATGCACCGAATGGCAGGTCATGCAGTTGCGCTGCACCAGTTCATAGCCGGGCAGGGCGCTCGGCTTGAACAGCGCGGTTTCCGGCGGCAGGTCGATGTCAAGCGCGAACGCGGCGGGTGCGGCCAGCAGCAGGGCCAGGGCGGTGCGGCGGATCAAGGTGCTTGGGTTCATGGCGCTCTCCTTAGACCGCGGTGACGCGCACGGATTCGACCACGTTGCGCATGTAGCCGGCCGGATTCCACAAGGCCGTCATCGGCTGGCTTTGGCCGGCGCGGTTGATGGCGCGCACGCGCAGTTCGTAGGCGCCCTTGCGCGGCGGCGTGAACGAAGCGCTCCAGCCGCGGAAGGAATAGCGGCCCAGGTCCTTGCCCAGCTGCGCCGACTGCCAGCTCTTGCCGCCGTCGGAAGAGAAGGCCACTTCGGTGATGCCGTAGCCGCCATCGAAGGCGATGCCGCGCACCAGCACCGGCTTGCCGGCGTGGAGCCGCGCCCCGTCGCTGACGCTGGTGATGAAGGAGCGCACGTTGAAGCGGCCGATCGGCACCGTCCTGGCCGGTGCGGTGCCCGGCTCCACGCACGCGCAGCCGTTGTCCGGAATGCGGTAGGCGGGATTCATCCAGAAGCCTTCGAACGGCTTGTCGGTGACGATGATGTCGGACAGGTGCTTGACCCAGTAGGTGCCGTAATGGCCCGGCACCACCAGCCGCAGCGGATAGCCGTTCAGCATCGGCAGGTCGGCACCGTTCATCTGCCAGGCCAGCATCACTTCGCCGTCCATCGCATGGTCCAGGTTCAGCGCCTTGACGAAATCGGGACCGTCGCCGGTGGGCGGCGTATCGAGGCCGTTGAAGCTGACCTGCACCGAGCCGGCCTTCACGCCGGCCTTCTCCAGCAGCTTTTTCAATGGGATGCCGGTCCAGCGCGCATTGCCCATGGCGCCGTTGGACAGTTGCCCGCCATTGGCGCGCGGCGCGAACAGGCCGCGGCTGTTGCCGGAACACTGGTTGACCGCCACCACCTCCACCGCGTCGCCCAGCTGGCGGATCTCGGTCAGCGACAGTTCCAGCGGCGTGTTGACGTTGCCGCCCACTTTCAGGCGGTAGCTTTGCGGGTCGATGGAAGTGGGGATGCCGCTCCAGTGATAACGGACGAAGAAGGCGTCGTTGGGCGTGATCTCGCCCTCGTTGAAGATGCTGAACGGGGTTTCCAGTTGCGGCGGCCGGGCCGTCAACAGGATCAGCGGACGTTTTTGCGGATAGGCGACCAGTTCGCGTTCGCCGTTATCGAAGGGGAGGATCAGGCGGGAGGATTCGGCCGCGAAAGCCGCCAGGCCGGTTCCGCCGAGAGCACTGGCTGCACCGAGGGTGCCGGCCTGCTTCAGGAAGGCGCGCCGTTGCAGCGCGCCGGGAGTCAAACTGTTGGACGTTGCCATGCTGGTCTCCGTTCTCGTTATGGACTATGACATACCGGTACAGATGCTGCGCCGCCAAGTATCGCAGATTTGGCGGCGCCCGGGATGTCAAAGTACCAACGGAACGGATTACCAGTCGTCGCCGCCGCCGCTGTCGCCGCCGCCGGAGCTGCTGTCGTCCCACGAGCTGCTGTCGTTGACGCCGAAGTCGCTGCCGCCCATGTCGTCGGCCGCCAGGCGGTCGGTGCGGCTTGGGTCGTCGTAGACGATGTCGTTGCGCGGGGCATTGCCGCTGCCGCCGTCGTTGGAGCGGTTACGGTCGCCGTCGGTGAAGTGGTGCATCAGCGCCTCGCCGGCGACAATGCCCGCACCCACGGCTGCACCGGTGGCCAGGCCGCCGGCAATGCGCGAACCCAGGCCGGGACCCTGGCCGGGCATGCCGCCTTGCGGGCCGTAGCCTGGGCCATAGCCTTGCTGCGGGTAGCCTTGCTGCGGATAGGCCGGATTGCCGGCGTTGCCCCAGGCGTTGGCGTTGGTGTCGAACGCGGGCTGGGTCTGGGCGGCGCGGCGCGACATGAAGCGCGATGCGAACACGATGAAGCCGGCCACGATCAGGCCCAGGACGATCAGCAGGCCCCATGGGGTGCCGCCGCCGCTGTTGCTATTGCCGGCATTGCCGTAGTTGACCGGCGCCTGTGCCGGCGCGGCGCGCGACGGTGCGACGCTGCTGCGTGGCGCCGGTGCGGCCTGGCCGCTGGCCAGCAGCGTGCGCAGTTTCTCCACCGCGCCGGCCTTGGCGAATGGCAGGCCGGGAGCCAGGCGCTCGGCGGTTTTCAGTTCCGCGTCGGCGGCGGCGAATTTGCCTTGCTTGGCCAGCAGCTCCGCTTCCACGAAGTGGGCCTTGCCGCTGTTGGGATGGTCCTTCAGGACCTGATCCATCATGGCCTGGGCCTCGGTGAACTTGCCCGCTTCGGCGGCCAGGTACACGTCGTGCATGCTGGCGTCCGCAGCGTACACCGGTGCCCCCAGCGCCAGGGCGCCGGCCAGCAGGGTAATGCGTACTAAATTGTTTGCGGTCATGATCGAACCTCCAGTTAGGGATGTGCCCCGGGTTGGGTGCCATATTGCGCCAGATGCCATGATTTCAAGTGTAGGCTACCCGGCGCCGCTTTGCACTTTAGCGTTTGTGTGCCGCGATGTAACGGTCGATTACGGTTGGTAACACAGTCAGCGGCACGCCGGC
>Ga0265314_10003529_pt1 | contig 15102 bp, 15 predicted proteins | sample 4126metaG_FD_203106 | JGI IMG/M metagenome (GOLD analysis project Ga0265314, IMG submission 203106) | Rhizosphere microbial communities from Carex aquatilis grown in University of Washington, Seatle, WA, United States - 4-1-26 metaG | ecosystem: Host-associated > Plants > Roots > Rhizosphere >... | reverse complement strand
TAACCCCCGCCGCTCGAGGTCGGAGCCGTCGTCGAGTCCGCCGCGTTGTCGGTCTCGTGGACCGGGAGGAATTCGACCGTGTTGAACCCCAGGTCCTTCAGGTAGCCGGCCATGTAGGCCGCGCCGGCGTAGGTGCCCCGGAGGTGGTCCGGGACGTTCGCCGCGTCCTGGAAGCCCGAATAGGCGCTCAGGAGCGTCGTCAGGTTGACGCTCGAAGGGTGGGCCGTCAGCCCCTTCAGGTGGGTCTCATAGATGATCGCGTCCTTCTGCTTCAGGCCGGGGCTTTGCCCCGTGGGGGTGGAGTCCTCGAAGGCCACGGCCTTCGGCGCGAAGTGCCCGGTGTCGACGCCGCGGCAGTCGACCGTGGCGCCCCCGGATAGGGAACCCTTGTAGGTCTGGGACGAGGCGATGTTGACCCCACCGCTCGTGTACATCGAGTAGTTCTCGCCCGCGGCCTGCATGGCCGGGGTGGAGGTGTTGTGGGAGAGCTCCCTCGCATAGGGATCGAAGAGCACCTTGTTCGGATTGAACCGGTTCCCCAGGGAGTCGCAGTCGGTGATGAATCCGGCAACCGAGTTGCCCCGTGCCCACGAGGCGTCGAAGGTCCAGTTGGGGCCCCAGGCCCTGAGGGCGTAGAGGGTGTAGGCGGGCGCATTGGCGACGGCGGCCCGCCAGATGTTGTCGGGGCCCTTCACCATGGAGTAGTCGTACGCCGCGTCCTGCCCGGTGTCGGCGAGGTAGATCTCGAGCACCATTGCCGTCGCGTTCGCTGAGTACACCGCGACTTGGAGCGTGCTGCCGGCGCCGGAGGTGAACGTCGCGCCAAGCGGCCACGATGCCGTGGCCCACGAGGAGGGGTTCACCGCGGAGTAGGCGCCGCTGGACGGGTGGTTGGCTCCGACCGCAGCCCAGAGCCCTGGCGGGCCGAGGAGGGCGAGCGCCGCGAGGAGGAGGCACCGGCGGAGCCGGGGGTGGGCGGGTAGGGTGAGGGTTCCCTGCATCAATAACAGGATGAGCCCCCTGCTGCCCGCATCTAGGCCGATTGACGCGAAGAAACCTAGAAATCCCCGAAAAATCCCGCACGGGGGCCCTGGCCCGCTCAGGTCGCCTGGCCGACCGCCGCCTCGGGGTCCCGGGAGGGGGCGTCCGGCGACCCGCCGGCGGCCCAGACCCCGAGCGCCATGACGGCGCCCCCCAGGACCAGGCGCGCGACATTTGCCGTCTCTCCGAAGAAAAGGAGCGAGCAGGCGATCCCGAGCGGGATCTTCGCGTTGTTGAATGCGGCCAGGGCGCCCGCGTTCACGCGCACCGACCCGACGTTCCACAGGAAGAAGCCGAGCCCCGAGGCGACGGCTCCAAGGTAGACGAGCGTGGCCCACTGGGCGCGGCTCGGCGCGAAGGCGTGCCAGTCTGTCGTGAAGAGGGCGACCGCGAGCGTGAGGGCCAGGGCCCCCGCGTACAGGAGCGCGAAGACCGAGGCGTTGCCCGAGCCCTCGGGAAGGCGCAGGCGCTCGCGCCTCCACGCCAATTGCCCGGCCGCGAAGCACACGTTCGAGAGCTGCACGAGCGCGAAGCCCCCCACGATGTCGGCGTCCCCGAGCGCCCTCCACAGGACGACCCCCGCGCCGGCGACGGAGAGCGCCGCCGCCAGAAGGTAGCGCGCGCGCCACTCCCCGCGCGCCAGGGCGTCGATCATCGTGACGAAGATCGGCGTCGTGATCGTGAAGAGGGCGACCTCGTAGGCGTGCAGGTGGGCGTACGAGCGCAGGTAGAGCACGTAGACGGCCCCGAACTGGACGGCGCCGATCGCGGCGAGCCTCGCCATCTGGCCAGGGGACATCCGGCCCGGCCGAAAGAGCGGCGCGAAGACGGCAAGCGAGATCGCGATCCGCACGACCGCGACCGCGGTCGGGTCGAGCCCCGCGAACCCCTTGACGAGCCCGAACGAGAAGGCCCAGATGAGGGAGACAAGGAGAAGCAGGATCATCCGCGCTCGGGGCTGGGGGTCACACGCGGAAGATGGCGCCCAGGCGCTTGCCCAGGAGGATGCTGATGCCGGCGACCATGGTGCCGAGGAAGAGCATGGCCCAGACCCCGAGGGCGCAGGCCAGGAACTTGCCGTCCCCGAGGAGCTGGAAGAGCTCGAGGATGGCCTTCGTGATCGGGAAATAGACCATCTTCTGCGCGAGGATGATCGAGTCGCTGACCTCGAGCATCGCGAATGCGAAGGCGAGGAGGCCCCCCGCCATCAGGTTGGCGGCGATCAGGGGAAGCGTCACCCGAAACACCGCCCTCATGGGGGGGCTGCCGAGGTTCTCGGCGGCCTCCTCGAGCGTGACGCTCGTCTGCTGGAAGCCGGCGGCGGCCGAGCGCACGACGTAGGGGAGCCTCCTTATGGAATACGCGATCACGAGGAGCACTGTCGGGTTCTTGACCGGGTTGATGAAGCTGAAGAAGCGTCCCTCCTGGGACATCGCGAGGTAGCCGAACGCGAGCACGATCCCCGGAACGGCGAGGGGCAGCATCGCCATGAAGTCGAGGACGTGCCTGCCTGCGAGCTTCGTGCGGACGACGACGTAGGCGATCGCGACGCCGAGGAAGACGTCGATCACGGTGGAGATGCTCGCGTACTTCAGGCTGTTGGCGATCGCCGGCACGGTCAGCTCGTGACCGAGCGCGGCCTTGTAGTTGTCGAGCGTGAAGCCGTGGGGCAGGACGCTCGCGTACCAGTCCTTCGTCGAGGCGATCAGGACGACGCCCAGGTGCGGCAGGATGGCGACGAACGACACGCAGAGGAAAAGGGCCGTGCAGAGCCACGCCTGGCCCCGGGGGAGGGTCCGGGCGCCGCCCGACGAGGTCGCCTTGGCCATCATGGCGTAGCTCGCCCTCCCGAAGACGCCCTTGCCGACGGCGTAGATAAGGATCGAGCTGACGAGCATGACGGCGACGAGCGTGTAGGGGAACGGGTTGCCCCCGATGTCCTTCAGGCCGTAGAAAATTTGCACGCTCGTCACCCGCGCGTAGTCGAAGACGAGCGGGGTGCCGAGCTCGGTGAACACCCAGATGAAGACGATCGTCCCGCCGGCGAAGAGGCCGGGATGGATGAGGGGAAGCGTGATCTTCCAGAAGCGCCGGAGCCCCGTGCATCCGAGGTTCTGCGCGGCCTCCTCCATTGCGGGGTCGATGTTCGCCAGCGCGGCGACGGCGTTAAGGTAGATGATCGGGTAGAGGGAGAGCCCCTCGACGATCGCGACGCCCCAGAACTGGTTCGCCGCGAACCAGTCGAAGGTCCAGCCGTGCGGCCGCAGGCCGAGCGCGATCACGAGCGCGTTGACGGCGCCGTACTGACCGAAGATCTGCTTGATCCCTATGGCCCCGACGAAGGGCGGCAGGATCATCGGGATCAGGACCACCGAGCCGAGGAAGCCCTTCAGGGGAAAGATGAACCGGTCGGAGACGAAGGCGAGCGGGAGCGCAATCAGGACGGCGATCGCCGTGCCGGCGCAGGCCAGGAGGAACGAGTTGCGAAGCGCCCCGAGGTAGATCGGGTCGGAAAGGAGCGTCCGCAGGAACGCGAAGGTCAGCCGGCCGTCGGCGTCGACGAACCCGCCCTTGATGATCTGCAGGATCGGCCAGACGAAGAACGCCGCGAAGAAGGCGGCGCTTAGCAGGAAGACGAGCCTGGCCGTGGTCCTAGACATGGAGGGGGCTCCCCGCCGGTCACCGGAAGGGCCAGATCTTGAAGAAGGAAAGGAAGAACATGGCCGCCACCGCGTAGCCTATCGGCGGCACGTGCCTCGCCTTCCCCAAGCCGACGCTCAGGAGCACCGAGCAGATTAGCCCGATCCCGATTCCCTTGGCGATGCTGAACGTGAGCGGTATCGCGAAGATCGTGAGGACCGCGGGCGCCGCCGTCTCGAACTCGGTCATGTCGATCTCGACCACCGACTGCATCATGAAGATCCCGACGATGACGAGGGCCGGCGCCGTGGCACACGGCGGGATCGCGAGGATGAAGGGCGTCAGGAAGAGGGCCGTCAGCATGAAGAACGCGACCCACAGGGCCGTCAGCCCCGTGCGCCCGCCGGCCTCGACTCCCGAGGCGGACTCGATGTAGCTGACGACGGTCGAGGTCCCGCAGAGGGCAGAGAGGATGGTCGCGATCGAGTCCGCCAGGAGGGCCCGGCCGGCGTTTGGCAGGCGCCCGTCGGCCCCCAGGAGCCCGGCGCGCTTCGTGACGCCGATCAGGGTCCCGATGTTGTCAAACATGTCGACCAGAAGGAGGGTGAAGATGAGCGGCATCGCCGTCTGGAACTTGCTCCAGCTCGTCAGGAATCCAAAGGTGAGCTTCAGGAAGATGGGCGCGGCGGAATGGGGGAGGGAGAATATCCCCCCGGAGAGGTCCGTCACCCGGCCGCCGGCACCGTTCGAGGTGAACAGGCCGATGAGCGTGATCGCGAGGATCCCAAGGACGATGGCGCCGGGCACCTTCCGGGCGACGAGGAGCGCCGTCAGGACGATCCCCGCCAGGCAGAGCTTCGCGGGCCCCGCCGTGAAGTCGCCCGGACCCACGAATGTCGCCGCGTTGCCCTCGATGACGCCCCCGTTCTTCAGCCCGATGAAGGCGATGAACAGCCCGACGCCGCACGTGACGGCGATCTTCAGGCCGAGCGGGATCGAGGCGATGATCTTCTCGCGCACCCCCGTGACCGAAAGCGACAGGAAGATGACGCCGTTGACGAACACCATCCCGAGCGCCTCGCTCCACGGCACGCCATCGGCCAGGCATATCGTGAACGTGAAGAAGGCATTGATCCCCATACCGGGCGCCATGGCGATCGGGTAGTTGGTGAAGAGCGCCATCAGCGTCGTCGCGACGGCGGCCGTGATGGCAGTAACCGTGACGAGGGCGCCGTGGTCCATCCCGGTGTTTGCCAGGATCGACGGGTTGACCGCGAGGATGTAGGCCATCGCCGCGAAGGTCGTCAGTCCCGCCTGGAATTCCCGAAAGGGCGTTGAGCCGCGGTTTTCGAGTTTGAAGAAGCGGGATACCATGCGCGTGGGCAGGGCAGTGTGTGGCGTATTGCTCGCGCGCGTGCAACGACAGTTTTTGGTTCAAATCCCGCCCCGGCCAAGCGAGACTGCCCGCCATGAGCAACCCCGAATCAAAGCTGGCCGAGCTAGGCCTTTTTCTTCCCCAGCCCCCGGCCGCGGCCGGCAGCTATGTCCCGAGTGTCCAAACGGGCAACCTCCTGTACTGCGCGGGCACGCTCCCCATGCTGGCGGGGAAGCTGACCCACACGGGCCAGGTCGGGCGCGAGCAGTCGGTTGAAACGGGCGCCAAGGCGGCCGAGGCCTGCGCCCTGAACACGATGGCCAACATCAAGGCGGCGCTCGGGTCCCTGGACAGGGTGGCCCGGGTCGTCTTCGTCAGCGGCTACGTGAACGCCGTCGACGGGTTCGCGGACAGCCCGGCGGTCATCAACGGGGCGAGCGACCTTTTCGTGAAGGTGTTCGGCGACGCGGGCCGACACGCCCGGGCCGCCGTCGCCGTGAACGGGCTTCCCCGGGGGGCGACGGCGGAGATCCAGGTCGTCGTGGAGGTTCGCGACTAGGACAGGCGCCTCTCGTAGAGGATCGTGCCGGGCTCCTTCCCTGGCCCGGCGAGTGCGAAACCGTTCTTCTCGAGGACGCGGATCGACGCCGCGAGCTCCGGAAACGTGTGCGCGCACACGGTGTCGACCTCGCCCGTCGCCCGGCTCCAGTCGAGGAGAAGCCCCACGGCGCGCGTGCCCAGGCCGCGCCCCTGGTGCGATTCGACGAGAGAGTAACCGATCTCGACCCGGCGGCCCTCGGGCCGGCCCATGAAGCCGAAGACCCCGATCAGGTCCGGCTCGCCGGCAGTCTCAAGGAGCACGTACCACTTGGCCCATGGAAAGAGGCCGGGGTCGGCCTCCAGGCGGCCGACCCAGTAGCCGAGGGTGTCGTCGGTCAGGGGCGGCGGCCACGTCCCGGGGGGCCTTGCGCTCAGGGCCGCGGCGAGATCGATGCCGTCCAGGCGCTCGATGCGTGCGAGGTGGAGCGTGGCGGGCACCATGAGGAGCCCGCCGCCGCGTATCGAAAGGGATGGGTTCATGAGGGAAGACTTAGGCGTTGCGCTTGCGCCCCCCGCGGGGGCGCGGACATGCCCCCGGCTCTCGGCAGTCGGTCCGGGCGGCTGGCTTTTCCCTAGGCAGGTACGGCGCAGGTCTTCAGAGGCAGGAGCCCGAGATTGCGCAAGAAACGCACGCCTGTAGCAACACCGTTGTTGCCCGGCGGGCGCGACCCCGGTCTTCTCCAACGACCCGATATCGGCGCGGGCCGCCCAGGCGCTTCTACGGTGTGATGGTGTTTATCGCTTCCTTGCCCCTGCGGCGATACACGCTGAAATCGCGCTTATCGGTCGTGTACACAACGGCCTTGGGTAAGATTTCACTCAGACGCACGATGCATGCATCGGCCAGCTGCATCTTGGGATATATGTCCATCAGTGCGGCGAGAGACTGCGCCTCGGAAGGGAGAAGGTGCTCCACGCGGAGGGCACCCCGACGCACCATTTCCATCAGCCGCGGGCCGGACCCTTGTGCGAGATACCCCGATTCGGCGAGGACGGCCTCGCATGTCACGAGACTGCCGTGGATAAGGTTGAATTGCTCCTTTGCCCATGCGTGGTACTGGTCGGACGCGTCCAGGAACCCGACGAGCAGTCCGGTGTCGGCGATAAGGGTCACGGCCGATTGCGCCCAAATCCGCTCAGATCCTTGACCCGGACGCCCGTGTGGAGCGAACCGCAGAGGTCGTTCAGCTGGCTGCCGAGGGCCGGGCCGGTCCCTTCCGAGCGAAAGATGAATCTCCGTCCGTTCCGGTCCCCAACGACGAGCTCGTTTCCGTTGGCCACAAGCTTCTTGTAGCTTGAGAACTTCCTTACGAAATCGCGCGATGTGACCATTTTTGCCATGTCATGCATCGATGTCAGACATTGCCTGAAAGTCAATCATTTCCGATTGCATCCCGGGACTGCCCTGATGGCTGTGCGTTTACCCCCGCGAGTGCGCAAAAAACGCCCGCCTGTGGCAACACCGTTGTTGCCTGGCGGGCGTCGAAGGACGGAAGGCGCTTAGCGCCAATACCCGCGGATGTAGACCCGGGTACCGCCCCGGTTCACGTAGCGGGGGCCGATCCAGACGGCGCCGGAGTGCGGCGGGCGGGCGTAGTGGCCGCGGTACCAGACCCAGCGGCTGCCGTACCAGTGCCAGTAGCCGCCGACCCAGAAGTAGCCCGGCCCGGGGGCGATGCCGACCACCTCGGTGTAGGGGGCGGGCGGCTCCTGCGCGACGACGACCTCGGAGGGCTCGGTGTAGACTTCAGCAGACGGCGGGGGCGGGGGAGGCGGGCCGTACGGGCGCACGGCGACGACGCAGCCCGTCATGAGGGCGCAGGCGGCCGCGAGGGCCGCCGGCAGGAGCGCCGCCCGCAGGTGTCGCACATAGGGGAAAACGGTGTCGGAGGGATTCATGGTATTGTGTATGATATACAAAACCATAGACGCCCAACCGCGGGAAAAGTTACGCGATCGTCTTCGACAGGACGCGCGCGTTGCGCCCGTTGTCCTCGTAGAGCTTGAGCCGGGCCTCGGGCAGGATCTCCTTCGTGCTCTCCTCGAACCCGCACACGTTGCTGAAGAACCCGAAGCTCTGCGTCGAGAGCGCGATGATGCGCTTCGCCCCGCGCTCCTTGGCCTGCAGGCAGGCGTATTCGACCATCTTCTTGCCGATCCCCCGGTTGTGGTAGAACGGCAGCACGTAGAGCGATCCCACCTCGGCCGTCTCCGGCTGGTCGGGATAGAACATCAGGGTCACGCACGCGATGATGGCCTCGTCCACCTCGAAGAGGAAGAACTGGTCGATGTTCTTCTCGATCGCCTGCTGCGTGCGGTGGATCAGCTCCTCGCGCCTGACGGCGTTTCTAGTGAGGTTGTACAGGAGCCGTGCGTCGCGCCGGGTGGCCTTTCGGATCTGCTGGTAGTCGTTGCCGTAGACGAGCGAGCCGACGCCCTCGTTGGAAAAGATCTCGTTGAGGAGGCCGTCGAACACGCGCCCGTCGACAACGTGGACCCGCGGCGTCCCCGTCTCGATCGCGCGTATGGCGTGCGTCACCTTGCTCCTGCTCGAGTCCGCGATCTTCTCGGGGTGCTCGGTGAGGAGGGTGCGCAGGGCGTCGACCGAGATCTCGCGCGTCACGCCGCCCTCGATCTCGAGGCCCGCGTTCGGCGCGAGGTAGATGATCTTCGTCGCGTGGAGCGCCTCGGCCATCTCGGAGGCGAGGAGGTCGGAGTTGACCCGCAGCGATTTGCCGTCGGGCCCGAAGGCGACGGGCGAGACGAGCGGCACCACCTGGCGCTCGATGAGGGCGTTGATCAGCTCCTTGTCGATCCTGTCGACCTTGCCGGTCAGCTGCTGGTCGACGCCCTTGATGATGCCGACCGGGACCGCGCGCACCGCGTTCGTGATGACGGCCTTCAGCGAGCTGCCCGTCAGGCCCTCGAGGATGACATGCGAGACGCGCGACGAGGCGCGGATCGCAAGGTCGAGCGTCGCCGCGTCCGTGACACCGGTGCCGTCGCTGTTGGAGATGGGGATGCCGCGCAGGGCCGAGAGCTCCTGGAGCTGGTGGCCGACGCCGTGCACCAGGACGACCTTGATCCCGAGGCTTCGCAGGACGGCGATGTCGACAAGGAGGTTCCCGAAATTCTCGTCCGCCACGATCGACCCGTCGATCGCGATCACGAAGATCTGGCCTTGGAAACGCGGGACGTACTGGAGGATCCCGCGCAGGTCCGTGGGCTTAATCGTCGTCGTCTGTGCGGCCGCGGCCTGCGAGGGCGCGGGCTGGGGTGGGGGTGGCTGGCCGTTTCCGGTGGACATGGGCAGGTTCGCGTTCTCATGGAAGTCGCCCCGCACGTCAAGGGACCTCTGCGGTCGACCGCGGCGGCCGTCACCCCGAAGGCGGCGCGAAGAGGTCGACCGGCTTCCCTATCGGAGCCACAAAGACGAAGGGAACTCGGACGAAGGTCCTCGCGGGCGAGCCCCCAATCTCGCCGGGCCGGAACCGCCACCTGAGGACCGCCTCGAGCGCGGACGCGTCGAACCGGCCGTCGGCCGAGTTGATGACCCGCGCGGCCTCGACCCGCCCCTTCTCGTCGACGACAAAGGAGACGTCGACCGTCACTTTTGCACCCGGCGCGAGGAGCACCCCACTCGGGTAGTCGGGGAATACGCTGGAGACAAGCTGCGGGAGCTTCGAGTAGGAGTCGTCCCGCTGCAGAAATGCGGCATAGAGGGGAGCATCGATCCAAAGCCCGAGCATCTCCTCGAACTCGCCGCCCGACGGGCGGTGCGCGGTGGAGTCCCCCGACTCCCGCTCGTACTGGCGGTTCGCCCTCGTCAGGTCCTCGGCTCCCTGGAGACTGACTCCCATCATGCCAAGCGCCCGCCTGCCCCCGGGCCCCGCCTCGGGAATCGGCAGCATGTCGACGTGGAACGGAACCTTCAGGAGCGCCTTTTCGGTCGTGATCCTGCAGACCATGCGCGCGCCGGCGGGCAGGGCGTAACCCATGCGGTAGATGTCGAACCGCCTGCCGGGGTGCCCGGGCAGCCCGCTCGAATGGTAGTTGCCGGCGTGGTTGTACCTCAGGGGGCTCCCGTCCGGCGCCTCGAAGTCAACGCTGACCAGGCGATCGTCCCTGTCGTCGACCGCGACCGCGACGTCGCCGTCCTCCATCTCGATCTTCCTGAAGAAGCCCGGAGGTGGATGCGATGGCCCAAAGAGGGGGCCCGAGTCATAGTCCTGGGGTCCGCCGGGCGCCTTTGCGCCTGCGGCCGCGGCGGCGGACGCCCGGTCGTAGGCCGCCACGGTGATCCCGGCGGCCGCAAGCTCCGGGGAGTCGACGGGCGAGCCGAGCTTGGAGGGCAACGCCTCGATGACCGCGGTCGATAGGGGATCCAGGTCGGGGACGATGAATTCCATGACGCCGGAGACCGAGCGGATGAACCTCGCGTCCTTCGAGAGGCCCCATAGCGAGAAGGCGATCGGCTCCCTCGAGGTCATGTCCTTGGAATTGTCCACGCGGCCCACGGAGACCGTGTGGAACGCATTCGTCGTCTGCTGCTCGAGGGCGGCGCCGGTGTCATCCTCGGCGTGGGAGACCGTCACCCTGCCTGCAAGGATCCGTGCCCCGCCGGGGCCAAACGGCTCCAGGCTGACGAGCATGCCCTTCTCGCCGGTTCGCAGGTTCACCGTGCGCTCGCCCGAGATCTGGAACTGGGCCACCCCGGGCAACGGCGCCGCCGCAAGAGTGCACCCGCACAGGGCCAGGACCGCGGATGCCCGGACGGGGTTCATGGGTCCGGCGCTAACGCACCGTGAGCGTCCACGAGCGCGAGGCGCGCTCACCGACGAGGACGACCCGGTACTTGCCCGGCTTCAGGCTTCCGGGAGGGACCTGCAGGAGCGCCGTCCCGTCGCGGGTCCTCGCCAGGAGGCCCGAGTCCAGGCGCTCGAAGTCCGCGACAATCACGATCTCGCCCTCGCGCTCATAGAGGTGGGCCCCCGAGAGCTGCCGCTTGTTGTCCGGGATCGTGTACGCCAGGCCGATGGGGTAGTCGATCCCCGAGACCGCGGTCGGCGCCGCCGAGACGGAGTCGATCTCAAGGGGCAGGAGGGGGGTCTCGACGAGCGTCTTGCGCAGCTCCTCGGGCAGGCCGCCCGGGGCGGGCGAGGTCGCGACCCCCGAAGGGGGGATGGCCTCGGCGGGCCGGCTGGCCTCGATCGAGACCCGGTGGTAGCCCGCCTTCAGGAGCCGGATCACGTCCGCCCGGTCGCGCATGTCCTGGTAGGGCCGGAAGGCCGGCCCGGGCCTGCGGAAGTGCAGGGTCAGGTAGGTGTAGAGCGGGATGAAAACGACGATTGCGACCACGATCCACTTCATGGGCCAGGGTTTGCGGTCCTTTCGGGCGGCGGTCATAGGTTCCCGTGAAGGCCAATTCGGTCGCGGGCAATTGGCAACAAACGTTTTCGCGTGTTGCCAATCGAGCCCTCCCTTTCTTGGCTGTCCCGCTCACATGAAATTCTGGTCGCGCTACTTTATACCCACGCTGAAGGAAAGCCCTGCCGACGCCGAGATCGCCTCGCACAAGCTCCTGATCCGCGCCGGCCTTGTCCGCAAGCTCGGCGGGGGCCTCTACACCTACCTTCCGCTGGGGCACCGCGTGATGCAGAAGATCTCCCGGATCTGCCGCGAGGAGATGGAGCAGGCGGGGGCGATCGAGCTGTCGATGCCCCATATCCACCCGGCCGAGTTCTGGGCCGACGGCCCGAGGTGGGGCCCGGTGCGCGAGATCATGTTCCGGGCGGACAGCGCCGGGGACGGCAAGCGCGCGCCTAGGGAGCCCGAGTTCGTGCTCGGTCCCACCCACGAGGAGGTCATCACGCCGCTCATCAAGGGCGAGATCACCAGCTACCGCGACCTGCCGAAGAGCTTCTTCCAGATCGGGACCAAGTTCCGAAACGAGATCCGGCCGAGGTACGGCCTCATGCGCGCTCGGGAGTTCGTCATGATGGACGCGTACTCCTTCGACGCCGACGATGAAGGCGCCGTCCGCAGCTACATGGCGATGAAGGCGGCCTACGAGTCGTTCTTCAAGAGGATCGGCACCCACGCGATCTCGGTCGAGGCCGACACGGGGGTCATGGGCGGAAGCTTCTCGCACGAGTTCATGATTCCCGCCGAGGTGGGCGACAACGACCTCTTCTACAACGAGGAGAGCGGCTACGCCGCGAACCGCGAGAAGGCCCGCAGCGCCCTCGTTCCCGAGGGCCTGGCCGACGCGGCCCCGGCCGGGGCGCTTGAGCAGTTCGCAACCCCGGGCGTCGTGACCATCGCTGCACTCGAGGCAGCGCCCTACGGCGTCGCCGCCGACAGGCAGTTCAAGACGCTCGTCATGATCGGCGACGGCAAGCCCTTCGCGGTCGTCCTGCGCGGCTGCGACGAACTGGAGGAGGCCAAGCTCGGCTCCCTCGGGTTCACGCTCGTAAGGCCAGCGACCCCGGAGGAGATCGAGCCCGTCATGGGTGCGAAGCCCGGGAGCCTGGGCACCGTCAAAGGGACGATCAGGGACCTGCCGAAGCTTGCCGGGATCTACGCCGACCACGCCATCCGGCTCGTCGGCAACGGGACCACCGGCGCCAACCGCGACGGCTTCCACATCCGCAACGTGAACGTCTCCAGGGACCTCGAGATCACGAAGTTCGGGGACTTCCGGCGCGTCCAGGCCGGCGAGCCCGACCCCGTCGGGGGCAGGCCCCTCCTGGTCAAGCGGGGGATCGAGGTCGGGCACATCTTCAAGCTCGGGACCAAGTACTCGGAGCGGATCGACGCCGGCTACACCGACGACAAGAAGGAGAAGCACCTCTTCATCATGGGCTGCTACGGGATCGGGATCAGCCGCACGCTCCAGGCGGTCATCGAGCAGAGCCACGACGCGGACGGGATCATCTGGCCCTGGGCCATCGCCCCGTTCCAGGTCCTCGTGTGCCTGCTGGACCCCCAGGACGCGGAGGCGACCCTGATCGCCGCGAGGCTGGCGGCCGCGGCGGGAAGGGCCGGGGCGGACGTCCTCGTCGACGACCGGGCCGAGAGGCCCGGCGTCAAGTTCAAGGACGCGGACCTGATCGGGATTCCGCTTCGCATCACCGTCGGGGGCCGCGGGATCAAGGAGGGCGTCGTCGAATTGAAGTGGCGTGGGGCCAAGGAATCGCTCAAGATCCCTCTCAATGAATCGGAAGCCAAGGTTGAAGCGGTTGTCCGCGAGAAAGCCTGAGCGGGGGCCCGGAGGCCCCAAAATTCGTGCCTGAGTCCCGTTCCCACACGCGCACGGAGACCCGGGCTTCGGCGGAGCTTCAGGTGGAGAATTCCTGGCGGGTCGTCGTCCTGAACGACCCGGTGAACCTGATGTCCTACGTGGTCATGGTCTTCAAGAAGGTCCTGGGGTTCGACGAGACCAAGGCCCGCAAGCACATGCTCGAGGTCCACGAGCTCGGGCGCTCGGTCGTGTGGGTCGGCGTCCGCGAGACGGCCGAGGCGCACGTCTTCGCGCTCCAGCAGTGGCACCTGACCGCGGTCCTCGAGTCCGATGAAGCGCGTTGAGGTGAAGCTGAGCCTGCCGGTCGTGGCGCCGCTCTTGGACGTGATCCGGGAGCTGTCGTCTGAGCTCAACAAGTCGCTCGCCGCGCCCCAGGCCCTCCACGACCTGGACCAGGATTTCCGGGGGGCCTGGATCAACGAGCTGCTCGAGGGGCAGAACCAGGACCAGCGGGCGCTCCTCTCCCTCTTTGACGCCCAGTTTTTCACGGAAGGCGTCGTCGCCTTCGACGAGGTGAACGCCGAGCCGATCGTCAGGGCCTGCACCGCCTTCCGCCTGCAGCTGCGCGAGCGGCGGCTGAAGTCGCTCAGCGACGAGGCCCTCGAGACGGGGGAGATCGACATGACCGGGCTCGAGGAGCCGGTCAGGAAGGCCTTCATGTGCTACCTTTTCCTGGCGACCGTGCAGGAGCTCATCATCCAGCACCTGGACTCGAGCATCATAGGGTCCTAGGGCCCGGGCGGCGGCAGGCCATTTTCTTTGACGATCCCGGAGAGGGCCGCAGATCCAGAGCTTCAATCGTTTCCACCATGAAAACCCCGCATTCGGAAAGTCCCGTGTCGCGCCGCGCGTTCCTGGGCCAGCTCTCGGCGGCAGCGGCGCTGCTTGCCGCCCCGATTCGGTCGCGCGCCTCGGACGCGCCCCCCCGCAGGAAGCTCGGCGTCGCGCTCGTCGGGCTCGGCCGGTATTCGACGTACCAGCTTGGGCCCGCGCTTCGAAAGACCGCTCTCTGCCGGCTCTCGGGGGTTGTGACCGGGGACCGCGTCAAGGGGGAGAAATGGGCGCGCGACTACGGCTTTCCCGAGGCGAACATCTTCGGGTACGACTCGATGGAGCGGATGGCCGGCAACCGCGACATCGACGTCATCTACGTCGTGACGCCGAACAGCGTGCACGCCGAGAACTGCATCGCGGCCGCCAAGGCCGGCAAGCACGTCATCTGCGAGAAGCCGATGGCGACCTCGGTCGCCGACTGCGACTCGATCATCTCGGCGTGCCGCGATGCCGGCGTCCGGCTGACCGTGGGCTACCGGCTCCACTACGAGCCCCACCACGCCGAGTTCGCACGGCTCGCCAGGGAGAGGGTCTTCGGCCCCTTCATGCGCATGGCGGGGGCCAACGGCTTCGAGATGGACTCCTCCTCGAGGGCCAGGACCGACTGGCGCCTCGACAGGCGCCTGGCGGGCGGGGGCCCGCTGATGGACATGGGCGTCTACGTGGTGCAGGCCGCCTGCATGGCCAAGGCGGAGGCCGCGCCGGTCTCCGTCACGGCGAGGTTCGGCCCCGTGACGCTTCCCGAGGTCTTCTCCGAGGTCGAGGAGTCGATCGAGTGGACGATGGAGTTCGCGGACGGGGCGCAGGCCCGCTGCCGCGCAAGCTACGCGGAGCAGGTATCGAACTTCCGCGCGGAGGCGGACCATGGCTGGGCGCAGCTCGAGGATCCGGCCTTCTACTACGAGGAGCCCTTCCTCACGACGTCGCGCGGGAGCGTGGAGCGGCCCAAGGTGAACCACCAGGTGGTGCAGCTGGACGGGATGGCCGCAGAACTGCTCGAGGGGCGGCCCTCGCTCGCCCCCGGCGAGATGGGCCGGCGCGACATGGCGATCGTGGAGGCCATCTATGCGGCGGCGAGGAGCCGCGGGCGGGTGGACGTTAGGGCGTGACCCGGGGCGGGACGCCCCGGGCCGCTAGGCCGGCCCCGCGGCGCCGTCGAGGCTTTGCCGGACCGTCCTTGCCAGGTCGTCCGATCCAAACGGCTTCGCCAGGAACCCGACGTTGGCGCCCCAGCGCTCCTTGGCCTTGAGGATCTCCGCGCTGTAGCCGCTCATCAGGATGATCCTAAGCCCGGGCTTCGACTGCCTCA
>Ga0265314_10003528_pt1 | contig 15107 bp, 7 predicted proteins | sample 4126metaG_FD_203106 | JGI IMG/M metagenome (GOLD analysis project Ga0265314, IMG submission 203106) | Rhizosphere microbial communities from Carex aquatilis grown in University of Washington, Seatle, WA, United States - 4-1-26 metaG | ecosystem: Host-associated > Plants > Roots > Rhizosphere >... | reverse complement strand
CTTCGTGGCACCCGAGGACCGGTGTCTCGTGCGACAGAACCAAGCTTCAAATCTCGAAACCGCGTACGAGAGCCGCCTGCTCCGCAAGGATGGCACGGTCATCGTCACTGAGACGCGCGGGCGCCAATGCATTCACTCCGGGCGGCCGATGCGGATGACTGCGGTGCACGATATCACCGCCCGACTGCAGATGGAGGATCGCGTCAGGCAACTGTCTAAGGAGCAGAGAGCGATCTTGGATACGGCTCCGATCGGCATCGCCCTCACCCGTGGTCGCGCCATCCAGTGGACCAACTCCACCTATCAATCCCTCCTGGGTTATGCTCCCGGAGAAATGCGCGGGATGGACACCTCCGTCTTTTACGTCAACTCCGAGGATTATCAACGGGTAGGCCTGGAAAGCGAGGCCCGGTTGAGGCGGGGGCTAACCTACAGGGTGGAAGTCGAACTGCGATCGAGGAAGGGAGCGCGCTTTTGGTGCCTCCTTGAAGGCCAAGCGATGGACCCGAGGGACCTTTCGGTGGGAGTGATTTGGATGGTAACGGACGTAACCGACCGGAGGAACGCCATGGTCAAACTGGCGCGGAGTGAGAGCGAACTGGCGGCCATCCATGATAGCAGCCCGTTGATGATGTGCCTGGTTAACCGTCTGCACCATGTGGAGCGAATGAACCGGACCATGTCGGAGTTCGCCGCGGCGGAACTCTCGTCCGACTCAGGGCAAGGACCGGGAGACATCCTGGGTTGCCTCAACGCCTTGGAACATCCGCAAGGGTGTGGAGCAGGCAAGCTCTGCCAGGTCTGTCCATTGCGTTCGGCGATAAGCAAAACGTTCGAGACCGGCGAGCCTTGTCGTCAGGTGGAGACCCGGTTGGTCCTTGCTCGCAAAGGGTCTCGGCGGGAAATCGAGCTGTGGGCAACGACCTCGTTGGTCCAGGTGGGGGAGACAGCCCGAGTGCTGGTTTGCCTGGAAGATATCACTCAACGCAAACGACTTGAGGCCCAGTTCCTGCAAGCCCAGAAGATGGAGGCGGTCGGGCAGTTGGCTGGGGGCGTGGCTCATGATTTCAACAATTTCCTGGCGGCAATTATGATGCAGCTGGGTCTGCTCAAGCATGGTTTGGCGTTGGACATCGAGACTCGCGATGGGTTAACGGAGCTGGAACTGGCCGCCAAGCGGGCCGCCGCCTTGACCCGCCAACTCCTCATGTTCAGCCGCAGATCGGTCCTGGAAATCAAACCGCTGGACGTGAATGAAGTGGTAGAGAACTTGCTGAAGATGCTGCGACGACTGATCGGTGAGCATATTGAACTGAAATTTCAACCCGCGTCGGGACTGCCGCAGGCCGAGGCCGATGCTGGGATGCTCGAGCAAGTGGTGATGAATCTTACAGTGAATGCGCGCGATGCCATGCCAAGAGGCGGACAGTTGCTCATTTCCACCTCTCAAATCGAGGTGGACGAGGAGCAAACCCAGCAACGCGCAGACTCACGCCCAGGTGAATTTGTGTGCCTGACGGTTCAGGACACCGGCTGCGGAATGGACGAGGCGACCTTAAGCCGAGTGTTTGAGCCTTTCTTCACGACCAAGGAAGCGAGCCGGGGCACGGGGTTGGGACTGGCTACCGTGCACGGGATCGTGGCGCAGCACAAAGGCTGGGTAGAGGTGGAAAGCGTGGTGGGTCAGGGCAGTTCGTTCCGGGTTTTTCTTCCGATCGCGAGCTTTGCTTCGAGGGCGTCAGCCACCCAAATCAGTCCGGAGGAAATCAAAGGGGGTTCGGAGACGATCTTGCTGGTGGAGGACGAACCGTCATTGCGACGGCTGGCATCTCGAAGCTTGCGCATGTTGGGCTACACCGTCTTGGAGGCCGGAAAGGGCGGGGAGGCGTTGAGCGTTTGGGAGCAGCATCATCATAACATTACCTTGTTGTTTACCGACGTGGTGATGCCGGAAGGCATGAATGGCCTGGATCTGGCGGAGCGGCTCAAGAGAGAAAAGGAATCTCTCAAGGTCCTGGTGACGAGCGGTTACGGCGCGGACCTTACTGAATTGCACCCCAACGGGTGTGCGGGGAGCACATATCTGCCAAAGCCCTATACCACAGCCTCTTTGGCAAAGGCCGCACGGGATTGCCTGGACGCCAACGGCAAGGCCTCGTGATATTGAGGGTCTCGTAGTTCAGGCGGCAGGCAGGGAGCCCTGGTCCTGCAGTCTTAGAGCGTGTTTTAAAAATATCCCAGGCGGTCTTGCGGCGGGGCGGGGCGTCTGGCGTCGTTGCTCCTCAGTTACAGATTTCTAACGAATATGCGCCTTCGTCGCGTCTAGCCATCCGCCCCGCCGCGCTCGCAATCCCTTGCCGACCTATTTTTAAAACACGCTCTCAGCGCGTTTCTATCGCGTGAAGTCCCCTTAAATGATTTCGACATAGTGGCCAGGAGACATCGGACGAGGTCCCTCCGCCGCCGTCTGGCTGGTCGGATTGCGGCGTTCTGACAGCCGAGGGGGGAGATACCGATTTGTAATCTTTTTATAAAGACCCTTGACGCGCTGCGAGGGTTGTCGTCGACGTGCGCGCTCACCCGCGCCAACGCCGTGACAATATGAAGTCCATTGTCGATCCGATGCCGGGTAGGGCGGCAACCGAGCCAGGCCTCCTTTGTAACCTTTCTGTGCGAAGACTTAAGTATCCGGTAGATGCGGCAAACACAGAATGCAGAACACCTAAGATTACGACGTGATTTAATGCAAAGGATTGAAATGAAAGTCTTCCATCTCCCTCGTTGGTGCCTGGCCGTGATGGTCAGTTTAGGCCTTGAAGCCCGGGCAACGGATTACCTCACTAATACCAATGTCTACCAGGTTCCAAACACGCCACGGCCCGACTTGCGTACGCCGTTTGTCGATCCCGTTTTCGGTTCCACAGTCACCCGCCAAACTGATCCCTCTATGCTCACGGCGGATCCTCAGGCGGACAATCCCTACGACCGCATGCCTCACGGGTTGCGGCATGAATACGACCGGGTCACAGCTTTCAACCAGGACAACACCAAAGTGATCCTCACGGCGATAGGAGGGTCCGAGCGCGGCGCATGGTTCGTTTACGATTTGCCGACTGGGAAGCGGGTGATGGAAGTGCCCATGAACGCCCCGAATGGTCCATCGCTTACCTGGAGCCGCACGGACCCCAACAAGCTAATTGGATTCAATGGAAATGAAATCGGGATCGTGGATGTCTCGAACCAGACCTACCAGACCGTGACGTCCTTTCCGCAGTATGCATATGTGATGACCGAGGAAGAAGGCACTTTCTCCGACGATTGGCACTACGCAGCCTGTTTTGGCTTCAACTCCGATTTCTCGACGGCTGACCTCTTCTGCGTTGATCTGCAGGCCAAATCAATCCTAGGCGTGATTTCAAACGTCGTGAGCAGCGACCTGCCAAACTGGATCGGCATCAGTCCCTCAGGCCAATACGTGGTGGGCATGTTCAATGACTTCACCAAGGTGTACGACCGCAACATGACGTTCGTTCGTAATCTCTTCCCCGTTCAAACCCACTCGGATTTCGCATACGACGAAAATGGCGATGAATGCCTTGTGTACTTCGCCTGGTCCGGGCCTCAAATCGATCAGTTCAACGGTGAGTCCGTGGTCGCCAAGGTCAGGCTGAGGGATGGCGTTCGCACTCAACTTGCGGACACTCATTATGCCTGGGGTAGCCATCTGAGCGGCATGGGCACACGCACCAAGCCGGGCTGGCTGCTCATCTCGGATTACAAAACGTTCCATCTGCCCGCCGCGCCGGCGTTTACCAATACCTCGGCCTTCCAACAGGAGATATTCTGGCTCAAGATGGACGGCAGCGGTGAAGTCAAGCGCATCGCCCATCACCACTCCCTGCAAGCTATCTTCAACGCGACTGCGTCCGATGGGACGACCTATGAAGACAAAGACTACTGGGCCGAACCTCACAGTGTGTCCTCGTGGGATGCGAGCGCCGTCGGCTTCGCTTCCGTCTGGGGCAGCTACCTCGACCACTATGACTTTTACACCGTCACCGGAAATTGGTGGAACGATATCGGGGTGGTGCTGCAAATCGGAACTGGCCCTTCGGGAACTCTGACCCTGTCCTGGCCGGCCAGCGCCACTGGCTACGTGCTCCAGAGCACCGATTCATTGACCTCCCCACACTGGGCCAACGTGACCGATCTGCCCGCGCTCGTTGGTGGCCGATTCAACCTGTCGACCGGAAAAGATGGGAATCAACGATTCTACCGCCTCGAGAGCGGTGCCCTTTCGGTAATGCCGTATCACGGACCGCAAAACTAATCTGGTCGGTTTCCAACGTTATGTCGACCTCCTACCCTCCAACTCCTCGGCACGGAGTGGTCGTCCCCAAACTCGGACATTCTTGTCCGCTGCTCGCCGTCGCGGCGCTGTCCTGTATAGCGGTCCTGGCCCAAGTCCCAGGAATCATCAATTACCAAGGGCGTGTCATGGTGAATGGAGCACCTTTTGACGGTTCTGGGCAGTTCAAATTCGCCTTGGTCAATAGCGCTGGTACCACCAGCTACTGGAGCAACGATGGCACCAGCAGCGGCGGACTGCCTCCCACCGGGATCGTCACGCTCAGTGTTTCCAAGGGTCAATTCAGCGTTCCTCTGGGCGACACCAGCCTAGTCAATATGACCCAGCCGATCTCGGCAGTCGTGCTGGCCAACAACGGTGTCTATCTTCGGGTCTGGTTCAATGATGGGACGACAGGTTTCCAACGGCTCGATCCTGACCAACGAATCGTTTCGGTGGGCTATGCGGTCATGTCCGGCACGGTGGCCGACGGGGCGATCACCTCGGCGAAGCTTGCGGCAGGCGCCGCCGCGGGGAACATCGCTAACGGCAGCCTCCAGGGTAGCCAACTCGCCAATGGCACGGTCGGAGCCACCCAATTGGCCAACGGGGCCGCGGCGGGCAATTTGAGCGCCAGCGGTCAGGCTGGTGTAGCGAGCGGTGGGGTAGTTCTGTCGGCAACCGAGAACGCGGCGCTGTTGAACGCGGGCTATGTGAAGCTTGGCGCCATTCAAGGGGGGGACCTATGGCAGCAGCGCGGCAGCGGTCCTGTTCTTACGGTACGCTCTGCCCATACGGCGATTTGGACTGGCAGCGAAATGATCGTTTGGGGTGGGTTCAACCGCATCGGAGGATTTCGGAATGACGGGAGCCGTTACGATCCCGCAGCAAATACATGGACAGCACTGCCAACCTACGGGGCGCCTGCGGTACGCGATTTTCATTCGGCGGTCTGGACGGGCAGTGAAATGATCATTTGGGGTGGATACGGGAACGGCTACCTGGACGACGGAGGCCGCTACGATCCTGCCGCAAACCGATGGAAAGCATTGCCAACCACCGGCGCTCCCTCCGCGCGCATCCATCACACGGCGGTCTGGACGGGGAAGGATATGATCGTCTGGGGTGGCTATGATGGCAGCTTCATGAACGACGGAGGGCAATACGACCCCGCGGCAAACACGTGGACGACGGTGCCAACCAACGGGGCTCCCGCCGTACGCAACTTTCACACTGCGGTTTGGACCGGCAAGGAAATGATCGTCTGGGGCGGATATGGGCCCTTCACCTTGAACAGTGGGGGCCGATACGACCCCGTGGCGAACACGTGGACCGCTGTGCAATCTTCCGGCGCTCCTACCGCACGCACTTATCACGTTGCGGTGTGGACCGGTAGTGAGATGATCGTCTGGGGTGGTTACAATCCCAATCTCACCTCGCCAGGCCCAGTTTTGAACGATGGAGGCCGGTTCAATCCGACAGCCAACGCATGGACCGCAGTAACGACTTCTGGTGCGCCTGGAGCGCGTGAGTACCATACGGCCGTGTGGACAGGCAGCGAGATGATTGTCTGGGGTGGAGACAATGTCGCCTTCTTGAACGATGGAGGCCGGTTCAACCCGACAGCCAACGCATGGACCGCAGTGGCGACTTCGGGTGCGCCATCTGCACGCGAGTATCATACAGCCGTATGGACAGGCAACGAGATGCTGGTTTGGGGAGGATCGGATCCCAATCAAAACAGCTTCAACGATGGCGGCCGCTTCAATCCTGCAGCAAACACCTGGAAGGCGGTCAAGACTTCCGACGTGCCGCTGCCGGGCACCCAGTATACGGCCGTGTGGACGGGTAGCGAAATGATCATTTGGGGCGGGTATTTGGGTTACCGATACAATCCTGCAGCCAATACATGGACGTCCGTTACGAGTTCGAGTGCGCCCTCCTATCGAGTTCTGCACACTGCCGTATGGACCGGCAGCGAGATGGTCATCTGGGGCGGAGTGAGCGACAGAGCCGTCATCTTGAATGACGGAGGCCGATACAGTCCGACAGGTGATCGCTGGGTCCCCGTGTCGACCTCTGGCGCGCCACCTGGGCGAGAAAACCACACAGCGGTATGGACCGGTGGTGAAATGGTCGTCTGGGGTGGATACAACCCCAATGTCATCTCTGATTCTCCAGATAGGAACGACGGGGGTCGATACAATCCAAGCACTGACTCGTGGACCCTGCTCCCTACTGCCGACGCCCCCACCCCACGGGAATCTCACACAGCGGTCTGGACAGGCAGCGAGATGATCGTTTGGGGTGGGCTCTCTGCCGGTGGATCGGCGTTGGGCGATGGAGGCCGCTACGACCCGTCGGCTGGCACGTGGACCCCGGTGACGCCGTACGGCGCGCCGGTCGGTCGCGTTTCCCACACAGCCGTATGGACGGGCACCGAAATGGTTGTCTGGGGTGGGTCCGGCGGGCCCACGTTGTTGAACAATGGGGCTCGTTATAATCCAGTGGCCGACAGCTGGACTGCCGTAAGTACCAACAGCCCTCCCTCGGCGCGCGTGTTCCACACTGCTGTCTGGACGGGTCGCGAGATGATCGTCTGGGGTGGAGAGAATGACATCGGTCTTAGCGACGGCGGAAGCTATGATCCTGTGTCTGACCTATGGAGCCCGGTGACAAGCGTTCATGCTCCCGCTCCGCGCTCACTTCACGTCGCAGTTTGGACCGGCAGTGAAATGATCGTCTGGGGCGGACACCAAACCTTGGGTGAGTATTACAACGATACCTGGTCCTACACACCTCCCAAAACCATGTTCCTCTATCAGAAGCCATGAGAACGCGCCCGACCTCTAGCCTCCGAGTTTGGAGCCTTTTTGCTCCCCAAAGCTCACTATTATTGGCGTTCGGCGTATGCAGAAGTAGCTTGGCCGTCGATGCTCTCGCGGGAGCGGTAGGTGACCGAATGGCCGTCGAACGCGTCTATTACAGCCATCGCCTGGGTGACAAACCTCCTTTCGAGGTGGCGCTCCCCCGCGAGACGCTTGAGGGACTTGTCCGCGAGGATCGGCTCAAGGAAGTTGTGCTGAAGAAAGTTTATGGCGTTGAGATCACGCCTGCCTTCCTCGATGAGGAGGTTCAAAGGATCGACATTACCACACGTGCCCCTGATGTCCTGGGCGAACTCAAGGCCGCACTGGATAATGATCGGCAACGCTTCGCGCAAGCGGTGGCGCGGCCGATCCTCATCGAGCGAACGCTGCGCGAACGGTTCGACAACGACGAATCCCTTCACGCCGACGGGCGACAACGAGCGGATGCATTGCGAAACCGTTTGCTCGCCCTGACTCCTGAGGCAACGAAGCCTCGTTGGGAAATGTTAAAGGAATGCGGAAAGGAATCCGCCCAGGAAGTCACTTGGCAACTCGCTCCTCCTCCTCGGCCCGAGGCCTCGGTTGCCACCGTTCCAACGGGTCCGCTAGAGATGACGCAGGGCAAAAGTCGGAGCTCAAACTACGCGGTGGACAGCGATGCCCAAGTGGTGCAAGTGGTTCATTCCGGGTCCTCCAACCACCACCAAGATACGCTCTATTTTGATGATCTGCCGCCCCAGTTGCGTGAGGTTTTGTCGGCGCAACTTCAGCAGTCCGGCAACGTAAGCGCCGTCATCGAGACCGCCCGCGGGTTTCTCGTTTTCGTCGCCAAGGAACGGACGCCGAACGCGCTGAGCGTGGTATCGATTTGCATTCCCAAGGCGAACTACGAGACGTGGCTGGCAGCCCAAACCAAGGATGCCCCATGAAAGCCTCTGTCGACAGTTTCGTGCGCCGAATGGTCCTCTGCGGTTGGCTTCTCTCAACGGGCCTCTCTGCCGTAGCCGCATCGAGGGCGAGTGCTAACTACAGCATTCTCACCGAAGAACTTGGCGCCGGCGGCGGAACCGGAGAGAGCGCGAGCTACGGCTTAACGGCCAGCGTGGAAACAAGTCCGACAGGCCAATCGGAGTCACCGGCCTATCAGTCTCAAAACGGATACGTTCAACAGGCCGCGGCTTTCGCCCGCTTGGTCGAGGGACGCTGGGTCTTCTACAACCGGTCTGCGTGGGATGGAAACGATCCCACGGCAAACGCTGAGGACGATGACGCGATTGCCCTGGATAAGGCGGCGTTGCTGCCCGGCACGACCGCGGCTTTTGCTAACTATACCAGCTATAGCCGGGGTTTAAACGGCGTCATGATCGATGTCACGGTAAATGGTGCGCTAGGGGCCAATGACTTCGCCTTTAAGGTCGGCAACAGCGATACACTCGTCAACTGGTCGACTGCGCCGACGCCTTCGAGCATCAGCGTCCGTTACGGCGCCGGCAGTGGAGGTTCGGACCGCGTGACGCTGATATGGGCCGACAACGCCATCCAGAAGCAGTGGCTTCAGGTCACAGTCAAGGCCACTGTGAACACTGGGTTGGCGGCTGATGACGTCTTCTACTTCGGCAATGCGATCGGTGAAACCGGCAACAGCCACACTGACGCGCAAGTCAATTCTACCGACGTCAATGGAGCGCGCGCCAATCCTCAATTCTCGATCAACCCCGCCAGCATCACCAATGTTTACGACTTTAATCGCGACAAACTGGTCAACTCGACCGACGTCAATGTGGCGCGGATTCATACGACCTTTTCGGTCAACGCCCTGAAGCTGATAACGCCGTCTGGGAGCGTCACCACAATCAGAAGCGGCTCTTCCCTGGAGAACCTACACACAGCAACGGGTGAGGCCACGGTGCTTACACTGCTGCCAGGTCACCCTGAAAGTGGCACGGTCCCGGTCCAAGGAGGATCATCCCAGTCCGCCGACCCAACTTCGGTGCAAGCTGCATCAGTTCATTCAACCAGCGCTCCGTCGTCGGGCCCGGAACTGCGCGTCGTCGCCTCTAGCGATAGCCAGCTCTGGCTGGAGGTTCGTGGAGCCGAAGGGATGCCTTGCCAGTTGGAGGCTTGCACAGATTTCGGCGCCAGTCAGTGGGAGATAGTTGGTCAGACCGAAACGGCAGACACCAACACTTCTCTGTGGCGGATCCCTATCAACTCCGAGCTGAAGCATTGCTTCTTTCGCCTTGTCGCCTGGCCTAACAACGGCATCAGCACCCCGTAACATTGAACCCTAGGAGTCTTTATGACCGAAGTTCTCCCCGCTGACTTACATTTTCCCAAACCACCATTTCGGATCGAGTGTTCTATGTCCGGTTTACAGACTCTCGATCGCCCCGCTAAAGGCTACTTGGATGATATCCGTCGGTGGTACCAGAGGATTCTTGACCTCGTCAGCCCGCGTGCGACAGGTCTACAAGCGAAGCCAGGGCATCTCAGCGACCGCGCATTACAGACTCTCGAGAGCCCCGCGACCGGCTACTTGGACGACATCCGCAAGTGGCGCCAGAGGGTTCTTGACTTCGTCAGCCCAAATGGGGCGGGTCCACAAACAAAACCAGGGCATCTCTCCGACCGCGGATGTATGGCGTTAACCACGTTTCTGACTGTCGGTTGGTCTGAACACATGACCCGTTGGGCGGTCCAGTCTCCCTACAACGTGAGTGCCTTCCCAGCGAGTGCGCTCGAGGCATCGAGCGTGTCCGCGGTGGAATTGACGCTAGAGCTTTTGCGGTGGCGCGCCGGGATGCAGGACTACCTCGACGACATCTGGGACGTGATAGGAGAGCCTGAGTTGGATTGGGAGGAATGTAACGCAATTCGAGAGTTCCTCCGTCCGATCGCTGGTGAACAAGTATGTCGGCTCTGCCTGACCGAGTTTACCGCAGGGAAACTGCAGCCTGATGAACACCAATGCCTGATCCTCGCCCATGTGCGGGCGAAGTGGCCGTCGGTCCCACCAGCCATCCTCCGATTCGCCGACGCGTCCCCGAGTTCGCGGGCCAATGAGCGGGCATGAGTAAACCCGGTCTGGCTCGCCACAGGTCGAGGCCGCCAGAATGCAAAGGCAGCAACATTTTTCACCCCGCTGTAACCTTTGCGACTGGACGATTAAGTAACCCATGAAGGGCAGACGCCCGAAACAGACGAAACGTGGATCGTTTTTATGACAGAGAAATCAGGCATGTCATGCGGAAGATCAGAACTTTCTCCGTACCGAACTCGCTCCACACAGCCTCGAAACTCCCTATGAAATGCTTAAAATGCACCTCCGCGGTTTGGCCATGCTGGACAGGAGCCATCATGCTGTCGATCGTTGGCTTGCCCAGTGCCTCGGCCCAGCTCGTTTTGGAGTTTGGCGATCCGCTATCACTCTCACCGATATCTGACATTCAATTGCATCCCAATCAAACGCGGACCATCGGTGTGCTGTTGGACAACGAGGGTTCTGCCACCCGGTTGTCCGGGTTCACTCTGGAACTCGGCATTGGCGGAGGAGGCCCGCCTCTCGGTGGCATTCCGGGACCTGAATTTACTGCTGTGGACCTCGTAACCAGCACTCTTTTTGCCGGCGACCACGGTGCCCCGGTGGTCAATGGCGGCCCTAATCCTTTTCCCGGCATTGGGAGCCTGCCCCAGTACCTCGGCCTCTCTCTCACCACGGCTAGCGCTCCCATCTCGCCAGAGGCGCTCGGCGCGGTCAACCTTGCTCCCGGGCGAAGTTTGCTGGGCACCTTGACGGTGAGCGCCGCGGGCTTTACTTCATCAGATAGCTGGACCTTGCAGTTCGTGGGAGCGGGCAGTTCGACTTTTTTAAATGACGCCAGCAACAACTCGATCGCGCCTCTCTTTCAGGATAGCAACATCTCAATCGTACCGGAGCCCCAGGAATATGCTGCGGCAATCGGCTTTGTTCTGACTGGCTTTGCTTTATGGCGGAGGCGGTCGGCTAAGCAGGTGGAATCATCCTGCCATCCGGGTGTCGGTAGGGGAACGCTCTAATTATTCCTCGGCATTGAGCCCGCGCGGTTCGGTCTCGGGTGATTGTTTACTGGACGTTGATCCCCCGGAAGTGGTGAGATCTCGCGAGCAATGGGTTGGAGTCTCATAGCCTGGTGAACGCAACACTAGACATACCTAACCCCAACATCTGTCCCGAGTGCGGAGCGGTGTTGCCTGACGAGGCTCCGCATGGGCTTTGCCCCAGTTGCCTGTTGCGTCCTGACACAGGAAAAGACGGTACCAGCGTTAGCACGGAACCTGGGCTCATTGAACCGGTTGTTCCCTTTGTCCAGGCTTTCACGCTGGAGAAGCCCGGCGACCAGATTGACCGCTATAAGCTCCTTCAAAAAATCGGCGAGGGCGGCTGCGGCATCGTCTACATGGCCGAACAGCAGGTCCCAGTCAAACGCAAGGTCGCCCTGAAGGTCATCAAGCTGGGGATGGACACCAAAGCGGTTATTGCGCGTTTCGAAGCCGAGCGCCAGGCCCTGGCTCTCATGGACCATCCTAATATCGCCAAAGTGCTCGATGGTGGAGCCACCTCGATGGGCAGGCCCTATTTCGTCATGGAGCTGGTGAGAGGACTACCGATCACCCGCTTTTGCGATAAGAACCGGCTCACAACCCCCCAGAGGCTGGCGCTATTCATCCACGTCTGTCAGGCCATCCAGCATGCGCACCAAAAGGGGATCATCCATCGCGATGTCAAACCTTCCAATATCCTGGTGGCCGATCTCGACGGGAGCTCGATACCCAAGGTCATTGATTTCGGGATCTCCAAGGCGATTACGGGGCAGACTCTCACCGACAAAACCCTATTTACCGCATTCGAACAGTTCATTGGGACTCCGGCCTACATGAGCCCAGAGCAGGCGAAGTTGAGCGGGTTGGATATCGACACCCGTAGTGATATTTACAGTTTGGGAGTACTGCTCTACGAATTGCTTACGGGCAGAACCCCCTTTGATTCCAAATGCCTGGCACAATCTGGCTTGGACGAAATTCGCCGCGTCATCCAGGAAGAAGATCCGCCCCGGCCCTCAACACGCTTAAGCACCCTGGACGCCCGGGAGCAAACTACGGTCGCCCGGCAACGTCAAACAGAGCCGCCGAAGTTGGTGGGCATGCTTCGAGGCGATCTGGATTGGATCGTAATGAAGTGCTTGGACAAAGACCGACGGCGACGTTACGAAACCGCAAATGGCCTGGCGATGGATGTCCAGCGGTTCTTGGAGAACGACGCCGTCCTAGCGCGGCCGCCAACCAATCTTTACCGGTTTGAGAAACTATGCCGCCGCCACAAACTGCTTCTCGGGGCCATGGCTGGCGTTATGGTGAGTCTGTTGCTTGGCGTTGCCACCACGACCCTAGAAGCTTTGCGGGCGTCTCAGGCCGAACGCCAAGCTCTGGGTGAAGCTTCACGAGCCCGTGAAGCCGAGAGAGTCGCAAAAGAAAAGGGCCTAATAGCAGAACGCGAACGCGGCCGGGCCGAAGCGAACCTCTATGCCGCCGACATGAACCTGGCGCAACAGGCCGTGGAAGAAAACAACCTCGATTTGGCATTCGACCTTCTCGTGAAACATAAGCCGCCGGCCGACGCATCTGACCTTCGAGGATGGGAATGGCGTTACTTGTGGGCACGGTGCCAAAGCGACGAGTTGTGCACGCTCGGCCAAGAAGTTAGCAATATCGGTGGCCTAGCGGGAAGTCCCGACGGAAAATGGCTTGTAAGTGCATGCGGCTTCGAGGAAGGGGATGGGGAGGTGAAGCTGTGGGACCTCGCTTCTCGGCGAGTCGTGAAGACTTTGGAAAAGGGTAGTCCCGGCCTCTCCGCCGCCTACTCGCCTGATGGTGCCTTCTTTGCATTCGGTACACGAGGTAATGGCGTAAGAATCTGGGACGCCACGCTTGGAAAGGAAGTCAATAGAGTTCCGGTTGAACAGTACCCTAGGGGCGGGTGCGGCCTGGCTTTTTCGTGTGTCGGCAATAATCTGGCGGTAGGGGACAAGACGGGACGAATTACCCTGTGGGAGCCGGGAGGCAAGGTTCCCATAAGGACTTTTACCAACCATACAGATGCCGTTCCCAGCCTCGCGTTCCATCGCGACGGACACACTCTGGCGTCAGCGAGTTGGGACAATTCGGTGAAAGTCTGGGACATCGTCTCAGGCCGCCAGATCTTTAACTTCTCAACCAACGATTCCTGGTTTCAAGCTGTGGCCTTCTCGCCGGATGGTTCTCGGATCGCTGCCGGAGATTGGAACGGGCGAGTCCACGTCTGGAGTTTCCCCGATTTTCGGCCTCTCGCTTTGTTGACCGATCAAACAAAATGGATTAGTGCGGTCGCGTTTTCCCCCGATGGAAAGTATCTGATGTCAGCCGGCGCAGATTACACTATTCGGCTTTTCGAAACGTCCGAATGGCAACAGATTGACAGCCTAAAGGGGGACCGGGACGAGGTTTCGGCGGCAACGTTTTCGTCGTCCGGCTCAATGATAATCAGTGGAGACAAGAGCGGCTTGATTAAACTTTGGCCTGGCATTCCGAAGCCGCGAATGTCCGTTTTCACGCCCATGCCCCCCGACTGGATGGTGGACAAGGTCGCTGCGGCACCCGATGCCAGCACGATCGTGCTGGCCCACACGAACTCTACTCTAAGCTTCTGGAACGGCCCGGATTTGCGCCCTATATCACGCCTGCGTCTTCCGGAGTTCGGGGCGCGCTTGGCGGACTTAGCAATTGCTCCCGACGGCAAGACTCTAGTCGTGCTGGCTAAGAACGGTCATCTTTGGGTTTATGATTTGGCGACGGCCAAAGAGACTGTCCGAAAGGAAATCGGCGACGAGGATTATATCTGTCGATTCTCACCCGGCGGCGAGGCTCTTTTCGTGGGCGGTAACGACCAGCTCACTCTTCTCGATACGCGGGAGTACAAGCCGATTGGACGATTCCGGCGCTCTGCCCATTCTCGAATTGTTGCGCTGACCTTTTCAACTGAGTTGCAGTCCCTGGCCCTCTCGACCGAATCCGGAGTATTGGAGCTCTGGAGCATCCGTGATCAATCGATGCGAACGTTAAAAGCACATCACGGGCAGTTCATAGCGTCGTTTGTCCCTGCCGGAAGAATGCTGGCAACCGCGGGACGGGACGGAATTCTGAAATTGTGGGATTGCTCGACTCTAAAACAGATCAGCAAGCTGGGCAGAACATCTAACGCGTTTTACTCGATTGCATTCTCTCCCGACGGAAGCCGGATTGCGGCGGGGACCGCATACGGAGCTATCGAACTTTACGACCTCATCACTGGGAACCAGATGGCCGCTTTGAATGCCCATACTGATAGAGTGGACTCTCTCGCCTTCACACGAGACGACTCCGCGCTTGTTTCGATCGGGACTGATGGTTTGCGTGTCTGGCGTGCCCCTTTGCTCTCTGACCGCTAAAGCGAGCCATGGTTCAGAGCAAGTAACCGTTCTGTTCGCGTGCTTAAGGAAACAGTAAAGCCGAAAGGTACGAACTGAAACGAGACAGGCAAACAAACGACCACCAAAGCGGAACTGCTCCCAACATCTGTCCCGAATGCGGCGGTGTGTTACCTCGGCAGGCGCCACATGGTCGTTGCCCCATTTGTCTGTTACGTCCGAACCCACAACAAGATAGTCCCAGCCGCGGCACGGAGCCTGAGGTGATCGAACCGATTCATTCTTTCGTATCCGTCCGAGGAACGGGCAGTAGCCGGCTCGCCAGGAGATCGGCTACCGTAGCGGGGTGATCCTGCGAACAAGGGCGAAGCAAAGCGGCTTTCCGGCCGCTGGCCTACTTGGGAAGGCGAG
>Ga0265314_10003526_pt1 | contig 15108 bp, 11 predicted proteins | sample 4126metaG_FD_203106 | JGI IMG/M metagenome (GOLD analysis project Ga0265314, IMG submission 203106) | Rhizosphere microbial communities from Carex aquatilis grown in University of Washington, Seatle, WA, United States - 4-1-26 metaG | ecosystem: Host-associated > Plants > Roots > Rhizosphere >... | reverse complement strand
GGCGACGAAAGCGCTCGTCGCCAGGCCCGACGCCGCCACCGCGCTGCCCGCGTTGAATCCGAACCAGCCCACCCACAGCAGGCAGGCGCCGATCACGCTCAGCACCACGCTGTGCGGCCGCATGGATTCGTCCGGATAGTTATCCCGCTTGCCCAGGTACAGCGCACAGACCAGCGCCGAGACGCCCGAGGTAATGTGCACCACCGTGCCGCCGGCGAAATCCCAGGCAGGAAATCTGCCGCCCAGCGTGCCGTTGAGGAAGCCGCCTTTGCCCCACACCATGTGCGCCATCGGAAAGTACACCACGAACGACCATAGCGTCACGAACAGCAGCATGGCCGAAAACTTCATCCGCTCGGCAAACGCGCCGGAGATGAGCGCCGGAGTGATGATGGCGAACATGAGCTGGTAAATCATGTACGTTTGATGCGGGACGGTGGCGCCGTAATCGGCGTTGGGTTCGGCGCCCACTCCGTGCAGAAATACGTATCGAAAATCCCCGATGAACGGTGAGCCTTCCGCGAACGCCAGGCTGTAGCCGATCACCGCCCACAGAATGGAAACCGTGGCCATCAGGATAAAGCTGTGCATCATGGTGCCCAGAACGTTCTTCTTGCGTACCAGGCCGCCGTAGAACAGCGCCAGACCCGGACCCGTCATCATCAGCACCAACGCCGAGCTGGTCAGCATCCAGGCGTTGTCGCCCGCCATCTGGGCGCTCTTGGTGGCCTTGTCCAGATCGTCCAGTTTCTTGGCGATATCCGGCGGAATCGACTGCGCCAGCGAAACCCCCGCTGTCAGCGCCAAGAGCATTAGAAACCGTATGCTTGGAATCATGTTTGTATTTGTAGGTGATTTGGCAGACTTTGCCGGCGCGCTCCCAGAAGCGCGAAGCCTCGGGAAAGACGAGTTCCTCATAAGGGCTCCTTGTGTGTCTTTACGCACCGCGGCGTAAGTCTAAACAGTATAGTAACTTCCAAGGCGCCATTGCGTTCGATTCTTTTGATGGGATGGATTGCAATTTTCTATGAGCCCAGGGGTGCGTCCCGCAGCGAATCCAGTAGCTGCTGGCGGATCTTCTGGGTCAGCTCCAGCCCGACAACATTCGTCGCCCCCGCCCGGCGGGAATAGCGCACCCGCGCGGACGTGGTGAGATCGCATTTCTCGATTCGCAGACTCACGTAGCTCTGCGGGGGGATGGTATCCACCGTGTCCACGCGCAATCCCACCTCCGAGACATCGCGGCATTTGCCACGGCCGTACCGGTCGGACCCATCCGGGTCGGTCCAGGACAGCAGTACCGATAGCGTGCAAGGCACACGCTCATGCTTGCGAATGTCCTTGCGAGGCATATGTCCAATTCTAGTCGTACCCGTGACATATAGTCTCGTTCGCAGATTCGTCTTTCCCGATTCGCTAGAATCGGATGCATGTGGTGGCTGTTCGTCACCTTTGCCATGATCGTAGGCTTGTATCCCTCCGCGGACGCGCGCGAACCGGTGCGTGCCCGCCATGCCATGGTCGGAGCACAGGAGCCTCTGGCGACCGACGTAGGCGTTCAGGTCCTCAAAGACGGCGGCAATGCCGTGGACGCGGCGATCGCCGTGGGCTTCGCCCTGGCCGTGACGCATCCCTATGCCGGAAACCTCGGCGGCGGCGGATTCATGCTGATCCGTTTCGCCGACGGCCGCTCCACCTTCATCGATTTTCGAGAGCGCGCCCCCGAGAAAGCATCGCGCAACATGTACTTGGATGCTTCGGGCAAGCCCACCCGCGAAAGCCTGGAAGGCTGGAAGTCCGCCGGCGTCCCCGGCACGGTGCGCGGATTCGAGCTGGCTCATCGCAAATACGGCAGCCGCAAATGGGCCGGGCTCATGGAGCCGGCTATCGCCTTAGCGGAGCGCGGTTTCCAGGTGAGCTATCCGCTCGCGGAGTCCCTGAAAGCCGCCCGAAACTTATCGCAAGACCCGGAGTCCAAGCGCATCTTCCTCAAGAACGGAGCCTACTTCGCAGCTGGTGAGACTCTTACACAGCCGGAGCTTGCGAGCACGCTCCACCGCATCGCGCAAAACGGCGTGAAAGAGTTCTATGAAGGCGAGACCGCTCAAAAGCTTTCCGATGCGATGACCCGCAAAGGCGGCCTGATTACGCTGTCCGATCTGAAGAACTACGCCGCCATGGAGCGCACGCCGCTGACCGGATCGTATAAAGGGTACGGGATCATCGCGGCGCCGCCACCCAGTTCCGGCGGCATCGGGATCCTACAAATGCTCGGGATGCTCGAAGGTTCGGGATATCAGAAATCCGGCTTCGGTTCCGCTGCTGAAATCGGGTACGTCGCCGAAGTCATGCGGCGCTACTACGCCGACCGCAGCCAATATCTGGGCGATCCCGACTTCGTTAAGCTGCGACTAACAAGCCTGCTCGATCCGGCTTACATTAAACGCCGCCGGGATAGCATCGATCCGAATCGTCCGACGCCGAGTTCGCAGATACTTCCCGGCCTACCCACCATACGCGATGGCGGCGAAACTACGCACTATAACGTCGTCGACGCGCAGGGCAATGCGGTGTCACTGACCTTCACGCTCAACGAAGGCTTCGGCAACGGCATCACCGTGCCGGGTCTCGGTTTCCTGCTCAACGATGAAATGGACGATTTCGCGGCCAAGCCCGGTTCGCCCAACGCGTTCGGACTGATCCAGGGCGAAGCGAATGCCATCCAGCCGGGAAAGCGGCCGCTCTCATCGATGACGCCGACGATCCTCACCCGCGATGGAAAATTCTTCATGGCGGTGGGAGCTCCCGGCGGTTCGCGGATCATCTCCGCGGTGTTGCAAACCATCCTTAACGTGGTCGACTTCGGCATGAGCGCCCAGGATGCCGTCGACGCGCCGCGTATCCATCACCAATGGCAGCCGGACAAGCTGTATCTGGAACCGGGAGTTTCTCCCGATACTGTCGCGCTGCTCCAATCGCGCGGGTATGACGTCGACCATTCGCCCGGTTTGGTGCTGGCGCGTGTCGAAGCGATCATCAGTAAGGGCGGCTGGTTGGAAGGTGGGTCAGATGGACGCGCGTCCGGGAAGGCCGCCGGATATTAGCCGGATACCTACATAAAATGCAGCGCGCCCTCTCGACCCACCTCTTCGCGAATCACCGCCTGACCACTGTGTGGCTGGAGCGGATCTGGAATGCGGGCATTCCGCTGGTCGAGATCTTCTGCGCACGCCAGCATCTGGACTATCGCGACAAAGCCCAGGTTGCCGATCTCGGGCACTGGTTCCGCGATGCCGAACTCAAGGTTCACTCCCTGCACTCCCCCATGTATAGCGACAACGTGTGGGGCCGTACGGGACCGCAGTCCATCATCACCATCACCGAACCGGTGAAATCCAAGCGCCTCGATATGGTGGACGAAATCAAGCGTGCGTTGGAGATCGCCGAGACGGTGCCGTTCCGCTACCTGATCCAGCACCTGGGCGTCGCGTGGGAAGAATTCGACGAACGCAAAATCGACGCTGCGTTTTCCGCGCTGGAGGAAATCAATTTGTTCGCCCGCCAGCGCGGCGTGGAGGTGCTGCTCGAAAACACACCCAATGAGCTATCGAGCGCCGAACGGCTGACGATGTTCCTCAACGTAACTCATTTGAATCTGAATATATGCTTCGACGTGGGTCACGCCCACATGCTTGGCAGCATCGAGAACGAGTATCGCCTGCTGAAGGCGCGCATTCGCTCGACCCACGTGCACGATAACAACGGTACTGACGATTCCCATCTGTTCCCCGGGAAGGGGTCGATCGATTGGCCGCGCACCATGGACCTCCTCCGTTCAGCAGATGGACAATATCCGTTACTTCTGGAGCTGCGCGAAGTGGACGAAATGCAGCATCCCATCGACTCGGCGCGAGCCACGTTCGATTATTTGGAAGGACTGAAGTCTCCCAATGAGTCATAAGCGAATCACGATCGCTGAAGCCGGCCAACATGTGGGTGAGACGGTCGAAATCGCCGGATGGCTCTACAACCTGCGCAGCGGCGGCAAAATCTGTTTTCCGCAAGTGCGCGACGGTTCGGGGATCATACAGTGTGTCGCCGTCAAATCGGCACTGCCCGAAGAATTATTCGAGTCGCTTAAGCACCTGACTCAGGAATCATCGCTGATCGTCCGGGGCAAGATTCGCGCCGAAGCTCGCGCAGCCGGCGGGTACGAAATGGACGTAGAAAGCGCCGATATCGTCCAGCGCGTACCGGAATCCGATCCCTATCCCATCACGCCCAAGGAACACGGCATCGACTTTTTGATGGACCATCGCCACCTGTGGCTGCGCAGCCGCCGTCAGCACTCGGCACTGCTCATCCGCCACGAGGTAATCAAGGCGATTCGCGATTACTTCGATTCACACGGCTTCATCCTCGTCGATACGCCGATCTTCACGCCCGCCGCCTGCGAAGGCACCACCACGCTGTTCGAGGTGGATTACTTCGAGGACGAAAAAGTGTATCTGGCGCAATCCGGCCAGCTCTACGGCGAGGCGACCGCCGCCGCGTTCGGCAAAACCTACTGCTTCGGTCCCGTGTTTCGCGCCGAAAAGTCCAAAACCCGGCGCCATTTGACCGAGTTCTGGATGGTGGAGCCGGAGATGTCCTACGCCGATCTCGAAGACGTCAAGCACGTCGGCGAAGAGCTGATCCTCCACGTCATCGGCCGCGTTCTGGAGAATCGCGGCGAGGACCTGAAGATTCTGGAGCGCGATGTCTCGAAGCTCGAAGCGGTGAAGGCTCCGTTCCATCGCATGACGTACGACGACGCCGTCGAAAAACTCAAAGCCAAAGGCAGCGAGATCCAGTGGGGCAGCGATCTCGGGAACACGGATGAGACGCTAATCACGGAAGACCTGGACCGCCCGGTGATGATCGATCGCTACCCGGCCGCGGTCAAGGCGTTCTATTTCGCGCTGGCCCCGGATCGCCCCGACGTGGCTCTGGGAGTCGACTTCATCGCGCCGGAAGGCTACGGCGAAATCATTGGCGGCGGCCAGCGCATCCACGATTTGGACCTGCTGCTCAAGCGTCTGGAGGAACACAAACTGCCGCGCGAGGCGTTCGAGTGGTATCTGGATCTGCGCAAGTACGGCAGTGTCCCGCATGCCGGCTTCGGGATGGGCGTCGAGCGTTTCGTGGCGTGGATGTGCGGCCTGGAGCACGTCCGCGAAACTACGGCATTCCCGCGGATGATTTATCGCACGAAGCCCTGAGCTATTAAAAGTGAGATGACAGAACCCTGGCCCTGGGCATCCGAGCTCGACGCCGTCATCGCGGCTCCGAAGCACCACACGCTGATCTTCGAAAACGAACAAGTCCGCGTACTCGACACGCGCATCCCAGTCGGCGATACCGTTCCGGTCCACACGCATCGCTGGCCCGCCGTCTACAACACCGTCCGCTTCAGCCATTTCATCCGGCGCGATGGCGAAGGCACCATCCTGTTCGACAGCCGGACGCTTGCGACGCCCATGCCTCCGGCAGCGTGGCTCGATTGCTTGCCGCCGCACAGCGTCGAAAACGTCGGCGACGTAGAGATCCACCTCATCTCCTTCGAGATCAAAGATTAAAGACGCGATAATCATTAATAGTTCCCATGCGTCAATCTCACATCGCCGTCATTGGCGCGCCCATGGATCTGGGTGCGGGACGCCGGGGTGTCGATATGGGGCCCTCGGCCCTGCGCGTCGCCGGCCTCAATCAGAAACTCGCCCAGCTCGGCTACCAGGCCGACGACCTGGGCAACGTCGTAGTCGACCAGCCGGAAAGCCTGCCCACTGGTCCCGTGCACGCGCGGTATCTTCCGCAGATCGCCCACACCTGCGCGCGCCTGGCGGAAATGGTCGAGCACGCCGCCGCCAAAGGGCAGGTTCCGCTCGTGCTGGGCGGCGATCATTCCGCAGCCATTGGAACCGTCGCGGGCATGTCGCGTCACCTCCGCAAGAGCGGCCACAAGCTCGGCTTGCTGTGGATCGACGCGCACGCCGACATGAACACTCCCGAATCCAGCCCGTCCGGGAACATCCACGGTATGCCGCTGGCGTGCATCATCGGTCAGGGGCCACCCGAGTTGACCGGCATCGCCTCGCATGTCCCGATGGTCGATCCCAAGAACGTCGCCATCGTGGGACTGCGCAGCGTCGACGATATCGAGCGTTTAAATGTGCGCGGCGCCGGCGTGCACGCTTTCACCATGCGCGATATCGACGAGCGCGGGATGCGTACCGTGATGCAGGAGGCGATTCACGCGGTCTCGTCGGGCACGTCCGGCTTCCATCTCTCCTTCGATCTGGACGCGGTGGATCCGGACGAAGCACCCGGTGTCGGCACGCCTGTTCACGGCGGCATCACGTATCGCGAGGCGCATCTGGCTATGGAAATCGTCTGCGACAGCGGCTTGATGACCTCGCTCGAAATGGTGGAGTTGAATCCGGTGCTGGATATCGCGAACCGCACTGCGATTCTTGGCGTCGAACTGTTGATGTCTGCTTTGGGAAAGAGGATTCTTTAGGATGGCGTTGCGAGTAGCCGTGCTGTACGGAGGACGTAGCGGCGAGCATGAGATCTCGCTGCGCTCGGCGGAATCGATCATCGCGGGCCTGGATCGGGCGAAGTACGAGGTCCAGCGCATCTTCATCACCCCCGAAGGGCGCTGGCAGCCGCGCGCGATCTCACCCGAGCCCGGCGCCAATCCCGGAATCGACGTCGTGTTTCCTGTCCTGCACGGCACGTTCGGAGAGGACGGAACCGTCCAGGGCCTTCTGGAACTCGCCGATTTGCCCTACGTAGGAGCGGGAGTGCTGGCATCAGCCGTCGCGATGGACAAGGAAGTCACCAAGCGGCTCTTAGTTGAGCGAGGCTTACCAGTGGCTGAGTATGTCACCGTAATCCGCGGCCACCACAACAATTTCAACCTTCCGTTTCCGCTATTCGTCAAACCCGCGAATCTTGGTTCTTCGGTCGGTATCTCGAAAGTGAAGACCTGCGCCGAGCTTCCCGCCGCTCTGGAACTGGCAGGCCAATACGACCGCAAGATCCTGGTCGAACGCGGCATTGCGGGCCGCGAGTTCGAATGTTCCGTGCTGGGCAGCGAAGAGCCGCTGGCCGCGGTCCCCTGCGAAGTGATCCCATCGCGCGAGTTTTACGATTACGAAGACAAGTATCTGTTGGATGCGGCCAAGCTCATCGTGCCGGCGCCGCTCGCGCCCGAGCAGACCGCGGAGATGCAGCGGATGGCGGTAGCCGCGTATCAGGCCGTCGAGTGCGAAGGCATGGCGCGAGTCGATTTTCTGATGGAGGCCGCGACCGGTAAGCTCTACATCAACGAGATTAATACCATCCCGGGCTTCACTTCCATCTCCATGTATCCGAAAATGTGGGAGGCAGCCGGCGTGCCGTTCGCCGAGCTCCTCGACCGTCTGATTGATCTTGCTCTCGACCGGCATCGGAGCCGTCAAGCTACGCGTTTCAAGCGATGAAGTTCTTAATCCGATTCGCGTTCCTTTGCGTTTGTCTGCGGCCATTGCTTGCCGCGGATGATCCCGCTGCGCAAGTCGAACAGGAGCTCAAAAAGATCGCCGACGTTTACGCGACCATCGAGAACGAATCCGCCGACCCGGTACCGGCCGCCACAGCGATTTACCAAGGCGCCATTCCCGGGATGCTGCGCACGCTCGATCCGCATTCCGTGTTCTTCGATCCCGATCAGTTCGAACAGCTCAAGCAGATGCAGTCGAGCGAGCGCAAGGGTTTCGGCACCGTCGTAAGCCTGCTTCCCGGGCGCGTGATCGTGCTGCAAACGGTCGAAGGCTCGCCCTCCGCGAAGGCCGGCCTATCCGCCGGCGACGAGATTCTCGGCATCAACACCATTCCGGTCCGCTATCTGGACGTCGAGCAACTCGCTCAGGTGCTAGGCGAGGCTCGCCAGAAGGAAGCCACTCTCGACGTCCGCAAACCTGGCAGCGCGCGGCCCGTGCAAATTAAGATGTCGCCGGCGCTACTCGACGCACCCACCGTCGACCGCGCGTATATGGTCGCGCCCGGAATCGGCCATCTGCGAATCACCAGCTTCGAACAGCCCACCGGTCAGTTGGTGCAAGAGACCATCGAGAAACTCGGCGGTAAGTCGCTCCAGGGCCTGATCATCGATCTGCGCGACAATCCCGGCGGAGCCGTGCAATCCGCCGCCGAAACCGCTGCGTTGTTTCTCTCGCCAGATCAACTCATCTTCACCATCGGAGGCCGCAGCACCAAAACGGAAGAGGTTGCCGTTCCCAAGGGAGTAACGCCATACGCTTTTCCGGTCGCGATTCTGATCAATGGCAAGAGCGCGAGCGCTTCCGAGATCGTCACAGGAGCATTGCAGGATCACGATCGCGCGGTCGTGCTGGGCGAGCCGAGCTACGGAAAGGGTTTAGTCCAGCAAGTGTTCCCACTGTCGGCCCTCAGCGGCCTGGCGCTCACCACGGCGTTCTACTACACACCTAGCGGCCGCTCGATTCAGAAGCCCTTGGCCAGCGGACAATTGGGTGCGGCGACGGTGATGGCCAGCGGGCCGTTCCACTCCGATGCGGGCCGCTCGCTGCCCGGCGGAGGCGGCATCCAGCCCGACCAGATCGTCTACCCCGCGCAACAGACCCGGCTGCAGCAAGTACTGGACGCCTCTGGATCGCTCACCAGCTTCGCGAGCGAGTACCTACTGACGCACTCGGCCGGCACCGTCGGCGCCATCAACGATGATGGGCAGGTCTCGTCAGAGATGATCGATGCGCTCAAGGTCTTTCTCTCCGAGCGGTCGATCCAACCGGGTGTGGCGGACTGGCTGAGCAACCGCGACTGGATCGCCAGCCGCTTGCAGCAGGAGATTCTGACTCTGAAGTTCGGAGTGGCCCGCGGCGATGAGATCGAGCTGCAGCGCGATTCCGTGGTTCAGACCGCCCTCAGGAAGCTGCGCGGCGCGCCCTGAAGTAGTGCACCACCATCGGGGCGACGCTGAGGAACACAATCCCCAGGACCACTTTTTCGAAGTTCGTCCGGACGATCGGAATCGATCCTAGATAGTAGCCGCCCAGGGTCATGGAGAGCACCCAGCCCACGCCTCCGATTACGTTGAACGAGACGAATCGCGCATATTGCATGCGTCCCACGCCAGCCATGAAGGGCGCGAAGGTGCGCACGACGGGAACGAACTTGGCGTAGATCAGCGTCTTGCCGCCGTGCTTTTCGTAGAACTGGTGCGTTTGCTTGATGTATTCCTGCTTGAACAGCAGCGAATCAGGGCGAGTGAAGATGCGTGGCCCGGCGCGGCGGCCCAGCAGATAGCCGCTCTGGTCGCCCAGGATAGAGAAGACCACGAACAGGACGCAAATCTGGACGATATCGACTTGGCCCGCGCCCGCGACCACGCCCACGGTAAACAGCAAGGAATCGCCCGGCAGGAACAGCCCCACCAACAATCCGGATTCCGCGAATACGACGCCCGCCAGCAGCGCATATCCCCACCAGCCCGTAATCACTTGGGTCAGCAGTTGAATCAGGCGGTCTGGATCGGTAAGGCTCCGCCAAACGTCGATTAGAAAATGGGCCAGAGTATGGACCTCGTAACGGGCGCGCGCTTACTTCTGGCGCAGGGAAGCGACCATATTCTGAATCTCTTTTTGGTTCACGGTCACCTTACCTTCGCTGGTTAGTTTCGCGAGGATGCCGTCCATGAGAAGCGAATTGCGGTCCTGGGCCTTTTTCTGTTTCAGTTGCGCCAGCAGGGTGTCGTGTTCCACCGGAAACGCGGCCATATCGGCATCGGATTTCTCGATCACTTTGGCCACGATGTTGCGCCCCTGGATCGGCATGGGACCCAGAACGCCGCCTACCTGCGTACTGAAGGCGTCTTCCAGAGAGACGGCCGGTCCCAGGCCGTCAATCGAATCGGCGCGTCCGAAACTGCTGGAAGTCGTGACGTCAAGCTGCATCGACTTGGCGACCTTGTCGATATCCTCGCCCTTCTTCAGCCGGGCGGCGGCGTCCTTGGCGCTATCCGCGGCCAACTGAGCCGCCTTGTCGTTCACCATTTTGTCCCGGATCTGCGCCTCGACTTCGCTGAACTCCGACGGCCGCCCGGGAGTGCGGCTGTTCAAAATAACTATCGCCATGCGGTTGTTCGGCAGAACCACTTCCTGCGATACCTCATCCGGCTTCATGGAGGCCAGCGAACTGTCGATTTCCGGATTCACGCCCAGGCCCGGTATGGCTTCGCCGGGCGCGGCCGAAGGCATCGCGATCAGGTCCGCGCCGTACTTCTTGGCAATCTCGGCGGCGGATTTGGGCGACTTGACCAGGTCGGCATGCATTTGGTCGCCGAGCATCTGCATCTTATCGGTGACCGATTGGGCCCGCACTTCTTTCGCCAGCTCATCCTTCACATCCTCGAAGGGCTTGAGCTTCGCCGGGTCTTTTTCCAGAGTTTGGATGATGTGATAACCGAACTGCGACGTCACCACGCCGCTCAGCTCTTTCGGCTTCAGTGCGAAGGCCGCGCTGTCGAACTCGGCAACCATCTGGCCGTGCGTGAACCAGCCCAGATCGCCGCCTTGGTCCTTGCTGCCGTCGTCGGAATTCTTTTTGGCCAGCTCCGCGAAATCAGCTCCGTTCTTGAGCTGTTTGAGCAGATCGTCAGCCTTAGCCTTGAGGACTTTCTTCTCCGCATCCGATTTCCCTTCGGTCTTGAGCAGGATGTGGCGCGCGTGCACGCGTTCCGGCATGCGGAAGTTATCGAGCGAACTGGAATATGCCGCGCGCAGCTGCTCATCGGTCACGTTGATGGTCGCGGCGACTTTGTCCTGATCGAGCACCACCACCTGGTAAGCCATTTTGGCCGGCTGGGTGTAGCTGGCTTTCGACGATTCGTAGGTCTTGCGGACCTCCTCCTGCGTGGGTCTCACCTGATCGCGGAACTTGGCCACAGGGAACGCGATGTACTGAACTTTTAGCTTCTCGTATTTCTTGCGGTATTCGTCCTCAATATCCTTAGGCGTTACCACGATACTGCCCAACACGGCAGCCTGCATTTTCCGCAGAATAACTTGATCCCGGGCTTCGTCGACCACGTCCTGAAGCGTGATTCCCTGTTGAGCCAGCGCTGCCTCGAACTGATCCTTGGATGCCAGCGATCCGTTCGGAAAGTATTGCGGATAGTTGGCCACGATGCTCGAAAGAGCTTCGTCGTCGGTGGCCGTGATACCCAGCCGGTTGGCCTCGTAGAGAGCCGCGCGTTCCGAGACAATCTGCTCCACGAATTGGGGCAGATAAACCTCCAGCAGATCCGGCGGGATGCGCCCTTGGCTGTATTTCTGGAAGAGCTGCTGCGCCTCCAGCGCGGTGATCTTTTTGCCCCCGATTTCGGCCAGCACCGCGTCGTTGGTGGTCGCCCCCGTGCTGTAATTGGGGATCAAGTAGGTGACCATGGACAGCGCGACCAGGGTCAGCAGTCCTCCCAGGACGTATTTCTTAACCTTATCCGAGCTTCGGAACAGATCAAACATGGTGATATCTCCAGCTGCTGGCGCGCGGCTTGCGCGCGTGAAACCTCTTGATTTGCAAGGGCGAGCTAACTCCAGTATATCCCAGCAAGTGCTCCAGTTTAACCCCTCCGGGGCGTCCAGATCATCGTTAAGGAGTCTTGCTACCGGTGTCCCCGGTCGCCCGCACTTCGGGAGCCGCGGTCTGCCGGCGGCCCTTGCGCAGATAGTGCACTAAGCCGCATCTTCGGCGATACCCTGTTGGTTTGTCAGAGGGGAGCGTATAATCAAATCCAAATCCTATGGCCCTGCGTGCCGGGACCAACCTCGGTCTCTATGAGATCATCGCCCTTGTAGGCGTGGGCGGGATGGGCGAAGTGTATCGCGCCAGGGATACCAAGCTTGACCGCGAAGTAGCCATTAAGATTCTGCCGGAAACCGTCGCTAGGGATCCCGAGCGGCTGGTTCGCTTTCAGCGGGAAGCGCGCATGCTCGCCGCGCTGAACCATCCCTACATCGCGACCATTCATGGCATGGAGCAGTCTGGCGATCTTCACTATCTGGTAATGGAGATGGTGCCGGGCGACACTCTCTCGGAACTCATCGCCCGAGGACAGATCCCGCTGTCCCAGGCCGTCAAGATCAGCGGTCAAATCGCCGAAGCGCTCGAAGCCGCTCACGGCAAAGGCATCGTGCACCGGGATCTGAAGCCCGCCAATATCAAGGTAACCCCGGAAGGCCGGACAAAAGTGCTGGATTTTGGACTGGCGAAAGCATTTGAACCGGGCAAACCCGCGGCGGATGCTTCGCGGGACGATACCCTGACCGTTAACAACGATCCCACGCGCGCGGGCCAGATTCTCGGCACGCCCGCGTACATGGGTCCGGAGCAGGTCCGCGGCCTCCCCCTCGATCAGCGGGCCGATATCTGGTCTTTCGGCTGCGTTGTATTTGAACTGCTGAGCGGCCGGCCTCCCTTCCGCGGACAGACGATGAACGACACGTTCGCCAATATCCTGCAGCGGGATCCGGATTGGCAAGCATTGCCGGCTTCGACTCCGGAGCACATTCGCGCCGTCTTGCGAAAGTGTTTTGAGAAGGATGTCACGAAGCGCTTGAGCGACATCGGGACCGCGCGCCGCGAACTCGAGAGTACGCCCGGGAAAGTGGCGGCCTCTGAACCTCGATCAAAATCGGCGTTCAGCCGGATAGCCGCCATCGCAGGCGTCGCCATAATTGCCCTGGTAACGTTGGGCCTGGGGTTCAACCTGGGTGGTGTCAGAAACCGGCTCATGGCGATCGCTTCCCCGTCGCCCATTCGTGCCATCGCCGTCCTTCCTCTCGAAAATCAGTCCAACGATCCAGGGCAGCAATACTTCGCCGATGGATTCACGGACGCATTAATCACCGATTTATCCAAGCTTCAAGCGCTGAAAGTGATTTCGCGCACCTCCGCCATGCGGTACAAGTCCACCAAGAAGGCTACGCGGGAAATTGCCAGCGAGCTGGGTGTGGACGCCGTCGTCGAAGGCGCGGTGCTGACCGAGGATGGCAAAGTTCGAATCACGGTGAACTTGGTTCGCGCGGATACAGACAAGAACCTGTGGACCGAGAGTTATGTGCGTGACCTCAAAGACGTGCTGACGCTGCAAGGCGATGTGGCCCGCGTGATCGCCGGACAAATTCAACTGGCTCTTACCCCAGACGAGCAAACCCGGTTGGCCGGCCGGGCTGTAGATCCTGACGTATATAAGATGTACCTCAAAGCCCAATTCAAGTTCGATCAAGACGACGTGCCGTCCAGGCGGGAGGCCATCCAGTTATTTAAAGAAGTGACTGAAAAAGACCCTAACTATGCTCCCGGCTGGGCCGGGCTGGCTCTGGCGAACGCAAGCCTCGGGAGGTTCTACGAGGAGCCCCGCATCGTGATGCCCAGGGCGAGAGAAGCAGCTCGGATGGCCATCAAGCTGGACGATACCCTTTCCGAGGCCTATACCGCGCTGGCGACTGTGAAACTGCAATTTGACTGGGACTGGGACGGGGCGAACGAGGATCTTCAACGCGCCATCAAGCTGAATCGGAGTTCGGCGGACGCGCATGACCTCTACGCCGCATATTACACCGTACTGGGAGACTTCGAACGGGCTCGTTCCGAAATCGAACTTGCCAGGGATGTGGATCCGCTGTCGCTACGATTCGCGGATCGGTATCTTTACATACTGGTCTTCTTCAGGCACTATGACGAGACCATCAGCGAAGCGCAGAAGATCCTGGCGAAAGACCCGAATTTCGCTATGGGTTATGCGTGGGAGGGAATGGCTTACACCATGCAGCGCCGGTTTCCGGAGGCCCTCGCCACCATCGACAAGGCCTACGCTCTGGATCCAAATCCAGGCACTAAAATATTCATGGCAGTTGTGAAGGGCTCAGCCGGCAAGAAGGACGAGGCCGAAAAGCTGGTGCATGAAATCGAAGCGTTAGCCAAGCAACAATACATCTGCAACTATGAAATCTCGCAGGTCTATGCCGCGATGGGCGACAACAAGCAGGCATATAAATGGCTAAATAGCGGCGTCCAGCAGCAATGCGATTGCATGGTCTGGCTCCAGGGCGAACCGTGGATGGATCCGATTCGAACGGACAGGCAGTATCAGGACCTGATCCAGCGGGTTGGGCTCAACCGCCTCCCTTCCGCTGCGCACTAATCTTCCCGCCCGATGCTAATTTTTCGCGGGCGCTAATCCAGTGGGCCCTTTGCTAGTTCAAGGGAGCATCACAAGCGGTGTTCCCCAATCGCGATGGAGTCTGTCTTGGAAGCGTGTTGCCGGTATGGAGCCAGAGCGATCTGTAACTACTTGCCGACCACAATGATCGAGAACGATCCCGGGACCACCTGTCCTCGGCCGCCACCTCGGCCTCCGGGAGCCGGCGCGCCAGGCGCGGGAGCCGGAGGCGGCGTGGTTTCGCTCGCCATCGTAATCACACGGTTCGTCTTGCTATCCAATGTCGATGTGCGTGCGCCCGTCATAGTCTGAACCACCTGTTCCACCGCGAAACTGGTGGGACTGTTCTCCTTAATCACCACAAGGGTGCCATCGCCGTGTGAGCTGAACGCTTCCATCGTGTTGGGGTTGAACAATGCGCCATCGGTCCCACCGTTGATGGGAAGCGTAGTGATGATCTTGCCATCCGTGGCGCTGAGGATCACCATGTTGGCGGGCATGCGGCACGCGGCGAAGAGAATGTTGTTCTTCGCGTCCATCGCGAGGCCGGCGCAGGTGCCGCCGCTCCCGGTCAGATCGTAATGCGCCGTTACCATCATGGTCTTGGCGTCCACCACGGCGATGTTGGCTTGGTCTTCGACATCGATATAGATGTGGCCTTTGCCGTCGCTGGCCGCCTGTTCCGGCATTCCGCCGAGGTCGATGGTCCCAAGCACGGCTCCATCCGCGGCATTGATGACGGTAACGTGGGGCGCCTGGTGACTGAGGATGTACACGTGATCGTTAAACGCATCGTACAGCATGCCATCTGGATTGCCCATGAC
>Ga0265314_10003525_pt1 | contig 15112 bp, 16 predicted proteins | sample 4126metaG_FD_203106 | JGI IMG/M metagenome (GOLD analysis project Ga0265314, IMG submission 203106) | Rhizosphere microbial communities from Carex aquatilis grown in University of Washington, Seatle, WA, United States - 4-1-26 metaG | ecosystem: Host-associated > Plants > Roots > Rhizosphere >... | reverse complement strand
ATTCTTGCGCCGCAACTACCTCGCCGAAATGCGGGACAAGTTCGCCGCCGCCGCGCTGACGGGGTTGCTCGCGGACCCGAACCTGGGCGGCCCGCCGGCCGAATTCGCGGCAAGCGCGTATCAGTACGCCGACGCCATGCTCCTGGCCCGCGACGCGCAGCGCGAGGAGGGGAAGTAGGATGCTCGCCTACGTCGTTACCCTCCTGCCTGGCATCGCGTGGACACCGCTGAAGATCACGCGCATCGGGACCGAACACCGCGACCTAGCGACCGAGGGCGATTCACTAATCGCCGCCGCGCTGGCCATCCTGTGCGACTACACCGGCCGCGACCCGGAGTACGGCGCCGCCGTCGCCTTTGCCGCGATGATATTCGCCCCGCACCGCAACGGCATTGTGTCGCAGACCATCACGGGCGAGACGGTGGCGCGCTTTGTCGATGCAGTAGGGCGCAGGACCGGAGCGGCGGCGTAGATGCTCACCGCCGAACAGCGCGCCCGATGTTCGGAAATGGGGTTGAGGTGAATGCGGATGGGCCGACCAACCAATAGCGAAAGGAGATTCACGTGATTAAGGGACTCATCCCCACGCTCGCCGAGGGCGGCAAGATTAAGATCGGCGGCCTCGGCGAAACCCGCAAGGGTAGCAACGGCAACTATCGGCTGCCGGTGAAGCACGACTTTTTCACCATCACCACGACGCGGCGCGATGGAGCCGGCGACCTGATTGTCGACGAGGCGCTGATGGCCGAGTTGGCGACCGACCAAGACGGCAAGGTGCGCGAATTGCCCATCGTGCTGCACGACGACGAGATCGAGAACGTCTTTCCGACTACCTATGCCCTCTATAGCGGCAAGAAGCTTTTCTGCCGTGGTGACGGCGAGCACGCGATCCGTAAGGAGATGCGCGGCAACGAATGGACCGGCGCCACCAGCGAGCTCAAGTGCCCGTGTGAATTTCTGGGCGCCAAGGGAAAGATGACATGCAAGCCACACGGCACGCTGCACTGCTCGATCCGCGTCCCCGGCCGGGCCGTCGCCGGCTCCGTCTACAAGTGGCGCACCACATCGCTGATTTCCATTCAGCGCATGATCGGCAGTCTGCAGCAGATTCAGGGTATTTGCGGCACGCTCTGCGGCATTCCGCTGATGCTAAAGCTGGAGCCGATCGATGTCGCGCCGCCCGATGCGCCAGCGTCGACGGTCTACTGCTGTCACGTCGAGCTGCGGGCGGCCGACATCCAGGCCGTACAGCGCGACGCAATCGCCGCGTCGCAGATGCGTGCGAAGGTGCGCGCGTCCATTGGCTATCAGGCCCTGCTCGCCCCGCCGGCACTCGACGAAACGCCGGAAGAGCAGGCCGAGATCGCGCAGGAATTTCACCCCGAAGCGGAAGTCGATACCGGCGAAGCCGCCAGCGATGAGCAGACAGCCACCGTCAACGTGCTGATCGACCAGCTCGAAGCGCATAATCCTGGCGCGTGGATGCGCATCTTCGAGCAGGCAACCGGCGGCGCAACCGACATCAGCTCCATCACCGCGCAGCAGGCGGACCGAGCGGCCGACGCACTGCGCACGGCGCTCGCTGCAACAGTGAAGTCGCCATCACGATCCAACGGCAACGGCGGCGACAAGATCGCCGAGCCGATGCGGAAAGCGCTCTTCGCCGCCTATCGCCGAGCTGGTCACAGCGACGCGGATGTCGGAGCCTGGCTGCAGAAACATCACGGCATCGCCGATACCACCGACATTGCGCGCGGCGACTTCGAAGCCATCCGCAAGCGCCTCTCCGATATGGCGCCGCTCAGCGAGGACCGCCCGGCGGCATAGCGATGGGGTTCGTTTTCGATCCAGCCGAGCACGCCTACTATCTCGATGGCCGGCGCTTGCCGTCGGTCACGCAGATCCTGCAGGCGGCGGCGCTCGGCACCGACTACAGCATGGTCCCGCCGGCGATTCTGGAGCACAAGCGCCAGGTCGGCGTTGCGGTCCATGCGGCGTGCCGGATGGTTGATGAAGACGACCTTGACGAGACCACGATCGCCGATGAGATCCGCCCATATGTAGACGGCTACCGAGCGTTCATTACCGATACGGGTTTCCGCGCCATGGGCACCGAGCTGGCGCTGTACGACGACGTGCTCGGCTATGCCGGTACGCCGGATGTCTGGGGCGATCTCAATGGGCGCTTTGCCCTGCTCGATCGCAAGACGCTGTGGACGCTGGATGTCCCTACGGCCGCCCTGCAGGCGGCTGGCTATGCGCCCTTGATCGAGGCGCTTGAGCCCGCCTGGCGCGGCGCGGAGCGCTTTGCGCTGCACCTGCAGCGCACTGGACGTTACCGTTTGGTGCCGGCGGCTATACCCGCCGCTGACGCCACGTTCCTTGCCGCCCTCTACGAGGCGCGCGGCGAGGGCACTGACGATACCGCCGCAATCCTGCGGCACTGGAAGGAGCATTATGCCCCCCGCAACTGCAACAGCTGAGCTGGTCGACGAGACCCAGCTCGCGACGGTCGAGCAGCAAGCCGACGCAGAGGCTGGCTCGCTGCTTCAACAAGCGAATGCTCTGGTCATCGACTGCGACGAGGCGGCGGATGTCGCAGCGGAGTTTCGCAACGAGATCGTCGAGCGGCGCAAGGGAATCGAAGAGTGGTTTCGCGAACCAGTCGAAGCCGCGCACCGCGCACATAAGGCGCTGACCACGCGGCGAGCGGAAGCGCTGTCGCGCTTCGCCGATCCCGAGCGCGTGCTCGGCGACAAGCTCCGCGCATGGCACATCGAGCAGCAGCGTCGTCGCCGTGAAGCCGAGCAGGCCGCCGAGCGAGAGCGGCAGCGCCTGATGGAAGAGGACCGCTTGGCGCGGGCGGTAGAGGCTGAAGCTGCCGGCGACAAGATGCTGGCCGAGCGGATCGTCGAAGGCAAGACGCCGCAACCGGTGCCGCATGTACCGGTCGCGGCGCCGCCCCCTCGTGCGGTGGCCGGCGTCTCGTTCGTCAAGAAGTTCAAGGTCGCTTCGGTTGACCTGGCGGTCTTAGTTCGTGCGGCGGCCGAGCGACCCGAGTGGGTCAACCTATTGCTGCCGAACAGCGTAGCGCTCAACAAGCTCGCATCCGCGCTCGGCGAACAAATGGCCGTGCCGGGCGTGGTCGTTGTCGAAGACAGCGTCCTGCGAACCGCAGCGAGACGATAGCCACCAACGCCCGAGCGGACGGGCTACCGCACCGGCTCCGCGGAGCAACGCTGGTGCGAGAATTCAACGACCCGATGGGAAGCTACTACGCCGACAGAGCGCGCGATGATGCGCAGGACGCCGCGCAAGACGAAATGTTTGCAGCGGCCAACCAACGGAGACGCATGGCCACCCTGATTCTCGATGCCGAGACGATCTACGACAGCCGCGGTCTGAGCGAAGCCGACGCGCTGACCATCGTTGAGTACGCGATCGGGCGAAACATGGACGTAGCAAAATACGCCGCGACCTGTCCCGCGCTGGCGCGCGTGGTGTTGGTCGGGATGATCAACGCGGATACGGGCGATCGGATCGTCACATACGACAGCTCGCTGGTCGACATTGCGCCCACCGCCAACATCGACGCGACGGTCATGCCACGCGATGGCGAGGCGGATCTGCTCACGTCGATTAACCGACTCCTCGGCGGCTACAGCACGCTCGCCGGCTTCAACCTGATCCGCTTCGACATCCCGCTGTTGATTCTGCGCTCGTGGCGGCACGGCATTGCGCCTGCGCCGATCCTTCTGCGAGCGGCAAGACAGAGGCCATGGGACGAGGGGCCGGCGATCGATGTCATGCACCGGCTGAGCTTCGGCGATCCGCGTAGCACGTATCCGCTCGCGGTCTACGGCTTGGGCCTCGGCGTTGGTTCGCCGAAGACGCACGGCGATGGTTCGTCGGTCGCGGATCTGGTCGCGTCGAGAGATGGCGTTGGCTTAGCGACGTACTGCTTGGGCGACGTGGACGTTACGCATGCACTCGCGGTCAAGGCGGGTGTGCTGAAACCGCAAGAGAGGAAGGCGGCGTAACCATGGTGAATCGCGCAACGCTCATCGGCAATCTCGGCCGCGACCCAGAAGTGAAGTTCACGCCGAGTGGCAAGGCGGTATGTAAGTTCTCCGTCGCAACCACCGAGAAGTGGAAGGACCAACAGGGTCAAGCGCAATCCGAGACGTGCTGGCACAACATCGTCGTCTGGGGCAAGTCCGCAGAGCACTGCGGCCAGTACCTCTCGAAAGGTCGCCAAGTGTACGTTGAGGGGCGCATCTCGAATCGCACCTACGACGACAAGGACGGGAACAAGAAATACATCAGTGAGATCGTTGCGCGTGAGGTGAAGTTTCTGGGTGGCGGGCAAGGTCGCGATGGTGGTGAACAGCGCGGCGGTGGCGAGCCCGAGCCGATGCCCGCAGCCGACGATGACAGCGACATTCCGTTTGCCGTCCCGTCGCTCGGCATCTTCGACACGCGACGGTTTCGCGATGTGCTGTGACCACGACGCTCTCCGCCAAGTCGCGCTCGTGCAGTCGGGGGTGCGGCGGTTGGGGGTCGGAAGGAGGGCGGCATGAAAGAGCGGCCAATCCTGTTCAGCGCGCCGATGGTGCGTGCGATTCTCGACGGGACCAAGACGCAGACGCGGCGCACCATCAAGCCGCAGCCGAACGTCACGGCAGAATCACTGCGCTGCCCCGATCACGATCACCTGAGCTTGTCCGCGCGTGTGAATGAGGCGTGGCGGGCAGGATTCATTCCGGTGCGCTGCCCCTATGGCACAACGGGCGATCAGCTGTGGGTCCGCGAGCACTACACCGTCGCCGAAGTCGAAGGCTACGGCACGGGCCATGGGTTCGCAGTGTTCGATGACGAGTGGGTACAGCGCGACGGCGCAACGGAGCCCGCGCCGCGCGAGCTGCGCCCGATCACCGGCCAGAAGTGGGGCAGCCACGCCGGGTTTCATCTGCCCCGCCTAGCGTCGCGCATCACGCTCGAAGTCGAGTCGGTGCGCGCCGAGCGCGTGCAGGACATCAGCGAAGCGGACGCGAAGGCGGAAGGGATCGCCGAACCGATGCCGGCGCATGGCAAGTGGTGCGACCCGGCGCTTGGGCGTGGGGGGCATTGGAGCTACCGCCTCCCGTTCTCCCAGCTCTGGGACTCCATCAACGCCGCGCGCGGCCACAGCTGGGAGACGAATTCCTGGGTTTGGGTCATCTCGTTTCGCGTGCTCGACGCAAAGCGAGCGGCGGCATGACGACCTCACCCGCCGCACCGTCGCGCAGTGTCGGCGCGTCGCCCTTCGGTTCCGTTGAGGCGGCTTTGCCCGACAGTTCCGTTCTGCCGGGCAACGATATTTCTGGCGGGCAGACTGCGCAAGCGAACGAGGTAGGCGGCGATGACGAGCCGCCGTTAGGAGTCCGCACGCGGTGGGCATGGGCGGTCCGACGTTATTTCGTAGATCTCATTATAGCGGTCACATGCGCGAGTTTCTGTCTCTGGGCCGTATATGGGAATCAGGCGCGAGCAGAAGAGCGAACAATACCAAACGTGGAAGCGGTCTCTGTAGAAAGCGTATCCGTAAACAAACGCATCCAGCTGGCGCTCCGCATCGTCCCTCGTGAAGAAACCGGACATGCCAAACATGGTCGGTGCTGCGATCTGGAGTTTTTGGTGCGGCGCAATAATGCCACTATCCAGCTGGGCGCCGCTGTCGTCCAGGTAGACCAGCGGCGGCGGTTGACCTTTGGGCGCTACGGCGACCTGACCCATGCCGTGGAGTTCCATGGCTGGGGTCGATCCGGTGTTCGTAACTCCGATGACGATCTTTCCGGCAACGGACCGGGACGGTGGGGGCTGGTCCGGGACGAAGACCACAAACTCGCCCTCTTTCCTCAAGTTCTCGAATGCGACCCAAGGTTGCCGCTCCATGATGAACTGCTTCATGGATTGTTCGTTGGCGAAGGTGCTTTGCTTGACCGCTCCGCGCATCGAACGCAGCTGCCCCAAGTAGATTGTGGCAGCAGTGGCCGCAGCGACAAACGTCAACGCGCTCAGCAGCAAAGACCACTTCTGGTACGGCGTCATTCCGACGCGCTGGCTACGGCCTTCGCAGTGCTGGCCGTGGCACTGGCTGTTGCGATTGCTTATCTTGGGTTCTGGCTTGTCGGCATTCACGGGCGTTGGTCCGGTGTTCTTTTCTTGCTGCTCGCCGCATTGCTTACCGTGGCCGCAGTCACTTGGTTGATCTCCGATTCCGCCGACGAGCAAGTTTCGCTCGTCATCCGTCAGCGCCCGTCCATAGTCGACGTTGGGATAGGCGCGGAGGTCGCCGAGTTCGCCGCGGTCCTGGCCACCGCCAAGACATGGCCGCTCCGTTCGTTGGAAACGCATAAAGAAGAGATGTCGGATCTATCGGATAGGCGGCAGCCCCGGGGTTCGTTCTTCGCAGGTCAACCAATCGTTAAACTTCCAGTTGAAGTCACGACAGACGGATGCCGACTCCATGATCGGACCGCCGGATTCATTCAATCCAGCGATATAGTCGACGCGCGCGCGCAGCCTGATTTTGACTGCGCCATTTTCCAGAAGCTGGATTCTTCTGAGGTCCGCACTGGGTGGTGGGGTCTCACTCCGCAGCGCAGATCCGATCTCACTGATGACGTTTACGAAGTCGGCCTGCGGCGCAATGTCGCGATCGCCTCCGTGATCTTCGGTGGGTATCGGAATGGGAGTTTCGCGCGCGAAGGAGTCGACCATCAGATAGCTAAAGGAGAAGTGTGCCTCCTTGGCCGTACTCGCTCCGTTGTTTCGGAAGGTGATCTCGATCTCGAGCGGCGTAGTGAAACCCGGAGTTCCGCTGAGGATCTGCATTCCAGCGAATTCCATCTTTCCGCGATGCTTCTCGACTTCGGCCCGTTTGGCGATGTCGGCTTGTTCGCAGGTTTTAGCCGTCGATATGACAAGCAATGGCAGTCCTACAGCAGCGACGACCACGGCCGGCGCCGTCCAGGGTCGCAGGCGTTTTCTCCACATGGCAGGGTTGCCCGTTCGTACCGAGCTGTCGCTTGCGCGCTGGCCCTCTCCATCGTTCTTACTGGCGCGGGCGTCGGCCTGATCGCCGTTTCGACTTATCGGCGCCAATGGAAACTGGTGCTTGCGGTGGGCGGCGGACTATTGTTGATCGGCCTCTGGCTCGCCTGTCGGGTAGCTGGACTGGACTCTACGCTTGGCATTGATCCGACTTCCTCGTGCCCCTATCACGCCACCTTCTGCTGGCCAACCGCGAACGTAGGCTCGATGCCTAGCTCGTGCATCTCATGAATCAGCACACGGATATTGTGGCAGATGATTTTCAAGAGCACTTCGTTTTTCTGCGCAACTGGCGTCTTGGCGCGCACGCTGCCACCGAACACGCGCTTAATCATGCTGAACGTCGCCTCGACGTTGGAGCGCTTGTGGTAGTGCTCGCAAAACTCTTCCCGGTTGAACGCGAAGTAGTGGAACAGGCGTTCCCAGACTTCCGAGCGGCGGTTGTGCTTGGAAATGGCCTTCGCGTTGGATTTGAACGGAATGTAGGCGGTTCCACCCAGCCGCTCGACCGCTTCAAGGTTGCCGCGCCCGCTATACGCCTTGTCTGCGCTCACTTCGTTGATCGTGAAGTTGCGCGCGGTCGCGTCGACCAGCGCAGGGAACTGCGGCGCGTCGTGCTCGTTCTTCTCGCCGATGTAGACCGCCGTGACGACATTGGTTTTCACGCCAACGCAGGCGTGCGTCTTGACCCATTCGCGGCCCAGCTGCTCGTGACCGTACTTCTCCGAGTAGTAGCGGTAGTAAGTGCAGGTGCCGAAGCCGGTCGAGTCGACGGCGAAGTCCTGTTCGATCTCTTTGAGCGGCAAGCTACTCTGCTCAATCAGGCCGTGCAGAATCGGCGTGATCTCTTCGGACTCCATCGCGTCAAAGATCGAGTTGTAGTGCGGCGCGTGGTCGATCAGGCCGGCGCTCTGCGCCTGGCGAAGATCGGTCATGAATCTGCGACCGCTGAACCCGCTGTAGACTTTGAACGCGGCGGCGAACAGCACCTCCGAGAGCGGCAGGCGGCGATTGCCGGAACCCTTCTGCTGGGGTGTCGGCACGCTCGCCACGAGGTCGCGCAGCAGCTTGCAGAAGTGTTCCTTTTCGGTCGTCTGCGCCGCGTTGTAGCTGCTCCACTCTTGGGTGTAGCTGACGCGGACCGCACGCGTCTCGGTCACGGTCCCATCCGCCGCCATCTCCCGCCTCTCCACGTACTCGACCGCGAAGATGTGTTTGCACGGCTGCTGCCTCAACTCATGGTCGGGGCAGGTGCAGCTATCACCGCTCTCACCCTTGCGGACGGTGTACGTACCGTTGAGCGACTGCGAGGGCACCACCCACGCATCGCCTTTGCGTTGAATCTTGGCCGTCGCCGCAATCACCAGTCCGCGCTGTTGCCGTTCGTCCATGAGCAAACTCCCTTTCGGTATTCCCAATTGGTGTTACCAAAAGGTAGTACCGTGGGGGTGGGGGCTTGTCAATACCCTTCGGTACTACTAGAAGGTATTTCCGAAAGGGGCGACGAATGGCAAAAGCCAAGGAAAAGGAACCGGAACTCGGCTTCGTCCAGCTTACGGGCTGCCGCTGTCGGTGCGGCCACGAATGGTTGCCGCGTCTCAATCCCGAGTCTGGGGAACGAGAACGGCCAGCGGTTTGCCCGAAGTGTAAATCTCCGCGCTGGGATCGCGCGATGCGCTAATCGCCGGTCATCAGCCAAACGTAAGCACGGGTGGGCCCCTCGGCAATTGGCGGGCAGACCGAGTTTCTGGCGGGCAACTGACGATTGGCGGGCAAAGCCCGTTGAGGCTTTGCGAGGGCACGACGAAAACCGCCCCGCGCTGTTCGATGCGCATGGTGGCGGCGATCAGCATGCCCTTCTGCTGCCTCTCGGAAAGGATTTCGGTCGGCGAGGCGACGCGGGCTAGGGGCGTCGACCTGGCTGCTACAGTTGGGCCTGTCGCAGCCAGACGACCCGACGAAGGGCTAGGCGTCCGCTCGCTTTCGCCCCGGCACTACTGCGAACCGGCGCTTTCTCCCCGCCGCATCACCGCGCGCGAGAAACGATTGTGCGGAATGCGCTTCTAGCACGTCTCGCAGAAACTCCACTCCAACGCGCCCGCTAGCCGCGATCGTCTCAAGGTTCGCCTGCGCGCCATGGGCCGCGCGAATAATCTCGGGGAGCGAGCGCGGCACTTCTGGCGGCGGATCGAGATTTGCTGGCTCACGCGTGCGCCAGCCGCGCAGGGAGATCTGCTTGAACAGGTACTCGTACTGATTCTGCGAAATGGTCCCGAGTTCCTTTGCGCGTCGGATGAGAGATTGAATCGCAACCTTCCACCGCAGCTTCAACTGCGCGAGCGTCGTCAACGTGAGGGGAGGGTCAAGCTGCGGCCGGATGGCGTCGGCGGGCGTGAGGAACTCGGCCGCAAACTCGTTGGCTGCTCGCTCTACTTCAGCGATGTGCCCTCGAACGGACTGGTGCATTACAAGGTGGCCCAGTTCGTGGGCGAGGCTGAACCTTATGCGGTCCGTTGGTCGGCCCGCCGACAACGCGATGACCGGGACGCTGGCATCGAGCGCCCATCCAGAGAACGCATCGCGGCCCTCAACTTCAGTCGGTATCGCGATGACGATAACGCCGCTGCGCTCCAACACCGAGGTCAAGTTGTCGACCGGACCGTCCGGTGACAGCCCGAGAAACGAGCGAGTAAGCCGAGCGGCGCTCGCTGGCGTTTCACTTTCTAGACGCGGAATGCGCAGCGGAATCGTCGTCAGCTTCGCGCGCAGCGGAGCGATGGTGTCGAACGTGAATTGCGCGAAGCGGTGGGCAATAGCCTGCTGTTTGGCCGTCACCGTCTTGGGGCCGCGAAAGAGCAGTGAACCGAGCGGGAAATCGCAGGGATCGCTCTGCGTGAAATGCGACAATGGAAACTTGGTCTGCTCGACCAACGCCGCAATCATTTCGGGCGTCGGTTGCCGACGCCCGCCCTCCATCATCGCAACGACCGGCTGTTCGGCGCCGATCCGCTCACCGAGTTCCTTCTGAGTCCAGCCAAGGAGTTCGCGGATTTGCTTGATCCGCTCTCCGTTAACCATTCTCCGTCCCGGTGTCGGATTCCGCATCGTCGTCAAAGCGTCGCTGATAGCCGAGATCGCTGTTGTCGTCGGACGGTGGCGCAGGCGGAGCGAATAGCGAATCTGCCGGGTGATTGAGCCGCCGCCACCAGTACTCGACGACAGAACGACGCGTTGTGCCACCAGCTGGACACGACAGGAAGAGTTCGACGAAGCCGCGCGAGTTGTCCCACAGGAACATCAGATTCAACTCTGGCCTGTTGAACAACGGAGCCAGCGGCGCGATGCGCTGCCTGTAGAACAGCTGCATCGGTTCCGAGATGCCGGGGCTCGGGGCGAGAACTTCAACGCCACCATGAATGCGCCGGTCGATCTTGCGGGCACGAATCGAGTAGCGGCCCTGCTCGAACTTCAACCCATTGTTGGCGACGCTTTGTATCGCACTAATCGCGCCGCCGTGGTGCCTTCGAATGTACTGCTTGGCGAAATAGCGAACTTGCGAGGAGTACTCGAACGGCTCGACGGGCTCTCGAAGGTTCTCGAAAAACTGGCGCGCCGCCATGACCGCCGACTCGTACGCTGGGTACAGAATCGAGACGATCGGTTGGACATCGATCACGACTTGGTCAGGCCGATGGGCCAGTTCGGAAGGCATGGTTATAATATACACCACATTTCCGGATTCGAAGCAAGGGGCGGCCCTGGCCATCGTCGTAGCGAGTCGCTATGGCGCTGCTCGGCGCTGGTTCAGTCTGGCGGGGCCAATCAATCACGGGGGGATCTATGGCGCCTATCGATCGGGTCGAACCGTTGAAGGACTATCTCTCGGCCTATGTGACCGACGAAGGGATCGACCTTCCAAGGCTCTTCAACGACGACTTCTTCGTCGCAACGAAGCTCCTGTGGAATGCGAAGCACTACATTTCCGCGGCTAAGCTGCTCATGTCGGCGGTCGATACGCTTGCGTTTCTGGCGTTCGGTGACGTGCCGCGGAACTTCCAGAAATGGCTAGAGACGTTTGCGGATCTTAGTGGGCTCAATGCCACCGCAGATGAGTTGTGGGAGCTAAGAAATTCGTTGCTCCATATGACCAACAGCGACTCCCGAAGGGTAAGCGCCGGAACCGTGCGCAGGCTCACGTTCTACGTCGGATACTTGCAGCCAGGCGACCCTACTGAAGACGGCGAATCGAAATTTTTCAGCCTTTGGGACTTCCTCCAGATTGTGGCGCAGGGCGTCGCTCGGTTTATCGAATCGCTCAACTCCGACAGGTCGAAGTTCCCCGTCTTCGTCGAGCGTTACGACAGCATCCTTTCGGACTCTCGCTACCAGATATTCCATCAGACGCCCGAGGTGGCGCCGAAGGATAGCTAGCGAGCCCAATCGCGCTTGGAAGCTGTCGCCGCCGACCTACACTGCCGAAGCATGCGGCTGTGGATTTACGAGAATTGGGTCGCCGAGGGGCACAAGGCGCGCATTCACCGCGCCGACTGCTCTTGGTGCAAGGATGGTGCGGGCATCCATCAGAACGCGGGCCGGCGCAACCGTCGCTGGTTGCCCGGACCAATCAGCTCATGGCCTGCCGCGCTCCGCATCGCCGAGCAGACGAACGCGGCATCAATCCGGGCTTGCAAGCGCTGCCAACCCGACCTCGGTTGAGCACCGATTTATTGTGCAGCCCCGCGATTAAATGTGCGGGATCGGTTTTTCGTGCAAAGCCGCCCGAGGCGGTCTTTCAGCTCGGTGAGGCCTTGGCATTGTGCGAGCGCTGCAGCGCCGTCGGTGACACGGCCGGCGCGGAACGGCTGTACGCGCTGCTGGCGGCGTTCGCACCACGCGGCGGCCGTGCGGGCGCGTGGTCCGGTGCGGTCGCCCACTATCTCGGTGTGCTCGCCGGCACGCTGGGGCGCTGGGACATCGCCGCGACGCATTTCGAAGAGGCGCTGCGCGCCGCCGACGCGGCCGGCGCCGTGTTGCCGGCCCGCGCCACCCAGCTCGGATACGCTCGGGCGTTGCTCGCGCGTGCGGCGCCGGGCGACGCCGGCCGCGCCGAGCGCCTGCTCGGTGAGCTGTGGGTCGGCTCGCAGATGCTGTGCGGCCCGGCGCGCGAGCTCGCCGCGCCGCTGCCGCCAAGCGCAGCGGCGCGGCCGCGCTACGTGTTCCGGCGCGAAGGCGATTTCTGGACCATGAGCGCGGATGGCCGCGTCAAGCGGCTGCGCGGTCTGCGCGGCTTCGACTATGTCGCCGAGCTCCTGCGCCATCCGCACCAAGAGCTGTACGTGATCGATCTGGTCGGCTGCGGCACTGTTCAGACGGCGACGTACAGTATCGCGGAAGCCATCGAACAAGGCTTGCGCGTGGCGGCGACACCGATGGCCGAGAACGACGCGACCCTCGATCGCCGTGCACGGCAGGCCTATCGCGACCGGTGGCGGGAGCTCTGCACCGAGGCCGAGGCGGCAACGCGCGACAACGATCTCGGCCGCGCGGCGCGTCTGCGCGAGGAGATCGAGATGTTGGCGCAGGAGCTCGCCGCGGGTGGGCGCGGCGGCCGCGGTACGCCGAGCATGCAGGAGCGGGCGCGGGTCAACGTGCGCAACTGCATCACCGCGGCGCTGCGCGCCATTCGCCGCCACGACGAGACGCTGTGGCGTCACCTCGCCAACGCCATCAAGACCGGGACGTTCTGCGCCTACGCGCCGGATCGACCCGTCGAGTGGGAGCTGTAGGGCGATGACGGATCCGCGCCATGCGCTCGGCACGGCCGGAGAGCAGGCGGCCGAAGCCTTGTTGGCCCGCGAGGGGTACGTCGTGCTGACGCGCAACTATCGCTGGCCCGGCGGCGAGGCGGATCTGGTGGCGCTCGACGGCCCGACCGTGGTGTTCATCGAGGTCAAGACGCGCTGCAACGACGAGCACGGCACGCCGTTCGACGCGGTGACGCGAAGCAAGCGCCGGCGCGTCTCACGGACCGCGCAGCACTACATGCTGCGCCACCATCTCACCGATCGCGCCGCGCGGTTCGACGTCGTCGGCGTATGGGTGGAGGACGGGCGCCTGCGCTGCGAGTTGATCCGCGACGCGTTCGAGGCGGTCGAGTGAGCGGCGCGCCGCGTGGCTGGATTCCCCGGCGAGGCGCGTGCTAGCCGAGCCGAATGCTCGATATCAAGCTGATTCGCGACCAGCCCGACGACGTGAAGCGGGCGCTGGCGACGGTAGGAACGCCGCCCGAGCTGGTCGACGCGGTGCTCAACGCCGACGTGTCGCGTCGCGCCTGCATCACCGAGGTCGAGCAAATGCGCGCGCGCCGTGCGGAGACTTCGAAGACGGTCGGCAAATTGCCACCCGATGAGCGGGCGAAAGTCGTCGCCGAGATGCGCGCGCTCGGCGATCGCATCAGCGAAGCCGAACACGCCGTGACCGCTGCCGAGGCGGCATATGAGACGGCGTTGCTCGAGCTGCCGAACTTGCCGCATCCGTCGGTCCCGGTCGGTCCCGACGAACACGCCAACCTGACGGTGCGCGAGAGTGGCGAGGCGCCGGCGATGGCGTTCGCCCCGCAGCCGCACTGGGATCTCGGGCCGGCGCTCGGCATCATCGACTTCGAGCGCGGCGTGAAGATCGCCGGCTCGCGGTTCTATGTGCTGCGCGGCGCCGGCGCGCGCCTGCAGCGGGCGCTGATCAGTTGGATGCTCGATCTGCACGTGACCGAGCACGGCTACACCGAGATCTATCCGCCGGCGATGGTGCACACCGATTGCCTGGTCGGCACCGGGCAGCTGCCGAAATTCGCCGACACCATGTATCGCGACGTCGAAGGCGAGTTTTGGTTTGTGCCGACCGCCGAAGTGCCGGTAACCAACCTCTATCGCGACGAAATCCTCGACGCGGCGCAGCTGCCGCTCTACCACGTCGCCTACACACCGTGTTTCCGCCGCGAGAAGATGTCCGCCGGGCGCGACGTGCGCGGCATCAAGCGCGGGCATCAGTTCGACAAGGTCGAGATGGTGAAGTTCGTCGCGCCGGACACGTCGGATGCGGAGCTCGATCGGCTGGTCGACAATGCCGAGGACGTCTGCCGGCGCCTCGGGCTGCGTCACCGCGTGCTACAAATGTGCACCGGCGATCTCAGTTTCGTCGCCGCGATGAAATACGACGTCGAGGTGTGGGCGCCGGGCTGCGGCGAATGGCTCGAGGTCTCGTCATGTTCCAACTTCCGCGACTACCAAGCGCGCCGCGCGCGCATTCGCTACCGGCGCAGCGCCGGCGGCAAGCCCGAGCTGGTGCACACGCTCAACGGCTCCGGCCTGGCGCTGCCGCGGGTCATGATCGCGGTCTTGGAAACCTATCAGCAGGCCGACGGCAGCGTCTTGGTGCCTGAGGTGTTGCGCCCCTACATGGGCGGCCTCGAGCGCATCGCGGCCGCGTGATTCGCGCCATGCACCGCGGCAGCAGCGTCACGTCTTGCCGAACATGCTGTCAGCGCTCAGCCTCCAGCATTCAGCCGACGTCAGATGCCGCGGTGCGTTGGGTTCCGGCGGAACTGTACCGGACGGCTGTCGATGAGCGTTCGACCGAGCCACTAATCAACAACAGTGTTGATTAAGAATTGCGCGACGTGGTAGCGGCGCCTATGGCCGCACGACGCGCGAGCGCGCTGCACGTCGCTGTCGATGAGCCGGCGCCGCCGCGTGCGCCGCGCCGCCGCGATCCGGCCGGCACGCGCGCTGCGATCTTGTCGGCCGCGCAGGCGATGATGGTCGAGCACGGTCCGGACGGCCTTACCTTGAGCGACGTGGCGCGCCGTGCCGGCGTCAATCGCGGCACGGCGTATCAGCACTTCGCGACGCGCGACGAGTTGGTCGCCGCGGTGCTCGATCGCCTGTTCGCAACCACCAAGCGCAGTCTCGATGCGCGCCCCCCGACCAGCGCCGACGCGGGCCTCGACCAGACGGTCGC
>Ga0265314_10003523_pt1 | contig 15112 bp, 14 predicted proteins | sample 4126metaG_FD_203106 | JGI IMG/M metagenome (GOLD analysis project Ga0265314, IMG submission 203106) | Rhizosphere microbial communities from Carex aquatilis grown in University of Washington, Seatle, WA, United States - 4-1-26 metaG | ecosystem: Host-associated > Plants > Roots > Rhizosphere >... | reverse complement strand
CCGATGCCGCGCGCTGGGCCGGCGTCAGCCCGGCCGCGCCCTATCGACATTTCCGCGGCCGCGACGAGTTGCTCGCCGACGTGGCGCGGCGCGGCTTCGAGCAATTCACGCTGGCGTTGGCTAAAGCCTGGGACGAGGGCAGGCCCGACGTCATGACCGCCTTCGACCGCCTCGGCAAAAGCTATCTCGATTTCGCCAAGCGCGAGCCGTCCTATTATTCGGCCATGTTCGAAGCCGGTGTCGCGCTGGATACCGACGCTCAATTGCGCGCGGCGAGCGAGGCCGCCTTCTCGGTGCTGCGCCAGGCTGCTGAGAAACTCGTGGCTCTCATGCCCGCCAAAGGCCGGCCGCCGGCCTTGATGGTGGCGCTGCACGTCTGGTCGATGACCCACGGCATTGCCTCGTTGTTTGCCCGCGGCGACGCGGCGCGGCGCGCGCTGCCGATGCCGCCGGAGGAGCTGCTCGAGGCGGCGGTGCTGATTTATCTGCGCGGCCTGGGGCTCGACGGCGCAAGCCGGTGATGCGGATTTCCTGGGAGGCGCGCCTCTCGCAAACCGCCCGGGGCTTCCCATGTGAAGGGTCTTGACATCGACCCCGCTTGCTCCTACTAATGTAAATGTTATTTACATTCACACGAGGCCGACAATGCCTATCGCCGCGAAGCTCGATGATTTCGGGAAGCCCGCTTGGATCGCACTCATGGTCCTTGGCTTCATGGTCTGGTGGCCGGTCGGCCTTTGTGTGCTGGCCTTCACAATAGGGAGCGGAAGAATGGGATGCGGATTTCGCGGCGGCCAGGACCGCTGGCAGCACAAAATGGAGCGCATGCAGCACAAAATGGACTGGATGCGCTCGCGCATGGGAGCTGGGATGGGCGGCGGTGCGCCGAGCGGCGGCTTCTGGGGCGGCGCGCCCTCGAGCGGCAACCACGCCTTCGATGAGTATCGCAACGACACCCTGAAGCGTCTGGAAGAAGAGCAGCGCGAATTCCGCGAATTCCTCGAGCGCCTGCGCTTTGCCAAGGACAAGACCGAGTTCGACGCTTTCATGAACGAGCGCCGCAACCGGCCGGAAGCGCCGCCCGCGCAAAACTAGCTCTGGGTCAGATCGTCTGCCCTAAAAGTTCTGCCCAGCTGCGGCCGTCCGCTTTCCCCGAAGCGGACGGCCGTTGCGTTTAGTGAGCCGGCGTAGTGGCGCTGGCGATCGAGTCCAATGCCTTCAGCGTGTCGTCGGGCAAGGTGAGTTCGGCGGCGGCGAGATTTTCACGCAAATGCGCGACCGATGACGTGCCGGGGATCAGCAAAATATTCGGCGACCGGCGCAGCAGCCAAGCTAATGCCACCTGCATCGGCGTGGCGCCGAGCTTTTTTGCGACATCGTTCAAGGTCGACGACTGCAACGGCGTGAAGCCGCCGAGCGGGAAGAACGGCACGTAAGGGATGCCGTCGTGGGCCAGATCGTCGATCAACGTGTCGTCGCTGCGCTGCGCGACGTTGTACATGTTCTGCACGCAGACGATTTCCGCGATCTTGCGTCCGTCGGCGATCTGCTTCGGCGTGACGTTGCTCAGGCCGATGTGACGCACCAGGCCTTGGCGTTGCAGATCGGCCAGCACGGTCAGCCGCGCTTCGAGCGAGCCTTCCGCAGGGCCGTGCACGTCGAACATGGCGCGCAGATTGACGACCTCGAGCACATCAAGGCCGAGGTTGCGCAGATTGTCATGCACCGCTTGCGTCAGTTCTTCGCGCGAGAAGGCGGGAAGCCACGATCCATCCGGCCCGCGTTTGGCGCTGATCTTGGTGACGATGACGAGATCGTCGGGATAAGGGTGCAGCGCCTCGCGAATGATCTGGTTGGTGACGTGCGGGCCGTAGAAGTCGCTGGTGTCGATGTGGTCGACGCCGCTGGCGACCGCCTCGCGCAGCACGGCAGCCGCCGTGCCACGATCCTTTGGCGGGCCGAATACGCCGGGACCTGCGAGTTGCATGGCGCCGTAGCCGAGTCGTTTAACCGGGCGGCTGCCGAGGGTGAAAGTGCCGGAGGGGGGATTGGTCATTGCTGATCTCCTTCAAATGACCACCCACACATAGGGCTCGCGCATTGCCACGGAAACAAGTACAATATGTACAGCCTGTACGGGAAATAGAACAGTGAAAGCCGACCTGGACGATCTGAGCGCCTTTGTCGCCGTGGCCCGGGCCAAAGGCTTTCGCGACGCCGCGCGTGCCAGCGGCGGCAGCGCGTCCACCCTCAGCGAGGCGGTACGCCGGCTGGAAGCGAAGCTCGGCGTTCGGCTCATCAACCGCACCACGCGCAGCGTCCTCCTGACCGAAGCGGGCCAAGGCCTGCTGACGCGGCTCGACCCGGTCCTGGCCGAGGTCGAGGCCGCCCTCGACATTGTCGGCGGCTTTCGCGACAGGCTCGCGGGCACGCTCAAGCTGAACGTCCCGGTCAGCGCGGCGCGGCTGGTGCTGCCGACAATCGTGCCGGCGTTCCTGGCCGCCTATCCGGACATCCGGCTGGAGGTGATGGCCGAGGAGAACTTTGTCGACGTGCTCGCGGCCGGTTGCGACGCCGGCATCCGCTACGGCGAGCGGCTGGAGCAGGACATGATCGCGGTGCCCATCGGCCCGCGCGTGCAACGTTTTGCCCTTGGCGCCGCCACGGCCTACTTGGATCGGCGCGGCAGGCCGCAGCACCCGCGCGATCTGCTGGGCCACAGCTGTCTGCGAGGCCGGTTCCCGAGCGGGGCGACGATGGCTTGGGAGTTCGAGCGTGACGGGGAAGTCGTGCGGGTGGACCCGACCGGACCGCTGATTGTGAGCCTCGGCGGCGCCACCGATCTCCTGGTCGATGCGGCGATCGCGGGCACCGGCATCGTGCCCTTGTTCGAAGACTGGTTGCGCCCTTATTTCGACACTGGTGCCCTCGAACCCGTCCTTGAACCGTGGTGGCAGCGATTCCCCGGGCCGTTTCTCTATTATCCCGGCCGCCGCCTGGTGCCGCCGCCGCTGCGGGCCTTCATCGACTTCATCAAGCGGTCGCCGGCGCCAAAGCCCGCACTAACCCTTCCTTAACCATAATCAGCGCTGTTTAGAGGGCCTAACGGCGGGCCAAAATGCGATCAATGGCCCTAGTTTGGTCAAGTTTTGCGGGGATTTCGTTGACGTCTGCCGAGGGCGGGACTTCAAACGGGTCTTTGCAGAACAATCGTTTTTTGAGCGCGTAGACGAAATCCTTCGGCCGCGCGCATGTCACATTTGTCGCCGGCCGGCCGACATGCAGCCGGACCGAGCCGGCTGAAACGCAAAGGCCGTGCCCAAAGGATGTCCATATGAATCCTGCCGATGTGGCACAGTCGGTGCTCCCGCTCACGTCGTCCGACCTCTCGCTGTTCACGCTGTTCTGGCACGCACACTGGATCGTCAAGCTGGTCATGATCGGCTTGCTGGTGTGCTCGGTCTGGGTCTGGGCGATCGCGATCGACAAGACGGTGCTCTACACCCGCACCCGGCGCGGCATGGACCGTTTCGAGCAGGCCTTCTGGTCGGGCCAGTCGCTGGACGAACTCTACCGCTCGCTGTCGGCACGGCCGAACCATTCGATGGCGGCGCTGTTCGTGGCCGCCATGCGCGAATGGAAGCGCAGCTTCGAGGGACCGCAACGCTCTTTCGCGGGCCTCCAAATGCGCATCGAGAAGGTGATGCAGGTCACCATCGCCCGCGAAATCGAGCGGCTGGAACGCCGGCTGCTGGTTCTGGCGACGGTCGGCTCTGCCGGTCCCTTTATCGGCCTGTTCGGCACGGTCTGGGGCATCATGACCAGCTTCCAGTCGATCGCAGCGTCGAAAAACACCTCGCTCGCCGTGGTAGCGCCGGGCATCGCCGAGGCGCTGTTTGCCACCGCAATCGGTCTTGTGGCTGCCATACCGGCGACCATTTTCTACAATAAGTTCGCCGGCGAGGTGAACAAGCAGGCCCAACGTCTGGAGGGCTTTGCCGACGAGTTTTCCGCCATTCTGTCGCGGCAAATCGACGATCGGGAGTAGCGCATCATGGCTGCCAACGCGGGCACGCCGGTCATCGGACGCAGCAAGCGTCATCGCCGCCGGGTGATGAGCGAGATCAACGTCACGCCGATGGTGGACGTGATGCTCGTGCTGCTGATCATTTTCATGGTGTCGGCGCCGCTCTTGACGGTCGGCGTGCCGATCGACCTGCCGCAGAGCCAGGCCAAAAGCCTCGACCAGGACAAGGAGCCGCTCACGGTTTCGGTCAATGACAAGGGCCAGGTCTTCCTGCAAAATGCCGAGATCAAATCCGAAGATCTGGTGGCGAAGCTGCAAGCCGTGGCGGACGCGCGCGGCGGCACCGAAGCCCGCGTCTATGTGCGCGGCGACAAGAAAGTCGACTACGGCACCATGATGCAGGTCATGGGCCGCCTGTCGGGCGCCGGTTTCCACCACGTCGCGCTGGTGACGGAATTCGAGCAAAGCTCGAAAAAATAACGATGCAGATGCGGACCGCCTCAGTGATCTCGACCGGCCTGCACGCGGCGGTGCTGCTGTTCGCGGTGGTGACGTTCACGGGCAAATCGCTGGAAGCGACGCCGGTCGAATCCCTGCCGGTCGACTTCGTCAGCGAAAAAGATTTCTCCGAAATGACCAAGGGCGTGAAGGACGCGCCCAAGCCGGACAAGCCGAAGCCCCTCGTCGAAAAAATCGATACGCCGAAGCCGGTCGAGATGCAGGCGCCCAAGATCGACAAGAAGGAAGTCGCGCCGACCGCGGAAAAGCCGCCGGAGCCGAAGCCGCCCGAACCGAAGAAGGAAGCCAAGGTCGAGCCGGAAAAGAAAGCGGAGGAAGCGCCGAAGCCCGATCCGATCGCGGAGAAAATCAAGCAGCCGGACAAGCCCAAGCAGGAAACCAAAACCGAGCAGCCGAAGAAGCCCGACAAGCCGGAAAAGAAGCAGCCGAAATTCGACGCGAGCAAGATCGCGGCGCTGCTCGACAAGCGCGACCCGACGCGGAGCGCCGCGACCGGCAGCGAGTTGAGTTCGGCGCCCTCGCTCGGCACGTCCTCAGGACTTGCCGCGCAACTGTCGCAATCGGAGATCGACGCGCTACGCGCGCGGCTGATGGCGCTGTGGAATCCGCCGGTCGGCATGCAGGACGGCAGCAGCGTGCAGATCACCATCCGTATCCGTTTCAAGCGCGACGGCACGCTGGAGATCGGACCGCAGGTCTTGACCAGCGGCAGCGGCGTGCAGTTCAACGCCATGCGCGACAGCGCGGTGCGCGCCGTGCTGGTCGGCCAGCCTTACACGATGCTGCGGCCCGACCATTACGACACCTGGAAAGAAATCGACTTCACCTTCGACACCAAAGAAATGTTCCACGACATTCCTGTGAGACGCCCCTTATGACAAATAATTTCCTGCTGAACCGCCGCAGCCTGCTGGCAGGCGCGGGCGCCGGAACGCTCGCGGCCTTGGCGCCGCGCCGCGCCGGCGCCGTGCTGCGGCTCGACATCAACCAGGGCAATCCGCAGCCCATGCCGATCGCGTTGCCGGATTTCGTCGGCGGCGCGCCATCCGAAAGCGACGTGGCGCGCAACGTCACGGCGGTGATCGCCAACAATCTTCAGCGCAGCGGGCTCTTTGCTCCCATAAATCCGGCGGCGTACACCGAAAAGATCGTCAACTCGGACGCCGTGCCGCGCTTTCCCGACTGGCGCGTCATCAATGCGCAGGCACTGGTCACCGGCCGCATCACCAAGCAGACCGACGGCCGCCTCAAAGCCGAATTCCGGCTGTGGGACGTGTTCGCCGGCCAGCAGCTCGACGGCAAACAGTATTTCACAACGGCCGACAACTGGCGGCGCATCGCCCACATCATCTCCGACGCGATTTACGAACGGCTGACCGGCGACAAGGGCTATTTCGACAGCCGCATCGTCTTCATCGACGAGACCGGGCCCAAAGACCGCCGCGTCAAGCGCCTCGCCATCATGGATCAGGACGGCGCCAGTGTGCGCTATCTAACGCGCGGCGACGATCTGGTGCTGACGCCGCGCTTCAATCCGTCGACGCAGGAAATCACCTATATGTCCTACGGGCAGGGCGGCCCGCGCGTCTATCTGCTCAACATCGAGACCGGCCAGCGCGAAATCGTCGGCAACTTCCCCGGCATGACCTTTGCGCCGCGGTTTTCGCCGGACGGCCAGCGCGTCATCCTCAGTCTGCAACAAGGCGCCAACGCCAATCTCTTCGTCATGGATCTGCGCTCCAAGCAGACCACGCGGCTCACCGACACGCCGGCCATCGACACCGCGCCGTGCTATTCGCCGGACGGCCGCAGCATCTGCTTCGAAAGCGACCGCGGCGGTTCGCAGCAAATCTACGTGATGCCGGCCTCGGGCGGCGCGGCGCAGCGCATCAGCTTCGGCGAGGGCCATCATTCGACGCCGGTGTGGTCGCCGCGCGGCGACTTCATCGCCTTCACCGGCCAGGCGCGCGGTGCGTTCTCGATCGGCCTGTTGAAACCGGACGGTTCCGGCGAGCGCGTGCTGACCGAAGGGTTCCACAATGAAGGCCCGACCTTCGCGCCGAATGGCCGCGTGCTGATGTTCTTTCGCGATCCGGGGCAGGGACCGTCGCTGTTTACGATCGACGTGACCGGCCGCAACGAGTTGAAGGTGCCAACGCCGGCGCTGGCGTCCGACCCCGCCTGGTCGCCGCTGCTTTCCTAGGCATTCGCCCGCATGATCCCGAAAAGTGGGAACCGGTTTTCGGATAAGATCATGCGGTCTTAAGAAGCGTCTCACGCCCGCCATATTCACCGGCTCTTAACCATGACAAATGGTTTCAGCGGCCGAGATAGTTTTACCGGTCTCTCGCAAGGTTCCATCAAGGTTGATGGAAGGTTCGCTTAACGAACGTCCTGTTATCACTGGATCGAACGTAAGCGCGCGACCGTGTCGGTCGTGCCGCCAGGCAATCTAAGTCCGGTCAGTGCGTGACAATGGAGTAGCCGGAATGATCGATGTGAAGAACATAATGCGCGGCGCGCGTTTCGCGGCCGTTATTGCAGCGGCGCTGGCGATGGGCGCCTGCGCCAAAAACGCCGAAGACGGCGCGCAGGCCAATGCCGCCGGCCAGGCGACGCCGGGCAGCCAGCAGGACTTCGTGGTCAATGTCGGCGACCGCGTGTTCTTCGAAACCGACTCGACGGAGTTGACCCCGCAGTCGCGCGCCACGCTCGACAAGCAGGCGCAATGGCTCACGACCTATTCGCAATACGGCCAGTTCACCGTCGAAGGTCACGCCGACGAACGCGGCACGCGCGAATACAACATCGCGCTCGGCGCGCGGCGCGCCCAGACCGTGCGCGACTATCTCGCCTCGCGCGGCATCCAGACCAGCCGCATGCGGACGATTTCCTACGGCAAGGAGCGCCCGGTCGCGGTCTGCAACGACATCTCGTGCTGGTCGCAGAACCGCCGCGCGGTCACGGTGCTCAACGCCAGTTCGTGATCGAGCCCAGCATCCCGGATAAGCGCAATGGCCGGGCCAAAATCCCGGCCATTGGCTTTTGGGCCACGCCGAAGCGCCGTTTCAGTCACAATTTCGACGCAGCCCGACTTATGCTACGGCAACCGGCCGATGATCGGCTTTGAAGTCTCAGGTCCCATGACACGGTCACATACCTTTTTGCGCGGCGCGGCCAAGTTTACCTGCGGCGCCGCCTTGACGGCGCTTGCCTGTCTGATGCTGTCCGGCGCCGCATCGGCGCAGAACCGCGACGGCAATTTCATCGATAATTTGTTCAGCCGCGGTGAGCAGAGCCAGCCGCAGGGCCAGTCCGAGGTCGTGGTCAAGCGCGGCGGCGACGTGGCGCAAGCCGATCCCGGCGACGTCGCGGTGCGGCTCGACAGCATGGAAAACGCCATCCGCCAGCTCACCGGCACCATCGAGCAGTTGCAGTTTCGCAACCAGCAGCTTGAGCAGCAGGTCCGCGCCCTGCAGCAGGGCGGCGGTGCTGCGCCGCCGCCTCAGGTTCAGCCGCAACAGCCGGCGCGGCCCGCCGGCACCTTGCCGCCGGTGACCAATCCGGGCCGCCGCGGCGACGTATTCGACCCCAACCAGCAGCCGGACGCGCCGGGCGCGCCGCGCACGCTCGGCAATGCTTCCATCGTCGCGCCCGAGCCCGACGCCGGTCCGCCGGTCGGTGCCCCCGGCGGCCGCGACGCCGGCGCGCCGCTGGATCTGTCGACCCTGTCGGCCAATGCGTCGCCGGGCCCGGTCGCGAGCAATGCGCCGGGCCAGAACCTGCCGCCGGTGATGTCGCAGCAAACTACTCCGCGCGCGCCCAACGCGCCGTCGCCGCAAGTCGCAACGTTGCCGCCCTCGGCGTCGCCGCAGGACGAATACGACATGGCCTACGGCTACATGCTGCACAAAGACTACGCGCTGGCCGAACAGAGCTTCCGCGATTTCCTGCGCAAATATCCGAACGAGCGCCTGGTGCCCGACGCGCAATACTGGCTCGGCGAGAGCATGTTCCAGCGCCAGCGTTATCGCGACGCCGCGGAATCCTTCCTCGCGGTGTCGACGAAATATGAGAAGGCCGGCAAGGCGCCGGATTCGCTGCTGCGGCTCGGCCAGTCGCTGGCCGCGCTCAACCAGAAAGAAGCCGCCTGCGCTACTTTGGCCGAAGTCGAGCGCAAGTTTCCGCGCGCCTCAGCCAGCGTGAAGCGCGGCGTGACGCAGGAACAGAAGCGCGTTCACTGCTAAGGTGCGATCCGACGCCCGCGCCGGGCGGTTGCGGATACGGCCATGCTGCCCTTGGATGCCATCTCACTTCCGGAAGCCAAAGCGCTGTTCGCCGGCCTTGATGAGGCATCCGCGCTGCTGCTCGCGGTGTCGGGCGGTCCGGATTCGATCGCGCTGATGGTACTGGCGGCGCGCTGGCGGCAATCGTTGAAGCGTAAGCCAGACCTCATCGTCGCCACGGTCGATCACGGGCTACGGGCTGAATCCAAAGCCGAAGCCGCGAGCGTCGCCAAGCTCGCGCGCCAATGGGGACTGACGCACCGCACCTTGCGCTGGACCGGCCCCAAGCCGAAAACCGGCCTGCCGCAGGCGGCGCGGCATGCGCGCTACCGCTTGCTGGCCGAGGCCGCGCGCAAGGCCGGTGCCTCGCACATTCTCACCGCGCATACGCTCGACGACCAGGCCGAGACCGTTTTGATCCGCATGGCGCGCGGCAGCGGCGTCACCGGGCTTTCGGCGATGGCGCGCGAGACCGACGTGCCGCGACACGGGGCAGGCGGCATCAAGCTCCTCCGCCCTTTGCTCGGCATCCCCAAGGCGCAGCTGATCGCCACGCTGCGCGCCGAGGGCATTGCCTTCGCCGACGATCCGACCAATCGCGACCCGCGCTTCACCCGGGCGCGGCTGCGCCGCCTGATGCCGCAACTCGCCGCGGAAGGGCTCGATGCCCGCCGTCTGGCGCTTCTTGCAAGCCGCCTGAAACGGACGGATGTCGCCATCGAGACCGCCGTCGACCGGGCGCACAGCGAATTGATCGGCGATCTCGGGGCGCCAGGCGCTTATGACGCCGCGGGGTTCGCGCGGCTGCCGGCTGAGGTGGCGTTGCGCCTGCTCGGACGCGCGGTTGCCAGCCTGGGCGACGAAGGGCCGGTCGAGCTCGGCAAGCTGGAGGCGCTGTGGCTCGCCCTCGATAATGCCCAAAAGGCGGGCAATAGCCGCTTTCGCCGCAGTCTGGCCGGTGCCTTGGTAACCCTGGCCCAGGGCAAAATCACCGTCGAACGGGCGCCGGCCCGGCGGCCGCTCAAGGCTCGTCCGCGCGGTCGCACAAGCTTAACCACGCCGGTGAAGGGCGCCCCTAAAGCGCGCGCCAAGAGGCCCAAATCGCGCTAGATTATGCAGATTCGGGGCCTTTCCATGCGGGCCTGCCGTGCCTACATTGCGACAGGATGCGATAAGCCTTCACGAAGTTTTGGCATAAGAACAAAACACATGGCCGCGGCGCTGCACGCGGCGGGTAAGGACGCCTGATGAACGCCAACTTACGCAATTTCGCCCTCTGGGTGATCATTGTCCTCCTGCTGCTCGCGCTGTTCACGCTGTTCCAGAATCCGGGAACGCGGACGACGTCGCAGGACATTTCCTTTTCGCAATTGCTGAGCGAGGTCGATCAGGGCCGCGTCCGCGACGTGGTGATCCAGGGTCCGGAAATTCACGGCACCTTCGCCAACGGCACCAGCTTCCAGACCTACGCGCCCAACGATCCGGGCCTCGTCCAGAAGCTCTACGCCAAGGGCGTTTCCATCACCGCGCGGCCTTTGACCGACAACGTGCCGTGGTTCGTGTCGCTGCTGGTCTCCTGGCTGCCCTTCATCGCCTTGATCGGCGTCTGGATATTCCTGTCGCGGCAGATGCAAGGCGGCGCCGGCAAGGCCATGGGCTTCGGCAAGTCGCGCGCCAAGCTGTTGGCCGAGTCGCATGGCCGCATCACGTTTGACGATGTGGCCGGCGTCGACGAGGCCAAGCAGGACTTGCAGGAGATCGTCGAATTCCTGCGCGATCCGGGAAAATTCCAGCGTCTCGGCGGACGTATTCCGCGCGGCGTGCTGCTGGTCGGCCCTCCGGGCACCGGCAAGACCTTGATCGCGCGCGCGGTCGCGGGCGAAGCCAACGTGCCGTTCTTCACCATTTCGGGCTCCGACTTCGTCGAAATGTTCGTCGGCGTCGGCGCTAGCCGCGTGCGCGACATGTTCGAGCAGGCCAAGAAGAACGCGCCCTGCATCATCTTCATCGACGAAATCGACGCGGTCGGCCGCCATCGCGGCGCCGGCCTCGGCGGCGGCAATGACGAACGCGAGCAGACGCTCAACCAGTTGCTGGTCGAAATGGACGGCTTCGAAGCCAACGAAGGCATCATCCTGATCGCGGCCACCAACCGGCCCGACGTGCTCGATCCGGCGCTGCTGCGCCCGGGCCGTTTCGATCGTCAGGTGGTCGTGCCGAACCCGGATGTCGTCGGCCGTGAGGCGATCCTGAAAGTTCACGTCAAGAAGGTGCCGCTGGCGCCGGACGTCAACCTCAAGACCACCGCGCGCGGAACGCCAGGCTTCTCCGGCGCCGACCTCGCCAATCTGGTCAACGAAGCGGCCTTGATGGCCGCGCGCCGCAACAAGCGCATGGTCACGCAGTCCGAGTTCGAGGACGCCAAAGACAAGGTGATGATGGGCGCCGAGCGCAAATCCTTGGTCATGACCGACGAGGAGAAGATGCTCACGGCCTATCACGAAGGCGGCCACGCGCTCGTGGCGCTCAACGTCAAGGCCACCGATCCGGTGCACAAGGCCACCATCATCCCGCGCGGCCGTGCCCTCGGCATGGTCATGCAGCTGCCCGAGCGCGACAAGCTGTCGATGTCGCTCGAGCAGATGACGTCGCGTCTCGCCATCATCATGGCTGGCCGCGTCGCCGAGGAAATGGTGTTCGGCCGCGAGAAGGTGACGTCCGGCGCGGCGTCGGACATCGAGCAGGGCACCAAGCTCGCCCGCCTGATGGTAACGCGCTGGGGCCTGTCGGATGCGCTCGGCCCGGTCGCCTATGGCGACAATGGCGACGAGGTGTTCCTCGGTTACCAGGTGTCGCGCCAGCAAAGCGTTTCCGAGGAAACCAACCGCAAGATCGATTCCGAAGTGCGCAAGCTGGTCGAAAACGGTCTTGAGGAAGCCAAGCAGATCCTCACCGAAAAGCGCGCCGATCTCGAGACCTTGGCCAAGGGCCTGCTTGAGTTCGAGACGCTGTCCGGCGACGAGATCAAGGATCTGATCAACGGCATCCGCCCGAACCGCGAGACCGTGATCGAGCCGACCACGCCGCGCGGCTCCGCCGTGCCGCCGGCCGGCAAGCAGCGGCCGCGGCCCGAGCCCCCGGCCGGCGAGGTCGCGCCGCAGCCGCAGGGCTGAGGTTCCCAACATTAGAAAGCGCCCGCCCATCGGCGGGCGTTTCTTTTTGCGCGGGGTTGACCTCGATCAATAAGCAGACCGTCCTTCCGGCATCTGATGGGCTACCATTCAGAGGAGCGGTCACATGGCGGAAACGCATCTTGGCGTCAGCGAAATCGTAAAACGTGGCTTGCTCGCCGGCATTGCCGGCGGGCTGGCGGAAGTAGTGTGGGTGTCACTCTATGCCGCCGTCAGCGGCGGCGATGCGGCGATCCTGGCGCGCGGCGTCACGACGGCGTCGGGCGTCTTGGCGCTGTTGCCGGCAGCGCCGGTCACCGACGGTATCGCCGTACACATGACGCTGGCCGCCTTGCTCGGCGTCGTGCTGACGGCCTTGTGGCAGGCGCGGCCCGGTCGCGGCGTCGGCGCCTTGTACGGCTTCATGCTGGCGGCGCTGGCCGCGGTCTGGGCGGTGAACTTCTTCGTCGTTCTGCCCGTGCTCGAACCGTCCTTCGTCCATCTGCTGCCCTATTCGGTGAGTCTGGTGTCGAAGCTGCTGTTCGGCGTCGCCGCCGCGGAAACCTTGCGGCGCTACGCCGCGGCCGGACAAAGCCTGGCGCCCGCGCACCGCTAAAGGGTTCGCAAACGCCCGCCACAGAAAAACGCCCGCCGCCATGGCGGGCGTTTTGATTGTGGGTTTCCTCACGCGCCGGTCTGCGCTAGCGGTGGCGCACCATGTTGCCTCACTCAGACACCCCGCCGCCCTGGACGCTCGCCGGCTTTCGCCAGGGCGCGTGGGAAATCCTGCCGCTGATGCCGGGGCTGGCGGCCTTCGCCATGGCCTTCGGCACCGTGGCCGCGCGCAAGGGATTCCACCTGATCGACGCGCTGGCAATGAGCGGCACGGTCTATGCCGGCGTCGCCCAGCTTGTGGTGGTGGAAGCCTGGCCGGATCGGCTGACGCTGCCGGTGATCGGCGGCATCGTACTGGTCACCGCGCTGATCAGCAGCCGCTTTATGTTGATTGGCGCGTCATTACGGCCCTGGCTTGGTTCGCAGCCGGCGGCCAAGATCTATCCGACGCTGTTCCTCCTGGTGGAGCCGAACTGGCTGATGGCGATGCGCTACCACGCTAATGGCGGCAGCGACCCGGCCTATCTGCTCGGCGGCGGCGCGGTGGTTTATGTCGTCTGGGTGGCGGCGACCGCGGCCGGCTATTGGCTCGGCACCTCGATCGGCGATCCGCACGCCTTCGGCCTCGATCTGGTGATGCCGGCCTTTTTCACCGCGATGCTGATCTCGATGTGGCGGGGGCTCAGCGCCTCGATCGGGTGGGTCGTCGGCGGCGCGGTCGCGCTCGCCACCGATTACCTGTTCGGCGGTATGTGGCACCTGGTCGCCGGCGCGCTGGCCGGTTCGATTGCCGGAGGCTTCATCGATGATCGCGAGTGATCCGGTTGGCTTTCTCGGCTTGCTCGCGGTGATGACGCTGGTGGTCTATCTGACCCGCGCCGGCGGCTTCTGGCTGATCGGCCGCGTCACCATCGGCCACCGGTTGCAACGCATCCTTGGCGCGCTGCCCGGCGCGGTGATCGCGGCGACCATCGCCCCGGTGCTGGTGCATGGCGGCGTGAGCGCGCTGTTGGCGGTACTGGCGGCCGGGATGGCGATGCTGGCGCTGCGCAACGATTTTGCCGCCGTGGTGGCGGGCGTGGCGGTCGCCGCTTTCGCCCGCGCCGCCGGTTTATAAGGTCAAGATCCCTCTATCGCGCTGGCATGGTCCTTGTATCCTTGCCGCGGGGGGCCGCGTCCTGCGGCCAATGGGGGCGACAATGACGGACATAACGGTTCATCCGGTCGACGAGAAACTGCCGGCCTTGCGGCTGGTGCCTTTGGCCTTGCAGCACGTGCTGGTGATGTATGCCGGCGCCGTGGCGGTGCCTTTGATCGTGGGCCGCGCGCTCAAGCTGCCGCCGGAGGACGTCGCCTTTTTGATCAGCGCCGACCTGTTCGCCTGCGGTCTGGCGACCATCGTGCAATCGCTCGGCTTTCCCGGCGTCGGCATCAAGCTGCCCGTGATGATGGGCGTCACCTTCGCCTCGGTCGGGCCGATGCTGGCGATGGCAAACGCACCCGACGTCGGGCTGCTCGGCATCTTCGGCTCGGTGATCGCGGCCGGTGTCTTCGGCATTCTGGTCGCGCCCTTCATGAGCCGGCTGCTGCCGCTGTTTCCGCCGGTGGTGACCGGCACGATCATCATGGTGATCGGCATTTCACTGATGCGCGTCGGCATCAACTGGGCGGCCGGCGGCATCCCGTCGATGCCGCAATACGGCGCGCTCGACGGTATGGCCATCGCGCTGTTCGTGCTGCTGGTCATCCTGGCGCTGATCAAATGGGGCAAGGGCTTCGTGCAGAACGTCGCGGTGCTGATCGGCATCGTCATCGGTGCGGTGCTGGCGGCGGCGCTCGGCAAGATGAGCTTCGCCAAGGTCGCGACGGCCGCCTGGGTCGACGTCGTGGTGCCGTTCCATTTTGGCATTCCCCAATTCCACCTGATCCCGATCGTGACCATGTGCATCGTCATGATCGTGGTGATGATCGAGTCGCTCGGCATGTTCCTGGCGCTTAGCGAAATCACCGGCAAGCCGATCGACGAGGCGGCTTTGACCCGCGGCCTGCGCGCCGACGGCGTCGGTACGCTGTTGGGCGGCATCTTCAATACGTTCCCCTACACCTCGTTCTCGCAGAACGTCGGACTTGTTGGCGTCACGGGCGTGCGCTCGCGCTGGGTCACGGTCGGAGGCGGCGTCATCATGCTGATCCTCGGCCTGCTGCCGAAGATGTCGGCGTTGGTCGAGGCGGTGCCGCAGGTCGTGCTCGGCGGCGCGGGACTGGTGATGTTCGGCATGGTGGCGGCGACCGGCGCGCGCATTCTTACCGGCGTCGACTTCAAAGCCAACAGGAATAATCTTTTTGTCGTCGCCATTGCGGTGGGCTTCGGCATGATCCCGCTGGTGGCGCCGACCTTCTTCAAGGCCATGCCGGAATCGCTCAAGCCATTGCTGGATTCCGGCATTCTGCTGGCGGCCATCGTCGCGGTGCTGCTCAACGCCTTCTTCAATGGC
>Ga0265314_10003521_pt1 | contig 15114 bp, 15 predicted proteins | sample 4126metaG_FD_203106 | JGI IMG/M metagenome (GOLD analysis project Ga0265314, IMG submission 203106) | Rhizosphere microbial communities from Carex aquatilis grown in University of Washington, Seatle, WA, United States - 4-1-26 metaG | ecosystem: Host-associated > Plants > Roots > Rhizosphere >... | reverse complement strand
CGATCAGCTTGATTCATCGGCCAGAAAGCGGGTCCAGGGGGACCCGCGCGGACCAGGGGGTCCGCCCCACAATCCCAACATCCCGGAGCCCCTCCAGTGACCGCCCTATACTCACTGGTCGAAGCCGGCATGCGCTACAACGGCCCCCCGGTTCTCGATGCCGTCACGCTGACCTTCGAAGCCGCCCAGCTGGTGGCCATCATCGGCCCTAACGGAGCCGGGAAATCGACGCTGCTCGGCATCATGGCCGGCCTCCGCCCCGGCCACACCGGCCGCTGCGAATACCGCGGCATCGAGCCCGAGCATTGGCCGCGCCGCGCCTTCGCCCGCAAGGTGGCCTTCATCCCCCAGAGCCTGCGCGTCGAGTTTCCCTTCACCGCGGAGCAGGTGGTGCTGATGGGCCGCACGCCGCACTGCGACGGCCTGTTTGAATCGCCCGCCGATCTCGAAGCCGTCGAGAGCGCCCTGGCGATCACCGGCACGCTCCCATTCCGCCATCGCGATTTCCGCTCGCTCTCGGGCGGAGAGCGCCAGCTCGTCATCCTGGCCTCGGCCGTGGCTCAACAGCCGGAGACGCTGCTCCTCGATGAACCGACCACATTCCTCGACCTCCAGCACCAGGTCGCCATCTACCGTCTCCTGCGCGATCTGAGCCGCCGTGGAATGCTCGTGGTGGCCGTGACGCACGATCTCAACCTCGCCGCCGCCTTCGCCGACCGCATCGTGGTCCTCAACTCCGGCCGCGTGGCTGCGGACGCAACCCCCGCCGAAGTGCTCGCCCCGGAAAGAATCCTAGAGGTGTTCGGAGTCGCCTCCGAGCTCCATCGCGGCCCCGAAGGCAGGCCCTGGATCGTTTATGGCCAATAGCCGCCGCCGGTTCTGGATCGCGGTGCTTTCCTCAGCCGCCGCCGCAGTACTCGTGCTCTGCATCGCGCCCCTCATCGGCTCAACCTCCATCGACTACTCGCGCGCGCTGGCCGGCCTCTCGCCCGATAGCGAAATCCTGTTCTATACGCGCCTCCCACGAGTGCTGCTGGCGCTCCTTGCCGGAGGCGCGCTAGCCGTGGCGGGTGTGCTCTTCCAGGCCATGCTGCGCGACGCTCTGGCGACGCCGTACACCCTGGGCGTCTCAGGGGGAGCTTCGCTCGGCGCGGTCGCCGCCATCTGCCTCGGCTGGCGCGAGGTCGGGCACCTGCCGGCCATCTGGCTCGCGTCCTTCGCCGGCGCCGCGCTGGTCTTATTCCTGGTTATGGGAGTCGCAACCGAAGGCCGCCGCATGTCGTCCTTCACGCTGCTGCTGGCCGGCGTTTCCATCAACACCATCTGCCTGGCCGCCATCCTGTTCCTGCAATACATCGCCAGCTTCGGCCAGACTTTCGCCATCGTGCGCTGGCTGATGGGCGGGATCGACTCCGTCGACTACTCGACCCTGGCCTGGTTCGCCGCCGCCGTCCTGCCCGCCGTGGGTCTCATTTTCCTGCGCGCTCGCGACTGGAACCTGATGGCTGTGGGCGAAGATTGGGCCGCCGCCCGCGGCGTCTCCGTCTCCCGGCTCATGCTGAGCGGTTACGTGCTGGGCTCCTTCCTGGCTGGCACGGTGACCGCGCTGGCCGGTCCCATCGGCTTCGTCGGCCTCATCGTCCCGCACGCCCTCCGCCTCAAACTGGGAGCCGACCACCGCCTGCTTCTGCCCTGTTCCTTCTTCACCGGCGCCGCGTTCCTGGCCATCTGCGACACCGTCGCCCGCACCGTCCTCGCCCCCACCGAGATCCCCGTAGGCGTCGTGACGGCCTTGCTAGGAGGCCCCTTCTTCATCTGGCTCCTCCGCTCGAAACGCCGGAGTCTGTGGCTATGAAGGTCCTCCGCGTCGCCGCCAGCTTCGTGGGAAACGTTTTGACCGCACTGATCGGAACGGCAATATGGGACGCGGGACTCTCCCGGATCTTTCATCCTCGCACCATCAGGGGCATTTACCTCACGGAGATCGGCCTGAGCGCCGTCATTGCCTTTCTGTTGGGCTACTTTGTTTTCTACAAGTGGAAGTCAGCTCCTGCGAAGGCTGTGTGGGTGGTCGCCGTGCTCGTGCTTGCCTACCGGTCCACCTTTTCCCCTCCCAAAACGCCGGGTGAAATCGTGACTCTATCCAGCCTGGACTGGCTGTCCGTCCGAGCGATCTTCTACTCGCTGGGCGCATGGTCCTGCGCCAGCATTGTGCCGCTCATTCGTAAGCGCCGGAGCGGACAGTGAGGCAACTCAACCACCTTCTCCGCCGCGATCGCGTCCAGAAAACTGCGGTCGTGCGAAACCAGCACGATCGTTCCCGGATACTCGGCCAGCGTCTTCTCGAGGGCCTCCTGGGCTTCGATCTCGAGGTGGTTGGTCGGCTCGTCCAGCAGCAGAAGGTTCGTCTCGCTCACCAGCAGGCGCACCAGCGCCACCTTGGCGCGCTCGCCCGCGCTCGCCTCCCCGAGCGGCTGATTGATGCGGTCCGGACGCACCCGCAGACAGGCCAGCAGCGTGCGAGCCAGCGTGCCCGGTCCGCAGATCTCCAGCGGCGTTGCCGCTCCATCCAGGTTCTCGGCGTCCTGGGCATAGTATCCGGCCTCGACGTGCGCGCCGAACCGGACGGTCCCCGCATCGGCCGGCTCCCGTCCCAGCAACACGCGCAACAGCGTCGTCTTCCCGGAACCGTTCGGCCCGGTAATCGCCAGCCTCTCGCCTCGCGCCAGATGAAACGTGATCCCCTCGAACAGGGGCTTGCCAGGGTAGGACTTTGCAAGATCCTCGACCGTCAGGGCGATGTCGCCGCAGCGCCGCACACCGGCGAACTCGAAGACCGGCATCGGCTGGTCTTCCCAGGGCTTCGCCACCTCGGGGCCGCGCCCCGGACGCTCCCGCAGCAGGCGCGCCGTCCGCGCCACTTTGGCGGCCTTGCGCCCGTAGAAATCGCGGCTGCCGCGCTCGCCCTCGGGCGCGGTCCCCACCCGCTCCGCCAGGCGCGACCGCCGCTCGGCCGCCTGTTCCGCGGCCGCCTTGCGCCGCTCAAACGCGTCGTAATTCTCCCATGCCTGCCGGTCGGCCAGCTCTCGCCGCGCCCGGTACTCGTCATAGCCGCCCTCAAACACCGTCACGCGTCCCCGCTCGATTTCGAGCACACGCGTCGCCACCCGCCGCAGGAAGGTGCGGTCGTGCGACACCAGCACGCACGCACCGCCACGCTCGGCGAGTTGCTCTTCGAGCCATCCGCGTGCCGCGATGTCCAGGTGATTGGTGGGCTCATCGACCAGCAGCAGGTCGGCGTCGGCATGGAGCGCACGCGCCAACGCCGCCCGTGTCCGCTGGCCGCCCGAAAGGCTCGCAGGCGGCAGCTCCCACTCGCCGGCCGCAAACCCCAACCCGCCCAGCAGACGCTCGGCCTGGGCCTCGGCAGCATAGCCGCCGGCGGCCTGGTATTCGTTCACCAGTTCGGCGTAGTCGCAGGGCGCCTCGCGCTCCGGCGTCGACAGTCGTGCTCGCAGCCGCGCCAGGTCCGGCCGCGCGCCGAACACGCAATCGAACAGGGATCCGCACTCGCCCGCGCCCTGCTGATCGGCGTACGCAACCCGCAGCCCTTTTCGGCGGGCGATCGAACCGCCGTCGGGCGCCAACCCGCCGGCCAGGATTCGCAGCAGCGTCGACTTGCCCGCGCCGTTCGCTCCCACGATGGCCAGCCGATCTCCCGCCTCGATGGAGAACGTCGCGTCGCGGAACAGTTCGATCGTGGACGGATACCGAAATGAGAGAGCAGTGGCGTTCAGTAAAGACATACACCCCTCCATGCCGCCGTGCGCGGCGATTGGTTTCAAGCGGAGGTCGTCTTTACCGTTTCATTGGCGCAGGCCGCGGCCTACGAACTCATTATAAGATAGAACCTTGACCAACAAGCTCGTAATTGAGAATCTACGCTTCCGCCCGGTCCGCACGGTCCTGAGCGTCCTGGCTATCGGCATTGAAGTCGTCATGATCCTGACCATCGTCGGGATCAGCCGCGGCATGATCGTCGATTCGCAGCGGCGCATGCGCGGCGTCGGCGCCGACGTCCTGGTGCGGCCTCCCGGCAGTTCCGTGCTCAGCCTCAGTTCGGCGCCGATCCCCGAGAAGATGGTCGGCTTCATCGAGCGCCAGCCGCACGTCACCCTGGCCGTGGGCGCCGTCAACCAGCAGGTAGGCGGCGTCACGTTTGTCACCGGCGTGGACCTGGCCCGCTTCAACCAATTGAACGGCGGCTTCCGCTACCTCAAGGGCGGCCCTCCGCGGCAGCCCAATGACCTGCTGGTTGATCGGTACTACGCCCAGCAGAACAAGCTCAAGGTCGGCTCCACAGTACAGCTCATGAATCGCCCGTGGCACGTGTGCGGCATCATCGAGGAAGGCAAGCTGGCCCGCGTCGTAGTCCCGATTCAGGTCCTCCAGGACCTCACCAGCAACGCCGGCAAGATCAGCCAGGTTTTCGTCAAGGTGGACAACCCGGCCAATACCGATGCCGTGGTCACCGCGCTTAAGGCCAAGCTTCCCAGCTACCTGATCTACTCGCTGGAGGAGTTCGTCTCGCTCATCTCGATGGACCACGTCCCCGGCCTGTCGGAGTTCATCGGCGTCATCATCGGGCTGTCGATCATTGTGGGTTTCCTGGTGGTGTTCCTGTCGATGTATACGGCCGTGCTCGAGCGCACGCGTGAAATCGGCATCCTGAAGGCTCTGGGCGCTTCGCCGTCCTTCATTCTGGGCATTCTGATGCGCGAGACGTTGATTCTGGCGATCTGCGGTTCTGTGGTGGGCATCGCGTTCTCATTCGTCACGCGCTGGCTCATCATGACCCTGGTGCCCGGCTCGCTCTCCCAGTACATCGTTCCCGACTGGTGGCCCATCGCGGGCGCCATCGCACTGGCGGGCGCTTTGCTCGGCTCGGCCTATCCCGGCTGGCGCGCGGCGCGCCAGGACCCCATCGAGGCGCTGTCCTATGAGTGATCCCATCATCCAGGTTCGCGGCTTGCGCAAGGTCTATCACGTCGGTGACGTGGACGTGGAGGCGTTGCGGGGCGTGGACCTCACGGTCGAGCGCGGAGAGTTTCTGTGCGTGGTCGGCCCTTCCGGCTCGGGCAAGTCGACGCTCTTCCACATTCTCGGCGGCCTGACCGGCGCCACGTCGGGCGAGGTCATCGTCGACGGCCGCGACCTGTCGAAGATCTCGGACGCCGAACGCACCGAGATGCGCAAGCGCATGGTCGGCTTTGTCTTCCAGAAGTACAACCTGCTGCCCACTCTCAGCGCCGCCGACAACATCGCTATCGCGCGCTACATCGGCGGCCGGAGCATGACCGAGGACCCGAAGTTCCGCCAGGTGCTTCAGTTACTCGGCATCGAAAACCGCCTGCAACACAAGCCGCGCGCGCTTTCCGGCGGAGAGCAGCAGCGCGTCGCCATCGCGCGCGCCATCGTGAACGATCCCGCCATCCTGCTCGCGGACGAGCCTACCGGCAACCTCGATTCGAAAAACTCCGAGGCTGTGTTGGGCGTGCTACGCGATCTCAACGAGCGCCTGGGCCAGACCATCCTCATGATCACGCACGACTCGCACGTGGCCACATACGGCCATCGCGTGGTCCACATGCTGGACGGCCGGATCGTCGAGGCATAGCGCACGCCTCAGCGCGCCGCCGAGGGCCGCTCCTGTCGCCCTACTTCTTCTTAGCCAGCTCGCGGAGGTACCCTACCACGGACTGAATCTGCTCGTGGCTGAGCCTCTTGTCATAGGCCGGCATCTTGCCCTTGCCCTTGGCGATGAGCTCGGCGAGTTGTGCGTCGGTCATCTTCTGGGTTTCGGCGGCGCGCAGGTCCCCGATCTTGAAGGTGCGTCCCATGGCCGTCTGGCCGGAGCCGTCCGGACCGTGGCAGCCGGCGCAATTCCGCTTGTAGATCGCCTCTCCGGTTTCCTGGCCAAACAGAGCCGGGCTTAATACCATCGCTATGGATGCCACCGCGGGCAGCACGAGCTTCGTGGAAAAGATCATTGTGGGTACATCCCCTTTCGGTATCAGTATAGCCGCCCGGCCGTGGTAACGTGAGACAGATTGACCAGGAAGGAACGCATGCTCGGCGCGCTGCGGCGCCAGCCGGTCGACCGGCTCCCTACGCAGTCCAACTACACGCGGGCCATGGGAAGCCTGCTCGCCGCTCATTTTGGAATCGCCGAGGCGGAGCTTCCGGAACGTCTGGGCAATCACCTGCTGCGCGTGGACATAGACCACCGTCGCCCTACCAACGCGGATGGCTCGATTGAGTTCGACTGGTGGGGCGCGGGATGGGACACGCGCACCGAGGGATACTGGCACGCCTTCTCGCCGCTCAAAGAGTCGCTCGATCTGGATGGGTATCCCTGGCCCGATCCGAGCGATGAGGCGATTCTGGTCACAGCCGGCCAGACGATTCTGCGGCATGGCGCGGACGACTTCATCGTGCCCAACCTCGGAATGTGTCTCTTCGAGCGCGCCTGGTCGCTACGCGGCTTCGACACGCTGCTGATGGACATGCTGGAACGCACCGAGTGGGTCGAGGAGCTTCTGGACCGCATCACGGAGATTCAGGCGGCTCTGGCCCGGAGGTTCGTCGCGGCCGGCGTCGCAGGCGGGTACTTCGGAGACGACTACGGCGCGCAGCGCGCCATGCTATTCTCGCCGCGGCTGTGGCGGCGGCTCATGAAGCCGCGCTTGGCGCGGCTGTTCGCGGTCTTTCTGGACGCGGGGCTGCCTGTGATTCTGCACTCCGACGGCGACATCCGGGCAATTCTGCCGGACCTGGTGGAGATAGGACTGACGACGCTCAATCCAGTGCAGCCGGAGGTGCTCGACCACGCCTGGCTCCACAGGGAGTACGGAACGAAGCTGAGCTTCTACGGCGGCGTCTCGACCCAGGGAGTGCTGCCGGGCGGTACCGTAGAGGAGGTGCGCGCGGCCGCTTTGGCGTGCGTGCGCGCACTGGCGCCCGAAGGGACGGGGCTCGTGGCCGGGGCTTCGCATCGCATGCAGTCCGACATACCGGCCCGAAACGTGGAGGCGATGCTCGATGCTTTCAAGTGAGGTGGCGCGCAGAGAGAGCGTGGCGGCGCGGTTCCGCGAGAAGTTCGCGAGCGAGCCCGAACTATGGGCGCGGGCGCCGGGGCGCGTGGACCTGATGGGGAGCCACACGGACTACAACCTGGGCTTTGTCCTGACGCTGCCGATCAGCCGGGATACCTGGATCGCCGCGCGGCGCAGGGACGACGGCGTCGTGCGCATCCACTCGATGAACCTGGATGCGGAGGACGAGTTCCGGCTGGATCGGATTGCTTCGGTCGCCGATTCCCGGTGGTGCAATTATGTGCAGGGCGTCGCCGCAATCCTCCAGAACGAGGGCTTGGCAGTCACGGGCTGCGACGCGGTCGTCGACAGCACCGTGCCGCTCGAAAGCGGATTGAGTTCGTCGGCCGCGCTCGAGTGCGCGCTGGCCACCGTGTTCGAAGCACTGGGCGGCTGGAGTGTGACGCCGCAGCAGAAGGCGCTGCTGTGCCAGAAGGCCGAGAACGAGTTCGTGGGCATGAAGTGCGGGATTCTGGATCAGTACTCGTCGTGCCTGGGGCGCGAGGGATGCGCGCTGCTGCTCGATTGCCGCGACCTTTCGACGCGCACGGTCGAGATTGCCGGCGGGATTCGAGTGGTGATCTGCAATACGATGAGCCAGCGCAGGCTGACCGGCGGCGAATACATTCAGCGCCGGTCGGAGTGCGAGCAGGGCGCGGCCCTGTTGGGCGTGAGCGCTCTGCGGGAGCTGACGCCGGAGGCGCTGGCGGCGCGGCGGCACGAGCTTCCGGAGCAGGTGGCGAAGCGGTGCGAGTTCATCGTCGCCGAGAGCGCGCGGGCCGAAGCGCTGGCTGGGGCGCTCGAAGCGGGCGACCGGGCCGCAGTGGCGCAACTCTGCGCGGCGTCGTTTGCGGGGGCGAGGGACCTCTACGAGATCTGCTCGCCGGCCATGTCTTCCATGATGGATGCGATGCTCGCCGCACCGGGCGTGATCGGCGCGCGCCAGGCGGGAGCGGGATTCGGTGGGTGCATGGTCGCCCTGGTGGATGCCGCGAAGACGGACGCGTTCCGCGCGGCCGTTCTGGACGCTTATCGCGGCGCGACCGGGGTACAGGCCGAAGTCTACACGGTTGAGGCCGCGCAGGGAGCCGAAGTAATGCAATGAGCCTGCCGGATCTTGCCACCGGCTACGAGGTTTCCGCGGAGCAGGTCGCCGCGTTCCGGCGCAACGGCCATACTCTGCTGCCGGGCGTGGCCTCTGCGGAAGAGGTGGCGGCGTACCGCGGCGTCATCCTCGCTGCGCGGGAGAAGTTCGGCGCGGAACGAACGCCGATCGAGAGCCGCGACACGTACGGCAAGGCGTTCCTGAAGGGCATGAATCTGTGGCCCAAGGACGAGGGAGTGCGGCGCTTCGTCCTGGCGCGCCGGTTCGGCCAGATCGCGGCGGATCTGCTTGGCGTGGAGGGCGTCCGCGTGTATCACGACCAGGCTCTGCTCAAGGAGCCGGGCGGTGGAATCACGCCGTGGCACCAGGACCAGCACTACTGGCCGCTGGACACGGACGACACGATCACGATGTGGATGCCGCTGGTGGATGCGACACCCGAAATGGGCACCATGCGGTTCGCTTCGGGATCGCACCGCGACGGGTACCTGGGCGACATGCCGATCGGCGACGACTCGGAGCGGAAGTTCGAGGAGTACATCCGAAGCCGCGGCTACTGCATCGCGCCCGGGGCCGCGATGAAGGCCGGCGATGCCACGTTCCACTATGGCTGGACTCTGCATGGCGCTCCCGCCAACGCCACGGATCGCACGCGCGAAGTGATGACGGTGATCTGGTACGCAGACGGGGCCAGGGTAACGCAGCCCGACAACGCCAGCCGCGAGCGCGACCTCGAAAGGTGGCTGCCGGGCCTCAAGCCGGGAGATGTCGCGGCGACCGAACTCAACCCCTTAGTGTTCCTGCGGAGGCTGTAATGGATCGACGAACTTTGCTGAAACTGGGCGGCGCCCTACTGACGCCGCCGGTTGAAATCGCGCGGGCGGCCAGCCAGCCGCCAGAGGCCGCAGCGCCGTGGACCGCGCGCTGGGTCTGGTATCCGGGCCAACTCGCCGCGCACCTGCACACCAAGGTCTCGCGCGCCGCCTTCGAGCGCGTCGCGAACATCGGTTATCCGGGTTTCTATCAGCGGCCGTCGTATGAGGCGTGGTTCCGCCGCCGTGTCACGCTGGCCGGCGAAACGCCAGTCCGATGGGCACGGCCCCTGGGCCGCACGCGTGTGCGCGTCAATGGCCGCGAGGGTGACATCACGGTGACCCACGGCACGTTTCCCGCGGGTGGCGTAGAGATCCTCGTGATTCAAGACTTCATGCTGTCGCTACCTTGCTTTCTGCTCGAAGGCGAAGGCGCGCCAACCGGCGAGGGATGGGAAGCGAGCCTGGATGGCGAACACTGGGTTCCGGCGGAAGTGGGCGAGCGCCCTGGCGTGCCCGGCACGTTCCCGGACCAGGACATCGACGGCCACCAGACGCTTCTGCCGCGCCAGGTCACGCGCCTGGCCAACGCGGTGGAGAAAAGCGGCGGATACGAGATCGGGAAGGACGGTGAGGTGCTGCTTGATTTCCACGAAATCGAGTTGGGAACGATCGCGTTTACCGCCGCGGGCTCGGGCGAGCTGCGCGTCAGCGTGGGCGAGTCCATCGAGGAAGCCAGCGAAACGGACGAGACGAAATTCGAGCAGTTGCCGCTAGCCCCGGTAACGCTCCAGTCCTCTGGCCGCCAGTTTGCCCTGCCGGAGCGAGCCATAGGTTTCGTCCGCTTCCGCGCCACCGAACCGTGCCGCCTCGAAGCGGTCAGCGTGAACGCGCGGATCTATCCGGTCGAAACCCTCGGATCGTTCGAATCGAGCGACGCTCGGCTCAACGAGATCTGGAAGGTGGGCGCCGCCACGCTTCACACTTGCATGCACGACGCCACCATTCTGGACGCCATCAAGCGCGACGGGCTGGTGTGGTTGTTCGATCAGAACATCGATTTCGACGCCACCGATTGCCTCTTCTTCGACGCTGCCGTCGTGCGCAACACCCTGCTCACCCAGACGCCTCCGGTCGACGCCGGCCTGGACCGCATCGGAATGTTCGAACTGCTGATGTACTACGTCATCGGCTTCGGACAAGACTACCTCACACGCGGCGACATTTCCTTCTCCAGCCTCTATCGCGCGCATATCATTCAGGTGCTCGAGCTCTTCATGCGGCTGCAGGACGAGCGGGGGTTCATTTCCGCTCGTGCCTTTTCGCCCAAGAAGTCCAGCTCGGCCGGTGCGCAGGTGGAGGGCGTGGATTACCTGGGCGAATACTATCCGGATTGGGCCGGCAAGTCCGATCACGGCGAGAAGCGTCCCACCGACCTCGATTGCGCGGGCACGCCCGCCTATGCGCAGATGCTCATCCTGCATTGCTTCGAGACCGGCGCCCGGCTGGCGCGCCGGTGGGGCGAAATGGCCCTCGCGGAACGCTGGGACGGCCAGGCGGCGGACCTGCGGTCCAACATCGTGCGCGTCTTCTGGGACGACTCGCGCGGGGCTTTCATCAACGGCTTCGATCGCTCCGGAGGCCGCGACACGCGCTTCTCTCCCTATGCGCAGACCTGGGGAATCCTGCTCGGCCTCGCGCCGAACGGCAAAACCGCCGGCATCTTCGATTCCGTCTACGACGACCCGCGCTGCTCGTCGCGGAACCTCAGCATGCAGTCCTACTACCAGCTCAGGGCGTACACGGCCGCGGGACGTTTTCCGAAGGCTCTCGACTTCCTGAAGAAGTACTGGGGCTGGATGCTCGACAACGGGTTCACGCGCTTCATCGAGGACATCCGCATCGACGACGGGCCGCGCGAGCGGCTCATGTTCTACGGACGCCGCTACGGGCTGAGCCTGAACCACGGGTGGACCGGAGCCACGCCCGTGTCCGTACTGATGCGTGGCACGCTGGGCCTGCGCATCCTCGAGCCCGGCTACCGCCTGTGCGAGTTGCGGCCGAACTGGAAGAGCTTCGACTGGGTCAAGGTGAGCATCCCCACGCCCCATGGCAAGCTCTCGCTGGATTACAGTCGCGCCAAAGGAGCGGAACTTCAGGTGCCGGAAGGCGTCCGCATCCGCTTCATCGACGAACAAGGCGGGGTGAAACAGATCTCGACGGCGGGCGTTCACACGCTGTAGGTCGGCGCGTGGTAGACTCCGACGCATGGAGACCCTCCGTCAACGTATTGGGATCTTAGCCGTGGTGCTTTGTTGCGCGGTCGCTGGACTGTCGGCGGGGCAGGTGATAAAGGCTCCGCCGCCGGACAAGGTGCCAGACGACTTCCCGAAGGATTGCCCTATCATCCCCAAAGCGACCATCCGGGACTACCTGCCGGCGGTGAAGAACCGGGTCAAGATTGGAAACATACTGGTGCTCGAGACTCCGTTGACGCAGGATGCCATCGTTGAGTTTTACAAGAAGGAATTGCCGGCCAGCGGCTGGACCCTTCTCAAGCACCCCAAGAACCCAACCGACCTGATGGAGGCGAGCAAGGGCAAGGAACACCTCCTGCTGGGCGTCGTGGCGACGCACCAGGGGGCGAATCCCAGCACCACGTACCGGATCGCCGCGGTGGGCAAGAAGTATTAGGGGTCCGCTCGCTCACGCTCGCGGTTCGCTGCTGTGGCCGTGATAAATGTCGTGCAGCCGGAGCAGGCCCAGACAGCGGCGCGTCGCCGGTTCCACCACGGGTAGAACGTAGATCTGCGAGGGCCGGTCCTCCATGAGCCGAAGCGCTTCGTGCAGGCGCGCTTCGGGACCGATCAGGGTCGGCGTTGGGGTCATGATCTGGGCCGCGCACAACGGCCGGATGTCGTCGTACTTCTCCAGAGCGCGCCGGAGGTCTCCGTCGGTGATCAGTCCCGCCAGTCGTCCTTCCTCGTCGATCACGCAGGCTGCGCCCAGCGGATGCTGGGTCATGGCAATGACCACCGCACGCAACGAGTCGCCCGGCCTGGCGAAAGCCGTGTCGGCGGTGCCGTGCATCACTTCGCCCACCGCGAGTTCGAGATTGCGGCCCAGTTGGCCGGCGGGGTGATAGACCGCGAAGTCCTCGGGCGTGAAACGCCGGGCCTGCATGACGGCTACGGCCAAGGCATCTCCGATGGCGAGCGCCACGGCGGCGCTCGAGGTGGGGGCCAGGTTGTGAGCGTCGGCCTCGGCGCGCACGGAGGCGTCAAGAACGATATCCACGGCGGAGGCGAGCGGCGAAGCGGTGTTCCCCAGGATGCCGATCAGCGGCGAGCGAAAGTCGCGCAGGACGCTCACCAGGCGCAGGAGTTCGGCTGTCGCTCCGCTTTTCGAAATCATGATGGTCGGATCTTCGGGCGCGTAGACGCCCAGGTCGCCATGAACCGCCTCGGCGGGATGCAGGAAGACTGCCGGCGTCCCGGTGCTCGAGAGAGTCGCGACCAGCTTCTGGGCCACGCGGCCGGACTTGCCGATGCCGGTGACGACAACCTTGCCGCCGTGACGAAGGATCAGCTCGACGGCGCGCGAGAACTGCGCGTCGAGCCGGCGGGCGGCGATGGCGATCGCTTCCGCCTCCGCCTCCATCGCGGCGCGGCCGCAGGCCACAAAGTCGGGATCGGGCACAGGCATCTCCTTAATTTAGCGGAAAACCCTGGCCACGAATGAACACGAATGGACACGAATGAGGACGGCGCCGGGCTCATGGCCGGGAGGCACGGCTTGGGACTAGCAGGAAAGCGGCGCAGGCCACGGCCGCCATGGCAGCGCCATACAGGAAGGGGGCGGCCGGGCTCACCCTTTGCCACAGGAGGCCGGCGATCACGCTGGCGGGGAGCGCGGCCAGACCGGTCACCATGGCGTAGACGCCCAGGGCGGTGCCCCTGAGCTCCGGCGAGACCAGATCCACTACCAGCGCTCGCGAAGTGCCGTCCGTCAGGCCCTGGTACAACCCGTAGACCGCGAAGAGCAGCCACAGCCAGCCTGGCCCGCGCACCAGGCCAAAGCCCGCATACACGAGCGCGAACACCGCGAGGCCCGTCATCATGACTCGGCTGCGTCCGAGGCGGTCCGAGATTGCGCCGGCCGGGTAGGACGCGGCCGCGTAGACAGCGTTGTAGAGGGCGAAGAGCAGCACCACCGCGCCCGTTCCGATGCCGAGCTGCTGCGCTCGGAGGATCAGGAACATGTCCGAGGAGTTGCCCAGAGTGAAGAGCAGCATGACGGCGAGAAGGCGGCGGAAGGCGGGCGGGGTCCCGCGCAGGCGGAGGCCGGGCAGCGCGACGCCCGGCGACGGACCGCGGCCGGTCTCGCGCACCGCGGTCAGGATCGCCACTCCCACCGCGGCCGGGACGAACGCAGCCACGAACAACGCCCGCAGGTTCTGATGGAAGAGGGCCAGAAGCGGCAGCGCCAGGAGTGGGCCGATGACCGCGCCGATCTGATCCGTGGCGCGGTGGAATCCGAAGGCGCGTCCGCGGGTGGCCGCGGGGCTCGAATCTGCGATCAGGGCGTCGCGCGGCGATCCTCGGACCCCTTTTCCGAAGCGGTCGAGAACACGGGCCGCCAGCACCAGCGGCCATCCCGCGGCGAGCGCGAGCAGCGGCTTGGCGATCGCGGCCAGACCGTAGCCGCCCAGGACCAGCGGGCGCCGCCGGCCGATCCGGTCCGAGAGCCATCCCGAAACCCCCTTGAGCGCGCTGGCGGTCGCCTCCGCCAGGCCTTCGATGAGGCCCACGACCGCGATCGGCGCGCCCAGCACGCGCGTGAGAAAAAGCGGGACGAGCGGGTAGATCATCTCGCTCGAAGCGTCCGTGGCCAGGCTGACCAGACCGAGGATGAAGACGTTCCGCGAGACACCGGGAACGGGCGAGGGCTCAGTGGCGGGGTCGGGGGGCACTGCTACAATGCTAGCCCGACGTGCTCCTGGCGCGGGGGGCTTTCAAACAAGCTCGATCCGAAGTTCCCGACCCACGGCCAATGCCGCTTTGCGCAGCGTGCTGAGCGTGACTGCATCGTACTCGGGATCGAGCAGGCGATCAAGAGCGGCACGACTGGTGCGCATCCTCCGCGCCATCTCCGCCTTGGAAACCTGCTTCTCCTTCATGGCAGCTTCGACCTGGCGGGCGAGGACGCGCTTGATGGCGGTCGCAGCGACTTCCTCATAAGTGCCCTCCTCGCGGAGCCAGCTGTCGAAGGACGACCCGACGTTCTTCTTGGTCACGTTTCCCCGCCTGTCTTGCGCTTGAGCGCCAGGTTCATGTCACGTTGCGGCGTCTTCCGGCTCGTCTTGACAAAGCCGTGAAGCAGAACCATTCGCTGGTCCTCCAGAGAGGACGCGGGCTATTCGGCCCTGCAGCAGACTGCTGCGGACTTCCCACAGTCCGCGCCCGAGCGACCGAACCAGCGGCATGCCGATCGGCCACGAGAGCTCAACGTCCTTGATATCCTCGCCGATCCCCTTCCGATCTTCTGGCTCAAGGCTCTTCAGCCACTCGCGCACGGGCTCACGTCCACTCTCGGAGCGGTAGAAAGTGCGCCGGCAGGCGCTTCCGTCCGTCGCTCTTAGGGCATAGTACCATTTTTGATACTTAGTCGACGCTGGGTTCAAACCGCCGCTGCGGCCGATTCGGGGGCTCGACGTCGCGGGGTGCGCACCGCTACGGGGGGTTTGCGGGCCGGCGCCGCGGTTGCCAGCGCCGGTACGAAGCGCGTCACTCGTTCGCCGCAGGGACAGGCGCAGCGGTCGATGGCGCCCACCCACCCGGTCCTCAGGCGGAGGATCGGGTAGCGAACGGCCACCAGCGAAGTGACCACCAGTTCGCCGTACCATGCCTCGAAGATCGCCGAATCGGTCGCGAGGTGGAATCCGGAATGGGCTTCGCACTCGGCCCCGAACCCCTCGCCTTCCGAGCCGGTCAGTTCTTCAAAGATGGGAAGCTCGAAGGCGCGCCAGAGAGAGTCGCGGGCG